>VFQS010000274.1_pt1 | contig 64561 bp, 58 predicted proteins | sample 3512361 | NCBI WGS metagenome assembly VFQS01 (sample SAMN10412375, study PRJNA504923) | tailings metagenome | isolation source: Relicate 1 Philex TSF3 active mining | place: Philippines | reverse complement strand
TGCAAAATTGATCCCACAGTGACGCGCTTTCACGTCTTTGTACTGCTGTTGTCATGATTGCAAATAATCCTATTGGGAATGAATAAATTATAAAAATTTATGTGTAAGCTTGCGCTTATTAATTAGATTAGGGTAAGTGTTGAGTATTGTAAATAGTTAGAATCTTAAATCTATCTATAGTTGAACACGCAATTTGGCAACCCCTAAATATTCAGATGTAATTAGAAATTACCGAGCATCTTTACTTCGGTTTCCAGTACTACCCCATAGCGATCGCTGATTACAGTTTTAATATGTTCTATGAGGCTGAAAATGTCTTGAGCTTTTGCATTGCCAAGGTTAACGATGAAGTTAGCGTGCAACTCCGAAATTTGGGCATTACCAATTTGATAACCTTTCAATCCTGCATCTTGAATTAATTTGGCAGCAAATTGGGGCAGAGGATTCCGAAATACACTGCCGCAATTGGGTAAATGGTATGGCTGGGTAGTATGCCTTGCCTTGAGTTTTGCTTCGGTATCCGCCGCGATCTCTTCTGGTTTGCCACCAGTTTGAAATTTGAAGATTGCACCTGTCACTAGATATGGTGATTCTTGTAAAGCTGAAGTGCGATAACTAAAATCCAGATCCTTTGGATAAATCAGCTTAGTTTCACCAGTTAATGTCACTGTCTGCACCTCCACAACACAGTCAGCAGCACATCCGCCCTGCGCCCCTGCATTCATGACTACCAATCCCCCCACAGTTCCCGGAATACCAACCGCCCATTCAAAGCCAGCCCAACCATGACCTGCCACTTGCATGGCTAAACGAGCAACAGGCTCACCCGCGGCAGCAGTAACCTTCCCAGTTTGTTCATCAAACTCGATGCCCCGCAAATGTCTAGTACAAATTACTAGCCCTTCTAAACCCTCATCACTAATTAGGAGATTACTACCTGCGCCAATAATTGTGATCGGTAACTGACGATCGCTTGCCCAGTCCAAACTAGCCGCCAACTCATCGGCAGAACGTGGCGAGATGAAATATTCAGCCGCTCCTCCAACTTTCATAGAGGTCAATCCCGCAAGGGAGACATGAGCACGGATTGGCGGTTGGTCTGGTAAATCGATAGACATAGAAAGATTTAGTTCTAAATAATAGAAAAGCTTGCCATCTGCAAGCCAATCTCAGAATTTACGATCAGGCTTTGATAGCTGTTGCTATTTCCTGCATAGTGGGAGCGATCACCTGATTGAGATTACCAGCACCGAGAAATACAGCTAAGTCGCCCGACTTTAGGTTCTTCACTAAAAAGTCTTGCACATCCTTAAGCGTTTGCTGATAGTGAACCTGATCGCGGATATTGGCGATCGCTTTTGCCATTTGCTCACCTGTGATCTTGCCATCATTAGGTTCACTTGCCGCATAGATATCCGTGACCACTACTACATCAGCATCACCGAAGGACTGACTAAACTCATCCAAAAATCTGAGGGTGCGACTATAGCGGTGGGGCTGAAAAATGGCAATCACACGGCTATTCGTATTTTGCTGTCTTGCCGAAGCAAGAGTAGCGATAATTTCGCTAGGGTGATGGGCATAGTCATCAACAAAGGTAATCCCATCTTGGATACCCTTAATTTCAAACCGTCTGCTTGCGCCCACAAAATCAGGTAGTGCATCAGCGATCGCTTGCCATTCCACACCAACATAACGCGCCACAGCGATCGCCGCTAGAGCATTGCTCAAATTATGTTTACCCAGCAGTCCCAAAGAAAGTTTGCCTAATACTTGCCCACGCTCAATTACCAATGCTTGCGTATCAGATGGAGTGTACTGCACATCCGTCACTGTATAGTCAGCACTAGGATCGCTCAAGCTATAGGTAATATCAGACTTGATATGGGCTTTGACTGTTGGGCAATCAATACAACCAATCATTACCTCACAGCGTTTTGCAAAGGTTTGAAAAATCTCAATAACCTGTTCAAGACTGTTGTAGTGATCGGGATGATCTAGCTCGATATTGGTAATAACACCAATATGAGATAAAAACTTCACCAAAGTGCCATCGGACTCATCGGCTTCAGCGACCAAATATTTACCATTGCCGAGTCGCGCATTACCCTGCCATGCGCTCACCTCACCGCCAATAATAATGCTGGGATCAACTCCAGCTTTAAGTAATAAAAAACCAACTAAGCTACTAGTTGTAGTTTTGCCATGCGTACCTGCGATCGAAATACCTTGAAACTGCTCGATCAAAGCTGCCAATAAATCTGAACGATGTAGAATTGGCAGTCCATTAGCTAGGGCTACTTGAAATTCGGGATTCTGCTGATTGATTGCCGTAGAACAGACAACTTGAGGCGCATTTGCCAAATCGATGTTGTCTGCATGATGTCCTTTAAAGACCTTGACACCGAGATCCTGTAGTTTTTGAGTGATGCGATTGCTACTAAGATCTGAGCCAGAAACCGTAAAGCCTTGCTTTGCCAAGATATAGGCGATCGCTGACATGCCGATCCCACCAATACCCACAAAATGAAACGGTCTACCGCTGAAATCAACTGGATTCAGCATTTATACTTTTTACCTACCAAATAACGAGCCTAATAATAACAGATTCCAAGGTAGTACGGCAAAGCTAGGCTTAGGGTTAAACCATCAAAGCTTCCAAGCCTTCAGGGTTCAGAATACATAAAACATCGCGATCGGGAATACGCTGAATCAAATTTTTGCGTTCCAGTTTACCAAGTACACGAGTCACAGTTTCCCTAGCCAAACCACTTAAACTACTCAGTTCGCGATGAGGCAAATTAGGTATTTCCATGCCACTAGTACCTTTAGTTCCTTGCCCTTCTGCCAAAAATAGCAGTACATCAGCAACACGTGATGTACTATCAGCTTCACGTAAACGTAATCGGCGATTAACTTGACGTAATCGTTTCGCCATTAGTCTCGCTAGGTGAATACCTGCGGCTGGCTCCGTTTCAATCAAATGTACAAAATCAGATGCAGGAAGGCTGCCAATTGTTGTGGGTGTAAGCGTAATCACATCCGTTGAGCGTGGCACCTGATCGAGTGGAGCCATCTCACCAAACATTTCGCCAAATCCAAGAATGTTGAGGGTAATTTCTTTGCCATCAAGGTTATAGGTACGAATTTTTGCCCAACCACTCAAAATAAAATATACCGAGTTACCCCAATCATTTTCTAGCAAAATCACTTGATCGGCTGGATGGGTGCGCGTAACCATATGGGCAGTCGCCCTTATCACTGCCTCATCAGGCAACCCCATAAAAAATGGGGCAGACATAATTTTTTGCTGAAGATCAGTTCCATCCCGCATAGTAGCTGCTCGTAGCCCCTAAAAACTTTGCTGTAAATGTTATTCTCTGGAAAAATTCACTGTCAGTAACTACTTTATCTGAGTTTGGAACAAAGACATTGCTAATCAGCACAATGACTTAGTTATTTCAGAAATTATATAGTTAGCACTCATAGCAATTCTCATGAGTTTACTGTTTTTTAAGCAGATGTGGTTTGGGCTGCGCCCAAACCACATCTGCTTAAAGAGTAAATCCTAAATATAGCCTGTTGAGGCTTTGAGTAGTACAAAAATATTTTTGAAAGCGGTGTGAAGCACCGCTTTCAAAAATATTTTTGGGTTTTAAGTAAGCGCAAAGCGCTGTATTAGGAAATATGGTGTTCACGGTCTAGTAAAGTATGGGTTTATTTCCATGTATTTAGCAGGGAAATACATCTCTGTACCTTACTTGTTTGAAAATCTCTATAAACTTAGGTATTCAATATCTTATGGAGTCTTGATGCAAGGGATTTGATGATTCCTTGAGGGTAAAGTTCATCTGGGGGAATAATCGATGCTTCAATATCAGCAACTAAGTCCGAGGGTAGGTCTAATATTCTAACCAATCTTTGGTAAGCTGCAGCTTCATCAAGATTAACTCTTGGCTCATCAGGATTACGCCGACTAGCCTGAATCACTTGGTATCCAAGCCTCAGAGTTAGTTTGCGATCTTCAATACTCTTGATATTTGGCACAACTTCTTCTAAAGGTATGTTTTGCCCTAAATACTCCCTGAGACGATTTTTGAGGGAATTACGCTCTGCGTCAGTCTTAGCAAACAAGGCTGCAAATTCATCCAGCATGAGGCGAATCTCATCGGGCTCAAGCTTGCCATCAGCCCAAGCCATTGCCGCAACTGCACGAAGAATATCCATCTGACGGGGACTAATCGGAGGTGGGAGTTCTTGAAGTGTCATAGATTTACCCGCAAATCAAACTTGTTTGCCAAATATGGACAAATCATAGGGCAAAGTATAGGGAGGATTTTGTTAAAACATTCCGTACTTCATCAATATTAATGACTAGCAACAGTTACAGCCTTTTGAAGGTTAAGGTATTTTGAAAGTGTAGCTTTGCCACATTTTCAAAACCTTATCTATTTTTTAGTAAATGTCAATGCGGTTTAAGTTTACAAATTTGATAAGACAAAAACAAAAGCTTTGCTATGCAAAGCTTTTGTTTTTGTCTTTAAGAGAGAGTTTGCTACGCAAACTCTCTCTTAAAGACAGTTTTATTATCACGAACTCTCGTTGATTTGGTGTAATTCGCTATGACTGAGAACTGGTTGATGAAATCTTTTGCTGAAGTAAAGTTGTGTTGATAGCGCTGAGATTTATTTGAATTTCGAGACGTTGCTTTTCATCTCGAAATAGTAAAACTGTGTCGCCATTAGGTTGCGTAAGGCTACCAAATTGCGGGTCATCTAGCTGAAGCTTTTGGTAGACAATTTTAGGCAGCGTAACACGAAGTTGATAACTTCTACCTGATGATGGTAATACGTCTAACTGTTGGTTAAATAAATCAAGCTTGAGGTAGCCAACAGAGATATTGCGCTCGTCAGGGATATTGGGCTTGTACCAATAAAGAGTAATACCGCGTAAGCTAGGGTTGTGAATCGTGAAGGTTTCGTCAAGGGCTTGTTTGCTCCAATCGATCGCTTCGCGATTAGTATTGTCAGTAATGGGACGTTGTTGCCAAATAATTTCTTGTCCCGAAAGGGATACCCACCATTGGGCAATGCGGGCAAGATTTGCCTCAGCATCAGGATCAGTGCTTCCAAGTTGCCAAGTAATGGTTGATTCCATTATTTTTTAGGTGCTCTTATTTCTCATTACAGCGAAGAATTTTGTGAAAGACTTACTTGTTAGCCTTTCACAAAATTCTTTATAGGTCTTTTGTTTACAAAAGGCTGTATAAAAGGATAGCAGATACGCTTGAGGAGATGTAAAAGCAATGTTTGGAATCGGTTGGCCAGAGCTAGTTGTAATTTCGCTCGTGGGTGTGGCAATTTTTGGGGCTAAGCGTATCCCTGAGATCGGACGCAGTGTGGGGCAAGCTCTTAGAGGGTTTCAAGATGAGATAAAGGGGCAAGGTGAAGCCGATGCGTCAAATACATCAGACAAAGACAATTAGAGAAATTTTTGAAGGCACGGCGAAACCGTGCCTTCAAAAATTTCTCTGTACTAATTTAAATAGGTTCTACTCAATTACTTGTTTGTATGCGATAAGGGACTTGCTATTAATTAAAGTATTTGTAGCTTCGACTCCGCTCAAACAACGTTAACTTCGACTTCGCTCAGCTAACGTTGTTTGAGCGGAGTCGAAGCTAGATAACTTTGGTGGGATATTTTTTATCCGCAAGAGCCTAAGTTTTAGTTGACTTTAGCAAAATCTTCCTGTGAGGTACTTTGAAGCTGGTTAAGAAGCTCGACATAAGTTTTGCCTTGGGCAATTAGTTGAATGAGGCGATCGCTCGACAGAGCATCGATAAAATCTTCATCTAATGCATCGGCTTGGGATAGATAAATATCTTTGTCACAAAATGATCTTGCTGGTGTTGAGAGATTAACCTTGAGATATTGTGAGGGAATAGTGGGTAATTTGCTTGCCCATTCGATCGCAACGACACCGAGAGGAAAATCTTCGCCACGCCAATATTCTTCTAAGTGAAGGCTAGGGACTTGAGATGGTTCTAGGCGATAGAGATCGATGTGATAAAGTGGCAAGCGCCCTTCGGTATATTCATCAATGAGGGTAAAAGTTGGGCTTGCTATCGTAGTGCTAATACCAAGAGCATAACCAAAAGCCTGCATAAAAGTAGTTTTGCCACTACCCAAATTTCCCTCTAGCAAAATAATTGTACCTATAGGGACAATTTGGGCAAGTTGTGCAGCGATCGCTTGGGTCGCATCCAGATTCTTGGCATAAAGGTCAATCTTTAAAGTCTCAGTCATATATTCAGGTAGACTTTTGTACTAGGGAAAGAGTTTATTGCTATTAGTCAAAAGAAAACTCTATCAATACCTTGTTTTTTATTATTGTGCGAATTTCGGCAAAGCTTTTATGGATACGGATACTCCTCAGTCACTGGCTCATCTTGATCAAAGTGGTAATGCTCAAATGGTGGATGTGACTCATAAACCACCAACAGTAAGACGGGCAATCGCAGTATGCGAAATATCCATGAAAACAACGACCTTGGATGCAATCCAAGCAGGAAACTTACCAAAAGGAGATGTTTTAGGAACAGCCAGACTTGCAGGCATTATGGCAGCCAAGCAAACTGCCAACTTAATCCCAATGTGTCATCCTCTGAATTTAACTGGTGTCGATGTCAAAATTATCTTAGATGAAAATATTCCAGGCTATCAGATTGAGGCAGATGTCAAGACCAAGGCTGAGACTGGGGTAGAAATGGAGGCATTAACTGCTGTTACCATTGCGGCTCTCACCATTTACGATATGGCTAAGTCCTTAGAAAAGACGATGATTATTTCTAATGCAAGATTGCTGCACAAGAGTGGTGGAAAGTCAGAAGATTTTAATTTGCCGAAAGGAGCATTTTGCGATCTTTAAAGCAAACTCTTAGGCAGTTTTATGTCCTGCGATCGCAATTAGCTCTCGGACTTGAGATTCAGGCAATTGGGTCTCGATATTGACAGTTTTGGAGGCAGGATCACCTGTAACTATTGCTGATGTATCCGCAGATTGAATCGCTTTGGAAATTGTCTCTATACAACTAGCACAACCGATAGAGGGAACTGATAACTTCAAAGACATAGTAAGGAGGATCTCTAAGAGAAAATAAATACTCTTAGATTATAAATCTCTATGTAAGCAGGTTGGCATACATTACTTCTTCCCTTTAAACTGACGTTAACTATACAATTCAAAACCTGTGTTGCACGCTGCGCTTATGACACAGGTTTTTGTTCTGTTTTTTAACTATGATCAGCAACTTACTTTTCACTGTAGAATTAATACAGCCGCAATAGTTGGAATAAGGATGTGGCTCTCTATGCAAAATATCCTAGATCATATTCAATGCGGAATTTTTGTTTTGACCGTTGAGTCAAATCCAGATAAATCAAGTGACAGTAATCTAGATTTCACACTACGCTTTGAGACTGCCAATCTTGCTTTTGTGCATCTGGTATTTGGGGAACGAATTATCGATCAAACTGTTGATATAATTGGGTTAACGGCTCATGAATGCTTGCCTTTAGAATTTGTCAATTCCTTAAATACGCATATTGGTCAATGCTTACGATCGCAACAAAAAGTTGAGTACGAATCATATCTTGATCTGATTACTAATCGGGTTTTATTAATTTCGTTATCACTTAAAAATGACGATAATGATCGTACGCAAAAGATTATCGGTACTTGTCAAGACATCACAAGTTTATCGCGATCTAAAGCTCATGTTAGATATGCTAATGATCAAAAATTCGGTCATTTGGTAAATTCTGTTTCCGATGCTTTTGTAGTGGTTGATCATGATGGGATTGTTCGTTATGTTAACCGAGCCGCGGAAGAAATGTTTGGATGTAAGGCAGAAGATATTATTGGTGAAAGTTTTGGTCTGCCGATAGTTGCAGGAGAGCGTACAGATATCGACATTCTCAGTCGAGGTAGGACGACCTCGGCGGAAATGCGAGTATCAGAAACTATTGATGAAGATCGCAGGGTATATGTAGTTGCCTCTTTACGTGACGTTTCTGAACGCAATCGTGTTGAAGAATCTCTAAAATTACGCGAACGGGCGATCGCGGCAAGTTCTAACGGGATTGTGATTACCGATGCTACTCAACCAGACAATCCCATGATCTATGTAAATCCAAGCTTTGAGAGAATTACAGGCTACAGTGCGGCTGAAGTGATTGGACGTGATTGTAAATTTCTTCAGGGAGGCGATCGCAATCAGATTGGGATCTTAGATTTACGCCAAGCTATTAAGGAAAAGCGTGAATGTCATGCTGTACTGCTTAACTATCGCAAGGATGGAACACCATTTTGGAATGATTTATATATTGCGCCAGTATTTAACGATTATGGTGAGCTGACCAATTATATTGGCATTCAAACCGACATTACCGAACAAGTCAAATCCACGCAAAGATTACTAGAAAGTGAAGAGCGTCTACGGACAGTCCTAACATCAATTAAGGAAGGGATCACCTTTAGTGATGACTCAGGCTATTTCTCAATTTTTAATGCTGGGATGGAGAACCTCACGGGATATACGATCGCTGAGGCAAATGCTAGTCATGACTTTACGAATTTTTTATATCCTGATCGGGGTGAGCATGACAAGGCTTTACAACGCTTACAGCAATTACAAGAAACTGGTCGCGCAACTACTGTTGAAACCCGAATCTGTCATAAAGATGGCACATTTAAAGATGTTTTAGTCTCGACAAGAATCATGCTCTATAAGGGAAAACGCATGTATTTGAGTAGTTACTATGACATTACCGAACGGAAGAGAGTTGAGACGCAATTGCGCTATCAAAGTGAGAGAGAACGCTTATTAAATGCAATTTTACTTAAAATTCAGAGAGAGTTAAACCTCGAGCAAATTTTAGCAATTACAGTTAAAGAAGCTCAAGAGTTATTACGCATTGATCGAGTTGCTATCTATCAGTTTCATCAAGATTGGAGTGGTACTTTTGTCGTTGAAGCAGTTAATGATTCATCATTATCAATTCTTGGCAAGACTATTAATGATCCATGTTTCAATCAAGAGCATATCCAAAAATACTATAAACAACCGATATCAAGTATCAATGATGTTGAGAATGCCGAAATCACCCCATGCCACAAAGAGCTTTTACAGCAATTTCAGGTCAAAGCCAATATCGTCGTTACAATTTCCTTTGGAGATACCCTATGGGGGTTACTAATTGCCCATCAGTGCCTAGAAACACGTCTGTGGGAAGAATTTGAGATTGATTTACTAAGGCAATTAGCAAATCATGTGGCGATCGCTATTCAGCAGGTCAAGCTATTTGAGCGTGTGCAAGACCTCAACAAAAATCTTGAATGCCAAGTTGCTGAGCGCACTCAACAACTAGAGCAAAGTCTGAGTCAGCTTGAAAGAGCCTTACTAAAAGAAAAAGAACTAAATGAACTCAAATCCCAATTTATTTCTAGAGCCTCACATGAGTTTCGGACTCCTCTTGCTACCATTCAAACTGCTAGTGACTTGTTACGCAACTATGGACATAAAATGTCCAATGAGAAAAAGCTGGAAAGAATCGATAAGATTCAGCGTGAAGTTAAGGGGATGACTAGTCTTTTAGAAGAAGTATTAGTCATAGGCAAAACTGAATCTGGAAAGTTTGAATTACGTGGAGAGACTATTAACTTAGCATCTTTTTGCTTGGAGATTATTGAACAAACGAAGCTATTAGGTAATGGCAAACATCACGTCATATTTAAAAACATTAATGCGCCAACAAATATCGTAACTGACACTAAGTTCTTCAAACAAATTATTTCTAATTTATTATCAAATGCAATTAAATATTCGCCGAATAGTACCGAAGTTAATTTTACGATTTCACAAACTAGTGATCGCATACCTAAACTATTATTAGAGTTTCAAGACTATGGAATAGGTATTCCTGAAATTGATCAAGAAAAGATTTTTGAGCATTTTTATCGTGCTCACAATGTTGGTATGATTGCAGGAACTGGGTTAGGCATGGCAATCATCAAAAATTCCATTGACATTCTCGGTGGCACAATTCAACTTACCAGTGTTGAAAATCAGGGAACAACTGTACAGGTCAAATTACCAATAACTCTTGGTTAGAATAAGCAGAATCAAAAACTATTTATTCCAGCCTAAAAACTTTGATAAAAAAATAAAATCATGACAACGATTCTAGTGATCGAAGATGTAGAAGCTTTACGGGAAGAGATTATGGAGACTCTATCCTATGAAGGATTTGATGTGTTAGGGGCAGAGAATGGAGCTGTGGGGGTACAAATTGCTAAAACCTATTTACCAAATTTAATTATCTGTGATATAGCCATGCCAGAGTTGGACGGCTATGGGACGCTCATGGCACTACGCCAAGAGCCAAAAACATCGATGATTCCGTTTATTTTTTTAACAGCGATGACTGATAAGGCGGATATGCGCCAAGCGATGCAGTTGGGGGCTGACGACTATCTCACTAAGCCATTTACCTCTTCAGAACTACTTGGAGCGATCGCCTCTCGCTTACAGAAATACAACTCCGTAAGAGAGCACTATTACGATGAAATCAAAGCTGTTGGTGCAAGATTTGAATATTTGTCTCACCATGATGGACTCACACAGCTACCTAATCGGATTTTGTTTCATGAGTCTTTAACCCAAGCAGTACTGCACGCCAAAATTAATAATAAGTCCCTAGCTTTACTCTTTCTAGATATGGATAACTTCAATATCATTAACAATACTCTGGGTAATGATATTGGAGACCAATTGTTCAAAGCGATCGCTGAACGACTGAGGCGTTATACTGCCCCCTGCGATATGGTGGCTCGCATACAGGGGGATGAGTTTGCGATGATCATCTCTGATATATCAGATCCAATGAGCATCAAAATCGAAAGCCAAAAAATCCTAGATCTGTTAAGTCGTCCCTACAATTTGTATGGGCATGAAGTTTTTATCACTAGTAGTATTGGGATTACCATGTTTCCCGATGATCACCAAGAAGCAGAAGGATTAATCAAAAATGCTGAACTAGCGATGTACTATGCCAAAACCCATGGCAGAAATAGCTACAAGTTATATAGCTCGGAGCTAAATATCCAATCTTCCGAATATATGGCTTTAGCCAATAGCCTCCATCGCGCGATTGATCGCTATGAGTTCCGAGTATTTTATCAACCTCTAGTTGATCTACAGTCTGGACAGATTGTTGGTGCTGAGGCTTTAGCAAGGTGGCAGCATCCTGATCTGGGTATCATTATGCCTAGCAAATTTATTCCCATTGCTGAGCAGACAGGCTTGATTCTACGCTTAAGTGAGTTAATTCTTCGTGAAGTTTGTGAGCAAATGAGAGCATGGCGCAATAGTAGGATCAATCATGGTTTTGTTGCTGTTAACTTATCAGGTCAGCATTTTCGCCCAGATAATAACTTGCTCGAAATCATCGGCAAGATTTTGCAAGAAAGTAACACCGATCCACAACATTTAGAGCTAGAACTCACCGAAAGCATCATCATGCAAAATGCTGAATTTACGATTGGGGTGCTGTCACAATTGCAAACTATGGGTGTCAAAGTTGCGATCGATGACTTTGGTACTGGCTATTCATCCCTGAGCTATCTCAAACATTTTCCAGTGAATACCCTCAAGATTGATCGCTGTTTTATCCAAGATGTCACCACAGATCGCCACGATGCCACAATTTCTTTAGCAATTATTGATCTTGCCCATAGTTTGTCATTACAAGTTATTGCTGAAGGTGTAGAAACTGCGGAACAGATGCAGTTTCTCAAAGAGCATGGTTGCGATCAAATGCAAGGCTATTTCTTTAGTCCGCCCGTACCTGCACCTGACTTTGAAAAGATGTTAATTGAGGGTAAAAGTTTATAGAGTCTTTGTCTAAATCAGAATTTGATCAGACTTTTTTTGCACTTTTGGGGACTTTAAAAATGATTACTATGAAATCTTCACAAATTAGAGATTTTATTAGGTATGCTAGCGAGTAAAATTTTGTAGAGTTCTTTCAAACCATACTTCATGAGTACATCTAAACGCGCTTTAATTACAGGCATCACTGGTCAAGATGGATCTTATTTATCAGAACTTTTACTAGCTAAAGGATATGAAGTCCATGGCATCATCCGCCGTTCTTCAACGATCAATACCGATCGTATTGATCATATGTATCAAGATCCACATCTACCAGAGACTAAATTATTTTTGCATTATGGCGATTTAACTGATGGCACAACATTAGGGCGTATTTTAGAAGCTGTACAACCTCATGAAGTCTATAATCTCGGGGCGCAGTCCCATGTGCGTGTTAGTTTCGACTCTCCTGAATATACCGTTGATGCTGTAGGCATGGGAACTCTACGACTTCTAGAAGCTCTGCGCGATTATCAGCAACGTAATGACAAGGAGATTCGCTTTTATCAAGCGGGCTCTTCAGAGATGTATGGATTAGTGCAAGCTGTCCCCCAAAGTGAAACTACTCCTTTTTATCCTCGCAGTCCTTATGCTTGCGCTAAGGTGTACGCCCATTGGCAAACAGTAAACTACCGCGAATCCTATGGATTATTTGCTTGCAATGGCATCTTATTTAATCACGAGTCTCCAAGACGTGGTGAAACCTTTGTCACCCGCAAAATTACAAGAGCGATCGCACGTATCGTTGCAGGTCAACAGAAAAAGCTGTATTTAGGTAATCTCGACTCCAAGCGTGACTGGGGCTATGCCAAGGACTATGTTGAGGCAATGTGGTTAATGTTGCAGCAGGAACAACCCGATGATTACGTGATTTCGACTGGTGAAACCCATTCAGTGAGAGAGTTTCTCGAAGAATCATTTGCCTATGTCAACCTCAAATGGGAAGACTATGTAGAAATCGATCCTCGTTATTTCCGACCTGCGGAAGTCGATCTGTTATTAGGTGATTGCACTAAGGCAAAACAAAAACTGGGTTGGGAACCCAAAGTAACCTTCAAGGGATTAGTTGAGCTGATGGTTGATGCCGACTTAGAAGCATTGGGGTTGCCTAACCCTAAAGGTACTGAAGCTAAGGACATTGCTACCTTGAGAAAGGCAGGACAGCCTTCAACTTGGTAATTTAAAAAACTACTTTGCAGTTTTTTTAAATTACTTTGAATCTTTATCAATTGTTCTCATTTCAAAAAATTTCTATGCCAGAACCTCAAGCAAATTTTCAACTAAAGAAGGATCAGTTCAAAGATCAAAAGATTCTCGTCACTGGTGGTGCTGGCTTTCTAGGCAAGCAGGTAATCTCTCAACTAGTCGCCTCAGGTGCTAATCCAGAGTTAATCACCGTACCTAGGTCAAAAGAGCATGATTTGCGATCGCTATCAGTTTGTGAAAAAGTCGTTCAAGGACAGGATTTAATCATCCACCTTGCTGCACATGTTGGCGGTATTGGACTCAATCGCGAAAAACCTGCCGAATTGTTTTACGACAACTTGATGATGGGTGTGCAATTAATTCATTCGGCATATCAAGCGGGTGTCCAGAAATTTGTCTGTGTTGGCACAATCTGCGCCTATCCTAACTTTACCCCCATCCCCTTCAAAGAATCTGATCTCTGGAATGGCTATCCTGAAGTGACTAATGCTCCCTATGGTGTAGCCAAAAAAGCGTTACTCGTACAGCTACAATCCTATCGGCAACAATATGGGTTTAATGGGATTTACCTTCTACCTGTGAATCTATATGGACCTGAAGATAACTTTGATCCCCGTAGCTCCCATGTAATTCCTGCGCTGATTCGTAAGGTTTATGAGGCTCAACAAAGAGGCGATCGCACTATTTCGGTATGGGGCGATGGTACTCCCACTAGAGAGTTTGTCTATTCTGAAGATGCAGCGCGTGGCATTGTCTTAGCCGCAGGTATTTATGACGATTCAGAGCCCGTCAATATTGGCACTGGTTCTGAGATTTCGATCAAGGACTTAATTCATTTAATTGCCGAGTTAATGGGCTACGAAGGCGAGATTGTCTGGGAAACCGACAAGCCCAATGGTCAGCCCCGTCGTTGTCTTGATGTCGAGCGTGCCAAGCAAGCCTTTGGATTCAGTGCACAGGTCGGTTTCCGACAAGGTTTAAACCAAACGATCGCTTGGTATCGCCAGCACGCTGCATAAGTTTTTTGGTTTGCCCATATGAGCAAACCAAAAAACTATCAAAAAAATTTGTTTTTTTTCGATTCCAACTCTTGCATATGTACCAAGCTTTGGTATGATTAAAATCCGCACGATGAAATAAGCAACTTATTTAAAGTCGCAGTGACATCAAGCGAGGAGAGATGGCCGAGTGGTTGAAGGCGCAGCACTGGAAATGCTGTTTAGGGGAAACTTTAACGAGGGTTCGAATCCCTCTCTCTCCGTTAAAAAAATGACCCACGCTAAGCGTGGGTCATTTTTTATAGCCAATTACCGACCAAAATAAAGGAAGCCCAAAAGTATGGATGCTTCAAATTGATGTCGCCATAAAAATCATTTAGCGGTATTGCTGGCAAGTTACCAATCCCTTTGATCTTTCCTGCTTCAATTGTTACCCTACCTTCTAAGAGATCTAATTGTGCTTGCTGAATAGCGATCGCTTTACTCTTCGCTGTTGGATAATAATTGTAAAAAGACAACATTAACGCTGGTGTTCCTGCATCGCTGACAGTCCATAGTGATGAGAGAATACTCTTTGCTCTGTAAATTAGCATAGTTCCACTCAAGCCTAAATTTTGTCCAACGGCTGTCTGACATGCGCTCAGTGCGAGCATTTCTATTTTACTTTCCCCTAATCTTATTGTTTTAATATCTTCTAGAGATAGTCGATTTTGCCAAAATTGAATAAATGCACCTTCAGGTGTATTACTTAAAAATTGAGCATGAGTTGCTAAATGGACAATATCATAATTAGTATTGTTCGCGTTTTGCTGTTTTTTGAGGTTCTCAATCGTAAATTCTTCATCGAGAAAGACTCTTTCATTGCCACCAAACATCTTTAAAGCAGTTTGAGTTTCTACTGCTACATTCGGCAAAGCAGAAAAGCCTTGCATTGCTTTTGTCAAGCCCATTATGAGTATTTTGGAGCGGCGGCGATCGCGTAACTGTAGGTCATCCCGCAAGTCCTTTATTACTAATCTCATAGATGGTACTGTTGCTGTAGCATACTTCTGCACTAGGAACTTATTGCCATCATGCAAAGCTCCTATGGGAATTGCTCTTAATGGTCCATCCATCGCAAAAACGAGAGTCTTAGCTTTTGCTTCAGTCAATTCTACTTCGATCGGTCTAATCAACCAGTTGTAGAGCTTCTGGGCTGATGGTAAGTAATCTTCACTACTAGGATCGCGAATAGAGTTCAGAAGCTCGACTAATGTGTCTGTCAAATCCTGTTGATTAACATCAGTAACAACTTTGCGGAATTCTTTCCCTGAAGGTAGAACAACTAAAATTTTTATCCGATCTTCCAAAATCTCTGGGTAGATCACAACTGTCTGACTATTAGTCGCTGTTGATATACTCGCGATTGTTTGTTGTAACGACCCAGCATCAATTGGAGGGAAATCAGAAGGAGAACAATTCCCTGTATATCCGCATATTAAGCTAGTTTGTGAGTTATCTAGCTGTTCTAGACTACGAGGTTGGTTTGTAGATTGAGATAGATTACACATCGAGCCAGTAAGGCGATCGCAAGTTAATGAATCTGATTTGGGTAAAGTGTCAACAGATCCTGATTTTGTAATTGAAGTTCCAGGACTAGGTGCTATAAACGGTGAGAATGATTGAGACTTAATTGACTGAATTGATGGCATCAGGAAAAACCCTATTCCCCCAACCAAAACAAATCCTAATTTTTGGGCAAACGAATATAATTTCATAAGTTTCTAAAACCTGAAAGTAGTGCGAATAGTACCAATCGTAATCGTGTCACTACCTGCTGTTTGAATAGGGTGAAACACAAAAATTAGTCCAGGGGTAATACTAATGTTATCGGTCAGTCGATGCACATAGAACAGTTCTAAGTGGGTAGTAGTATCAGGCTGTCCTCCAATAGCACCAAAGTTTTTATTAGGAAGACCAAGAGAACTAGGGATATTAGCATTTAAGCCATTACGTGATATTAAATTACTACTAGTTATTTTGGGCGGTTGTCCAATGTAAATACCCCCAAGATTACCCTGCTTAAATAGATCGGGAAAGTTCAGATAAATCATCCAATTATTTGTCTCAACCGTACCCGAATTATCGTTGCGAATATTACTATTATTCACCGCATTAGAGTTGGTATAGCCGCCCCAAGCGCCCAATGTGACATAAGGACTAATCCGCCAGTTGATGGTTGCCCCGATCGCATCTGTTAAAAATAGAGTGGGATTAACAAATGGGAAGGCGATTACATAATCGCCTATTCCTGTATTGAGGTTACCGTTGTTTGAGAATGAATGCAGATAATAGAGTGCAACATCAACTGAATTAGTTGGCGAGAGAGTAGCCTGCAACCCAGTTACATAATTACCGCCTGTCAGCCCTCCGTTAATCGGGTTTGCGGGATCGTTAGCTGCATAGACACCTTGTAAACTAACGCGATCGCTAATTTGCCAATCAAACCCAATTCCTGCCGATCCACCACCAAGCCCTAAGATAGGATTACGTTGGGCAAAGGCAGATATGGAACCAGTACCTGAGTTCTCAATGCGATTCGCACCACGAAATACACTAATTGGACTCACCCCAGCCGCACCAACAATAAAAGATAGATTATCGCTTGCTTTGAAACGATAGGAAAGATCAGAAATTTTAATTTGGTTATTTGTATCACCTTCATATCCTAATAAAGTATAACCACGTTGTAAGATTTGCTCAGAATTATCACCAAGATTGAGGTTTGCTGAGTTTAAGACAACAACCAAAAGGTTACGACTTGCAGAGTCAAACTGAGTAAATAAACTGAGACTGATGTTATAACCAAATGTTAAATTTGTACTTAAATCTGGCTTACCGTTGTTAAGTTGCGGACGAGTTTTAAAATCAGCAGAATTAGGTAATCTTCCTTGCAATCCGAAAACAGCTTGTCCAGATAGTTTGGTGGTTGGTGAAAATTGTTGTGTCTCTAATTTAGATGTTTTCTCTTCCACTGAAACTATTCGATTTCGCAAAATAGATAATTCGATTGCAAACTCTTCTTGCAGTTTCTGAATAGTATTAACATCATCTTTGCTGACTTTACTGGCTAAACCAGCAGCAACTACTTCATTAATTTTATCTAAGCACCCATTTAAGCCTGCTGCGAATTCATGCCGTGAAATTGTTCGCTGTCCAAAAAATCTACTATCTGGGTAGCCTGAAATACATCCATAACGTGCAACTAAAGACTGCAATGCAGTAAATGCCCAATCATTTGGTCGTACATCACTCAGTTGAGACACTGGTGTAATTTCAGACTGCGAAATATTATTTTCGGAATCAAAAGGAGATATTTTATCTAGAGGTGTATTTAATTTTTGATTATTAGACTCGTTTAAAACCTTTGATGGAGCTTTAGCATCTATCTTTTCTGTGGAGATTGGCTTAGCAATTACTTGTGAGGAAAGACTTATTATTGCAAGTGCAGATACTATCCCCCATTGCCAACCTCTAGAAAAAATCTTAATCAATAGAAAAATATTGATGCCAAGCGCATAATTCATTTTGCTTGCTCCAAAAAGCCTATATAGTTATTTGCAAATTTATATCACTTTGTCAAAAAATTCTAACAACTCAATTAAAAGATATTGAGATATATTAACAAGAATTATTAGATTAGAAAACAACAATTTACAATAAAACAATATAAAAATGTCAATTCTGAGTAAATATTGTAAATTTTATACATACATATAGCGTTTACCAGTCTAGTGAAGTACAGGTTTGTTTCCCCGCCAAAGGCAGGGAAACAAACCTGTGTAAATCGCTTGCTTGAAAACTGCTATAAGTAAAAGTCTTGGTTAACCAAGACTTTTACTTATGTAATTTCAATTATCATAAACTCGCACCAAATCAAAAACCAATCTAATTTATTAGAGCCAATTACCAACCAAAATAAAGGAAGCCCAAAAGTATGGATGCTTCAAATTAATATCACCAGAAAACTGATTGAGAGGTATTGCTGGCAAATTGCCAATCCCTTGAATATTTCCTCCTTCAATTTTCACTCTGCCTTCTAAGAGATTTAATTGTGCTTGCTGAATAGCGATCGCTTTACTCTTAGCTCTAGGATAGTAATTGTAAAAATCCAACATTAAAGGTGTTGTACCTGCATCACTGACTGCCCATAACGACGCGAGTACACTCTTTGCTCGATAAATTAGAGCGGTTCCACTCAGCCCCAAATTTTTCCCTACTGCGGTCTGACATGCGCTTAGAGTCAGCATTTCAATTGGTTCTCCCCCTATTCTCATTGTACGAAGATCACTTAATTTGAGTTTCTCATTCCAAAATTGAATGAATGCTCCGTCGGAAAGATCATTTAGGAATTGAGCATGAGAGGCTATATGCACAATTCCATAATTTTTTTTATTTTGCTGCTGCTTCAGATTTGCAATTGTAAATTTCTCATCCAAAAATAGCTCAGCATTCTCTGTCAAGATTTTTGAGGTAATAATCTTAGTTTCGATTTCCACGTTTGGTAAAGCTGCAAAACCTTGGCTAGCTTTTGTTAATCCCATGACGAGTATTTTTGAGTTACGGCGATCGGGAATTTTCAAATTGGCTAATCCCATTGATGGCACTGTTGCTGTCGCATATTTCTGCACTAGAAATTGTTTTCCATCATGCAAGGCTCCTATAGGAATTGCTCGCAATGGTCCATCCATCACAAAAATCAAGGTTTTAACTTTTGCGCCTTTTAATTCACTATCAAGTGGGCGAATGATCCAGTTATATAGTTTCTGAGATGGCTCTAAATAGTCATTGCTACTAGGATCACGAATGGAATCAAGAAAACTTTGGACTGTTTCCGTTAGTTCATCCTGCTTAACATTAGGAATAACTTTATGGATCTCCTTCCCAGATGGCGGGATAGCGATAAGCTCTATATGATCATCAAAAATAATCGGATAAATTAACCAAGACTGACTATCAGTAATTTTCGATGCTCTTTGCAAATCTTCTTGGATGGAATTAAAGCTAATCGTAGGGATTGAAGAATTACAAGCACCAGAATATGTACATACAGCATGAGTCCTCTCCCCATCAATCTTATTAATGTCAATAATTACTTCGGGTGGAGGTGATTCAGCATTGTTGCAAAATATTCCACCCAATAGTTCATCGCAAGATGGTTTCAAAATTGGCTTGTTTACATTAGTGGGGTTTGCAGGTGCGGTAGGAACAAGCGGTGGTGGTAGTGGTGGCGGTGGTGGTGGGAAAGAAAACATACTTATTTGCCAATTAAAAGTCATTTTCTATGAGGGTTTTGAGTTTGCGTTTTGCTGTAAGTAGATGAGCATATTAAAACCTAAAACCAGAGATTGTTCTGCCCACTACGCGGGCGAAACAGTCTTTTCGGTTTTCAGTTTATTTATGCCTAGATACTTAGGTAAAATGCAAACCGATATACCAAGATAGAAGCGTATTTAAGTTACGCTGATAAGATTTAAGACTCTTGAAACTCATAAAAAGTTTCGATCAAGTTCTTGAAAGTTTTTAAGAAATATCACTAATCAATCCGCCTAATATTTGTTACACACTCCCTACAAGCCTTATTTGATGATGAAATTAAAAGCTTAAAACTCTTATTAGGATAGATTTTTATTGTTTAAGTAGTTAGGCACTGGGTAGTTAAAACGTGATCGATGTATTTGCATCTTTTTCGTTGGCATGAAATGGACGTTTCAAAATCCATTCCCCGTTACAGCCTATTGAGGCTTTGAGTAGTACAGAAATATTTTTGAAAGCGTCGCTTCGCAACGCTTTCAAAAATATAGTCATAGTCACCTGTATTAAGACAAATCAAAACCCGAATAGTGTGAGGCGGCGCGAAGCGCCGCCTCACACTATTCGGGTTTTATGTCCTAACAAGAGTGGCGACAGCTATATTTCTGGGTTTTAATTAAGCGTAAAGCGCTGTAGCTGGCTAGTGCTTACAATCCCATGAGGGCAAAACTAATGGATTAATGGATAGCAACCACATTCAAATAACAGAAATCAAACTGAATATTATTTGCACCTGCATACAGCAATCCTAATCTAATGCCTTGGGTTATTTTTCTGGAATCACACTCCAAAAGGTTACACGCAAACCATTTAGGATTGTGATCTCTATCTATAAGCCATAATTAATTACAGTCTGTATTAATAGTCTGTCGAAGTTTAGACATAAGTTTCTGTTTTCCTGCCAAAGGACATAAAGCAAAAACTTACTTCACTAGACTGGGAAGCACTATATATACGCTGTTATTCTACAGTAAGTAGATGAGCATATTAAAACCTAAAACCAGAGATCATTCCGCCCGCTACGCGGGTGGAATGATCTTTTCGGTTTTAAGTTTATTTATGCCTAGATACTTAATAATTTCAAAATGCACCATCTAAATTATGGGAACTCATATATGCTCTACACACCACCTTGGCATCTAACTAATGGTTTGTTGATGACGCTGTATGTAGCGTTAAGAGTTAGCCAAAAGTGGGAAAACTTTACAGTTGAACCAGAACCTATTTATCAAGAACATATTTTTATAGGTGCAAATGGAGTTCCTATTTTTGGCAAATATGCAATTCCTCCCAATTCAAAAGGAACTATAGTGGGAACCTATGGCATTACAGGCGACCTCGATAATCAATGGTTTCTCAAAATTCTGGGTCGTAAGGCTTTCGCTCAAGGATATGCCGTAGTTTTATTTGATTGGCGCGCCCACGGTAAAACTGCTGAGCTTTCTCCAACCCTGACATCAGATGGACTCTATGAAGGCGAAGATTTCATTCGCATCGCTGATACTGCAAAACAATTAGGCTGTCCATCACCATTTTGGCTAGCAGGATATTCGCTAGGCGGACAGTTAGCTTTATGGGGAATTAAGGCTGGCGAGACGATCGCTAGTTGGGGTAGTGATTTAGCAATTACCTCTGAGGATATTGCAGGCGTTGCAGTAATTTGTCCTAGTGTGGACTCGAATCGATCGCTTACGTATTTAGTTAAGGATGAATTAGGTAGATTCTTAGAAAAGGCGATCGCTCGCGAACTGAAGAAATTGGCAAGGGGTATGGCAAAAATTCATCCTGACGCAATTGATCGAGATGCCGTAGAACGGGCTAATAGTATTTGGGGATTTGATAATGAGTTGACAATCGCAAAACTAGGATTTTCCACCGTGGAGGAATATTACGATGCTAGTTGTCCTTTATATTTCATGCCCCATCTACAAAAGCCTACACTCATCCTGTATGCCCAAGATGATCCGATGTTTGACCCATCAATTATTGCGGATTTAGAAAAAATTGCTCAAGAAAATCCTGCGATTAAACTGATGGTCACACAATATGGTGGTCATGTTGGTTATGTCAGTAGCAAAAAATGTCAACACCAATATGGCGATCGCGATCGTTGGTGGGCATGGAACCGCATTTTTGAATGGATTGAATACCATTCCATTTCCAGTAAATGAGTGAGTATCTTGTTAATGAAAGGGCAACCTGAAAAGTTACTCTTTCATCAAACAAAGGCTTTTAATTCGGGGCTGTGAGTATAGTTTGTGTAGAAAATCATATCTCACAGCCCCGAACTCATTTTTCATTAGCAAGATGAATTTAAGAAATTAGAGTTTTGGTTATATCCTGCTCACCTAAAGGTTGAGCAATTAAATTAGCTAAGCGTTTTGACTGTGAAAAAACGCGATAGTTGTCTAGATTCACATCAGGGAAATCATTTTCTAGGTTCTTCATTTTCACTAAGCTATAGTCTGTATCTTCATCAAAAATTGCCAAGGTTACATTTAAAACATCTAAAAAGCTAATAAAATAGCGACATTCAACTTCATCATAGTTACCATAAAACTTGATTAGTTCCGCGATATAACTTTCTAGATACAAACGACTCGTGGGACAGATCAGTACAACTTTTAGTAATAGAACTACATATCCAAGAAAGTTATTACCCTCTAAAGACAACTGTAAAAATTCAGATGGCTGGCGACGTTCATTTAATAACAGGTATTGTAAAACTCGATTGCAAGCTACGTGCAATAAGCTACCCTTCATGAATTGATCATTTTGATGTTCTTGAAAACGCTTAAACTTTTGGACTACAGTTAAGCGTACGATTTCGGGAATCTCTAATTCATCTCTCGAAACACCTAAATAATCGAGTAGATAATCTTTAAACTCCTCAAAAGTCATATCGTCAACTTGGTCACGAAACCTCTTAGCGATTCCTCTTAAATCTTCATGACCATGCTTATTCAACACTTTTTTAATTAAAATTAGCACGCCATCTCCTAACGTAGTTGGATTTTGACGCTGGCTAGCAGCTCCAGATTTAGACTCAATCCGAGCTGTATATAAAGCTAAATCAAACTTAAATTGCTTTTTGATTTTACGAGCCAAGGTTTGTGCATATTGGCGTTGTTCTGGCGGTTTATTAAAATCTGTATATTCTGAAACTAGTAAATAAGAGGAAAACCTTTCACTCCAATTATGATAGCTTTTATACTCTCCCGATCGCCCTGAGAGCGATCGCAAAGTTTTATATTCTTCAGATTGAACAAAGTTTTGTAGCCACTGCCTTAACTTTTTGAGTTTATAAATTCTAGTCGGTACACTAATAGAATGTGACAAAAAAAGATCAACTAGTTTCTGACAGGCGCTAATATTTCCATTGATTGCCCAATTGTTATTAAGAATATAACAACAGCGCAAAAGTGTATTTTTAAACTCATGTTCTTTGCTATAAAAAATGATTTCACCTAAAGCATTATAGGCATTAACATTATCAATTTCTTCATAGTTAATAAACAACTTTTCAAATTGTCTTAAAATATCATCAACTTGATAATGTTTGATAATTGCCAAAAAGAAATTATAGATATATTGTTGGGCTTGCTCAAGACTACCCGAAGTTATATCTGTAACTTGTTCTTGAAAATGTTCAGATTCATATTGGTTATAAAACTGTGCCATAACGATATATTCCTAAGCAACAGTAAAATCTATCAAACATTTAGTTTGATTAACATTATACTAATCAAAAAAAGATATATTGAAGAATTGACTCAAAAATTTATCCAAAAGTTTCTTTGATTATGATAGAACCATTCTCCTAAAAGTTTTAGGTGAATGTCAATAGGATAAATCTTGCAAAAACTTTAGAAAAAACAATTTTATAGATTTTAAGAGCAACCTTTTTCCTTGAAACAAGGTTTAGATATTTTTAGTTTGTCGAAGATAAACCCAAAATATTAAAAATCTAACAATTGTGTTTATGAACTTTTAATTTTGTCACTAGCTGGTTATGACAAAATCACGCCAAATTTACTACTAGACTACGAGGACGCACTACTTAGGATATGTTGTATAACCATCATCAATAATGATCAGGTATTTACTCAATGTGTTTACCTGACAAAACTGCACTTATGGGTTAGACAAGCAAGAGAAACAATAAATTTCAAGTTCTTTGAAACGAATGAGCTTTACACAGAACTTAAAAATAATATTATTATCACAGTTACGACAATATTACTAGATCAACTAGGAAATTTTAAAAATAATAAATCAAATTATATATATCTAGAGGCATCTATATCAGGACAAATCAAACCCCAAATAATATAAGGTGTCACTTTGCGCTACCTTACATTATTTGGGGTTCAAGAATGGTAACAACTATAATGCCACGCTAAAACCACTGAAAGTATTGCAAAGTTTTAATCTTACTTACAACAACTTATTTCAGTACCCATAAATTTGCCAAATAAGTTACATAGACGGTATATAAGCTGTATAACTTTGCTATCGCTAACCTCAAGAATCTAAACTAAATATTAAGATGCCAGCTTTTAAAATTTTTGATAATGATATTGACTTTGAAACCCTACAAGAATATCTCAGTTGTGAAGCGATCGCAGTTGATACGGAGACGATGGGTTTAATTCCTAGGCGCGATCGCTTATGTTTAATCCAAATTTGTAATGACGCAGAGATTGTGAGCTTGGTAAGAATTGGACTAGGCATCAAAGAAGCTCCTAACCTAAAGTATTTGATGGAATCGCCTGAGCTGACTAAGGTGTTTCACTTTGCGAGATTTGATGTCGCCATGATGGAAGCCCATCTGGGGATTGCTACTCATCCAATTTTCTGTACCAAAATTGCCAGCAAACTGGCAAGAACATACACTGACAAACATGGTCTCAAGGAACTAGTTCGAGAATTAGAAAAGGTGGAACTAGATAAAACCTCTCAATCTTCAGACTGGGGAAATGTGCAGGCACTATCTGAAGATCAATTGAAGTACGCAGCTAATGATGTGCGCTATCTTTTACCTGTATATCGCAAACTGATCGATATGTTAATTCGCGAAAATCGCTACGACTTGGCAAAAGCCTGCTTTGCTCATATTCCTACAATCGTATATTTAGACTTGCTCGGCTATGCAGACGTATTTGCCCACTAAACAACACCTACTCTTTTCCCAGTCAAAAAATAGCGGTGTGGGGCGAAGCCCCGCACCGCTATTTCTTGGTTTTATATGTCTATTTGGTGGGAAGGGAGTATCAAGCTTGGGGATGATGTCGCAGATGAGACAAAGCATTATTAAAAATTGAAAGCGTGGCTTCGCCGCACTTTCAATTATTTCTCTGCAGAAAGTTAAGGCTTTGAATTGTAAAAGAGCTTGCTTCGCAAGCTCTTTTACAATTTATCTGGGTTTGAAGAAAGCACAAATTGCTGTCAGAATACGATTGTACTTTTTGCGACTGCGATAAAAACTAAAAGCATAAAGAATTATTAGTTCATTCACAGCAGTCAAATTATTTTGCCGTATTCAAGATTACGAGCTGTACCTCATTTATGCAAAATCAAACCATTAGAGGATTTCGAGCCAGTTTTTTAGATGTGATCGCCGATCCATTTTATGATGCAGAGGCTAGCTGTATTCGATATTTTCCCGATGGTTTGTTAGTTGTTGAACATGGCAAAGTAAAGGAATTAGGAAATTATAAGGATCTCCAAGATAAATATAGAGATCTGCCCATTACCCATTATCCCGATCGCCTTATTGTCTCGGGATTTATCGATACGCATATCCACTTTCCTCAAACAGAAATGATTGCTTCCTATGGTGAGCAGTTATTGGAATGGTTAAGCACCTATACTTTTCCGACTGAACGCAAATTTGCCGATCGCAATTATGCGTCGAAAATTGCTTCTATATTTCTGGATGAGTTACTGCGAAATGGCACAACTACAGCTCTAGTCTTTACAACCATTTTTCCGCAATCGACGGATGCTTTTTTTGAGGAAGCACAGCGACGTAATCTACGAATGATTGCGGGGAAAGTGATGATGGATCGCCATGCACCAGACTTTTTGACCGACACCGCCGAGTCATCCTACATAGAAACAAAACAGTTAATTGAGAAATGGCATAAATGCGATCGGCTGCTCTATGCTGTCACTCCACGTTTTGCTGTAACGTCAACTCCAGAACAATTAAGTAATGTCAGCAAACTATTGACTGAGTTTCCTGATGTGTATTTACACACGCATCTATCGGAAAATGTCAAAGAAGTTGCCTATGTTGAGGAAGTTTTTCCTGAGAGTGCAGGTTATTTAGATGTTTATGATCAGGCAGGCTTAGTAGGTGAAAAATCAGTTTTTGCTCATGGGGTGCAGCTTACTGATCAGGAATTCGCGAGACTATCTGAGGCAAAAGCAGCGATCGCTTTTTGTCCAACTTCAAATATGTTTTTAGGAAGTGGGCTTTTTAAGATTGAAAAGGCAAAGTCGCAGGAAACTCCTGTAAAAGTGGGACTAGGTACTGATGTGGGAGCAGGAACGAGCTTTTCAATGTTAAAGACTGCTTGCGCCGCCTATCAAGTCGCACAGTTGCGATCGCAAAAGTTATCCGCCTTTCAAGCTCTATTTCTCGCCACCTTGGGCGGCGCAAGAGCTTTATGTCTTGAGGATAAGTTAGGAAATTTCGAGATCGGTAAGGAAGCTGATTTTGTAGTGCTAAATATGCGATCGACACCAATTATGGCGTTAAGAAATAAACCAATTGACTTAGAGCATCCACCCACTCTAGCGGAAATATCCGATCAGTTATTTGCCACGCTGATTATGGGAGATGATCGTGCGATCGCAGCCACTTACATCATGGGCGAATTAGCTCACCAAGAATAAAAGGCGCTTCGCGCCTTTTATTCTTGGTGAGCTTTGAGAAAGATAAAATGCGCTAAGCGTCCTTTAATTAAAATTCTGCACTTTGAGGAAAACGGGGGAATGGAATCACATCACGGATATTGCCCATGCCTGTGATGAACTGCACTAAGCGCTCAAAACCTAGACCAAATCCAGCGTGAGGTACAGTGCCATAACGACGTAAATCGAGATACCACCAGTAATCCTCAGGATTTAGCCCCACACTACGAATTCTTGCTTCTAAGACCTCAAGACGCTCTTCACGCTGCGAACCACCGATGATTTCGCCGACCCCAGGCGCAAGAATATCCATTGCTCGTACAGTTTGGCGATCGCTTGCCGATTCATCGTTTACGCGCATATAAAATGCCTTGATCCCCAAGGGATAATCCATCACAATGACAGGCTTTTGGAAATGCTCCTCGGCAAGAAACCTTTCATGCTCCGATTGTAAATCTAAGCCCCAAGACACAGGAAACTCGAAGGTTTTGCTGCTCTTTTCGAGAATAGCGATCGCCTCAGTGTAGGTAATCCGCTCAAACTTCTCATCAACGATCTTGCGAGCATTTGCCATCACCTGATTATTTACCCGCTCTTGGAAAAACTCCATATCTTCGGGACAGGTTTCCAACACATAATTGAAAATATATTTGAGGAAATCCTCCGCAAGATCGGCATCGCCTTCGAGATCGCAAAAGGCAACTTCTGGCTCAATCATCCAAAACTCGGCAAGGTGGCGCGAAGTATTCGAGTTTTCAGCACGGAACGTGGGACCAAAGGTATAGACATTAGAAAAGGCAGTTGCCATAATCTCTGCCTCTAGCTGACCACTCACCGTCAAGAAGGCGGGCTTGCCAAAAAAGTCCTGCGAAAAATCCACAGGCTTTCCCGATGTCGCCACTTTGTTTAAGTCAAAGGTAGTTACACCAAACATTTCGCCAGCACCTTCGCAGTCACTAGCAGTCACAATTGGCGTATGTACCCACAAAAAACCTCGCTCTTGGAAAAATTTATGGATGGCAAAAGCACAGGCATTTCGCACCCGAAATACTGCCCCAAACATATTTGTGCGGGGACGTAAATGGGCGATCGTCCGTAAAAATTCGATCGAGTGACGTTTTTTTTGTAAAGGGTAGGTCTCAGGATCAGCAGTGCCAAATACAGCGATCGCATTAGCCTGCATTTCTACCCTTTGACCTTTACCCATAGACTCCACTAGAGTCCCTGACACCTCAATAGATGCACCTGTAGTTATTTGTTTAATTAGCGTTTCATAGCCATCAATTGTCTGAGGTAAAACAATTTGTAGCCCCTGTAGCGATGAGCCATCGTTTAACTCCAAGAAGGCTATTCCCTTACCTTCTCGTTTAGTCCTCACCCAACCACGAACTGTGTATGAGTCATTAGTCTGACCATTACGTAACAGGTCAATAATTCTTGCAGATGTCATACGCTAGAAATAACCGCTAGAAATAACTGTGAATAGGCTATGGAGCTATGAAATTAATCAGTGAAATTAATGATTACAAAGCTCAGGCAAGTATCCTAACACTTCAGAGCATGACATCGATAGAAACCCCTAGATGTTCCCCTTGAGAACGATTCCCCAGTAATTAAAGCTTGACATTAGCTTGCGAATTAACTTGAAAATTAGGTCGAAGTGGCTTAATTCTGGTATGCCATTTCACGGATCAATGGTAGGCGATCGCTAATGTAGTGACTGAGATCATTTTGCTGATGGGAATCGAGAGCAGAGCGTTGTTTGACTTGATCAACTAACCAGCTCATAAGACCGTCATCATCAAGATTCAAAAGGAGATTAGGCTGTGCTTGGTTAACTGAGTCCCAGAAGAGGCGTATAATAGCAGGTGACATGTTTGTTTACCTTAACCTTAATATTTTCCTAACAATCTATAGGTTAGTACATTTCTACGTGAGTACTGTCAAAATTCACACAAAATGAAATAAAAAGCACCTCTCCCAAGATTGATTGAGATACCTGACAGCACTAAGAAAGCTTAGAAACTATACTGGCAGAGAGTTTTTACTTTTGGTGTCGCAGATAACTTCTATAAATATCTACACAAAACGTGTCATTAATTCATTCATAATCGGACATCACACGGAGGATCGGATGTCGATTGTAGTGATCCCCATATAACAACAAAGTAAAGATTGGGAGAAGTTTCTCGATACACCACTTATCCTGATCTTATGGTGTTGTTTACGCCCATGAGTTATTTAATGTTATGCCTTTAGTGGTGTGGCTTTGCTACTCCACTAAAGGCATAACATTAGCACCAAATATTTTTGAGAGGTATCGTTGGAATTATGGCTAGACAAGTAGAAATTTGGAACGATCGCGCAGAAATTGCCAACCGAGCATTGATGCTATGTCAAATTGCCTATGATGAGGCGATCGCAAAGGGTGAAAAATTTACCATTGTTGCCGCAGGTGGTAGCACCCCTAAGGTTTTATATGAACTCTTAGCCAGTAAGGAATGGGACTGGTCAAAGGTACATGTTTTTTGGGGAGATGAACGCTATGTCCCTCCCACCGATCCCCAAAGCAATGAGGGCATGACTCGTCAAGCATGGCTCGATCGCGTAGCAATTCCTGCGGTAAATATTCATGCGATTCCGACTGACAAAGATGAGCCTGCGATCGCCGCTGCCCAATATGAGCAGCATATTCAAGAATTTTTTGGAGTGAGTGCAGGTGAAATCCCTCAATTCGATCTGGTATTACTAGGTATGGGGGACGATGGACATACCGCTTCGTTGTTTCCCCACACCCCAGCCCTTAAAGTTGGTGATCGCCTTGTCACAGTTGGCTCAAAAGATGGACAGCCAAGGATCACCTTGACAGTACCGATTATTAATCGGGCTAAAGAAATTATTTTTATGATTGAAGGGGCAGCTAAAGCTAAAGCACTCAAGGCAGTGCTAGCACCTAGTGGTGATGTGAACCAATATCCTTCACGTTTGATCACTGGTAATACGATTTGGCTATGCGATCGTACAGCCATGAATCAAAAGCAACAATAAAAGAAGAGGCGATGCCAAGCGTCGTCTTATCTTTTATCCTCAAGATTTTTATTGTCTAAATTATTCATGACAAAATCTATGTCAAAGCTCAATCCCCAACAATACGAGCGGCTCAGGCGTGAAGCCAAATCCCCTTATCGGGGGTTACGCATATTTATATATATAGCTTTTGCAGGTTCTGGACTAATTGGTGCAATTATTTTTTTAGCAAGGCTCATAGCAGGCAATGGCGAGCTAGAAGCCAATTTAGGAAACCTTACCTTACAAATTGGTGTCCTAGCTTTAATGATATGGCTCTATCGAATTGATCGCAGTAAATAGAAAAGTTCTGAACTATATCTTAAAAAGAAAAGCACAATATTAATATTCCTATAATTTGGAGCAATGTAAATGCCATAAAATGCTTGATCTTGCCTCACAATGATTTTAGATCATGTTGTTATAATGTCTGGATATTTAGAAATCTCCCTTGAAATCTAATTTAAAATGGGATTCTCTATTTGCCTTCTCTGGCAACCATAGCAATCCTAAATAATTCATGGTTTTTGACTAGCTATAAAAGAGCATCTAGCATTGTGAAACTTTTATAGTGAAATTGGGTTTTCTATATATATAAATTCTGCCTGTCTTACAAAACAATTGTAGCTATTTACATCGTTTTGTATTAATTCAATAGCCTAAAAATTTTTGATACTTAGGCAAATCTATTGAGAGTTACCAGTTATAGCATTTTGCAAATGATTCCATAGTTATTTGCAAGCCAAACTCAATCCTAGAAATAGTTTTGAGTTTTCATTTCGCCTTAGGCTAAATCAAGATTGCTATAGTTTAATTTGATGTTTTTTAATTTAGTAATATTAAAGTTTCATATTAGGTTTGGGACGGCTTGATATGCAAAGTTGCAAGAATGCCATTGAGGAATTAGTAATTACGGAAATTGATTTCCAAATTTCGCACCTACCACAATATCGGCGAGACCAGATTAATGTCAGCGAAGTTGCTGCCTATGCACTCAATCGGCTACCTCCAATGTATGCAACATCCAAATCAGGCTGGATGCGACAACGCAAAAAAGCCGCCACGGAAATGCGTTCACAGATAGAGTCAGCCGTACGTCGTGCCCTTACTAGCGTCAAGCCAGATGCCTTGAGAGATTCCCGCCCTTTACCCTCCCAAGAGGTAGCAAACCATGCCCGATCGCTTGCCGATCTCCAACAAATCTTAGGCGTTGAAAATGCTTCTTGGTTAGATATTCCTACAGCATTGGAAAATGCATTACTAACAATCAAGCTTAAAAGCTCAGTTAGTAACACTTACATGGTGCTGAGCAGGCGGGAGGCAAGCGCCAGCAAAGATGAAACTGTTTTTAATCGAAAACCGCCAGAAGTTTCTTGGAAAGGTAGACAGATGAGAACCTCGACTAGTTTGGCTCAAGATGCTCAAAAGGCAAGAGACTTTCAAACCTATATGGTGGATGTCAATTATCAGTTCAGCAATGTCTTAGAAAAACTAGTACTTTCCCTTGCCTATCATCAAATTCAAAAGCTGCATCCTGCGATCGCGGAAACGGTTGATTTAGGTGAAGCAACTGCCTATGTTTTAAATCGTCTCCCCACGATGTACGCCACCAGCGAGAAAGGATATCGAGAATTACGATTGCGGGCAAGGGAAGTATATGGCAAAGAAGTGGTTGCAGTCCTCAAGGAGGCGATCGCTGTCTGTGTCGAAACTCCCAACTTACAAAAAGTGCCATTGCCTCTCGCACGTTTTGAAGCAGAGCTAGAGGAAGCTCTAGAGCAAATACGTTGGATTCTGCAACGTGATGATATTAATTGGCACAATGCTCCTTTTATCGTCGAGGAATGTTTACAAAAAGCTGTGAGTAATGAGCTTGAATGGCGTAAACGCAGCGACTATAACTATCCTCATCATGTCTAAAGTAGCCTCAGGTTAACCATTGTGCCGCATTTGCGCCGTGCAAAGCACGGCGCAAATGTCTACGAAGATCGCATTTTTGCCCACAGATCCTTATATTGCTGGATTGTGGTTGGTGACAATGGCGCGAGTATTTCACTTTTAGCTAGAACCTCTTGTGGGAAAAATTTGATGGGATCTGCTTTGACACTCGCAGGCACTTGCTCTAGTTCACTAGATGGGCTAACTGCATCGGTTAAGGCAGTAATTTGAGCAGCGATCGCAGGAGTTAGGCAAAAATTCATCCATGCGGCTGCCGTAACTGGCACTTCTCCCGTTGGCATTACCCACATATCGCTCCATAGTGCTGTTCCGTCCTGAGGAATTACCACTTTAAGGTTGGGGTTTTGACGTTGAGCTTTGTACATATCGCTAGTCCAACCAACCGCCACTAAAGCATCATCCGCTAATAGAGACTGTAAGTAGTTATCAGAGGTATAGGTTAAAACTTGTGAATGCAGATTTTTGAGTTCTTGGGTCAACTTGGCGAATATTTCCTGATTTTCTGCTAGATTCTCCTGCTGATAGGATTGACCAATTTTTTTTAAGACTAGCCCAATCACTTCGCGAGCATCATCAGGTAAGGTCAGTTTCAGCTTCAGTTCCGATCTCCAGAGATCAGACCATTGCGTAATATCAAACTTAAGTTTGTCACTACGGTAAGCGATCGCTGTTGCGCCCCAACGATAGGGAATCCCCCAGACTTGATTGTTGCGAGTCACACTTTTTTGCCAAATTGGGCTAAGTTTTTGCCATTGAGGAATTTGGGCTAACCAGTTAGGAGCTATTGGCTGAATTAATGACTGAGCGATCGCTAAATCCAACCAAGCATCACCGAGGCTGGTCAGATGTGGTGCTTTATCTTTAGAATTTGGATAACTTTGTAGTTCTTGCCAAAGCTTCGATGGCAGATTCTCAGCTTTAAACTCCGTCTTGAGTTGTGATGCAGATTCAAATTGATTAATTACCTTACTAGGAATTGCGCCCAGTAGCCCTGTAATTTTTAAGCGATCACGTTGATCAAAAGGATTTGACAATTGACATCCCCCAATGGAAGCGATCGCTGCGCCACCTAAAACTAAAAACTTACGTCTATCCATGAATCTGCTAAACCTACAGCACTTGCATAACTATAGAATTTTTCATTTTGCCTACGACAAAATGAAAAATCAAATCCAGAGAAATTTTGGAAAAGTTAGATTTTGAACTTTTCCAAAATTTCTCTGGATTTAATGACTCCTCAATTAAAACAGAAAAAAGAGTGGGACGCTAAGCGTCCCACTCTTTTTTCTCAAAGTGCTTAAGCTTATTTCACGAATGGGCGCATTAGCAAATAGCCAGCACCAAAGGAAGTTAGAATGATTGCAACAATTGTTAAGGTCAAAACCCAACCACTTAATCCTGTTGATTCGCTGGATTCTTCCATAGCCTCCGTGCGAAGAGGTCGAGAAGATACTTCTTCCCGAATTTCTAGTTTCGGCAATGCTTTAGGAATCGGTGCGGGGCTAGGGGCAGGATTCGGTGCATCAAAAGCAGCAAAAGAACTGTCGTAATACAACGTATCGCCTAATACTGGTTCATTAGGTGCTTGTGGTACTGATTCCGTAGCAAGTTGTCTTGCTCTAGAAATAGCCTCTTGAATAGCATTAGTTGTTTGCTGTACCGCAGCCTTACGAGGGCTAGCTGGCGCAGGCTTATCAGCAGTACGGGGTTTCGCCGCAGGTGGACGACTCTGTGGATTGCTCCGAGATGGGGCAGGATTAATCTGGGAAGAAGCCCGAATACCTGCTAAAACTTCTGAGAGCTTAGACTCAGGCAAATTTGATTGGGTGAGAATCGACTGCACTCGATCCGTGGCTTGGGCGATCGCCTCAAACTCTTGCAACAGCATTTGATTTTGCTTAGCTAGCTGCTCATTTTGCAACTGAAAAAAAGATAGCTTTGCTTGAGTCGATTGCAACTCCGCAGCCAGTTCTCGATACACAGTAACAGGGACTGAGGCCTGATAACCAGATGGGGCGGTCTGATAACCAGATTGAGAGTTTGTAGGTTTAGAGACTGGATTGGCTTGCATAGGCGATAGCACCTTAGACTGTAAAAAATTTAGTCGAGACTATAGCATATGATTCACATAATTTGGCGAATTCAAACGAAAAAGAAAAGTTATAAACTAATTGTAATGCCATCTCTAGTAGGTGGCTAACTAGAGCTGTAGCTACATTTTGGGAGATTGTGCTTAATGTCAAAATATTTCAAACCATGTAATCTCGCAGAAGTGTATTTCAATCAATTACTTCCATCATTGAAGGGAAACAGATGATTGTTTTTATTGTCCCTCTACGCAGTGCTCAAACTGTTAATTCATGGGAGTTAGTATCTAAATTATTTGAGCGCTGCCTTAAATCTATATGTCAACAAACTTCACCTCAATTCAAGGTGATTGTCGTTTGTCATGAGCGACCACTTACCACTTTTGAGCATCCTAGTATCACTTACATTGAGGTTGATTTTCCTGTACCCATTTGGAAGGATAACTCAGACATTTATAGTAGAGACAAAGACAGAGCACGCAAAGTATGGTTCGGGTTAAATCATGCCCAGAAGTATGAACCATCGCATGTCATGATTGTTGACGCTGATGATTTGGTAGACAATCGTATTGCTAGCTTTGTTGCAGAACGCCCTCACTGTAACGGTTGGTATATTGAGAAAGGATATGAGTATTGTGAAGGAAGTGACTACATATACCTAATGAGAAAAAACTTCTACGACAAATGCGGTACTTGCTACATAGTTCGTTATGAATTGCTAAATCAGTATAAACATCTCCAGTTTAGTGATGTTAAAGGTTTTCAGTTTTTGCATCATCAGTTCGTCCCCCATTTAATGATTGAGAATGGTACACCATTAGCAAAACTGCCATTTGAAGGAGCAATTTATGTTATAGGTTATGGCGAGAATGTGTGGTTAACTTTTAGGAATGAGATGATGATGAAATCACATGTCAGTTTTAAAGAGCTATTTCTTTTTCGAGCAAGACAAACTGTCAAACGGGTTCTTGCTCAAAAGATCACACAAGCACTTCGTGAAAGATTTGGCATATATAAACTGTGACTACCATGCTCTTATTACAGTTTAGTACTTCTCACTATTGCCGCAAAGCTAGGCTTGCTCTTGGATATAAACTAATTCCCTACCAAGTGGAAAACCTAAACCCCGGTTTACATATTTTCAGGGTCAAGCCCCTATCAGGTAAAAAGACTGTACCTGTATTGCTACCCCAACAAAAAAATTGCCCTGCTGTAGTTTCTGATTCCACAGAAATTATTCGCTTTCTCGAATCCTATCAGCCTAATCCTGCACTTTATCTAGAAGATGATCTGCAACAAAAAGAAGCCTTACGATTGGAAGATTATTTTGATGAATCCATCGGTACGGCAGCAAGGTTTGTGTATTATCAGTTTCGTGCTAATGATGGTAAGCACATCGATCCTTCATGGATGAGTCAGATGGTAATTGCCATCGTCCGATCGCAATATGGCATTAATGCAGACTCGGCAAAATTAGCGGCTCAAAGGCTCGATGAAGCGATCGCAATGTTAAGTAAATTTTGGAAAACTGGCTATTTAGTAGGCGATCGCTTTAGTGTGGCTGACTTAGCGGCAGCAGCATTACTTTCTCCCTTAGGCTTAATTCCCGCCTATCGTCGTGACTATCCTTGGTTGTTTGAACGCATCACCGAAATTCATCAGCTTTGTCACGAACCTTTACCCAAAAACTGGGAAGCTGGGCTTAAATAATTTGCATAAATTCTCGCAAATATAGCCGAATAAGAACCCAGAAGAGATTTGCGGCGCAAATCTCTTCTGGGTTCTTATTCGGCGCATGAAAACTCCAAACTGTTTCTCATTTTTAATTCCTTACAACGTGCCGTATCACTCACTTACAGCAATTTTCGATCAAACGAACCAAGATATTTTTTGAAAGGCTTGATTCGCAAGCCTTTCAAAAAATATCTTGGTTTGGTTTTGAGCGCAAAGCGCTGTAAGTGTAAAAAAATTGCAACATAAGGATCAATGACAAATTGGTGTTAACTTATTGGTGTTACTTTAGAGAATATCCAAAAGTTATCTAAAAAACTGTATTCTTCATCTGCTCAGCGTGAAAACAAGTGTTTTTTAGATTTATTAGAGAAGATTAGTGCGAGTAGTCATATGGCTGTTAATGTTAGTGAATCTTTGTTTGAGCAGATTCTCGAATATCTCCGAGCAAGGACAGAAGCAAGCGATCGCGTTGCTCAAAATCTGCTTAAAACATTAGAAACCCTGATATCCAGTAGTGAATCCTCAAGGTCTAGCGTCAAGTCTTATGGTGAGCCATCTGAGGATCTCGCCCCACAGTTTGGACAAAAACTATTTGATGCATGGAAAGAGCTAGCGGATCTCCAAGTTGGCGAAAATTATTGGAGCTATCCTGTGATGTTTGAGGATATTGCCGAAATCATGGAAATATCTGTTGATCAGTTTGTCCAATATCTTGCCAATGTGCAGATCGGGAGTTTGCAGTTGATTCAAGGTAGGGGATATAACTATCAAGTCAATGGACAACAGGCTGCGTCACTGACCTTTCATTCTGCACCCACTCTTAAAAAGGCAGCGATCCCAAGTGTTTCTGACAAAAAACAGGATGCTGTTGCAAAAAATAAAACTTTTAAAGTTGGCGATCGCGTTTGTGTAAATGCCAATCGTCAGCAATATGCCAATCATAAGGGAATCGTTGAGCAGGTGATTAGTGTCAGTTGCCGAGTCAAATTAGATAATGGCTGGACAGCGTTTTTGCCAAATCATTGTTTAGATCATATTTAGATTTTAGGATGGGTGGCTCAAAGCGCCACCCATCCTAAAATCTAAAATATTACTGTTTGTGTTTTGCTATCGGCAAAATGAAAACCGCTATAGCTGGTCATGTATGGAAAATATCACCTTTGAAGAAGCGATCGCCTATACCGAAGATTTACTCTCCCACAGCGATCTTGATGATGCTCAACTAGAATCCAAAATTGCCGCACTTGTACAAACCGCTAATGGCGCAAGAGGCTTTTTTGTGTGCTTTTTGACTGGAGAATGGAAACTCGCGGATGCACCCAGTGCTCCTATAATTCGAGCATTGCAATCGACTCCTGATGCGATCGCAGAACTCCTTGTCAAAAATCTAGTTATGTCCACAGCAATGGCAATTACCCACCGCCGAGTAGGAAATGCCGAACAAGCAGAAGGTTCCGATCGCGTGGCTAAGCGTACTGCACTTTTAATTAAGAAAGTAGATCTTCTAGAAGTGCGAGCAATTGCCACACAGGTAAATGATGCAGCGCTTACAAATACTGGTGAATATGTCTCTTTTCTCGAAAAATGGGGATACGACGCTGAGCAAAAACAAGCGATCGCTAATGTATTAGCCAAAATATTAGACCAAGTAAGTGCCAATGCTTGAATCAAACACCATCGATCCTTTATTTGCCGAGGCGATCGCTCAGTTTAATAATGGAGATTATTACGCCTGTCACGACACATTAGAAGCAATTTGGAATGATGCTTGGCAAAGCGATCGGGCTTTTTATCAGGGGATTTTACAAATTGCTGTCGGTCTATATCATCTCCAAAATCACAATTGGCATGGAGCCACAATTCTCTTAGGAGAAGGTACAAGCCGCTTACCTGCATATCTTCCAGATTATCAATCCATAGATGTCGAGACTTTATTAGAAGATAGTTTAGAGATATTACGATCTGTCCAGATAAGTGGCAAAGAAGGAATTGGTGATGTCTTAAAAAGAATTGAGCAAGGTGATTTAAAAATTCCTAAAATCTAGATCTATAGCTTCGACTTCGCTCAGCTACCTTACACCGAGGGCTGAGCGAAGTCGAAGCGCCACCTATCTATTAATGTATGTCGTAACCAAATAAGTTAGGATCAGCTCCATCAAGCTTAATATCAGCTAAACCATACTCTGCCCAACGCTTTGTAACCATATCCGCCACATCAGGATCACTCTCTAAAGGATCACCCCAATCGCGATCAGTTTCAGGATAGATTTTCGTTGTGGCATCGATGCCCATGCGTCCACCTAGTCCTTCCTTCTCACAGGCAAAGTCGAGGGAATCGAAGGGATTATCGGGCAGAATAAATACATCGCGAGTCGGGTCAACCTTGGAACTGAGCGCCCAAACGACTAAACGTGGATCACGAATATTGATCGTATGGTCAACCACAATCACAAATTTGGTGTAGGTAAACTGGGGCAAGGCACTCCAAAAAGCAAGGGCGGCGCGGCGTGCTTGTCCGGGGTAAGCCTTTTTAATGGAAATAATGGCTGCTTTATAGGACAACGCTTCCATTGGTAAAAAGAAATCGGTAATTTCTGAAACTTGCTGGCGGAGGATGGGGGTATAGATGCGATTTAGGGCGATCGCCATCATTGCTTCTTCCTTTGGAGGCAATCCGCTAAAGGTGGTGAGATAGATCGGATCTTTGCGATGGGTCATGCAATGGAAGCGAATCAGAGGTGCTTGATCGTTAATGCCGCCGTAATAGCCCATGTGATCGCCAAAAGGTCCGTCGGTTCCCACTTCATGGGGCGTAATTGTTCCTTCCAAAACATATTCCGCACAGGCAGGAACTTCTAGATCGAGGGTTTTACATTTGGTAAGCTGTACGCCTTCATTGCCATAGAGTCCCGCAAAAATCCATTCCGATAAATCCACAGGAATCGGTGTTGCGGCTGCCATGATTAAGACTGGATCAACCCCGATCGCGATCGCAATTTCTAATTTTTTGCCCGCTTCAGTCGCTTTGCGTAAATGCCTCGCGCCGCCGCGCACAGAAAGCCATTGCACTGTCATCGTATTTTTGGACTGTTGCTGCAAACGGTAAACTCCGACATTCGGAATCCCATTCTCAACATCCTTTGTAATCACCAGTGCCAGCGTCACTGCCCGTCCACCATCTTTAGGATAGGGTTTGAGAATGGGAATCTGATCGAGATCCACCTCGTCATCTTGCAATACTATTTCTTGACAAGGAGCATTCCCAAATAGAAGTTTTTGCGGACGGGATTTGACCACATCAAAGAGAATCTTCCCAAATTCGATCGCCTGTGAAATTTTCTTCGGTGGCTTTGGGCTTTGTAATTTACCTAATTTCTCACCTAGAACTTCTAATTCTGATTGCTCTTTCATACCCATCGCCCAGCAGACTCGCTCTACTGTGCCCAGCAAATTCACAGCTACAGGGACGTTATAACCTTTGACATTCTCAAATAGCAGTGCGGGTCCCCCCGATTGCAATAGGCGATTGCTAATTTCGGCAATCTCTAATTGGGAATCAACTTGGGTTTTAACACGATGTAGTTGTTTGCGCTCTTCGAGCAGTTTGAGAAACGATCGCAGGTCACGGGTCATAGGGCTATGGGGAATGCTTAGGCAATTAGTCAGTACCCTATTGTAACTAAATGTTACGTTTATTGCCCGTTAATCAATAAATACAAGTATCTAAAAATACAGCCTGTTGAAGCTTGCAAAGTTTACAAGCACAAAAACAAAAGCCTTGCTAAGTAAAGCTTTTGTTTTTGTGGGAAAGGTTTTGCTAAGCAAAACCTTTCCCACAAAAAGTTTTAAGTTATCTTGAACGTTAAAACACGTAAAACCTTAGGAAGAAAATTATTGAGCATAGTTTCCATCCATTTTATTTTGAGGGCAAAATGCAATCCTTAGAATTGCCAAAATCTTGAATGAAAATATTTAACAATCACGATTGGAGACCAATCCATCAGGTAATACTGTTTTACATAACTTTGCTTTTGCTAGTTGCGAATCCGATATAGTTGCACTAGTGAGATCTGCTTCTGTCAGATCAGTCTTATCGAAAATTGCATTCGTAAAATCAGTAAGCAACAACTTCGTATGCTTGAAATTAACATAGCTAAGATTCGCTCCATTGAGATTAGCGCGACTCAGATTTGAGAAAGTAATGTTAGAGCCTACTAAATTAGCTCTACTCAGATCAGAAGACAATATAAACGTATAGTCTAATTTACTAACGGGTAAATATGCCCCAGTTAAATCACAAACTTGGCAGATTTTAGTAGTTTGTAACTTGACAATATGGCTAGGGTTCGCGGCTATTGCTGGTAAGGGAAACAAAAGCAAAATGATAAGTAGCGCGATCGCCGAATAGATGCGATATTTCATAGCTAAAGTTCTCTTAGAGTTAAATTTTAGAGATTTTGGTCTTTATAGAAGATCGCCCTAAAGGATCACTCTTCCACAAAATATTTTTGATTAAAGCGTAAATCACCATATTTAATCAATCGTCACAATGACGGGAGTATGATCGCTCGGTTGCGTTAACTTACGTGGTTCGACATCGATTTCACAAGCAGTTGCCCTTTCGTAGAGAGATTCCGTTAAAAAATGATAATCAATTCGCCAGCCACGATTGCGTGAAAAACCTCCAGAGCGATAATCCCACCAGCTATAGTACCCACCATCCGCTTCAAACTTCCGAAATACATCCTTAAATCCTAAATTCAAGACTTCCGCTAGAGCCTCGCGCTCAATATCGGTGGACATTACCTTTTTCTCGCGCCCCTTGGGATCGTAAATATCGATATCAGCGATCGCCACATTAAAATCGCCGCAAATCAGGACATTGGCATTTTTGCTGAGCAAAGTTTGTAAATATTCTTTTAAAAGCTTCAGCCAGCGCAATTTGTAAGCATATTTCTCACTATCGACCTCAGAGCCATTCGGGACATACATATTCACAATCTGGACATCACCAAATTTAGCCGCAATTAAACGCTTTTGGTCATCTAGACTAGAATCAGTAATTTCTCCCAATACCGACGCAAAGCCAGTTTGAATATTTTCTAAAGGCGATCGCGAAATTATTGCTACCCCGTTATAGGACTTCTGCCCATAAATATAGGTCTGATAGCCTAAATCAGTAAAAGGCTGATGGGGAAAGTCCGCATCAATTACCTTGGTCTCTTGTAGACACAACAGATCGACATCAGGATTTGCTTGTAACCAATCACAAACATGATTAATCCTTGTGCGAACTGAGTTGACATTCCAAGTTGCGATCTTCATTAAATCCCTAAATCTCTGTTGCTAATCAAACATTCTAGAGTTAAAACCTGTGGACTACACTGCGCGTGCTCTACAGGTTTTAACTTTAATTGCACCCATTTAGCAAGGTAGCACAAATGCCAAGACTCTCATCTTGCAATATGGCACAATGTGAACAGCCCAATTTAGATTTTGTAAATTTTGAGTTCGCCCAACATGATTTCTCACAACTACATTGCCGAATTAATTCGTACTGCTTTACCTAATGCCAAAGTTCAGGTTGAAGATCCTAATCATGATGGTCAACACTTCGCAGCGATCGTAGTTGCTGAACAGTTTGAAGGCTTGTCGATGATTAAGCAACACAAATTAGTATATGGTGCAATTCAAGAACATCTCGATACTGGCGCAATCCATGCTCTACAGCTAAAAACCTATAGCCTATCTCAATGGGAAAAGATGCAGGTTCAAGTTCTCTAAAAATCAAAAGTCAAGCTAAAAGTGGCGCACAAAGCGCCGCCACTTTTAGCTTGACTTTTACATCCTGTTGAGGTTTAAAGTAGTACAGCCAAATCCTTGAAAGTGCTACAAAACAAAGCTTTTAAGAATTTGTCTGGATTAAAAGTCAGCGCAAAGCGCTGTATGTCTTAAGGAAGCTTAGATAAAAACCTAACAGAGAGTTGCGGCGCAACTCTCTGTTAGGTTTTGTTATATTTAGAAATTTCCCAATCTCGACTGAACGATTAAATCAACATTCTGCCATTCTTCTGTAGATTTAGATAAGGATAGATATTTATGGGAACCAAATTTCAACTTGTCTTCAATCTCATAGTATAGGTCATGTTGATTTACGGATGGGTCAGTTAAAGAATACTCAACTATGACAGTATTGAAGGCAAACCACAGGCAATAAATCAAGTAACAATAACTATTTTTTTCTAACTTCCCTAAAGCCTTTTCTATTGCTGATGCAACTCTAGCGAACTCTTCTTCTGCTTTGGTACTAGTCGCTCCCATTTCGCATACCAGATCATAGTTGAGATCAGAATATTTATTTTTTGCTCTAGTCCAGAATCTATTAAAAAGTTCATCGTTATTAACTTTTTTGGAATTTTCTCGTTCATTAACGATTCTACAAATTGAGTTTATAAGATCATCAATAGCAAAATATAAAGTGTAAACTTTGGCTTTATTGTCCATATTTAATTATGAGACTCAGGCAGTTGAACCACGTTGCCTGCAATGAGTTGCCATTGACCATTTAGCATCGCCCAAGTTCTTCCATATCGGTAATAGCCATGAAAGTCTTGACTATTCATAGTGCCACTGATTTCTGCTTTAACGGTTACAGTAGCTAAATTGTCAAAAGTTTGAATGATTTGGTCTATGAAAGTGATGCTGTGAAAGATGACTAATTTATTCCTATGTGCTTCTAAGTCATCAGATTTTGAAGCTACAGATCCATCTAAAAAAATGAACTGCAACTGATTAGAAATTAATTCGTTCAGTGTATTGACATCATTGGAGAGTTGAGCTTTGCGCATCCGCTCTTCAAGCTCTTGAATTGTTTTTTCTATATTCATACGTATGGTTTACTCGATATGTCTCAACTTAAATCTCCCATTGTAGGATTGCGATATGTGGTACAGCGCTTTGCGCTTTCTCAAAACCCAGATAAATTTTGAAAAAGCTTGCTTCGCAAGCTTTTTCAAAATTTATCTGTACTAAACAAACTCTAAATAGGCTGTATAAGTGAACCTAAAGCTCAAATTACTGTATCGCCCGCAGAGCAGGCTATACAGCAATTTGGGCTACCTATCTACCATTTACTAATCGCATCGGTGAGATGCAAAGCTGCCGCCTGTACTGAAGCGATCGCTCTGGTATAGCCCAAACGAGTGGGACCTAAAACTCCGACTGTGCCAACGGGCTTATCATCACAGAGATAGGTACTAGAGATGAAAGTACAGTTTTGAATTGGCTCGATAGAAATTTCTGATCCGATGGAGATGCTAACGGAATTAGTCGCAGATCGGGCTTGATCGACAATTAATGCCATTAACGAAGCGCGATCGGCTTCCAGAAGATGCACAATATTCTGTACCTGTTGCAAATTAGAAAATTCGGGCTGACGCAATAGTTCCGTTAAGCCGCTAATAAACATTTGTCCTAGAGCAGTGCGATCGCATAGTTTCATCAACTGCTGCAAGGACTGCTGTAATAACACCGCATATTGCCGAAACTGACGATCTAGATCATCCCATTGCAGCGCACTGCCAAGTTCTGTCCAACTTTTATCGCGTAAATGTTCATTTAAAAAATTATTGAGAATATTTAATTCACCTTCTAAAACATCAGGCTGAGTTTCGCTAGGTAAGTCCATCGTTACAGAGGCAGTATGGTAAGTATCACTAACCGCGATCGCCATAATTTTGTGTTGATCGACCATCACTAATTGCAAATGTCTAATTCGCATAGTTTGCATATTCGGAGCCGTGATCACGGCGATACAACCACTTAAAGTTGCTAAAATTTGGGCAACATCGCGCAGTACCCCATCAAGGCTGGACTTACCAAGGCGATCGCTTTTACTTGCCATAAACTGATGAGTGCTATAAGTCAGCTCGCTGGCAGGATCAATTAGTTCATCGACATACACGCGATAGCCAGAGTCTGAGGGCACACGTCCTGCTGAAGTATGGGGCTGATATAGTAAACCACTGCGATCTAATGTATGCATCACATTACGGATCGTCGCGGGGCTAATGTCAAAGTCATACTCTGACACTAAAGCCTTTGACCCAACAGGTTCCGCCGTTTGGATATAGTGATCGATGGTTGCCCAAAGGACTTTTTGTTCACGATGGGTAAGTTGAGTTTTCATAGGCTCTGACGATGTAAGAATGTTTAAAAAGTACTAAAAGTTGATAAATAAAGGTTTTTTGATAAAAATCGAAGGTAAATTGCCAAAATGAATTGCAAATTAAACAGAATAAAAATAAGTATTAAACAAGAATTAAATAATTATTAAATTTTTATTGTTAAATTTCACTCCTATAGGTTAAGAGTTTAACTACTTCTATACCTAGATTCTAAAGAAATCCAGTATCAAGTTGTATATTAAGTTGATATTTTGGGAGATTGGCTAGGCGCAGAACAGCTCAAAATCCACTAAAATTGTGACTTGGTTTCGCTACAATAGCCAAATGTCTCTTGAAGAAATAGACCAAACATTTAATACTGTAGTTTCTCCGATCATTACAGTCCTTACTGTAGTGGCTTAGACATACCTCAGCTTCACCTATATATTCACCATTGAGTTTGGTAAGTAACTAACATCTTCATGGAAAATCAAGAGCAAACTACGGCAGTTGAGCAGCAATATCTTTGGGCAGTCGGACTAGATACCGAGTCCTTTCCACCTGCATCGTTACTGGGCGATCGCTATCGTGTCCTATCCTCACAAATTGTTGTGGATACCGATGCCTTCACACTACCTGAGCTACCCCTTGAATTTCAGACTTATGTGGTGTCTTACCTGAAGCTATCACGATTGAGCCTGCACCTTCCCCGTCCCTATGGTTTGCTTTTATTAGGTGAGGAGCTAAATCTTTCAGAAATATTTTTATTAGAAAATGTCCCGATCGATCGCCAAGGCAATCTTTGTCCGACCTTAGCTGAGAGTTGGGCGCAAGCCTCCGCTTTACGCCAAATTAATTTACTCTGGCAAGTCCTCAACCTATGGGAACCCCTCGCCGAACAAAATATGACGCGCACCTTGATCGCCCCCAAATTGGTGCGGGTCGATGGGATGTGGGTGCGACTGTTGGAATTGCAAGCAGATGTATCGGCAGTACATATCTCACAATTAGGGGACATTTGGGTACAGTGGCTGGATCTGGCTAAGCCCGAAATTGCCGAACCGATCGCCGAATTTTTCTACAGTTTGGCGCGTGGTGAATACGATGTAAATAGCGCGATCGCCTATCTCGATAAGTTGACCTTAAAGGTGATGCAGAATCAGTCCTTCACCGTCCGCGTAGCCAGTGCCACCGATGTAGGACAACAGCGTGATCATAATGAGGATGCTTGCTATCCTGACACTAAGCGCCAAAAACGCGGCGAACAGGCTGAAAGCCTCCGCGATCGTCTTGCGATCGTCTGTGATGGGCTTGGTGGTCATGATGGCGGTGAAGTCGCCAGTTCGCTAGCAATCAAAACCCTCGAACAACAACTCAAAACCCTTCTCAATCAAGCCGAGAATGATCCTGACTTCTCCGCACAAGGATTCATTGCTCAGTTAGAGATGGTGGCTCGTGTTGTCAACAATCAAATTGTGGCAATTAATGACCAACAGCAACGCCATGCCCAGCAACGGATGGGAACTACTTTGGTTATGGCAGTCATTCCTCGTCCGAATGGACAGCCCAGCAATGAGGTCTATGTAGTGCATGTGGGTGACAGTCGCCTCTATTGCATTAGCAAAGATAATTTGCGCCAAGTTACCCTCGACGATGATGTGGCAACTCGCGAGACTACCTTGGGTTATAACTTTTATGCTTATTCATCCCAACGCATTGATGGCGGCGCGTTGATTCAAGCCTTGGGAACTAGGGGCTCCGATATGCTAGTACCAAGGGTGCAAAGATTCTTTATTGACGAAGATTGTCTGCTACTGCTTTGCTCCGATGGTTTGAGTGATTTTGATCGTGTTGAGCAGATTTATGACAAATATTTGCTTCCAGTTTTAACTGAAGACAAACCCCTAAATCTCAGTTGCCAAAATCTCATTGATCAAGCCAATGAATTGAATGGTCATGACAATATTACGGTTGCTCTGATGCGTTGTCGGTTTGCACCTCCCGATCCCAATGAAGATAACGTAAATGAAGATAATCAGGCGACTTCTTCCGAGGGGTCTGAAGATGATGTAGATACTGAAGATATTTTGCCCAACCCCAATTATGTCAATGAAGAGGCAGGTGCTTTAGCAAACACAACTACTGATGCTGATAGCTCTAAATCCTCTGAAGCCACAGATGTCCCCGATAATTTGAGTGCCAATGATCTGGAATCGGCAAAAACTGAACTAGCAGTGCCTAGGCAGACTAATAAAGCATTTATGATTATTTTGATCTTGGTTGCCCTCTTATTAGGTAGTGGCTTAGCGGCTTTGCAGTTTCCACAGGTAAAAGATTGGCTTCGTCAGCATGTACCTGCGAGCTTCCAAAAGTTTGTGCCCCCAAATTCCTAAGGCAAATTCCTCAATGATTGATTGCCTTTCTTCACAAGCAATCGCTACTGCTGCTCAGATGCAAGCGATCGAAAGTCTGATCTTCCAAGCAGGAATGCCCGTAGCCGCATTAATGGAAAAGGTTGCACTGCGGATTACCCAAAGACTAACGGAACTCTATCCCGCTCGGAATTATAGACGCATTGGCATCTTAGTTGGCTCTGGACATAATGGTGGAGATGCTTTAGTGGTGGCGCGAGAGCTACATCATCAAGGGCGACAGGTGCAGATCTATACCCCATTTGCCAAATCTAAACCCTTAACGCGAGTACATGGATGCTATGCCAAAAGTTTAGGGATTCCCTTTGTTGATCTAGAGGTACTACAGGGTTGCGATTTGATTGTTGACGGCATCTTTGGATTTGGATTAGAAAGGGATATTACTGGCGATGTGGCGATCGCGATGCAGACCATCAACAACTGGCAAATCCCTATCCTCAGCATTGATTTACCATCAGGGCTTCACACTGATCACGGTAAGGTCATGGGCATTGCGATTCGGGCAACCCATACTTTTTGTTTAGGACTATGGAAGCGGGGTTTACTGACAGAATCCGCTACGCCCTATGTTGGCAAACTGGAAAGAATTGGATTTGACATTCCTGAGCGATTTATACATCAGGTATTAGGAGAGCAACATCCTCTCTGGCGGATAGAGCCACAGATACTCCGCGATCGCCTACCAATTGCGCGTAACCCCATCGCTCACAAGTATGAAATTGGACATTTACTGCTAGTTGTCGGTTCTCAACAATATGGCGGTGCGGCTCTCCTCGCTGCCATGGGTGCAAAGGCAACAGGTGTAGGCATGTTATCGATCGCTGTTCCCAATTCTCTAAAACCGCTAATTCTTGCCCAAGTTCCTGATGCCCTCGTCATTGGCTGCCCAGAAACTGAGGGAGCGATCGCCGAATTACCCAGTCTTGATTTGGCGAAATATAAAGCGATCGTTTGTGGTTGTGGGCTGTCTCTCGAAGCCATGCCAGTTGTCAAGCAAATCATCGATAGCGATCGCCCACTAATTCTTGATGCCGATGGTCTAAATGCTTTAGCCTCTTTAGACAAAGCTGTAGGGCTTAACCAATTACAGAATAGAAAAAATCCTGTAATTCTCACTCCCCATTGGGGTGAGTTCTGTCGGCTATTTCCTGACTTACGCGCAGTTGAACGTATAGAAGCTTTGCAGAGAGCCGTAACCCTCACTCAGTCCACCATTTTACTGAAGGGAGCAAAAACGGCGATCGCTTTCCCCCATAACACCTCATCACAGGTATGGATCAATCCTGAAAGCACTCCTGCTCTAGCTAGAGGTGGTAGTGGTGATGTCTTAGCAGGTATGCTTGGGGGCTTATTAGCTCAAGGCATGGCAGCTAACGATGTCGCGATCGTTGGAACATTGTGGCATTCCCAAACCGCGATCTGGCTCGCGCAACAGCGCACAGAAATGGGTGTTGATCCTGTAACTCTTGCCCAGAATCTATTGCCTTTTTTAAACCACATATTGCCAGTTTTTTCTACCGCAACACTTGAGATATATAGATAATTCGGTAGTGCTAAATAGGTAAGGATGGGCGGCGCTTCGCGCCGCCCATCCTTACCTCAATAAATCCTTTCCTTTTTAGGACTACCGAATAATTCAAATAAAAACTATAGTTTCGACTTCGCTCAGATAGCTTACATCGATGGCTGAGCGGAGTCGAATCCCTCTGCAAAGTATTTAACTGAACGTCAGTTCGACGAAGGTGGAAAATGGTAAAAATCGCTAAGCGATTTTTACCATTTTCCGCCGTTTGCGTGGAACAAATACCGCCCTCACCCCCAGATCCCTCTCCCTTAATGGGAGAAGGAGATACCGTGTACACACAAGTCAACTGTCTACGTTTCGGTTTATCTAAGCCCCCTAAATCCCACAATTCTGGGGGACTTTGAAAGAATTTTATTTTCTTGTTCCCCCAGAATTGGGGGCTAGGGGACGATTAATTGTTGACTTGACTCGTTTTTTGTGTGTACACATTAGCTTTTGGGGGAGGGGTTAGGGGTTAGGGTCTTGTAAGCTTCCACATAACACCAGTTTTTAAAACAACTATAAGCTTGGGTTACTTGAACTTCTAGATTTTATTTACAACCATGAAGTTTACTTTCTTGTTTAGGCAATAAAAAATGCATATTAAGTATTAACAGGAAGTGTGGATGCTCATGTGATGTTTTTTGATATAGGGATCTCTTTTGTAGCTTTAGTATCAGATTTGTATTCTATTTGTCTTGACAAAAATCGCTATTAAACATAGGTAGAGAGCTTAAGAACAGATCATTGAACAATAGCAATCCTAAATGTTGTGTGGGAACGCACCTCGCAGGGGAAAACGTCAACAAACCTAAAAATCTACAAATGATTTAGAGAAGGCTATATGTTTTTGATAGATAGAAATCAATGTAATTACAAATAGATTTTCGATGAATTTGTCAGCCAATTTACCTACACTAAAATGTGGCAATTTATTGGCAATATAAGATAATCTTAAAATTGTGGAATGTGATTGTACTTGCCTGTATTAAAAACAGGCAAATTTTGAGGTAGTAACTGCAAGTTTATGAGCGATCAACCTAAAAAATCAGAAAATACTAGCGATCGCAACGATCAGACCAAAGATAGTCAACCCAAAATATCTTTGAAGCCAAAGTTCAGTCATATCTTGGGGATGTTATTTCTTGGTGTTGTACTGAGCGGAGCAGCGGCAAGAACTTGGCAAATCATTGGTCAGCAAAAAATAATATCTAACGAACCGATCGCTCAAGATCCGAATTCAGCAACTGCCCCATATGATCAAAATGGCTTTCCCAATTTAATTCCACCACCACCTGCTGATGCAGAGATCTGGGAATGCGAGGTGGCAATCGTTGGGGGATCTCTAGGGGGAGTAGCTGCTGCTTACCATTCAATGAAAACTGGGGCAACGACCTGTTTAATTGAATTAACTCCCATGCTTGGTGGACAAGTAAGTTCGCAAGGTGTCAGCGCGATCGATGAGTCTTTACTCATGCGTTATCGTCAGCAATTTCCTCTTAGTTGGACACATTTTAAAAATATTATTGCTAGTCAGCCAGCCCTGCCCGAAAAGTACTCATATCTCAAGCCAGGGGCAGTAGTCGCAGATACCAATAGTTGCTGGGTTGGAAACCTTTGCTTTACTCCCTACTCAGGAGAATTAGCATCCGAAGAGTTTTTGCGCGAATCACAGCGCTCTGCGCCTAAGAGTCGTTGGGAGACACAGGTTGCTTTTAAGGGAGCAAGTTTTAATCGTAAGGGTGATCGCATTACAGCGATTCATGGTGTTAAAAGAATCCCTCGCGATCCTAACTATTTGCCTCAAGGACGATTGTCTCGCGAACTAAAAACATGGTTTAACTGGAACTCTGACGAAACCTTTGAGAAAAAGGCAATTCGTTTGCAGCCTCCTGCGGGCAAACAAATGATTGTGATTGATTCCAGCGACACAGGAGAGTTAATTGCATGGGCAAACTTACCCCATCGTCTCGGTGCAGAAGGTTTTAGTACAACAGGTGAAGTCCATGCCGTTGCCGATAACCCTGAATGTACTCAAGCATTTACATTTCCCTTTGTGCTGAAAATTGCCGATGACGAAGGGCGATCGCTCAAGGAACTACGCAAAGTTCAACCCGGTTACTCGCGCGAAGAACATCGCAAGGACTACGACTTGGGTAGATTCCCCATGTTTGAAGGCAATAGCATGTTCAATTATCGCCGTATTATCAGTCTGAAACGGGATGATCCATTTAAGGCAACTCCAGCTAAAGGTGATATGACCGTCGTGAACTGGAATCGTGGTAATGACTGGGGCATTATGAATCCCCCCTTAATTTTGACGGATAAACAAATCCGCGATTCAGGACAGCAACAAAACTGGTTAGGTGGTTTAAATACCACAGCTCTAAAGGATGGCGAAAATCATGCGCTGCTATTTGCAGAATGGATCATGGACAAATATGCCTCTGCTCAATTCCCTGTACGCATGATGTCGGGACCAGACAGCCCCATGCCTACACAATCTGGGCTGAGTATGTATCCTTATATCCGTGAAGGTCGTCGCATTTTAGGTCGTCAAGCCTATGGGCAAAAAGAGTTCTTCATGCGTGAGCAAGACATTCGTAATGATATGGATGGAGGACGCAATTTTAATCCAACTTCGATTGGTCTAACCCACTATGCGATCGATATGCATGGTTGCCGATACCGTAACTGGGAACCGTCGAAATCGCCAAGCGCTGCACCTGCGAATGAGGATAAAGTCCGTCCAATTATTTTTCCTTTGGAGAGCTTAATTCCCCAACGAATTGACAATTTATTAATGGGTGGTAAGGCGATCGCTGTTAGTCATATCGTTAATGGCGCAACTCGTATCCACGTTGGTGAATGGGCAGCAGGTTCAGCCGCAGGTGCAACCGCCGCATGGTTGATCTTGCAGGACGATCCATCGTTAACGCCTCAAGCCATTCTGGATCGCGGCAGAATCAGTGATTTACAATCACATTTGCGATCGCAAGGTTTATTAATTGATTGGTAAATCATCAAGGCGGCGCTTCGCGCTGCTTTGATGATCAAAGATCTTGTGGTTTGCTAAAAATAGCTGTAAATACCTGCTTAAGCGTTAGTAATACCAGTCCCAAGGCAATTACTGCAAAAATCATTGTTATACCTGATCCCAGCGCCAATAGAATTGTACGCACAAGGGTGGAAAGCCGATTTGCTAGTGTATTGGTGGTTTGTAAAGGTGCAGTTGCTAACTTATTAGCCACCATATTTGTAAATGCGTAGAGACCAGTGGCTAATGTGGCAGCGATCGCTGAGCCTGTGAGATTTTTAAAAGGTGATGGGGTCTCGTTAGACGGAGATGGGAGTTGAGCTTCTTCAGTCATCTTCTTAGGGTCATATGTGAGATTAAATAATTTGAGAGATTGCACGCCTTCGGGGTGCGATCTCTCAAATTATTTTTAGGAATGCCTTATATAAACTAAAAGATAAGTAGCAATGCTTAGCTTTACTACTTATCTTTTAAAATTTGTGACCTAAAATCACGAAAAATTCACCTAAACAGGTAAAAAACTTAATATCTTTGACCACAAAATGATCTAAGATATCCGCACTCAACACAAAAATGCTAGTCCCACTGGAAACAGTGGGCTTTCTTTTATCATTGCACAAATGTTTGTGTGGTGCGACAACAAATTTAGGGTAATGTTGTATGCTTATTTCTTTTCATGCCTTGCATAGTCATCTTGAAACCGAATAATGTCATCTTCACCCAAATATTCGCCATTTTGGACTTCAATCAAGATAAGCGGAATAATGCCAGGGTTTTCAAGACGATGCGCGGTACATTTAGGTACATAAGTCGATTGATTTGTACTAATCATCGTTTCTTTATCCGCACAGGTCACTTTGGCAGTACCAGAAACTACGATCCAATGTTCACTACGATGATGGTGCATTTGCAAACTGAGGCGATGACCAGGTTTAACCTCAATACGCTTAATTTTGTACCCACGTCCCTCCTCCAACGTAGTAAATGATCCCCAAGGGCGCTCTACAGTGGTATGAGCAGATTCCCCATTGAGATTGGCTAGACTGGCGATCGCGGAAGGAGCTTCTTTTACTGGTGACATAATTTGCAACTTAGAAAGCTGAACTGCTCCTAGAATAGCACTAAGCCAAATAATCATGATGACCTAAATCACAGCTTAATTAATCATTAATTTGACCTTGATTCATTAATTTTAAAAACCATCAAAAAATCCATGAACAATGTTGTAAGTAGCTGGGTGCAATTAAATATAAAACCCCAAAAACTGTGGTGCATGCTGCGCGTACGCTAAAGTTTTGGGTTCCGTTTTTTTTATTACGCCTAGCTACTTATCTAGCAACAAAATACTCAACAAATTCATTAGGTTTATCGGTTAAATAGCTTATGCTTGAATACTTACGGGTGGGTAATCCTGCACCAGATTTTGAAGCAGATGCAGTCATCGATCAGGAGTTTACCAAAATTAAACTTTCTAGTTATCACAAGAATAAATACGTTGTTTTATTCTTTTATCCCCTTGACTTTACCTTTGTTTGTCCTACCGAAGTACTTGCCTTTAGCGATCGCTACGATGAGTTTGCCCAATTAAATACTGAAGTAATCGGGATCTCCGTTGATAGCAAATATGCTCATCTTGCATGGATTCAAACCCCACTCGCTGATGGTGGACTAGGCGGAGATATCAAATGTCCATTAGTTTCTGATTTAACAAAGGCGATCGCCACTGCTTTTAATGTGCTTGACCCCTCTACAGGTGTAGCTTTGCGAGGACTATTTATCATTGACAAAGCAGGAATTGTCCAGCACGCAACTATCAATAATCTAGCCTTTGGACGTAGCATTGATGAAACCATCCGCACCCTCAAGGCAATTCAACATACCCAAATCCATGAAAACGAGGTTTGTCCCGTTGATTGGCAAGAAGGAATGGCAACAATCACAATTTTTAGTTAATTAGGGTACAAATCAGAATCCTAATATCAGTTAAGTTGACTTCATTAAAATTTAAAATTGTCAACTCATCTTAATGAGGGAAGCAAGTAGAGCGTATGGCTGAGCAAAAAAAAGCTGTTTTAATGGTACACATTGACCGAAATCAAGGGCAACTGTGGCAAGCAGCTTTGGAAACCCAGCAATTAGAGGTAACTTGGGAAAGTCCTAACTGTGACCTTGTGCAATATTTAGAGCAGTGCGATCGCCACAATCTTCCTCAACTCCTACTAATAGATATAGCCCTCAAAAACCCTAACTCAGAAACTTTACAATCCTCATCAGTATGTCAATGGGTAAAAAAACAACAGGCTTATACAAAAGTTGTTTTATTTAACCCTCGCCAAGAAAGAATCAAGGATATCGAACATAGCTGGGCATTAAGAAGAGGGGCGGTTGATGTCTTGCCACGCCTCTCAAGAGATAATTTAATCTCTGAAATCGCAAGAGTTACTGCCTTAATGGGTTGTTCATTAATTGCTCAACCTTTAGAAGCAATAGCCATTAGTATGGATAGAGTTTCCAGTGCATCACAAGGAAACACAGTAGCGGTGACATCCGTTGATGTAATCAATGTCAACTCAAAGTCAGAAATCACAAATAAGCCGAAAGTTGATACCAAGTCTGATACAGCAATAATGTATCGCGGCGTTAGAATTAGACGGTAATAGCCCTTAAATTATGTCTAACAGTTCACCGCAGCAAGAGTACTCTCAAGATCAAAATTTCATATTAATTGCACAGCATGGGTGGGCGGATACATATCACGATATTAATTACTTAGCTCAAGCATTAGTAGATCAATCATCAAGATCAAATATCCCTATCTATACGCCCGATCTTGGTTGGGTTAATACTTGGCTCACGATCTCCCCACTAATCGATAAAGTTGAACGGATTGCAGTAGAAGCGATCGCCCAATATCCAGATTTTCCCCTACGCATTGTTGGGCACTCAATGGGTGGATTAATTTGGCTAGAAGTTTTAAATCGCCATCAGGAATGGTTGCACAAAGTCCATAGCCTCGTTATAGTTGGCTCACCTGTTGGTGGCTCTGATTTAGGCAGATTATTCGATCCACTGCGTTTATTTCCCCTGATTGCTCGTGACCTAGGAACAAATCGTCGCCCCATTGCCGAAGCGATCGCATCCCAAATCCCCACATTATCGATCGTGGGTAATATAGGTAATCACACCGACGGCACAGTACCTATCGGCTGCTCGCAGTTTAATTATGCAAGCCTTGTGTATCTAGATGGGTTACGCCATCCTACTCTTAAAAATCATCCCAGAGTTGCCGAAGCCATCCGTCAATTTTGGAACCGACCAGTAATTGCGCCCGTACTAACAGATACTGCTTCGCAATTAATCACCAAACTAAGAGCGATCGACCTCACCGAAACCAATAACCAAAATTTTCAACATGCCCAAGTAATCAGAACCTATCCAGATGAAACGAAAATCTGGACTTGGACAAATACATTACAAGTAACACATATATTCGTTAGCAAGAGATTAAGAGACTTTCCAGAAAAAGGCGATCAATGTATCTACAGTGCCTACACAGGCTGGACAAATACAGGCAAAACGATGAATGTTCTCAACAATTTATAAATGCAAAATAGGTTCTATAGCAGTCCTAAGTGTTTTGTGGAGGCGCACCCCAAAAGGGGGTGCGCCTCCACAAAACGAAAAATCTACAAATGATTTAGGATTGCTATAGCAAAGATTAGAGGTTGCGGCGCGAAGTGCAATAAGGGACTTGACAAGAAAAAAAGTAGCACCGATTCTTTATGGCTTCGACTTCGCTCAGGCAAAGTTGGCTGAGCGAAGTCGAAGCCATAGGTACTTTAATTAATCGCAAGTCCCTAACCTATAATCTTTCACAGAGAAAGGAGTATTTCTAAGCATTGAACCTAAAAAATATCTAGCATCGCTACACAGATATTACCAATAGCTAACTAAGATTTAGTATCTTTTCTGTTTCTTCGAGAATTCAGAAACCTATTGCCTAAATACAATGCTCCAAGAACACCTATACCTAAGTTAGGCGAAAAATCAAAGGGGATTGTTTGTAAATTAGCACTATCAAGAAAGTTGCCAAAGGATAGATCAGTTGTATTAGTCGTGGTTAATGATGAGACATTATATGTAGTTACATTTCCAGAAGCAGTTGTTGTCGTGTAAACGTCAGCAGTCGAATTACTTAGAGAAGTTGCTTCAAATTGGAATCGGACAGAGCGGTCTGTACCTCTTGCTGGGGCAAGAAGCGTTGATAAACCTAGCCCAGCAAGAACATTAGCAGAAGTGTAGTTTGCCCATCCTAGATTAGTTGCGTCAATGCTAGCAGGATTTAGCTGAGTAGCAAAAACCCTATCAAAAAGTGCTGTTCCTGTACCAGCGTCATCAATAATTCGCACTCTGATGGCATTAACTTGGGTACCAGACTGCTCACGCGCTCTATGCCAAAAATTAAAAGCTAATTCAGTAGTGCCACCAGATGCAGTAACAAGTAAATCTTGGAAGAGGGCAAACTGACCAGTTGCATTAACTTCTGCAAACTGACTGCCATTTCCAGGAGCAGTAACTACTGTTTGAAATCCACTCTCCCATAGCTCAATGCCACCATCAGTGGCTGTTGTTTTCCATCCTGTTATATTGTTTTGATCGGTGATTACAAAACCAGGTGAAGGTGATGACTTGTAATCAGCAGCAGTCTTGCCAGGAGCAGGAGTTAATGGAGTTAGGCTTTGAACAGTATTACTTTCAAAATTAGGATTAACTAAACCAAGCGCAGAGGCAGAGCCAGTAGTCAATGTATTTATTGCAACAACAGCCAGTCCACTGCATAGACTTACATTTTTGATTGATATAGCAAGGTTTTTCATAATCATTGGGAAAATAATTTTTAGAAAATTAGGGAAATGTATAACCTAGCCTTAGCTAAATGACATATCTAAAATTAAACTTGGCTACCCTGATTTGAATTAAGGATACCCGCAACTCAACAAAAAACCTATTACATACCCTAAGTCTAGCGAGCTGACATAATATAGCATTATCACACACAAGTTTGTTTCTACTAATGCTTCATTTCATTTAATAATTGCAAAATAACTTGGCTATCCTCAGCGTAGGGGAGCTGTTTTAGGTAGTTTTCGAGATCTATTCTTGACTCGGTAAAGCGTTCGAGTTGATAGCAGATTAAGCCTCGATCGCGCCATTGAGTAGGGACGCTTGGGTTTAGCATTAGAGAGCGTTCGATAGTTGCTAATGCCTTGTTTGGTTCATGGCGACGCAAATAAATTAGTTTTAAATTGTTAAGTAAACGGTCGAGAATGCGGCGAATGCTGACGGGTTCTAGATATTCTGGCTGAAGAGGAACTCTTTGACCATATAGTTGAGCTAATTTGTTTTCACAATCTTCAGAAAATAAAATTTCACCTTTATTATAGGGATCAATAAAAATTTCTAGATCTGGATGTTGAGGACGGATCAGAAAGTGCCCCGGGAAACTAATTCCTTCAATAGGAAATCCAAGGCGATCGCCTATTGCCATATAAATAATTGATAAAGATATGGGAATTCCTAAGCGACGATCTAGAACATCGTTGATGAAGCTATTACGTGGATTGTAATAGTCTGTATCATTGCCACAGAAGACTTTCTCAATAAATAGGTATTGATTGATCTCTTGGACTATTTTGAGAGGATAACGAGTCTTAGCAAGACGGGGTTGTAAATCATCTGCCATCTGTTCCACAATTTCTCGATAGTGTCCGAGATCCATCTTGGGATATTCTTCCCATGCGATCGCCAATGCTCCTTCGAGCAAATGGTTAATGGTCATCTCATGGTCAGGCGTATGGGCAATTTGCCAAAACTTTTGCCTTGCGGGGGAAAGACTTAACACGATCATTAAAATTAATTGAGTGTATATACTTGACCGCTAAACAGAATGCGGGTAATGCCTTTCTGCACAAGTTTAGGGCGCGTAATATGAATGAGGTCGCTGGGGAATTTAATCACACGCTGATTATGGTGAGAAAAGCGTCGCGCTACACGATGGTTATCAAAAATTGGGATGGTCTTGGATAGTGACTCTTCAGGTGGGATTGAACCTAGATCTTTAAAATCCTTAAGCGGACGGGTGATAATCTCGGCAATGCGATCAACAACTATGTAGCAAATCACGGGTAAATCAGCTTCGTCTAGTGGCAAAATTTCAAGGCGATCGCTAGCACTATGAGTACCATGCAAATCAGCAAACATCGTCAGGCTTGACTCTGTATCCTCTTCGGAGAAATCTAGCTCATCTTCACTCAGGTCAAGATTATCTTCATCGACTAGATCATCTTCAGATTCGTCATCGTCCTCTAAATCTTCATCTTCTAGATCTGCATCCTCTAGATCTACGTCTTCAAAGTTGCCAACTGTCATAGTTAGATTGTCGTTTAGCTGCTGGTCATCCATTGCGATCGCCGTTTCTTCACCTTGCTCAAAGTTGTTAATCTCATCGGAAATAATTGACAAATCATCGGGAATCAATGCAAGTTGATTTACCTGAAAATTGCCAAGATCGTGATTTACTCGCGATCCTCTTTTCCCTTTAGCCTGTTTTTGGCTTACCAAGTGTCGATATTCCTCAGCAGGCATTAGCTCCTGTAGCAGTCGCGAAACTGTACTCGTACTAATGCCAAACTGCTTCGCCAAGTTAACTGTTGTCGCGTCAGAGTCGCGATAAAGGCGAAGTATTTCTTGTTTTTCATCTAGCGCAAGTTTAACAGCCATTGATTTGGGAAACCCAGAAACCGCATCTACGAACCAATCAATATCTTAACGCTTGAACGCATGGATTAGAGTTCTAAATATGTGACGTATTAAGCAAAAATCTACTGGAGTCCCCTAAATCTTAAATATTTCATTTTTGCTTAACTATGAATCACAACCAGCCACACAGTCAGCAATATCCTAATTTTCTAAATCCTGAATCAAATTTTCAATATGGATTTTTAAATCGGGCAATTTATCAGGGTTGTGAATGACATTCCAGACAGTTTCTAGATCGATACCCCAATAGTGATGAACTAAAACATTTCTAAAATCACCAATATCTCGCCAAGGAACTAGAGGATAACTATCTTTAAACTCATTGGGCAACTTATTAACTGCTTCGCCAATAATCTCTAGTTCACGCAGAACAGCCATTGTCACTGTTCTATTAGTTAAAAAACTTTGTTTGCCATCCTGAATATGAATAGCGATCGCCTCTATGGATTCCTTAATGTGATAGAGAAAAAACAAAGGCGATTTTGGTACTTTGCTCATAATAGAATTGCTGAGGACAAAATTTCTTGTCTGATCGTATGATGCAGGGCTGTGCTATGGACAATATCGACATCACAATTTAGTAATTCTTGTAACGCTCGACGTAAGCGAATTACATCAAATAAATCCTGTTCTGGATCGGGATCAATCAAAAAATCAATATCACTATTTTCTGTGCTTTCATTTTTGGCAACAGAACCAAACACTCTAATATTTTGAGAATGATACTGTTTTGCTAGTTCAGTAATTTTTAATCGATATTTTTGCAACTCTTTCAAGTTCATACTCTAATACTATTTCCAGCTAATTGAGTCAGTTTGCAACATTTACCATGAATTATAAAGTATCTCCAATAATTATTTTCGATATAATCTGAATTGATAAACACTAAAAAAAATATAAAGCGATGCTGCCAGACAACTTGCAAAAAAAGTACATTGATCGGTTTAATGTACTTATAGAACAAGGAGAAAAAATCACTGTAAAGAATAACGAAAATATAGCTAAAGACAAAGGAATATTGGCAATTTCCCCCTTGGCTAAGCAATGGCAAACAAATTGCATAACTCTGCTAAGTCAGGTTTTGCAAGGAAGTAATACGCATAGTCAATTGATTGAAGAATTTCATGTCGTAAGGCTTTCTACTTACAACCTTAACAACAACATTCACATTTCAGAGGCAGTTGGCAAGTTAAAAGCTATCAAAGATGATTTTGAAAACGGTTTTCTAGCTAATTTATCAATGCAAATCGAGGCTGAGATTGCTGCCGATTATATGGCACAAGCAGAAAAATTACTTGATGAATGCAAAAATGGTACATATGACCATATTCCAGCAGCAGTTTTAACTGGAGCAGTGTTAGAAAAATCTTTACGCACACTCTGCGATCAACAAACACCACCTATTCCTACTTTTAAAACAACTACAAAGGGAAAATCAGAACCACTTACACTAAATCCTCTCATTGACGAGCTGAAGAAGGCGGCAGTGTTTAATGAATTAAAAGCTAAACAGTTACGTTTTTGGGCGGATATTCGCAACGCCGCAGCACATGGTGAATTTGATAAATTTTCTCGTTCCGATGTTGAACAAATGATCGAAGGTGTAAAAAACTTTTTGGCTACCTATATGCTCTAAACGAACCATCTGAAAATTTGCCTGTGGACTATCTCAAGACTTTGACTCGGCGTGTGATGGGGTAGATGTTTATCTTAAAACAGTAATTTATTGAATGAATCTTAAGAATGCAAAATATTTCTAAACAAAATATAACTCAAGGCAAAGTTTTTATTGTTGGTGCAGGGATTGGGGGCGTAGAGTTTTTGACAGTTCGCGCTAGGGATTTGATATGTACTGCTGAAGTAATTATTAGTGATGCACTGGTCGATCGCACTTTATTAGAGCTTGCGCCGCCACAATGTAATTGCATCATTGCGGGGAAACGGGGTGGACAGGAAAGCATCAAGCAAGCAGAAATTAATCAGATGCTAGTGGAATATTGCTTGCAGGGTAAGCAAGTGGTGCGGCTCAAGAGTGGCGATCCTTGGATATTTGGTCGATCGCTACCTGAGATATCAGCATTGCAAGCCGCCAATTGTGCATGGGAAGTAGTAGCAGGGATTTCTAGTGCGATCGCAGCTCCCATGTTGGCAGGGATACCCCTTACGGAAGTTGAGGCGAGTTCTTGTTTTGCGGTGATGACGGGGCATGATTTGGAGCGGTTGCCTTGGGAAGCGATCGCTCAAATTCCAACGCTGGTAATTTTGATGGGGACAAATAATCTGGCGGCATTATTGGCAAAATTACAGCAGGGAAAATCTGGGAATGAAAAAATTGCGATCGTGCGATGGTGTGGGAGACCTGAGCAGCAGGTATGGACAGGTACTTTGACAGATATACAGCCAAAATTACCTGAAGGATCGCTATCGCCATCGGTGATTATTATTGGGGAAGTCGTAAAGTTTCATGAGCAATTGTCCCGTCCTGACAGGGACTTATTAGAAAATTGTGTTCTCCAAGACTTGGCATCAAGTCCCATAAAAAGTACGTTGGCTTCGACTTCGCTCAAACGTTGGCTGAGCGAAGTCGAAGCCATTGTTGATCTAGAAAAGGAAAAATTACCATTGCAGGGCAAACGGATTTTAGTGACAAGGGCAGCGACACAGGCTAGCCAATTTACAGATTTACTTACCAGTCAAAGTTTTGAAGTTATCGAGATGCCAACTTTGGCGATCGTGCCGCCGACCAGTTGGGAAATGCTGGATCAGGCGATCGCTTCTTTACCTGATTACGACTGGTTGATTTTGACCTCAGCAAATGCCGTTGAGAGCTTTTTCGGACGCTTGCAACAGACTGGTAAAGATAGCCGTGCCTTACATTCCCTCAAAGTTGCCGTAGTAGGGCGCAAGACTGCCGAAGTGCTAGCAAATTATGGAATTACGCCCGATTTAGTACCAGCAGATTTTATTGCCGATTCCTTGATTGATGCCTTTCTGACGGGTAATCATGTTTTAACTGACAAAAAGCTGTTATTCCCGCGAGTGCAATCGGGTGGACGTGAGGTTTTAGTAGAGCAGTTGCAACAACATGGGGCAATCATCGAGTCGATTCCTGCCTATGAGTCGGGTTGTCCCGAAGCGATCGATCCTGTCGCCTTAGCCGCTATTCAAAGTCAAAAACTTGATGTCATTACCTTTGCTAGCTCCAAGACTGTGCGGCATTTTTGTCAATTACTGGATCGTGTGACGACTAGAGAAACTTGGCAGATTTGGATTGCCTCTGCAAAAATTGCTTCTATTGGTCCTCAGACTTCTAAAACCTGTGATGAGTTATTGGGACGAGTTGATTGTGAAGCTGTGGAATATACCCTAGATGGTTTAGCCGCAGCGATCGCCAAAATTCTTAACTAAGGGTAGTCATAAAACACCTGCTCTCAGTTTTTAAACATTACAAAAACAAGCAATTTCTGACATTTACTAGCTTTTTTCATACAATAAAATACATAGGCTCTTTTAAAACTGTAATTTGAATCTTGCTTTAAAGCTTCGCCATAAAATATTGCGGAAATCTAAAGTGGGAGAAATTACAAAAACTAGCGAAATCATGTTTTTACGAACACAAAAGAGCCTATTGATTAGCCTATCGGCGTTTTTTATTGAGGCTGAATTGTATGGAACTTGTTGCTTATCTCCACAGTGAAATGATTTCTGAACGCCTACAACAAGGCGAATCCATTGATCAAACTTTAGATTGTCAATTACTAGACTCGATCACTAAATCATCCCATCATGCTAAGTCCGTTGTATGTGTTGGACTAGCAGCAGGAACGATCGCTCTTAACACTATGCCAATTGCTGCCTTTGCCTATACGCCAGAAATTGCCAGTATTCAACAACTATTGGCAAGACGAGGATTTAATCCTGGAGCAATTGATGGAATTATGGGACCTGCGACTAGAGAAGCCATCGTCGCTGCCCAAACATTTTATAAAATAGAGGCTGATGGCATTGTTGGCTCTGGGACTCTCGCCGCATTGCAATCAGATACTTATGAGTCTGGTTCTGCCCAGCAAATTCCTACTGATTACAAAACAGAAAGCAAATCATCAGATGCGGTAAAAAATGTGCAGCAATTGCTGAGCGATCGCGGTTTTTATGGTGGTGCGATCGATGGCATTAAAGGTCCCATGACCCAAGAAGCGATCATTCTTGCTCAGAAAACCTATGGCTTAATTCCTGATGGTGTTGCAGGATCTCTGACTATCGCGGCTTTAGAAGCAGATACCAATATTCCCCAAGTCAAGGTTGCGGAAACACAGCCTAGTAGTAATGTTTCCGATAATTCCATTAAGCAAGGTCAAATCCTTCTAAGCAATTTAGGTTTTTATGACGGAGCGATCGATGGTATTCAAGGTTCCCGAACTACAGCTGCGATCAAAAAAGCCCAAGCCTTTTATGGGTTGACTGTAGATGGAGTCCTCGGTTCCCAAACCCTAGAAGCATTGCAATCTTAGTTACTAAGAAGCCTCGCTAAGCGAGGCTTCTTAGTTCGATAGTCCTATTATTGAGGTAAGGATGGGCGGCGCGAAGCGCCGCCCATCCTTACCTATTTAGCACTATCCTTATTTCTACGGATATCTGTGGATAATAGAAGTGCTGCAATCTTCTACGGTGAATTACTCATGACTACTGTCATTGATCTGAATATTCCGAAAATGGCGATCGCCCTTGGGATGATCGCCATTGCGGTTAGTTTTTCGGTCTGGCAAAAATTAGCGATCGCCAAGAATTTAATCATTGCCACGTTTCGCAGCATCATTCAATTGATTGTGGTGGGCTTTTTGCTAGATGCCGTATTTGAGATCAAACAGCCAGTCGTAATTCTCTTCATCATTTTCTTAATGAGCCTAATGGCAGCCCGTGAAGCCAAAAACCGTGTGCGCGAAAAATTACCTTACGTTCTGCCGATTATGTGGATATCAGTGATCGTCGGGACTCTCGCCATTCTTGCCTACACCACCTTCTTAGTGATTCAGCCCGATACTTGGTATTCACCACAATATCTAATTCCCCTCGCAGGCATGATCTTAGGTAATTCGATGAATGGTGCAGCGATCGCAGCGGAGAGATTTACACAGGATTTAGTCAAGCGATCGCGGGAAATTGAAACCCATTTATGTTTAGGAGCCACTCCCCAACAGGCAATTTCTAACTATCAAACCGATGCCATTAGAGCCGCCATGATTCCCACCATTAACGTGATGATGGTCGCAGGGGTAGTCTCTTTACCAGGGATGATGACAGGTCAAATTTTAAGCGGGACTTCGCCACTATTAGCGGTGCGCTATCAGTTAGTAATTTTATTCGCTATTACAACAGCCAATTTAATCACAGCTTTGATATTAACAAATCTCGTTACTCGTCAGTTTTTTACCCCTGCACAGCAGCTAAAACTACCATAGGAATATTCAGAATACAGCGCTTTTCACTTTCTCAAAACCCAGATAAATTTTGAAAAAGCTTGAGAAGAAAGCTCTTTCAAAATTTATCTGTACTACACAAACCATAAATAACGTCAGTTCGGGTTAAGCTGGCAAATTTTAAAAGACCAAAAGTAAAACCCTTGCTACGCAAGGGTTTTACTTTTGGTCTTTGAGAGAGGATTTGCGACTCAAACCCTCTCTCAAAGACCATTTCAAATTATCGCGAACTCACGTTAAATAGGCTGTATTGAGCTATATAGCAATCCTAAATGAGATGCGAGTGGTTTCGACTTCGCTCAGCCAAACATAAACTGATGACTGAGCGAAGTCGAAGCCACTGATTCTTAGAACTAATTTAGGACTGCTATAGTGTAGACCAATCTAGTAAAGTAAAGGGTTGTGACCCTGCCTTCGGCAGGGTCACAACCTTCTGTACCTCGATTGATTGAAAAGCGCTATAAGGAAGCAGAATCAAATAAAAATTATTACAAAACTGTTGTATAGAATTTGAGTATGGAACAGTTTCTTGGTTCTACACTTAATAATAACTAGTTAATTATATAGCAATCCTAAATGGTTTATGGAAGCGCATCCCTTCGGTTTGTGCTTCCACAACCCCCCAAAATCTATAAATGATTAGGACTTACGCAATGTTAACGAATTTACTGGGCATCGAGTGGATGTGGCGCGGGCTTTGCCCGCGCCACATCCACTCGATGCGTAAGTCCTAAATGATTTACTACTGCTATAGCAAATCAAGTTTTGTTTAGGACATAAAAACAGAAGATGATTTGCGACGCTTCGCGTCGCAAATCATCTTCTGTTTTTGGTTTGTACTAGCTAACTCTTTTTTTGCTATATATTGGTGAATTAGTTCAGTGAAATCTCTTGGTTTAATTGCTTAAACTTACGACGGACAAAGCGTAAGAATAACAACCATTTTTCCGCAGGATACTCATAGAATGAGAAGATATCTCCGAAAGCTGCAAAAGCATTTTGGTGGTGGAGCCAATGTCTTTCAGGAGTAGTGATAAAAAAGAAGTCGCAAAATGCTTTAACTGATTTAGGAGTTTGCCATTCAAGAATGGAAACATGCCTCCATACAACATGAAACTCACCTAGCAAAAGTCCAATAACCGTTCCTACAGCCGACAATTGCCATAGCCAAGGCGTGAATATAAAATAGGGAACTGCTCCTAAAATACCATCTAGTAATACGAGAGGATTTCTGGTTAAAACAGCATAATGGAGAAAGCTGCGGTTTTTACCATGATGCACGATGGAGTGAAACTTACCAAATACATGTTCGGGAACATGATAGAAAAATGTCGAGAAGAAGTCGCCTAGCAGAAGTAACAGCGCTGTTGCTGTAATTGCCTTAATCAACTCTAGAATCAATCCTAAAGTAACTTCTAAAATAGCTTCCAAATTACATCCTCACAACTTGGTTTAAGCCTAAGAGATGAAGTTAAAGTTGCGTTTATATCAAGGTTAAGGATCGATTTTTGAGAAGGAAATACGCTTGAAACGTCGGTAAATCGTTAAGTTAATCTTAAATTTGGCTTAATACAACTTTACATTTAGCAATTCTAAATGATTTGTAGATGTTTGGGTTTGTGGAAGTACATTCCCTTTGGGGTACGCTTCTACAAACCATTTAGGATTGCCATATAAAACTTTGTATATAACGCGCCTAAGTACAGGACAAAAATTTAATGGAGTTAAAGAAGGCATCGGAATTGAGGTGA
>VFQS010000273.1_pt1 | contig 64592 bp, 51 predicted proteins | sample 3512361 | NCBI WGS metagenome assembly VFQS01 (sample SAMN10412375, study PRJNA504923) | tailings metagenome | isolation source: Relicate 1 Philex TSF3 active mining | place: Philippines | reverse complement strand
GGTGCTATCGCCGCTTCGGCCATAACGAGGGCGACGAGCCGGGCTTCACCCAGCCCCTGATGTACGCCAAGATCCGCCAGCACCCCGGCGTCAGCAAGATCTATTCGGAGCGCCTGATCCGCGAAGGCGTGATCGACAAGGATCATGCCGGTGAAGTGGAAAGCCACTTCGTCGCCACGCTGGAGCAGGAATTCGAAGCGGCCAAGAGCTACAAGGCCAACCAGGCCGACTGGTTTGCCGGTCGCTGGACCGGGCTGCACGCTCCGGCCGACCCGGAAACCGCGCGCCGCAACGTGCCGACCGGGATCGAGACCAAGCTGTTCGAAAGCCTGGGCCGCACCCTGACCACCATCCCCGAGGGGCTGACCGTTCACAAGACGCTGGCCCGCGTGCTGGATGCCAAGCGCGAAATGTTCGCCACCGGCAAGGGCTTTGACTGGGCAACCGGCGAAGCGCTGGCCTATGGCAGCCTTTGCACCGAAGGGTTCAACGTGCGCCTGTCGGGCCAGGACTCGGGCCGCGGCACGTTCAGCCAGCGCCACGCGGTGTGGGTCGACCAGACCGACGAGCACAAGTACATCCCGCTCTCGACCGTGCCGCACGGCAAGTTCGAAGTGCATGACAGCCCGCTGTCGGAATATGGCGTGCTGGGCTTCGAATACGGCTATGCCAGCGCCGATCCCAAGACGCTGGTGCTGTGGGAAGCGCAGTTCGGCGATTTCGCCAACGGCGCGCAGATCATGATCGACCAGTACGTTGCCGCGTCCGAAGCCAAATGGCTGCGCGCCAACGGCCTCGTCATGCTGCTGCCGCACGGGTTCGAAGGCCAGGGCCCGGAACACTCGTCGGCGCGTCTGGAACGTTTCCTGCAGCTCTGCGCGCAAGACAACATCCAGGTCTGCAACATCACCACCCCGGCCAACTACTTCCACGTGCTGCGCCGGCAGATGCACCGTCCGTTCCGCAAGCCGCTGATCATCATGACGCCCAAGTCGCTGCTGCGCCATCCGCTGGCCAAGAGCGAGGCGGGTGAGTTCATCGGCGATGCGCACTTCATGCGCATCCTGTCGGACACCAACGGCGCGGCCGATGCCAAGACCAAGCGCGTCGTGCTGTGTTCGGGCAAAGTTGCCTACGACCTGATGGAAGCCCGCAACGCCGCCGCGATCGACGACACGCAGATCATCCGCCTGGAACAGCTCTATCCGTTCCCCGGCGAACCGCTGGCCCTGCGCCTGTCGCGCATGACCAACCTGGAAGAAGTGGTGTGGTGCCAGGAAGAGCCGAAGAACAACGGCGCCTGGTTCTTCGTCGAACCCTTCATCGAGGAAGCGCTTGCCGCCGCCAAGAGCAAGGTCGCCCGTGCCCGCTATGCCGGCCGTGTCGCCAGCGCCTCGCCCGCCACGGGCCTGGCCAAGCGCCATGAGAGCGAACAGGGCGCGCTGATCAGCCATGCACTGGGCCTGTCGGTCCGTTCCGAAATCCGTCGCCGCAAGAAGGCCTGAGGAAAGTCACCATGTCCACCGAAGTCAAAGTCCCGACGCTGGGCGAATCCGTTGCCGAAGCCACCATCGGCGAATGGCTGAAGAAGCCGGGCGAACCGGTTGCGCTCGATGAACCGATCGCCAGCCTTGAAACCGACAAGGTCGCCGTCGAAGTCGGCGCGCCGGTCGCGGGCGTGATGGGCCAGTACATCGCGCAAGTGGGTGACAACGTCGCCGTCGGCGCGGTGATCGCCACGATCGAGGCCGGCTCCGGCGCTGCCGCCGCCCCGGCTGCTGCCCCCGCTGCCGCCCCGGCCGCGGCTCCCGCAGCGGCTCCGGCCGCCGCCCCCGCTGCTGCGGCCCCGGCTGCCGGCAACGAGGCTGCCGTCCTCTCCCCCGCCGTGCGCCGCGCGGTGCTGGAACACGGGATCGACCCTGCCACGATCAAGGGCAGCGGCAAGGACGGCCGGATCACCAAGGAAGACGTGCTGGCCGCCGCCGCCGCGAAGAGCGCCGCCCCGGCCCCTGTCGCAGCCGCTCCGGCTGCCGCGACCTCGGGCGACCGCGGCGAGGAACGCGTCAAGATGACGCGCCTGCGCCAGACGATCGCCCGCCGCCTGAAGGACGCGCAGGATACTGCCGCGCTGCTGACCACCTTCAACGACGTCGACATGTCGGCCGTGATGAAGGCGCGCGAAACCTTCCGCGACAGCTTTGAAAAGAAGCATGGCGTGCGCCTTGGCTTCATGTCGTTCTTCGCCAAGGCCGCCTGCCTGGCGCTGAAGGACATCCCGGCGGTCAACGCCCGCATCGAAGGCGACGAGATCGTCTACCACCCCTATGTCGATCTCTCGGTTGCGGTGTCCGCGCCCAACGGGCTGGTCGTGCCGGTGGTCCGCAACGTCGACAAGATGGGCTTTGCCGACATCGAAAAGGCCATTGCAGACCTAGGCAAGCGCGCCAAGGAAGGCACGCTGACCATGGCCGACATGCAGGGCGGCACCTTTACCATCTCCAACGGCGGCGTCTTCGGCGGCCTGATGTCGACCCCGATCATCAACCCGCCGCAGAGCGCCGTGCTGGGCCTCCACCGGATCGAGGACCGTCCGGTCGTCCGCGACGGCCAGATCGTGATCCGGCCGATGATGTACATTGCGCTGTCCTATGACCACCGCCTGATCGACGGTCGCGAAGCGGTGACCGCGCTGAAGACGATCAAGGAAGCGATCGAAGATCCCACCCGTCTGCTGATCGACCTGTAAGGGACGCGAACCATGGCTGATTACGATTACGACGTCCTGTTCATCGGTGCCGGCCCCGGCGGCTACGTCGGCGCGATCCGCGCGGCGCAGGCCGGGCTGAAGACGGCTTGCGTCGAAGGGCGCGAGACGCTGGGCGGCACCTGCCTCAACGTCGGCTGCATCCCCAGCAAGGCGCTGCTCCACGGCTCGGAACTGTTCGAGGAAGCTGCCCACGGCGTGCTGGCCAAGTACGGGATCAAGACCGGCAAGGTCGAGCTGGACCTGGCCACCATGCAGGCCGAAAAGGCCGCATCGGTAAAGGGCCTGACCGGCGGGATCGAGTACCTGTTCAAGAAGAACAAGGTCGACTGGATCAAGGGCTATGCCACCTTCAAGGATTCCAGCACCGTCGAGGTTGCGGGCAAGACCTACACCGCGCGCGACATCGTGATCGCCACCGGTTCGTCGGTCACCCCGCTGCCGGGCGTGGAAGTGGACAATGACAAGGGCGTGATCGTCGATTCCACCGGCGCGCTGGCGCTGGACCGCGTGCCGGAGCACCTGGTGGTGATCGGCGGCGGCGTGATCGGGCTGGAACTCGGCTCGGTCTGGCGGCGCCTGGGTGCCAAGGTCACGGTGGTCGAGTTCCTCGACCAGCTGCTGCCCGGCATGGACGGCGACATCCGCAAGGAAGCCGGCAAGATCTTCAAGAAGCAGGGCATGGAACTGCGGCTGTCGACCAAGGTCACGGGCGTGACGGTCAAGGGCAAGCAGGCCACGCTGACGGTCGAGCCGTCCGCTGGCGGCGCGGCCGAGACGATCGAGGCCGACTGCGTGCTGGTGGCCATTGGCCGCCGCCCGAACACCGCCGGTCTGGGGCTTGAGAAAATCGGCCTTGAAGTCAACGCGCGCGGCCAGATCGAAACCGACCACGATTTCGCCACCAAAGTGGACGGCATCTGGGCCATCGGTGACGTGATCCCGGGGCCGATGCTGGCCCACAAGGCCGAGGACGAAGGCATTGCCGTGGCCGAGAACATCGCCGGGCTGACGGGCATCGTCAATCACGCGGTCATTCCGGGCGTGGTCTATACTATGCCGGAATTCGCGGGCGTTGGCCTGACCGAGGAAGCGGCGAAGGACGCGGGCCTTGAGATCAAGGTCGGCAAGTTCCCGATGATGGCCAACAGCCGCGCCAAGACCAATGGCGAACCGGACGGCTTCGTGAAGGTCATTGCCGATGCCAAGACCGACAAGGTGCTGGGTGCCTGGATGGTGGCCAGCGTTGCCGGAACCATGGTCGCGCAAGTTGCGCAGGCGATGGAATTCGGCGCGACGAGCGAAGACATCGCCTATACCTGCCACGCGCACCCGACCCATTCGGAAGCCGTGAAGGAAGCCGCGATGGCCGTCCAGGGCAAGCCGATTCATATCTAGGCCATTGCCCATCTGATCGGCGGCCAACGCCAAGCCTGTATATTCGGGGCCATCCGGCACGGTCGGGTGGCCCCGATCACTTTACCCCCAATTCCATTTTGCAAGGACCAAGCCCGTGGCCAAGACCATTGCCGTCAAGCTGACCAGCGACGAAATCGAAATGATCGTCGATGCGCTGGAAGTCGATCTGGAAGGCTATGCCGAAGCCGCGAAGGAAGCGCGCGGCAACAACAACCGCGAAGATGTGGCCACGTTTACCGAGGCCGCGACCCGCATCCAGGCCCTGATGAGCAAGCTGCAGGACCTGATCGAGGACTGATTTGCCGCACGCGGCGCCGGGGGCTAAGACTGCGGCATGAAGATCAGCAGGATCATGCGGCACTTCGCCCGTTGGCACATCTGGCTGGGTTGGCTGATCGCCATTCCGCTGCTGCTGTGGACGGCCAGCGGCCTGCTGATGGTGCTTCGTCCGATCGAGGAGGTGCGCGGCACCACGCTGCACCGTGATCACCCGCCGCAGCCCGTGCGCATTACCCTGTCCGGCGGGCAGACTGGCGCGCTCCTGCTGCGCGAGGGGCAGCTGCTCCACCAGCGGGGCAAGTCGATCCTGCTGGCAACCGCGATGGATGGCACGGTCACCCGGATCGACCTGTCCGACGGCAATGTCCCCCTGCCCCCTGTCGATGAAGCCGAGGCCCGCCGCGCGGTCGCCCATGCGATCAAGGGCGGCGATCGGGTTGCGGCGGTGCGGTTCTATCCCGCGAACGCCGTGCCATTCGATTTCCGCAGGCCCATGCCCGTCTGGCAGGTGACGCTGGACGATCAGACCCGCGTCTATGTCGGACGTGACACGGGCGAGATCGAAGCGGTGCGCACCCGTTGGTGGCGGGCGTTCGATTTCATGTGGGGCCTGCACATCATGGACCCGGTGGAGCGCGAGGATACCAGCCACCCGCTGCTGATCGCCAGCGCAGCGCTGGCGTTGCTGGGCGTGCTGCTGGGCTCCGCACTGTTGTTCCGGCGGCGGCGGGCTCCGCGATCATGATCCCGATCATCCCCGCCCCGCTCGACCTCCTGGGCACTGCGGTGTTCGCGCTGACCGGGGCGCTGCTCGCCGCGCGGCTGCGGCAGACGTTCGTGACGATGGCCTTTTTCGCGCTGATTACCGGGGTTGGCGGCGGTTCCGTGCGCGACCTGCTGATCGGCGCGCCGGTGTTCTGGGTACGCGATCCGTGGGTGGCCCCGGTCTGCCTGACCGTCGCGCTGGTGGCGTGGTTCACGCCGCGCAAGTGGTGGGAAGGCCAATTGCTGGAATGGGCGGATGCCGCCGGCCTTGCCGCCTATGCCGTGCTGGGAACTGCGAAGTCCCTGGCGCTGGGGGGCGCACCGGTCCCCGCCGTGCTGATGGGGATCATTACCGGCTGTGTCGGCGGGATCATCCGCGACGTGCTGGCCGGGCGCCCATCGATCCTGATGCGGCCGGAACTTTACGTGACCGCCGCCGCCCTCAGCGCCGGGCTCTGCGCACTGGGTGATCTGCTGAACCTGCCGCGCGGAATCGCGTGGAGCGGCGCCGCACTGGCCGGGTTTGCGCTGCGCGGGGCGGCGATCCGCTTTGGAATCCACCTCCCCGCCTATCAGCGGACAGAGGATTAGGCGCGCGGCAGCTCCTTCAGCGGGCGCGAGGCATCCGCCAGGTCCTCCGGCGCGATCACCGCGCCTTCTTCCACCAGCTTGCGGGCCTGGACATAGTCCTTCATCGCGTTGACCGCATCGATGGCGATCAGCCTGCCCTGCTTGAGGTACAGCACCGAGAAGCTGCGCGCCGCCGGATCGCCGCGCAGCACGGTCGCGTCATGGCCGCCGGACAGACCGACCGTCTGCAGCTTCAGGTCATACTGGTTCGACCAGAACCACGGCGTCGCGGCATAAGCCTGCGGATTGCCCAGGATCGACTTCACCGCCGTCGCGGCCTGATCGTTGGCATTCTGGACCGATTCCAGGCGGATCACGGCGCCACCGGCAAAGCCGTTGGCGTGGGCCGCGCAATCACCAATGGCATAGACATCGGGCAGGCTGGTGCGGCAGAATTCGTCCACGTCCACGCCGTTGCCACCCGCAGCGCCAGCCGCCAGCAGCGGCCCGACCGCCGGGATGATGCCGATGCCGACGATCACCAGCTGGCATTCGATCACGCTGCCGTCGGCCAGCTTCACGCCGGTCACCCGGGTGTCGCCCAGAATTTCATCAACGCCGGTTTCGGTGCGCAGGTCCACACCGTGGGTGCGGTGTTCGGCTTCGTAGAATTCTGACAGCTGCGGCCCCGCCACGCGGGCCAGCACGCGCGGCAGCACTTCCAGCAGGGTCACGTCCTTGCCCAGCTTGCGCAGCACGGCGGCCGCTTCAAGGCCGATGTAGCCGCCGCCGATCACGACCACGCGCGACACAGCGCCCAGTTCAGCCAGGATCGCATCGGCGTCTTCGCGGGTGCGCACCCCGTGGACGCCGGGCAGTTGCGCGCCGGGAATGGTCAGCTGGCGCGGATCGCCGCCCGTCGCCCAGATCGCGCTGCCGTAAGTGCAGGTTCGCCCGTCCGACAGGGTGACGGCCTTTGCCGCCGGATCGATGGCGGTCACTTCCACGCCCAGCACCAGGTCGATGCCCTTGCCTTCCCAGAAATCGGGCTGGCGGATGTAGAGCCGGTCAAACGTCTTGTCGCCAAGCATGTATTCCTTGGACAGCGGGGGGCGTTCATAGGGCGGTTCATGTTCGCGGCCGATCATCCCGACCGAACCTTCGAACCCCTGCTGGCGCAGCTGGATCGCGGCCCCGGCCCCGCCCTGCCCCGCGCCGACAATCAGAACATCATAATGCATCGCTTGAACCCCTCGTCCGGTGCCAATCGCCTAGGCTGCGCACCGCGCGCCGACAAGGGTGCAGCGCTACATTTTCGGCCATCCACACGCAACAAACGAAAACCCCTCCCCGCGAGGGGGAGGGGCATTCTTGCGCCCGGACCGTAGTCCGGACATCGCGGCGTGGATCAGATCCGTTCGATGATCAGGGCCGGTGCCATGCCGCCCGCCGCGCACATCGTGATCAGGCCATAACGGCCGCCGGTCCGCTCCAGCTCGTCCAGCGCGGTGCCGATCAGGATCGAACCGGTCGCGCCGATCGGGTGGCCCAGCGCCATCGCGCCGCCGTTGGGGTTCACCTTGGTGCGATCGAGATCGAGATCGCGGATGAACTTTTCCGCGACGACCGCGAAGGCCTCGTTGATTTCCCAGTGATCGATGTCGTCCTTCTTCAGGCCGGCCTTTTCGAGCACCTTCTTCGCCGCCGGAACCGGGGCGTTGAGCATCAGGGTCGGGCAATCGCCCTGGTTGGCATAGGCCACGATCCGGCCGCGCGGCTTCAGGCCGTGCTTCTCGGCGTATTCCTTGCTGGTGATCAGCACGGCAGCCGCGCCATCGACCACGCCAGAGCTGTTGCCGGCATGGTGCACGCCCTGCCAGTCCAGTTCCGGATAGACGCGCTGGATCTGCTTCTTGAAGGTCACGCCGCCGCCGAGGTCGAAGTTGGCGAGGCCATCAAAGCTGGCCTTCAGCGCCGAGAGGCCTTCCATGGTGGTTTCCGGACGCGGGAACTCCTCGCGGTCCAGCGCCACGCTGCCGTCCTCGTTGTAGACGGTGACGAGCGAGCGGTCGAAGCGGCCTTCGCGGATCGCGCGGTCGGCCCGTTCCTGGCTGACCAGCGCCAGCGCATCGAGCGCCTGACGGTCAATCCCCTCACGCGCGGCGATCGCATCGCCGCACACGCCCTGATGCGACTGGGGATGGATCGCGTCGAGCGCCATGTTGCCCGAACCCATGCCCAGCGGCTTGATGCCCGCGTTGGCTTCCTCGGCGCCGATGGTCTGGGTATAGCTCATCATCTCGGTCCCGCCGGCGATGACGCAGTCTTCCATGCCCGACATGACCGACGCGGCCGCAAAGTTGACCGAGCTGATCCCGCCGCCGCAAAACCGGTCGAGCGTGGTGCCCGACGCCTTGATGTCATAGCCCGCGGCCAGCGCGGCCATGCGGCCAAGGTCGCCGCCCTGCTTGCCCTTCTGGGTGCTGGTCGACCAGACGATGTCGTCCACGGTCGCGGTGTCGAGGTTGTTGCGATCGCGGATCGCCTTGAGCACGGTGGCGGCAAGGTGCTGCGGGTGCAGGTGCGAAAGCGCGCCCTTGCCGGGCTTGCCAACGCCGCGCGGGGTGCGGCAGGCGTCGATGATGTAGGCTTCGGCCATTGGTGTTCTCCTTTAGCGGTCGGGGTCAGGCCAGCATGCTGGCCATGCGGCCCCGGATGATCGTTTCGGCATCGGCGACGATGCGGCTCACAAGGTCCTGGCAGGTCGGAATATCATGGATCAGGCCCTGGATCATGCCGGCCGTCCAGATGCCGTGTTCGGTATCGCCCGAATCCAGCCCTTCCTTGCCGCGCACGCCCTTGACCAGGTGGGCGACTTCCTCGAACGGCTTGCCCTCGGCCTCGGCCGCGACAACCGCCTGCGCGATATTGTTCTTCGCCACGCGCGCGGTGTTGCGGAACGTACGGAAGATCAGCGCGGTGGAACGCTCGTCATTGTCCACCATCGCCTGCTTGAAGTTCTGGTGGATCGGCGCTTCGACCGTCGCGCAGAACCGGGTGCCCATGTTGATACCTTCGGCCCCCAGCGCCAGCGCCGCCGCCAGACCGCGCCCGTCCCCGAACCCGCCAGAGGCGAGCAGCGGGATCTTGACCTTGTCGGCCGCAGCCGGGATCAGGATCAGGCCGGGAATGTCGTCCTCACCGGGGTGACCGGCGCATTCGAACCCATCGATGCTGATGACGTCCACGCCCGCCTTTTCCGCCGACAGCGCGTGACGCACCGCGGTGCACTTGTGCAGGATCTTGATGCCATGCGGCTTCATCATCTCCCAGAGCTCGCGCACCGCCGGGGTGCCGGCGGTTTCCACCACCTTCACGCCGCTGTCGATGATCGCCTGGGTATAGGCCTTGTAATCGGGCGGGTTGATCGTCGGGAACACGGTCATGTTCACGCCGAAGGGCTTGGACGTCATGCCCTTGCACCGCTCGATCTCGTCACGCAGCGCCTGGGCGCTCGGCTGGGTCAGGCCGGTGATGATCCCCAGCCCGCCCGCGTTGGAAACGGCGGAGGCCATTTCGGCGGTCCCCACCCACTGCATCCCGCCCTGCACGATGGGATGCTCGATCCCCAGCAGCTCGGTAATCCTGGTCTTGATAGCCATTGGTTCCCCCTCCTCAGGCCGGAATCTGGTTGAACGGCACGCCCTTGTCCGGCCGGTGATCCTGCGGCAGGCCGAGGATGCGTTCGGCAATGGTGTTCAGCAGCACTTCGTCCGACCCGCCCGCGATGCGGCCCGTCGGAGCGTTCAGCCAGCTCGCACCCCAGTCTTCCTTGACGTAGGCGTGCGGATCGAAGTGCAGCGAGAGATTGCCCTGCAGGTCCATCGCCAGTTCCGAGAGCTTCTGACGGCTGCGCACGGCGACCAGCTTTTGCAGCGAACCTTCCGGCCCCGGCTCCATCCCGGCCTGCATCATCTGGAACGCGCGCTTGGTGATCGAATCCAGCCCGCCGCGCATGGCGTGGTTGCGGGCAATGGCCGAACGGACGCGGCCATCGGCCAGCGCCGGACGCCCGTTGATGTCGAGCCCCTTCACCAGGTCGGTGAACACGTCGAGGTGCGGACCAAACCCGCCGCTGTCGGTCGCGATGTAGCGTTCGATCATCAGCGTGGTCAGCGCCACGCCAAAGCCGCCGCCAACCGGGCTCATGCGCTGGGAATCTTCCAGGCGAACATCGTCGAAGAACACTTCGTTGACGTGGCTGTCGCCGCCCGCCAGCTTGATCGGGCGCACTTCGACGCCCTTGGCCTTCATGTCGACCCAGAAATAGGTCAGGCCCTTGTGCTTTTCGACGGTCGGGTCGGTGCGGACCACGATCACGCCATAGTCGCAATACTGCGCCCAGCTGGTCCAGACCTTCTGCCCGTTCATCTTCCAGCCGTTGCCGTCCGGCTCGGCGCGGGTGCGCAGGCCGGCAAGGTCGGAACCGCCCGCCGGTTCGGAGAACAGCTGGCACCAGATCTCCTCGCCGCGCAGCGCCTTGACCACGCGTTCCTTGACCCAGGCGGCATGTTCGTTGTTCGCGCCCAGCCCGAAGCGCATCAGGATCGGCACCGGCATCCCCAGCGAGATTCCGAAGAACACCGTCGGCATGCCGAACTGCATTTCTTCCGAATCGTAGGTGATCTTTTCGAGGTGGCCGAGGCCCTGACCGCCCATGGCCTTGGGCCAGTTGATGCCGGCATAGCCCGCTTCATACTTCAGCGCCTGGAATTCACGCCCTAGCGCCAGTTCTTCCTCAACCGTCATGCCCCGGCGCGCGTCGCGGCCATACTTGGGGTTCATGCTCTCCAGCCAGGCGCGCGCCTTGGCCCGGTAGGCTACCAGATCGGTCATGCCGCCACTCCCGTCAGCTGTTCGACCAGCAGGTCTTCCCAGAAATACAGATTGCCAGTTTCCACGGCCAGGCTGCGCGCCCGGCGCATGTGCAGGTGCAGCCCCTGTTCCCATGTCACCCCGATGCCGCCATGGATCTGGATGCAGTCGCGAGCGTTGGTATCATAGGCTTCGGTCGCGGAAATCCGCGCGTCGGCGGCGGCGATCAGGAAATCATCCTGCCCTTCGCGCGCCGCGGCGTGGATGCAGTTGGCGCGGGCGATTTCCACCAGGCCATACATTTCCGCGATGCGGTGCTTGATCGACTGGAACGCGCCGATCAGCTGCCCGAAGGCCCGGCGCGTAACCGCATAGTCACGGGCAATGTAGAGCAGCGCCTCGGCCCCGCCGACCTGCTCGTGCGCGGTGACAACCGCCATCCGCGCCAGCACATCGCGTGCCAGCGCCAGCGCGGCATCGCTTTCGGCCAGCAGCGTGGCGGGCGTTCCGGCAAAGGCCAGGTCAGCATAGAGCCGCGAATTGTCATAGCTGTCGACCGGCGTGCGCGCGGCGTCTTTCAGTTCGGCAAGAACCAGCGCGGGCTTGCCATCATGCGTGGCCCAGACCACGGCGACATCGGCCTTGAGCGCGCCCGGCACGCCTTCCTTCGCGCCCGACAGCTTGCCACCGGCGAACGTGGTGGTCGGCAGCGGCGGCAGCGGAGCGGTGCCTTCGGCAAAAGCCACGGTCGCCAGGGCTTCGCCAGCAGCCAGCCGGGGCAGCCATGCGGCCTGCAGTTCGGCATTGCCCGAACCGATCAGCGCCTGCGATGCGCCATAACCGATGGTCAGGAACGGCGCGCCAGCCGTCGCCGCGCCGGTTGCCTGGGCGACGAGGCCCAGCTCGACCAGACCCAGCCCAAGCCCGCCATGTTCTTCGGGAATGGCGAGCGCGGTCCAGCCCTGCTCCACCGCCGTATCCCAGAACGGCTTGTCGTATTCGCCAACCTGTTCCAGCAACTTCAGCAGGCGGTCTTTCCCGACCCGCGCATCCAGCACGCGCCGCGATTCGGTCGCGATGGCTTGCTGGCCTTCGTCATACAATATCGACATGGGCGATTCTCTCCCTATTCCGATTCCCGGTTTAATCGCTCGATTAAATTTGGCAATGCGCTACGTTGAGTCGGAACGCAAGGGAGAGCAATGCGATGCTGGATGAACGGCTGCCGGTGATTGTCGGCGTGGGTCAGATCAATGATCGACCGGCCAACCCGCTGGACGGAATGGACCCGGTAGAGCTGATGGCCGCCGCGCTGGAAAAGGCGCAGGCCGACGCTGGCGCCGACCTGCTGGGCGATGCCGATTACCTGGGCGTGGTGCAGCAAATTGCGTTCCCGGCCATCGCCAATGCCTGCGAACCGCTGGCCGCGCGGCTGGGCGCAAGCCCGGCCGTGATGTTCCAGAGCCACGGCCCCAATGGCGACAGTCCGGTCATGCTGCTGAACGAGGCCGCCAACCGGATCGGCGCGGGCGAAACCCGGATTGCGATCATCGCCGGAGCCGAAGCTCTGCGCACCGCCGGGGCGCGGGCGGCGGCGGCAGCGGCGGACGGGCAAAAGCCCGATGCCCTGCGCCAGGCCGCACACCGCAAGAAGCTGGGCTATGCGCAAAGCTATGGCCTGGTCGCGCCGGTCGATGTCTATCCGCTCTACGAGAACGCCCTGCGCCACAGCCTGGGGCAGACGCTGGCCGAAGCACAGGCAGAAAGCGGCGCAATCTGGAGCAGGTTCAGCGAAGTGGCCGCCGCGAACGAGAACGCCTGGATCCGCAAGCCGGTCAGCCCGGCAGAGGTCGTGACGCCATCCGACAGCAACCGCCCCATCGCCTTTCCCTATACCAAGCTGCAGGTCGCCAATGCGGCGGTAAACCAGGGCGCGGCGTTTATCGTCACCAGCGTGGGCGAGGCGCGGCGGCGCGGCATTCCAGAGGCCAAATGGATCTATGTTGGCAACGGCGCAGCCGCGCATGAGCATGACAGCTGGCTTGAGCGCGACACATATGACCACAGCGCCAGCATGGAAGTCTCGATCCGCCGCACGCTGGACCTCAACGCGCTCACGCCGGCCGATCTCGATACGGTGGAGCTCTACAGCTGCTTTCCCTGCATTCCCAAGCTGGCGCGGCGGATCATCGACTGGCCGCTCGACAAGCCCGCAACTGTGTTTGGCGGGCTGACCTTTGGCGGCGGACCGATCGGCAACTACATGAGCCACGCGATTGCCAGCATGGTCGATCAGCTGCGCGCCCAGGGCGGCACCGGGCTGCTGTTTGCCAACGGCGGCTTCGCCACCCACAACCACACCATCGCGGTATCGAGCCAGCCGATCGCCGCTGCCAGTTTCCCGCGCAGTTATGATTTCCAGGCCGAAGCCGATGCCCTGCGCGGGGCCATTCCGGCGCAGGACCGGGACTACGCCGGACCGGCGACGCTGGAAACCTACACGGTGTTCTATGGCCGCGACGGGCAGCCCCGGTCGGGCGTGGTCGTCGCCCGCACGCCGGATGGCAAGCGCACGTTGGGGCATGTGCCGGGCAGCGACGAGGCAACTCTGGCGCAGCTCATGGCCAGCGACGGCGACCCTGTCGGCGCGGCCGGCACGATTGGTGCGGGCGATCCGCTCAACCTGTGGGCGTTTGCCTGAACCAGCCGCGCTCCCGCCGGAACCGCGACGGTTCCACCCCGGCCCGCCCCTTGAAGAAGCGCGAGAAATAGGCCGGATCGGCAAAGCCCAGGTCGTCCGCGACCTGGGCAACGCCAGCGGCGGTAAAGGTCAGCGCGCGCATGGCTTCGCGCAGGAGGCGGTCCAGCGCGATGTCGCCCGGTGACTTGCCGGTAACATGGCGGCAGGCCCGCGTCAGCGTCTGCGGCGTGGTTCCCAGTTCGGCCGCATAGCGCGCCACCGCCCAATGTTCCCGGAACCGCGCCTCGACCAGCGCGGTGAAGCGCCGCACCAGCAGGATGCGCCGGTCCACCGGCCCGTGCGCGGCCGCCGCCTGTGCGGCCGCGGCTTCGTCCACCATGGCCAGGATCAGGGCCAATGCGGCCAGCGTGGCGGCATCGGGGCGTCCCTGCCGCGTGTGCAACGCCGCCATCAGGCCCGCGACGAGCGCGTCAACCGGCAGGCACAGCGCCTGCCCGCCCCGGACCAGCGCCGCAACCCCGAACCCGGCGAGGCGCGGATCGTCGAGCAGGGCATCCGCCACCGACAGCACCCAGCCCTGCGTCTGCGGCGCGAACCGGAAGGCGTGAACGACTCCGCCCGGCACGAGCGCCAGCTGCCCCGGCTCCAACCGGGTCTCCCCCACCCCATCCGCCAGCGCCCCCTGCCCTTCCGTGACCAACAGCAGCTGGAAAATGCCGGGGTGCGAATGGGGTGAAATGGTCCATTCGTACAGGCTGGAACGATCCGAGATCGGCTCAACGTGCACGAACTCCGGCGCAATTGTCCGCGCAGCTTCGCCATAGAGGGCAAATTCGGCAATCGGCTGCGATCTGTGGGCCATGGCCGAAGTGTGGCGCATTGTCCGAAAAGTGCAAGTCCGCCGCTCCGGCCAAGCTTTACACCATTACATTAAGTCTGGACATTCTAAGCCTGCTTATTAAAAGCGCAGGCATGGACATGCCCACGACCTACCTCATCAGCGACAGCTCGCGCCTGCTGCGCCGCGCGTTCGACAACCGGGTGCGCACACTGGGCGTGACCGGACCACAGGCCCGCCTGCTGCTGGTGCTGTCGGTGACCGAGGGTGAGAACCAGGGCTATTATGCCGAGCGGCTGGACGTGGAGCCGATCACCCTGTGCCGCATGGTCGACCGCATGGAAGAAGCCGGCCTGCTGGAACGCCGGCGCGATCCGGCCGACCGGCGCGCCTGGCAAGTCCACCTGACCGAGCGCAGCCGCCCGATGATCGAACGTCTGCGCGAATGCGTAGAGCAATTGAATGATGACATGCAGGCCGGGCTTGATGCCAATCAACGCTCCTTGCTCGCCGATGCGCTTGAGCGCGTGCGAATGAACCTGGGGGGCAATCCCGCCCCCGCCTATCGGACCAGTGCCAATGGCTGAAGCAGATCCCGTCTTCCCCGAAACCCGGCCGTCCGCTGCTGCCGGAACCGATCACCAGCCGCCCAAGCGCCAGTTCGGCCGCTTGCTGGCGATGCTGTCGGTCCCGGTGCTGATCCTGATTGGCGGCGGATATTACTGGTACAGCCTGCAGGGCCAGGTTTCGACCGACAATGCCTACGTCAAGCAGGACAAGGTGTCCGTCAGTTCCGAGATCAACGGCCGGATCGTGGAAGTCGCGGTCGGCGACAACCAGGTGGTCAAGGCGGGCGACCTGCTGTTCCGGATCGATCCGGAGCCCTATCAGTTGCAGATCGCCCAGGCCGATGCGGCGATTGCCGCCGCGCAGGCCAACGTCGTCGCCCTGTCCAACGCCAGCGAGCTCTCCGGCGCCGACATTGCCGCCGCGCGCGAAAGCGTTGCCTTTGCCCAGTCCAACTTCGTGCGCCAGCAAGCCCTGATGCAGCGCGGATTTACCACCAAGGCCGCTTTCGATGCTGCGCAGCATGCCGTGCAGCAAGCGCAGGAGCAACTGAACCTGTCGCAGGCCAAGGCGCGCGAGGCTTCGGCCCGGCTCGCCACGGGCGCGCAAGTGCCCGGCGTCAATCCGCAAGTCGCGCAGGCCCGCGCGCAACGGGCGGAAGCGGAGCTCAACCTGCGCCGCACCGCCGTGCGCGCGCCTATCGCCGGCCGCCTGTCGCAGACCAGCCGCCTGCTGATCGGGCAGCAGGCGATTTCGGGGTTGCCGGTGGTGACCATCGTGGCCAGCCAGGGCGGCTATGTCGAAGCCAACTTCAAGGAAACCGACCTTGACCACATGCGCCCCGGCCAGCGCGCCGAAGTGCGCTTCGATGCCTATCCCGGCGTGACGCTGAAGGGCCATGTCGGCTCGATTGGCGCCGGCACCGGCAGCGAATTCTCGATGCTGCCCGCGCAGAACGCGACCGGCAACTGGGTGAAGGTGACCCAGCGCGTGCCGGTGCGGATCGAGCTTGACGATGCCAGCCCGCGCCAGTTGCTGGCCGGACTGTCCGCCAAGGTGAAGGTCTTTACCGACGAGCCGGCCAAGCGCTGATCCCGCGCCCATGGCCAGCGCCCCTGCCCTGCTCGCACCGGAACAGGACGTTCCGCTCTATCCGGTCCGCAACCACGGCCTGCTGATGCTGGGCGTGATGATCGCGGCGCTGCTGCAGATCCTCGATTCCACCATCGCCAATGTTGCCGTGCCGCATATGCAGACTTCGCTCGGCGCGAATGCGGATACGATCAACTGGGTGCTGACGAGCTATATCGTCGCAGCTGCCGTCGCGATGCCGATCACCGGCTGGCTGGCGGAACGGGTCGGCACGCGGCGCCTGTTCATCTGGTCGGTTGCGGGCTTCATCCTGTCATCGATGCTGTGCGGCATGGCCCAGAACATGACCAGCATGGTGATTTTCCGCGCGATACAGGGGATTACCGGATCGTTTATCAGCCCGCTGAGCCAGGCCGCGATGATCGACAGCACCAAGCCTTCGCGCCAGCCGCAGATGATGTCGCTGTGGGGGATGAGCGTGATGATCGGTCCGATCCTGGGGCCGATCCTGGGCGGCTGGCTGACCGAGGAATGGAACTGGCGCTGGGTATTCTACGTCAACCTGCCGCTGGGGATTGTCTCGCTGGTGATCCTGATCGCCGAACTGCCGGACCGCGCGAAAAGCGAGCGGCGCTTTGACCTCATCGGGTTCGGGCTGGTCGCGCTGGCGCTGGGATCGCTGCAACTGATGCTGGACCGCGGCAACCATGTCGACTGGTTCGAATCGGTCGAGATCTGGATTTACACCGCGGTCACCGTATCCGCCGCCTGGGTCGGCGTGCTGCACCTGACCAGCACGCCCGATCCGCTGTTCCGCCGCGAGCTGTTCGCCAATCCCAATTTCGCGATCTCGCTGCTGCTGATGGTCGTCGTCGGGCTGGTGATGATGGCTTCCATCGCGCTGCTGCCACCGATGATGCAGCACCTGTTCGGCTATTCGGTGATCGATACCGGCTGGGCACTGATGCCGCGCGGGGTCGGCACGCTGGTTTCGATGCAGGTGTCGGGCTGGCTGGTGCGGCGGGGCGTCGACGCGCGCCCCATCGTCATGCTGGGGTTCCTGCTGGCCGGCGTTTCACTATGGATGATGTCCGGCTGGTCGCTGGACGTCGATAACGGACACATCATCATCACCGGCCTGATCCAGGGCCTGGGCATGGGGCTGGTGTTCATCCCGCTGAACAACGCGGCGTTCGCGACCCTGCCCCCCACGCTGCGGACCGAAGGCGCCAGCCTGCTCAACCTGACCCGCTCGCTGGGGGCGTCGGTGGGGATCTCGGTCTGCACCACGCTGTTCGCACGCAGCGTGCAGGTCAGCCACGCGGACCTTGCCGCAAACGTGGACGGATCATTCACCGAGGCCATCGACGTGACCACGATCGACCGGTTCCAGGCGCTGGGCGATGCCGTGCTGCGCATGATCGACGGGGAAGTCACCCGGCAGGCGATGATGATTGCCTATATCAATGATTTCTACGCGATGATGTGGGTGACGCTGGCAGCCATCCCGCTGGTCCTGCTGATGCGTCCTGTCACGCCGCCCCGGCAGCCCTGACGCGAAAGGCCCGCCACGCCGAAAGCGTGACGGGCCAATGCATCCTCCCCAGGATCTGGTGCGCGGCTTTATGCTGCGAATTGGTTCATCGTGTTGGCGGCGCCACCGGCCTTGAGCGCGGCTTCACCGGCGAAGTATTCCTTGTGGTCGTCGCCAATGTCGCTGCCCGACATGTTCTGGTGCTTCACGCAGGCGATGCCCTGGCGGATTTCCTGACGCTGGACGTTCTTGACGTAGCCCAGCATGCCCTGATCGCCGAAGTATTCCTTGGCCAGGTTATCCGTGCTGAGCGCGGCCGTGTGATAGGTCGGCAGGGTGATCAGGTGGTGGAAGATCCCGGCCTGCGCCGCCGCATCGCGCTGGAAGGTGCGGATGCGCTCGTCGGCCTCGTTCGACAGTTCGCTGCCGTCATAGTCCACGCTCATCAGCTTGGCCCGGTCATAGCCGCTCATGTCACGGCCTTCGGCGGTCCAGGCATCGAACACCTGCTGGCGGAAGTTCAGCGTCCAGTTGAAGCTGGGCGAGTTGTTGTAGACCAGCTTGGCATTCGGGATCACTTCGCGGATCCGGCTGACCATCCCGCCGATCTGGCCGATGTGCGGCTTTTCGGTTTCGATCCACAGCAGGTCCGCACCGTTCTGCAAGGACGTGATGCAGTCCAGCACGCAGCGGTCCTCACCCGTGCCGGCGCGGAACTGGTAGAGATTGCTGGGCAGGCGCTTGGGACGCATCAGCTTGCCGTCGCGGCTGATCAGGACGTCGCCATGCCCGACATTGGCCGGATCGACTTCGTCGCAATCGAGGAAGCTGTTGTACTGGTCGCCAATGTCGCCAGCCTCGCGGGTGAAGGCGATCTGCTTGGTCAGGCCGGCCCCCAGCGAGTCCGTGCGGGCAACGATCACGCCGTCTTCAACGCCCAGCTCCATGAAGGCGTAACGGACCGCGCGAATCTTCGCCAGGAAGTCCTCATGCGGGACGGTAACCTTGCCGTCCTGGTGGCCGCACTGCTTTTCGTCCGACACCTGGTTTTCGATCTGGATGCAGCAGGCCCCGGCTTCGATCATCTTCTTCGAGAGCAGATAGGTCGCTTCCGCATTGCCGAAGCCGGCATCGATGTCGGCGATGATCGGAACGATGTGGGTCTGGTGACCGTCGATCGCCTGCTGGACCTGCTTGGCCTTGACCTCGTCCCCGGCGGCACGGGCGGCATCGAGATCGCGGAACAGCATGCCCAGTTCCCGGGCATCGGCCTGGCGCAGGAAGGTGTAGAGTTCCTCGATCAGCATCGGCACGGTGGTCTTTTCGTGCATCGACTGGTCGGGCAGCGGACCGAATTCGCTGCGCAGCGCGGCGACCATCCAGCCCGACAGGTAGAGGTAACGGCCCTTGGTGGTGCCGAAGTGCTTCTTGATGGAAATCATCTTCTGCTGGCCGATGAACCCGTGCCAGCAGCCCAGCGACTGCGTGTAGTTGGCCGGATCCGCATCATAGGCGGCCATGTCCTGGCGCATGATCTTCGCGGTATAGCGGGCAATGTCCAGCCCGGTCTTGAACTGGTTCTGAAGCCGCATGCGGGCCACGGATTCAGCTTCGATCCCGTTCCAGGTCTGTTGGAAACGGCCGATTTCCTGCCCCGCTTCGGTGATGGTCTGCTGATAGGTCATTGCACGGTCCCTTGGCTTTCGCCCCTCTGCGGGGCACGGTCTGTGAGACGCCCAATGCCGCGCCGTGCCGCACCCCGGAAGGCCGGACGGAGTCAGCCTGTAAGGCTTTACAGCTTTTCCTTGTAAAGTTGTGCAGAGATGACAGAATGGCCCGCATGGCCGAATCCCGCCCCCTTTACCTTGGCCCGCGCCTGAAGCGCCTGCGCCGTGAGCTGGGGCTGACCCAGCAGGCGATGGCGGGCGACCTGGGCATTTCCCCCAGCTATGTCGCCCTGCTCGAACGCAACCAACGCCCGCTGACCGCGGACCTGCTGCTGCGCCTCGCCAAGAGCTACAAGTTCGACCTGGCCGAGTTCGCGGGCGAGGACAGCGACGATTACGCCCGCCGCCTGTCCGATGTGCTGCGCGACCCGATCTTTGCCGATATCGACCTGCCCGCGCTGGAAATCGCCGACCTCGCCTCCAGCTTTCCAGGCGTAAGCGAGGCGCTGCTGCGGCTGCATGGCGCCTATACCAAGGAACAGCGCGCGCTGGCCGAACAGCGCGATGCGCCCGGCGCGTCCGATCCGGTGGCGGAAGCACGCCGGTTCGTCGCCAGCCAGCGCAACTACTTCCACAGCATCGACACCCGCGCGGAGGAAATCGCCGCCGAGATCGCCAAGGCCGGCAGCGCGGCGGAATGGCTGCGCACCGCCACCGGCGTGCGCGTGCGATTCCTGCCGCCGGACGTGATGATGGACGCACTGCGCCGCTATGACCGGCACAACGAACAGCTGCTGATCGACGATACGCTCGATGCCGCCAGCCGAGCGTTCCAGATCGCCACGCACATTGCCTATACGTCGCTGCGCAAGGAGATCGCCGCCATCGTCCGGGCCGAGGACTTCGCCAGCCCTACCGCGACCAGCCTGGTCCGCCGCGCGCTGGCCTCTTACGGCGCGGCGGCAATCCTGATGCCCTATGACCGCTTCGCCCGCGCGGTGGAGGCGCGCAGCTATGACATCGAGGCGCTCAGCCGCCAGTTCGGCTCCAGCTTCGAACAGGTCGCCCACCGGCTGACCACGCTCAACAAGCCGGGGATGCTGCGCATTCCGTTCTTCTTCATCCGCGTAGATCAGGCGGGCAACGTGTCCAAGCGGCTGGACGGCGCGGGCTTTCCCTTTGCCGCGCACGGCGGCGGCTGCCCGTTGTGGAGCGTCCATTCGGTGTTCCGCACGCCCGGCGAAGTGGTGACGCAGTTCCTCGAATTGCCCGATGGCCAGCGGTTCTTCTCGATCGCCCGCACCGTGCGCGCTGGCGGCGGCACTTTCGACCGGCCCAGCGTGACCCGCGCGATCGCGCTGGCCTGCGCTGCCGAACACGCGCCCAAACTCGCCTACGCCCGCAGCGTGGCCGCGCCGGAGCCGACTCCCATCGGCGTCACCTGCCGCCTGTGCAACCGCCCTGCCTGCACCGCCCGCGCCGTGCCGCCAGTCGGCCGCGAGATCCTGCCAGACGATTACCGCCGCGACACCGCGCCGTTCGGATTCGACAGCGACTAGCGCCCTTCCCCTGCCCGTCCGTTCGTGGTTGATTGCCTCCAAACAGGAATAAGGATGGGATGATGGAACTGAACCTCAGCCGCTCGGTCGCGGGCAAGACGGTGCTGGTGACGGGCGCGGCCAGCGGCATGGGCCGCGCCACCGCGCAAGTGTTTGCCGCTGAAGGTGCAAACGTCGCCGTGACCGACCTGCCCGGCCCCGCGCTGGAGCAGGTCGCGGCGGATCTGGCCGCGCAAGGGCACAGCGCGAAAGCCTGGGCACTGGACGTCAGCGACCATGCCGCAATCCGGCAGGTGGTGGATGATGTCGCCGCGACGTTCGGCGGGCTGGACGCGGTGGTGAACAACGCCGGGATCAGCGCCTTCTGCCCGATCGACGACCAAGGCTATGACCTGATCTGGGACCGCGCCGTCGTGGTGCTGCTGACCGCGCACCAGCGGATCATCCGCGCCGCCCTGCCCCACTTGCGCCGCTCGACCAGCCCACGCATCGTCAATATTGCTTCGACCGAGGCGCTCGGCGCCACCTCGCGCGACAGCCCCTATTGCGCGGCCAAGGCGGGTGTCACCGGCCTGACCCGCGCGCTCGCGGTGGAACTGGGACGCGAAGGGATCACCGTCAACGCGATCTGCCCCGGCCCGATCGACACCGGCATGACCGCCAACGTGCCCGACGCGGACAAGGCCACGTTCGCCCATCGTCGCACCGCGCTGCGCCGCTATGGCGCGCCGGAGGAAGTGGCGCACATCACGCTCAGCCTGTGCCTGCCGGCGTCCAGCTATATCACCGGGGTGACGATCCCGGTCGATGGCGGGCTGATGGCGAGGAACGCCTAGCCGAACAGCGCGCCCCAACTGCGGTAGAGCGTATAGGCGGCAACCAGCATGATCATGCCCGCGAACACGGTGCTGAGCATGCCCTTGTGCGCGGCCAGACGGGTTGACGCCGCCGTGCCCGCGATGCTGCCGATCACGCCGCCGCTGATGAAACTGGCGGCGACCGGCCAGTCGACCAGCCCGGACGCGGCATAGTTGAACGCGGTGGTGAGGCCAAAGGCACTGACCGCGACCAGCGAGGTGCCAATGGCGCGGTAAACCGGCATCGACGTCGACCGCACCAGCCCCGGCACGATCAGAAACCCGCCACCGATCCCGAAGAAGCCCGACAGCGCCCCGGTGCCGAACCCGAACGCGCCGACCTTGGGGAAATTGTCGCGGTTGCAGACCACGCCTTCGACGCCCGCATCGCCGCGCTGGCGGAACATCAGCGCACCGACGACGACCATCAGCAGCGCGAACAGGAACAAGAGCTTCTGCCCGTCGAACGCCTTGCCCGCGCTCGACCCGGCGAACGCGCCCAGCACCCCCGCCAGCGCATAGGCCCCGCCGCAGCGCCAGTTGACGTTGTGGGCGCGGGCGTGACTGGCAAGACCGGCCAGCGCGTTTGCCGCCACGGCCAGCGCGCTGGTGCCGATCGCCACGTGCGGGCTTTTGACCCCCACGACATAGACCATCAGCGGCACCGCCAGGATCGACCCGCCGCCGCCAACCAGCCCCAGGCTGAAGCCGACAAGGATGCCGCTGAGGGCAGACAGGATGTATTGCAGGTGTTCCATGCCCTTACAGCAGGTTCAGCGGCAGCTTGAGGTAGTGCACGCCGTTCTCCTCCGGCTCCGGGAAGTGCCCGGCCCGGATGTTGACCTGCACCGACGGCAGGATCAGGCGCGGCATTCCCAGCGTGGCATCGCGCGCCTCGCGCATCGTCACGAAATCGTCCTCGGCCACGCCGGTGTGGACGTGGATGTTGGCCGCGGCTTCGGCGCCGATGGTGGTTTCCCATACGAACGCGTCACGCCCCGGCGCCTTGTAGTCGTGGCACAGGAATACCCGCGTTTCGGCAGGCAGGGCCATCAGGCGGCGGATCGAGCGGAACAGCGTGCGCGCATCCCCGCCCGGAAAGTCGGCGCGGGCGGTGCCATAATCCGGCATGAACAGCGTATCGCCGACGAACACCGCATCGCCGATGGCATAGGCCAGGCACGCCGGGGTGTGGCCCGGCACGTGCAGCGCGATGGCCTCCAGCTCACCCAGTGCGAAGCGTTCGCCATCGGTGAACAGGTGATCGAACTGCGATCCGTCGCGCGCGAAACTGGCGGGCTCGTTGAACACCTGCCCGAACACGCCCTGCACGGTGCGGATTTCCGCCCCGATGGCGATCCGCCCGCCCAGCTGTTCCTGGAGATAGGGTGCGGCGGACAAGTGATCGGCATGGGCGTGGGTTTCCAGCAGCCAGTCCACTGTCAGCCCCTCGGCCCGGACATAGGCGACCACCGCATCGGCCGAGGCATGGCTGGTGCGCCCTGACGGCTGATCGAAGTCCAGCACGGAATCGATGATCGCCGCCCGCCGGGTAACCGGATCGTGCACCACGTGGGTCGCGGTGAAGGTGGGCTCATCGAAGAAAGTCCGGATCACCGGCACACGCCCGGCCGCGCGGGCGGCATCGATCTGGGTAATGGCAGTCTCAAGCACGGTATCGGTCATGTTCTCAGGTCCATCTGGGCAGCGCGCCGCTTGCCTGACATCGAACGGCGATCCCGGTCCGGCTCCGTGTCGGGCCGGGATCGCCGCCGAGGTGTTCCGCCGCACCGGAAATTGGGGGGAAGCGCGGCGGAACGGGGGGCTCGACTCGCGAACTCATATCGTGTAACCCTAATATGCATTGAGCTGTATATTAGCAATAGCAAATATAAATTGACCGGAGCGCTTAGCCACACATGACCCCCGCCGACCTCACCGAACTGAAGTCGAATGCCAACCGCATGGCCGCGCGCCTGCGGATCATGAGCCATCCCGAACGGCTGCTGATGCTGTGCCGGATGGACGAGGGCGAGGTTTCGGTCAGCGAGTTGATCGCTCTGACCGGATTGTCGCAGTCGGCCGTATCGCAGCACCTTGCGATGCTGCGCGACGAGGACATCGTCGGCATCCGGGCCGAGGCGCAAGTGCGCTATTACCGGCTGACCGACCCCGTGGTGCGCGCGATCATCCATTCACTGTGCGAAATCTGCGCTACCGAACACGCCTGAAACCGGGCACCTGCCCCGATCCCTGGCCCACTCTTGATCTGGCCCGCATCGGGTTGCGTAACCGCCGGTAATTGCTAGGCTCCGCAACGGATTTGGGGAAGCGGGGGCGCGATGGAGTTACGGACGGCAGCCTTGCTTGCGCTGGCGCTGATCCTGGTGCTGTTCGTGCTGGCCGCATGGGTCGAAGCGCGCGGCGCGCGGCTGGACCGGCACACGCGGCTGCGGCATGCCACTTACACGCTGGCGCTGGGGGTCTATTGCACCAGCTGGACGTTCTACGGTGCCGTCGGCAGCGCGGTCCGCGATGGCTGGAACTACCTGCCGATCTACGCTGCCCCGATCCTGCTGCTGATCGGGGCCCCTCGCTTTCTGCAGCGTCTGGCCGAGGCCGTGGCCGAAGAGCAGGCCGCCACCGTATCCGATTTCATCGCCGCCCGCTTTGGCCATGACGTGGTGATTGCCCGGCTGGTGACGGTCATCGCCCTGCTGGGCACCATTCCCTATGTCGCGCTGCAATTGCGCTCGATCGGCACCGCGCTGTCGGTCGTATCGGGCCAGTCGGGCACCAGCGGGGTCATGATTGCCGCCGCCATGCTGCTGGCCCTGTTTGCCATCCTGTTCGGCGTCCGCCGGTTCGAACTGGCGGGCCGCAGCGAAGGGCTGCTTTATGCCATCGGGCTGGAATCGGTCGTCAAACTGGTTGCGCTGGCAGTGGTTGCCGGCGTGGCGTTCATGCTGCTGGACTGGGCCGCTCCGGCCACCGAAGCCGGTCTCGCGGAGTTGGGGAACCGGTTCGATCCGGCGCGGCTGTCCAGCGAAACGCTGGTCATCGCGTTGATTTCGATCTTCGCGATCATCGCCCTGCCCCGTCAGTTCTACATGGCGCTGGTCGAGGCACGCGCGCCGGATGATCTGGTGCGGGCCCGGTTCGGCCTGGCGGCTTACCTTGGCGTCATGGCGCTGTTGGTGCTGCCCATCGCGCTGGCCGGAATCGTGGTGCTCGACGGGCGGACCTCTCCAGACCTTTACGTCCTGCAACTGCCGGAGGAAGCCGGATACCGCTGGGCCATGATCGCGGCGCTGCTGGGCGGCATCGCGGCGGCGGCGTCGATGGCGATTGTCGATTCCACCGCGCTCTCGACGATGGTGTCGAACGACCTGATCTTCCCCACCCTGATGCGCGGTGCACGGCGGGCCGAGGCTGGCGCGATCGGGCGGCGGATGCTGGCCGTGCGGCGCGGATCGGTGCTGGGCATCATGGTTCTGGCGCTGGCCTGGGCGCTGCTGGTCTCGCCCACGGATTCGCTGGCCTCGATCGGCCTGATTGCCTTTGCCGGGATGGCGCAGTTCACCCCGCACCTGATCATGGCCGCCTATGGCCGGGGCCGCGATCCGCTACCCGCCCGCGCCAGCCTGAGTGTGGGGCTGGTGCTGTGGCTCTATACGCTGGCGCTGCCGCCGATCCTGCCAGAATCCTGGCTGGCGTGGCTGGAACAGACCCCGTTCGACCCGCTGCACCTGCTGGGCGTGGGCGATATCAGCCCGCTGGTGCACGGCGTGATCTGGAGCCTGGGCGCCAATCTGGCGGTGCTGGCCGCGTTTGCCGCGCGCAAGGTTTCCGCCGCCCCCCTGCCCCGGCTGGTCCGCGCCGCACGGCCCGTGACGGACCTTGCCGAACTGGTCCAGCTGACCGCCAGCTTCGTCGGGCGGGAACGGGTCGAGACGGAGTTTCCCGGCGTCCAGCGCGGCCAACCCATCAGCCGCGCCGCCGCGCAGCGTGCCCAGCGGCTGATTGCCAGCGTGGTTGGCGCATCCTCGGCCCGCTCCCTTGTCGCCTCGGCGCTGGCTGGCGGAACGATGAACCTGGCCGAGGTTACGCAGCTGCTCGACAAGGGCGGGCAGAGCCTGCGCTTTTCGCGGCAGTTGCTGGCCTCCACCTTCGAGAACGTCGATGCCGGAATCAGCGTGGTCGACGCGGAAATGAACCTGATCGCGTGGAACAGCCGCTACGAGGATATCTTCCGCTATCCGCCGGATCTCCTGCGCGTCGGCGTCCCCGTCGCGGACCTCATCCGCCACAATGCCGCGCGGGGGGATTTCGGCCCCGGCGACACCGAATACCACGTTGAAAAGCGGCTGGGCCACATGCGGCGCGGGCAGGAGCACAGCTTTGAACGGCGGCGCAACGATGGCCGGGTGATCAAGACCGTGGGCGGACCGATGCCCGGCGGCGGTTATGTGATGAGCTTTACCGACATCACCGAGGAGGCCCGCGTTCGCGAGGAATTGCGCCGCACGCTGGACGAACTGGAGACCCGCGTCAGCGAGCGCACCCGTGAGCTCAGCGAAGCCAATCGCCGCCTCGCCAAGGCCGACCGCGAGAAGACCCGCTTTCTGGCTGCCGCCAGCCACGATCTGCTGCAACCGCTCCACGCTGCACGGCTGTTTACCGCTGCACTGCACCGGGATGTCGATGGCCGCGCCGGTCTGCTGGTGCGCCGCGTCGACAACGCGATCGTCGCCGCCGAGGACTTGCTGCGCGCATTGCTGGACATCAGCAAGCTCGACGCGGGCGGCGTCACGCCCCGGCCAGAGCCGGTGCAACTGGGCGCGTTCCTGACCGACCTGGTCGACAGCTTCCGGCCCCTGGCCGAGGAAAAGGGGCTGGAACTGCGGCTGGGGCCGGTGCCCGGCACGGTGCTCACCGATCCGGGCCTGCTGCGCTCGGTCATGCAGAACTTCGTCACCAACGCGGTGCGCTATACACCCGAAGGCGGCATCGTGATCGGAGTGCGGCGGCGCGGGGACGAATGGCGGATCGATGTCGTCGACACCGGCGTCGGGATCGCGCCGGAACAACTGGGCACGGTGTTCGGCGAATTCACCCGGCTCGGCCAGGTCGAGGTCGAGGGACTGGGCCTGGGGCTGGCATTGGTGGAGCGAATTACCCGGCTGCTTGGCGGGCGGGTTGATGTGGCGTCCAACCCTGGCCGGGGTAGTCGGTTCAGCCTGATCCTGCCTGCGCTCGACGGCGTCGAAGTGGCCGTTTCTGTTCAGGGCGAGCCATCGGCCGGCAGCCATGGGCGGGCCTTGTCGGTGCTGGTCATCGACAATGATGAGCGGATCGTGGAGGCCAGCATGGCCCTGCTCGAAGGACTGGGCCACCATCCGCTAGGCGCGGCAGACATCGCGGGCGGTCTGGCGCTGTGCGACCGCGCGGACGTCTTGCTCGCGGACTATCAACTCGACAATGGCGAGAACGGGCTGGACCTGATCGCTGCCGTGCGCCAGCGCCGCCCCGCTCTGCCCGCGCTGCTGGTGACTGCGGAAAGCGGCGCGGCGATGAAGGCGCGCGCGGCCGCGCTGGGCGTGGCGATCATGGCCAAGCCGGTCGATCCGCAAGCGCTGGCGCGCTTTCTGGACGAATTGTCAGTGCCTGAGGTCAAGCCCTAGCGACCGCGCCACCAGCGCCGCCTGCGTGCGGTTGCGCACGTCCAGCTTGCGCATGATAGCGGTCATGTGCGCTTTCACCGTCGCCTCGCTCATCCCCAGCGAATGGGCGATCTGCTTGTTGAGCTGGCCGTCCAGCACCGCCAGCAGCACTTTCAGCTGGGTCGGCGTCAATCCCGCGACCGTCTCGCGGATGGCGGCGATCGGCTGCTCCTCAGGCGCGGGCGCGGCGGTGGGCGGCTGGGCCTGAATGGCGCGGGCAATTGCGTCCTCGATGGCGCCGAGATCGCTGTCCTTGCGCAGAAAGCCGATGGCCCCGAACGCGCGTACTTCCTCTGCCGCGGCCGCGCCTTCAGCGCTCGAGACGACCAGGATCGGCACGTCCGGCCGCTCGGCATGGAGCAGCGCGATGCCGGAATAGCCGACCGCGCCGGGCATCTTCAGGTCGAGCAAGATCAACCGCAAGCCATCCGCCGCCTCCACCGCGCGCGCGGCGGCGGCGAGCGTTCCGGCCTCCACGATGCGCGCGTCCGGCACCGCCCGCTGCACGGCCAGCATCAGCGCCTGCCGGAACAGCGGGTGGTCGTCAGCAATTAGGACGGTGTCGGTCACGCCGCCGTCAGCCTCCTGAATCAGGCCGTCGCCAGTTGCGGACGGTTGGCCAAGAGATGATCGACAACCGACGGATCGGCAAGAGTCGAGGTGTCCCCAAGGTTGCTGACGTCATTCTCGCCGATCTTGCGCAGGATGCGGCGCATGATCTTGCCCGACCGGGTCTTGGGCAGGCCCGGCGCGAACTGGATCACATCCGGCGTGGCGATAGGACCGATTTCATGGCGGACCCACTGCACCAGCTCGCGCCGCAGCGCCTCATCCGGTTCGACGTTGGCATTGGTGGTGACGAAGGCATAGATGCCCTGCCCCTTGATGTCGTGCGGCATGCCGACCACGGCGGCTTCGGCCACCTTGGCGTGGGCGACCAGCGCGCTTTCGATTTCCGCCGTGCCCATCCGGTGTCCGGACACGTTGATCACATCGTCGATCCGGCCGGTGATCCAGTAATACCCGTCCTCGTCGCGGCGGCAGCCGTCGCCGGTGAAGTAGGTGCCGGGGAACGTGCTGAAATAGGTCTGGAAGAAGCGCTCATGATCGCCCCACACGGTGCGCATCTGGCCCGGCCAGCTATCCGTAATTACCAGGCAGCCATCGCCCGCGCCCTCGATCGGAACGCCCTCGTTGTCGACCAGCGCGGGCTGGACGCCGAAGAACGGCCGGGTCGCGCTGCCCGGTTTCAGCGCGGTCGCGCCGGGGAGCGGGGAAATCATCACGCCGCCGGTTTCGGTCTGCCACCAGGTGTCGACAATCGGGCAGCGCCCCTCGCCCACCACCTTGTGATACCATTCCCATGCCTCGGGATTGATCGGCTCCCCCACGCTGCCCAGCAGCCGCAGGGTCTTGCGGCTGGTGCGCGTAACCCACTCGTCGCCTTCGCGCATCAGCGCCCGCAGCGCGGTCGGCGCGCCATAGAAGATCTCGACGCCGAACTTGTCGACCACCTGCCAGAACCGGCTGGCGTCGGGGAAGTTGGGCACGCCTTCGAACATCACCGTCGTCGCGCCGTTCATCAGCGGGCCGTAGACGACATAGCTGTGGCCCGTGACCCAGCCGATGTCCGCCGCGCACCAATAGATCTGCCCCGGCCGGTAATCGAACACGTACTGGTGCGTGATCGACGCCCAGACACTGTAGCCGCCGGTCGTGTGCAGCACGCCCTTGGGCTTGCCGGTGGAGCCGGAGGTATAGAGGATGAACAGCGGATCTTCCGCGCCCATTTCCTCCGGCTCGCAAACCGTGGACTGGGCGGCTGCGACTTCCGCCCAGTCCACGTCGCGACCCGGCACCATGGGCACAGCGGCCCCGGTGCGGCGGAGGACGATCACGGTTTCCACCGCCGGGCAATGGCCCAGCGCCTCATCCACGTTGGCCTTCAGCGGCACCTTCTTGCCGCCGCGCAGGCCTTCGTCGGCGGTCAGCACGATGGTGCTGTCACAATCGGTAATCCGCCCCGCCAGAGCCTCCGGGCTGAAACCGGCGAACACGATGGAATGAATCGCCCCGATCCGCGCGCAGGCGAGCATGGCGACGGCGGCTTCGGGCACCATCGGCAGATAGATCGTCACCCGGTCGCCCTTTTGCACGCCCCGGCTTTTCAGCACGTTGGCAAAGCGGCAGACATCGGCGTGAAGCTCGCGGTACGTGATGCGGCGTGCGGCGTCGGCCGGATCGTCCGGCTCCCACAGGATCGCCACCTGATCGCCGCGCGTTTCCAGTTGGCGGTCAAGCGCGTTGGCCGACAGGTTCAGCGTGCCGTCGGCAAACCATTCGATCCCGAAATCGGCTTCGTTGAAGCTGGTCTGCTTCACGGTCGTGAACGGCTTGATCCAGTCGATCCGCTGCGCGGCGTCGCGCCAGAAGCCTACCGGGTCTTCCACCGAGCGACGGTGCATCGCGTGATAGGCGGCTTCATCGACCAGGGCATCCTGCGCCCAGTTCGCGGGGACGGGATAGACGGTTTCGGCCATGCTCCGGGTGCTCCTCTCCAGTGGCGGCAATCGCCTTTTGTGGCGCAGCCTAGGCGGTCGGGGCAGAGTCGCACATTAGACCATGGTCGTAGAGCTTCGACCTATGTCGGGATGGTATCCCACCCCCCTGACACCAGAAGGTGGCGACACCCCGAGGAGTGACATCGGGGATCATGGAGTGGGATCATGCAACGAGGGACGAAGGCTCTATTGGGCACCCTGCTGGCCGCATCCGCACTGGTCGCCCCGCAGGTCGCCAGTGCCCAAACCGCGCGGGAAGCGGAACTGGAAGCGCGGCTGGCCAAGCTTGAACAGGAAATGCAGGCACTGAAAGCCGATCTGGTTTCGGCCCGCATCGAACAGGCCGCCACGGCCGCGCAGGCGCAGGCCGCCGTGACAACGAGCACCGCCGCTGCCACCAAGGTTGCCGCACTGGAGGCCAAGCCGCCCGTGCAGCAGGACGGCTTCCGCGCCGGATCGACCACGATCAAGGTCGGCGGCTACATCAAGCTGCTGGCCGCCAGCACATCCTACAGCGAAGGCGAAGTCGCCACCAACTCGCTCGGACGCGACTTCTATCTGCCGCAGAGCATTCCGACCGGGACTGGCCCGGCCAGCACCGTCACCGATTTCACCGCCAAGCAATCGCGCTTCTGGGTCAACTTCGCGACCGACATTTCGGGCCACACGCTGAAAGGCTATGTCGAGGCGGACTTCCAGACCGCGCCCGGCACGCAAGGCTCGCAGCGCACCACCAATGGCTACAACCCGGCCCTGCGCCGCGCCTACATCCAGTTCGACAAGTGGACCTTCGGGCAGGACTGGTCGACCTTCCAGTACACCGGCGCGCTGCCGGAAACGACCGACTACGTCGGCGGGGCGGAGGGCACGGTGTTCGTCCGCCAGCCGCTGATCCGCTATTCCACGCCGCTGGGCAACGGAATGACGCTGCACCTGTCGGCTGAGAACGACGAATCCGGCACGGCCAATCTGGGCGCACCGGCGCTGATCGAGAACGGCGATGATCGCCTGCCCGATTTCGCCGCGCGGCTGGCCTGGGCAGGCAAGGCGGGCGAGCTTTCGCTGGCCGCGCTGGGCCGCCAGGTACGGGTGCAGAATGCCGGCGTGACGGCCAGCACCGGCGGCTTTGGCGTCAGCGCGGCGGGCAAGCTGTTCCTGAACGAAGCCAAGACCGGCGACCTGCGGTTCATGGCCACTTATGGCAACAACATCGGCCGCTATGTCGGGCTGAACTTCGCGCCTGACGCGGTCTATGTGCCCGCCACCAACCGGCTGGAAGATGTGCGCGTGTTTGCCGCCATTGCCGCGCTGCGCGTGCCGCTGGCGCCGGGCGTACGGGCCAACCTGATGGGCAGCTATCAGTCGGTGGACTATGCCGACGCGCTGCCGCTGGCGAGCATGGCCAGCTTCAACCAGCGCGCGTGGAGCGCGGCGGCGAACCTGTTCTGGTCGCCGGTCAAGAACATCGACCTCGGCGTTGAATACCGTCATGGTGAGCGCAAGCTCGTCAACGGGGCAGACGGGGCCGTGAACCGCATCGAATTCGCCGCGAAATACGGCTTCTGACGAGATAACAAGGGAGAGTGCAATGGCTACGTCGTATGAAGACGCCCTGCCCAAGCATCACGAGGCGACCCAGAGCGAAAAACTGGTCATCACCGCCTCGTCGCTGGGGACAGTGTTCGAATGGTATGATTTCTACCTCTACGGCCTGCTGGCCACGATCATTTCCGCCCAGTTCTTCTCGGGCGTGAACGAGACGACCGGCTTCATCTTCGCCCTCGCCGCCTTCGCCGCCGGGTTCGCGGTGCGCCCGTTCGGCGCGCTGGTATTCGGGCGGATCGGCGATCTGGTCGGCCGCAAGAACACGTTTCTGGTCACGATGGGCCTGATGGGCCTGTCGACCTTCGTGGTCGGCGTGCTGCCGTCCTATGCCTCGATCGGCGTCGCCGCGCCGATCCTGCTGCTGGTCATGCGGCTGGTTCAGGGCCTGGCCCTGGGCGGCGAATATGGCGGGGCGGCAACCTACGTGGCCGAGCACGCCCCCAACAACAAGCGCGGGCTCTACACCAGCTTCATCCAGACCACGGCGACGCTGGGTCTGTTTGCCGCGCTGCTGGTGGTGATCGGCACCCGCACCCTGATCGGTGAGGAAGCCTTCAAGGACTGGGGCTGGCGCGTGCCGTTCCTGGTTTCGATCATCCTGCTGGCCGTTTCGATGTGGATCCGCCTGCAGCTGGCCGAAAGCCCGGTTTTCCAGAAGATGAAGGAAGAAGGCACCACGTCGAAGGCACCGCTGACCGAAGCGTTCGGACAGTGGAAGAACGCCAAGTGGGTGCTGGTCGCGCTGATCGGCGCGGTCGCCGGCCAGGCGGTCGTCTGGTACACCGGCCAGTTCTACGCGATGTTCTTCCTGGAAAAGATGCTGCTGGTCGATGGTGCGACCACCAACATCCTGATCGCCATCGCGCTGGGCATCGGCACGCCGTTCTTCATCTTCTTCGGCTGGCTGTCTGACCGGATCGGGCGCAAGCCGATCATCATGCTGGGCTGCGCGCTGGCCGTACTGACCTATTTCCCCGCGTTCAAGGCGCTGAGCGAAGCCGCCAATCCGGCCCTCGCCCACGCCCAGGCCAACGCACCGGTCACGGTCATCACCAACGAGAACGACTGCTCGCTGCAGTTCGACCCGGTCGGCAAGAACAAGTTCGACTCCAAGAGCTGCGACATCGCCAAGGCGTTCCTGGCCAAGAGCTCGGTCAGCTACACCTCGACCGAGGCTCCGGCCGGAACCGTGGCGCAAGTCACCGTGGGCGGCGAAACCTTCACCGCACCCGATCCGGCCAAGGTTTCGGGCGATGAACGCAAGGCCGCGATCAAGGCATTCCAGGACGAAGTGAAGGCCGCGCTGACCAAGGCTGGCTATCCCAGCAAGGCCGACCCGGACCAGATCGACAAGCCGATGACCGTGCTGATCCTCACCTACCTCGTGCTGCTGGTGACGATGGTTTACGGCCCGATCGCGGCGCTGCTGGTGGAACTGTTCCCCACCCGCATCCGCTACACCTCGATGTCGCTGCCCTATCACATCGGCAACGGGTGGTTTGGCGGGTTCCTGCCCACCACGGCCTTCGCCATGGTCGCCGCCACGGGCGATATCTACTACGGCCTGTGGTATCCGATCGTGATCGCGGGGCTGACGCTGGTCTGCGGCCTGCTGTTCCTGCCGGAAACCTTCAAGCGCAACATCGACGACTAGAACCTTCCCCCCGGGAACTGCGCCGCGTCTTGAGCACGATCAAGGCGCGGCGTAGCCTGTTCCGCCAAACCAGAGTTCAATTCCAACCGGATGGTACTGCCAACATGAGCGAAGCCTACGACAGCGCCTGGCGCGCCAGCATCGACAATCCCGCCGCCTTCTGGGGCGAAGCGGCCCAGGCGATCGACTGGTTCACGCCGCCCGCCGCGACGTGGGACTATGCCGAAGGCTGGTTTGCCGGGGGAACGCTCAACACCGCCTGGAACTGCCTTGACCGCCATGTCGCCGCCGGGCGCGGCGATGCGCTGGCGCTCTGCTATGACAGCCCCGTCACCGACGTGGTGCAGCAATTCACCTATGCCCAGCTGCTGGAGGAAACCGGCCGCGTCGCCGCCATGCTGGCCCGCCTTGGCGTCGGCAAGGGCGACCGGGTGATTATCTATATGCCGATGATCCCGCAGACCGTCTTCGCCATGCTCGCCTGCGCGCGGCTGGGGGCGGTTCATTCGGTCGTGTTCGGGGGATTCGCCCCGCTCGAACTGGCCAAGCGCATCGATGATGCCCAGCCCAAGGTCCTGCTCACCGCCAGCTGCGGGATCGAAGGCGCGCGCACCATTGCCTACAAGCCGATGGTCGATGAGGCACTGGAACTGGCCCGGCACGCGGTCCACGACATCGTGGTGTTCCAGCGCGACCGTCTCCCCGCCGACCTCGGCGACACGCGCGACCATGACTGGGAAATGCTGCGCGCTGCCACGGCGGCCGATCATGTGCCGGAATGCGTGCCGGTCGCGTCGGCCGATCCGCTCTACATCCTCTACACCTCCGGCACGACCGGCACGCCCAAGGGCGTGGTGCGCGAAAACGGCGGTCACGCGGTCGCGCTCGCGTGGTCGATGGCCAACATCTATGGCATCGGCGCGGGCGATCCGTTCTGGGCAGCGTCGGACGTGGGCTGGGTCGTCGGCCACAGCTATATCGTCTACGCCCCGCTCCTGGTCGGCGCGACAACCGTCCTGTTCGAAGGCAAGCCGATTGGCACGCCCGACCCCGGCACGTTCTGGCGCGTGATGACGCGCCACCGGGTCAAGACCTTCTTCACCGCCCCGACTGCGATCCGCGCCGTGCGCAAGGAAGACCCCGACGCGACCTTCCTCAAGGAAATCGGCACCGGCGATTGCCGCGCCATCTTCCTCGCGGGCGAACGCGCCGATCCTGACACCATTGCCTGGCTGGAGGAGAAGTCCGGCCTGCCGGTGATCGATCACTGGTGGCAGACAGAGCTGGGCTGGCCCGCCATCGCCAGCTGCTTCGCGCTGGGCGACCTCAGGCGGCGGAGGGGGTCGGCCGGGTTCCCGGTGCCGGGCTTCGAATTCGCGATCCTGGGTGAAGACGGGCAACCCGTTCCCGCCGGGGAAAGCGGCGCGGTGACCATCAAGGCCCCCCTGCCCCCCGGCGCGTTCCGCACGCTGTGGAACAACCAGGCCGGGTTCGACAAGAACTTCACCACCTTCCCCGGCTATTACGAAACCGGGGATGCCGGGCATTTCGATGCCGATGGGTTCCTCAACATCATGGGCCGCACCGACGACATCATCAACGTCGCCGGGCACCGGCTGTCGACCGGCCAGATGGAGCAGATCGTTGCCGCGCAGGACGGCGTGGCCGAATGCGCGGTGATCGGGGCCGACGATCCGATCAAGGCCATGGTCCCGGTCGCCTTCGTCGTCGCGCGCGCCGGAGCGGGCAGCGAAGCTGATCTCGCCGGCCGGGTGATCGCGGCGGTACGGCACGAGTTGGGCGCGGTTGCGGCCCTCAAGACCGCCTATGTCGTCCCGCAACTGCCCAAGACCCGATCCGGCAAGATCCTGCGCAACCTGCTGCGCACGATCGTGAACTGCGGAGCCTATACCACGCCACCGACTATCGAGGATCCGGCAGTTCCCGCCCTGATCGAAGCTGCCGTAAGGCCCTGATTCTCCGCAGCGCGGGCACGCGCCCGCGCTGCCGGAATGAACATTATCGGCCAAGATCGCCGCCACTCCGGACCGTCCTGAGCGCACCGCCGCCGCCTGGCACCCCCGCGAAAGCAAGGGATTTCGGCGGTGCCGCCTGTTCCCGGCATCATCCGCCCCGAGCCAGCGACACTCGCAACACTGATTTGCGCATTTACAATTCTCACTTGTTACGCAATTCGCGCCGTCCTGCCGGACCATTGGCTTAAAGAATGGGTGACAAGGGAGTGATCATGACGATTTCGAGCAATGCACGTATTGCAACACGGTTCCTGCTTGGGGCCAGCCTGATCGCGGTGGCCAGCCCCGCGCTGGCACAGGACGGCACCGAAGAAGACGCGGGTCTGGGCGAAATCGTCGTCACCGCGCAGAAGCGTGAACAGAACCTCCAGGACGTGCCGATCGCGATCAGCGCGCTGAGCGCCGAAAAGGTCGAGCAGCTTGGCATCAATGACTCGCGCGACCTCAGCGGTCTGGCCCCCAACGTGACCATCGTGCAGGGCACCACCAGCAGCGGCGCAGCAGTGATCTCGATCCGCGGCATCCCCACCCCGGGCAGCGAAACCTTTGGCCTCGATACCGCCAACGGCCTCTATGTCGATGGCATCTACATCGGCCGTTCGGGCGCCAGCGCGCTGGACGTGATGGACATCGAGCGCGTCGAAGTGCTGCGCGGTCCGCAGGGCACGCTGTTCGGCCGCAACACCACCGGTGGCGGCATTGCCTTCATCTCGCGCAAGCCGTCCGACGAACTGCGCGTCAAGGCTGAGGCCGGTTACGGCAACTATGGCGCGTGGAACGGCCGCATCACGTTCGATCCGGGCCGGATCCTGGGCATCGACACCAGCTTCACCTACAGCCACCGTGAACGCAATGGCGTGGTCGACAACATCCTGCAGGCCGACAAGAGCCGCGATCCGGGCGCGCGCCAGAGCGACGCCTTCCGCTTTGCCGCCCGCACCGAACTGGGCGGCACCGGTTCGATCCAGTACATCTTCGACTGGTCCAAGACCGATGCGGCGCCGATGAACTTCCAGCTGACCAACGTCGCTGACGGCACGATCCGCGCGCCGATCGTGGTCGATGGGAAGCCGGTGGTCGTCACCTCCGGCGCGGCGGTGCAGCAGTACCTGGCCGGCGCGACCTTTGCGCAGGCCGCATGCCGTGCGCTCGCCACCCCGACGCGCGAATGGCGCGACGAGGTCTGCAACGACATCTCCAACAGCTCGATGGACAAGACCTGGGGCCACAACCTGCAGGTCGAGAATGACTTCGAAGCCTTCAAGGTCAAGCTGACCGCCGGTTACCGCTTCTGGAACAACGACAGCAACACCGACCTCGACGGCATCGGCGCGTTCCGCGGCCCGCAGTTCACCAACACCACGCTGTTCAACGGCTTCCCGTCGGCGCTGCTCCAGAACCTGGGCTTCCCGGCCGGCACCTCGAACTTCCTGGCGGGCGCGGCCGTTCCGACCGTGTCGCAGAACCTGTTCGACACCAACAACCAGCGCCGTCACAAGCAGTTCAGCCAGGAACTGGAAATCTCAGGCGATACCGATACCCTCGACTGGGTGCTGGGCGGCTTCTACTTCTGGGAAAAGGGTTCGGAAAACAATCCGCAGAACAGCGGCTTCGTGCTGGACACCAACGCGGCCGTGTTCTCTGACGCGGCGTTCGTCGGCGTGCTGCGCGGCGTCGGCTTCCCGGCCACCGCGGCGGCGACCTTTGCCCCGCTGCTGGCCCCCAGCTTCCGCGCGACCAACCCGGCCCGCTACCGCCTGGTTCAGACCCTGGCCCGGCTGAAGTATACCGCAACGTCGGAAAGCACCGCCATCTACAGCCAGGTGACGCTCTACCCCGGCGGTCGTGACAGCGGTCTGCGCCTGACGGCCGGCGGTCGCTACACCTGGGACAAGAAGTCGATGTTCCGCACCCAGAACGGCGCGGTTGCCAGCGCGGCACCGGAAACCGGCAAGGCCAGCTTCAGCAAGTTCACCTGGAACCTGATGCTGGGCTACGATGTCGCGGATGGCATCTCGACCTATGCCCGTGTCGCCACCGGCTATCGTTCGGGCGGCTACAACGCGCAGGATCCGATCAACACCACGACCAACCAGCTGGATGCGTTCAAGCCGGAAAACGTGACTTCGTATGAAGCCGGGGTAAAGACCGAGCTGTTCGGTCGTCGCCTGCGCCTGAACGTGGCCGGGTACTACAACGAGTACAAGGATCTGGCGGTCAACATCCCGCGCACCGATGCCCCGGCTGGCACGTTCGCAACCCGCGTCGGCAACGCCGGCAAGGTGACCTACACCGGGTTCGAAATCGAAGCGCAGGCCAAGCTGACCCAGAACTTCACGCTGGAAGGCAACCTGGGTTACGTCGACATCAAGATCAAGGAACTGCTGGCCGGTCAGTCGACCACGCCGGGCGCTCCGCCGGTCAATGTCGCGTCGATTTCCAACCCCGGCTACACTTCGCCGTTCACCGCCAACGCGGCGCTGAACTTCCAGTTCCCGCTGAACTGGGGCGATGCCCGCCTGGTTGGCCGCGTCAGCTATACTTACGAAGATGGCAAGTACAGCTTCAGCAACATCATCGGCACGCCGTTCAATGACCTGCTGAAGGGTGACAACCGCAACGTCGTCGACGCCCAGATCGGGTTCGATCGCATCGCGATCGGCGGCGGCGAAGGCGAAATCAAGCTGTGGGCCAAGAACCTGACCAACAGCCACGATTTCGTCCGCGCGATCGATTTCGGTGCGCTGGGTTACGGCGGCGGCTACTTCGCCGATCCGCGCACCTATGGCGTGACGGTCGGCATCAAGTTCTGATCTGATCGGACAATCTGAAAATCCCGGTGCCAGCCTGCTGGTGCCGGGATTTTTGCGTATGGGGCGATGCGGGCAACCAGATTGCCATTTCCCGCATATTTAGTCCGCAAATTGTCACCAAAAAGCGCAGATCCGTCGGTATATGCGCTTATGTGAGTCACTTTTTCTACGCATTCGACGATTAGTTTGATTCTCGTCAAATACCGCTCCCCCCTTCCCGGCATAGCCTTTGGCCATAACCGCAGCCGGAGGGATGAGCATGGAAGTGGCAAGCCTCAGTTACGTCGTGGTCTCCGCCACCTCAACCGCCGCCTGGCGCGCGTTCGCGCAAGACATCCTGGGGATGAGCGCCCACGATGCTCCCGGCGGCCTGGCCCTGCGCATGGACGAACGGGCTGGCCGGGTCTTCGTGATGCCGGGCGCCACTGACGGCTATTTCGCTTCCGGCTGGGAACTGCGCTCCGCCGCCGAGTTCGAGGCCGCGAAGGCCGATCTGACCCGCAACGGCGTCACCTTCCATCCCGCCACGCCAGCGGAACGCGCGCTGCGCCATGTGTTCGACATGGTGTGGTTCACCGATCCGTCCGGCAACCGCCACGAACTGGCTTACGGCTACGTCACCGATTTCGCCCGGTTCGTCTCGCCGCACGGGGTGGACTTCGTCACCGGCGATCTTGGCCTGGGCCATATGGTCCTGCCCGCCCCGCAGATCGACGCGACCCGCGATTTCCTGATGGACGTGCTGGGCTTTGGCCTGTCGGACATCCTGGTCCATCGCCCCCTGCCCGACCTGGCCCAGCGGATCGATTTCATGCACTGCGCCAATGGCCGGCATCACAGTCTGGCCCTGTTCGAGGGCGAGGTTCCTTCGGGCTGCGTCCACCTGATGTTCGAGGTCGCCAATCTCGACGAGGTCGGCCGCGCCTTTGACCGGATGCAGCGCAGCGGCGCACGCCTGATGGCGACGCTGGGCAAGCACACAAACGATCACATGACCAGTTTCTACCTGATGTCCCCCGGCGGCTTCGCGATCGAATACGGCTGCGGCGGGCGGACCATCGACTGGGATCACCACACCGTTTTCGAAAGCACTTCCGTCAGCCTGTGGGGCCATGACTTCAGCGTCGGCTTCGGCGCTGACGAGCAGGCCCAGCTGGCCAACGCGGCCTGATCAACCTTTACACCGGGAGACACACAATGCCCCAGACCATTCCCGCCTCTTCCGACCTCGCCGCCGAGCTGGTCGAGCGCGCGCGCGCCATGATCCCCGCCCTGCGCGACCGTGCCGCCTGGTGCGAACGCGAATGCAAGGTCCATGACGACACGATCCGCGACTTTCAGGACGCCGGGTTCTTCAAGATCCTCCAGCCCAAGCGCTACGGCGGATACGAATTGGACCCGCAAGTGTTCTACGCCGTGCAGATGACCGTGGCCGAAGGCTGCATGTCCTCTGCGTGGGTGCTGGGCGTCGTCGCCGTGCACAACTGGCAACTGGCGCTGTTCGATGCCCAGGCGCAGGAAGACGTGTGGGGCCAGGACCCGACCACGCTGATCTCGTCCAGCTACATGCCCCGCGCGCAGGTCACCCCGGTCGAGGGCGGCTATCGCGTGTCCGGCCGCTGGGGTTACTCGTCGGGCGTCGATCACTGCGAATGGGCGTTCCTGGGCGGGCTGGTGCCCGATCCCGAAGGCGGCACCCCCGATTACCGTACCTTCCTGATCCCGCGCAGCGACTTTGAAATCGACTACGCGTGGAACACGCTGGGCCTGCGCGGCACGGGCAGCCAGGACGTGGTGGTGAAGGATGCCTTCGTCCCCGCCTATCGCTCGCACCGTTCGAAGGACGGGTTCGCCGCGACCAGCCCGGGCCTGAAGGTCAACGACGCCCCGCTCTACAAGCTTCCGTTCGGCCAGATCTTCGTGCGGGCGGTGTCGTCCTCATCGATCGGGGCGCTGCAGGGTGCGCTGAACGATTTCACCGGATACGCCGGCAACCGGGTCAGCAACAACGACTTCGCCAAGCTGGCGGACGATCCGGACGTCACCATCATCCTGTCGGACACGGCCTGCGCCATCGACGAGATGAAGACCACGCTGAACCGCAACTTCGATGCGCTGATGGCCGCGGCCCGGGCCGGGAAGGACATCGATCTCGATGACCGCCTGCTCTACCGCCACCAGTCCGCGCAGGTCGTGGACCGCTGTGCGCAGCTGATCACGCGGATGTTCTACGCCAGTGGGGCCGACGGCATCTACCTCGACCGGCCGCTTGGGCGGACCTTCGTCGACATTCACTGCGGCCGCACCCACGTCGCCAACAACTTTGCCAAGACGGGCCGCAACATGGGTGCGGTCATGCTGGGCAAGCCCAACGCCGACACCTTCATCTAAGCCAACGGGGAGAGAGACGATGGCTACTACTGCTGAATACGGGCTGGGCCCGCACACATTTCCACGCGGCTGGTTCATGATCGCGACGTCCGAGGACGTCGCCGACAAGCCGGTTCCGCTGCACTTCTTCGGACGCGAATTCGTGGCCTATCGCGGCGAAAGCGGACGGGTCTATCTGGTCGACGCCTATTGCCCGCACATGCGCATCCACATCGGCCGCAACACCACCAGCTATGTCGTCAAGGACGGTGAGCAGATCCAGGGCGAATCCATCCGCTGCCCCGGCCACGGCTGGCGCTTTGGCCCGGACGGCAAGGCCGACGACATCCCCTATTCCACCCACGGCATCCCCAAGGCCGCCTGCATCAAGACCTTCCCGGTGGAAGAGCGCGCGGGCTGCATCTGGATGTGGCATGATGCCGAAGGCGGCGCGCCGGACTTCGACCTGCCCGACTTCGCCGAATGGGACATGGAGGAACAGGGCTGGGTCCGCTGGCGGCTGGATCACCTCGGCACCCTGCCGATCCATCCGCAGGAAATCGTCGACAACATGACCGACGTTGCCCACTTCATCCCGGTTCACGGCAGCAAGGACATCGTCTGGTTCGAGAACGAATTCCGCGATCACAAGATCTTCCAGCGCTTCGGCGCCGGGCACCGCACGCTGGTGTCCGACAGCGAGCACGACGTGCTGGTCACCGACACCTGGTATACCGGCCCCGGCATCCTGCTGTCGCGGATGGAAGGGCAGCACCCTTCGATCATCATGATCTGCAACACGCCGGTCGAGGATGGCGAAGTGCGCGTCTGGTATGCGCTGATGGTCAAGGTCTCCGACACCCGCGCCGATGAGGCCGGGGTATCGATGGCCCGCAGCTATCAGGACGTTGCGCTGGATGCCTTCGCGCAGGATTTCGAAGTGTGGCAGCACAAGGAAGCCGCGATCAACATCATGCAGATCCCGGACGACGGCCCGTTCCACAAGGAACGTATCTGGTATCGCCAGTTCTACAACCCCCGCGACAAGGCAGCGGAATTCCAGGGGCGCGTCAACGGCGTCCATACCACCATCGACAAGCGGCCCGGCGCCAAGTCCAAGGCTGCGTGAGCAGGAGCAACAGCAATGACCACTCCCAATCCCGCAAATGACGCCCGCACGCCGCCCGTTGCCGTCTGGCAACTGCTGGAAAAGCTGCGCGGCCAGGACCTGACCGACTGGCGCGTTGCCCCGCTCGATGGCCGCCCCTCCCCCGCCGAACGCGGGCTGGACATCGGCTTTCCTTTCGGCTGGTACGCGGTCGAGATGGCGGACTTCGTGGCCGCCGGACAGGTCAAACCGCTGCGCTATTTCGGAACCGACCTGGCAATCTGGCGCGGTGAGGACGGCAAGGTCCGCGTGACCGATGCCTGGTGCAAGCACCTGGGCGCGCACATGGGCCATGGCGGCAAGGTTCACGGCAACCTGCTGGAATGCCCCTTCCACGCCTGGCGCTATGACGGTGACGAAGGCACGGTGAAGGACATTCCCTATGCCAAGGCAATCCCGCCGCAGGTCAAGCGCAAGTGCCAGCGCACCTGGCCGGTGACCGAAGCGAACGGCTGGATCTGGGTATGGTATCACCCCGACCAGAACGTTGCGCCGATGTGGGACGTGGTGGTGCACGATGAAGTTGGCGATCCGGAATGGACGCCCTACGACACCATCGAATGGACCGTCTACGGTTCGATCCAGAACATGGCCGAAAACGGCGTGGACGTGGCGCACTTCAAGTACATCCACGGCACTGCCGACGTCCCCAAGGCGGAATTGCGCTGGGGCGACTGGGGGCGCGGCGCAGACGTCAAGGCGCAGATGGGCACCCCCGCCGGGATCGTCGATGGCCTGATCAGCTATGACACGATGGGACCGGGTCAAAGCTGGGTGCGGTTTCGCGGGATCTCCGAAACGCTGCTGGTCGCCAGCCTGGTCCCGGTCGAGGAAGACGTCCTGCGGGTGCGCTATTGCTTCACCCAGCCCAAACAGCAGGCCGATGGCCCCGGTGCCGGCCTCGCCCGCGCGCTGATCCGGGACATCTGCAAGCAGCTGGACCAGGACAAGGTGATCTGGGACCGGATGCGGTATGAACCCAACCCGATCATCTGCGACGGCGACGGCCCGATCCCGCAGTTCCGCCAGTGGTACAGCCGCTATTACGCGCAGCCCCAGGGCGACACGAACCTGCGCGCGGTTGGCTGATCTCTCCACAGCCTGCCAGCGCCGCAGCGGCCTCCGGTCTGATGACCGGGGGCCGTTTTGCTTATAACTCCGCCCTTACCAAGAGTCGTCATGCTGAACTTGGTTCAGCATCCATCGCGCCGCCCGCACGAGCTGCGCAGAACGAGAGCTGGACCCTGAACCAAGTTCAGGGTGACGAATATGGAAAGTTCGTCAGCGATTTACAGCGTCGGATAATCCGTATAGCCGCGCTCTTCCCCGGTGTAGAGCAAGCTGAAATCGGGTTTCGCCAGCGGCGCGCCAGCGGCGATCCGCTCCACCAGGTCCGGGTTGGCGATATAGGCCCGGCCAAAGCTCACCGCCTCGGCCTGGCCGGCATCGAGCAGCGCCCGCGCACTGTCCGCCTTCAGGTTGTTGTTGGCAATGATCGGCCCGCTGAAGTTGGCGCGCAACAGTGCCAGCGTATCCAGATCGGGCAGCCCCATGTCGACCACGTGGCAGAACGCCAGCCCCAGCGCATTGGCCGCCTTGACGAATGGACCGAACGTGGCCGCCGGGTCAGACGGGTCCATCCCGTTGTAGGGATTGCCCGGCGAAATGCGGAAGCCCACCCGGTCAGCCCCGATGGCATCGGCCAGCGCGCGCAGCACGGCGATGGGGAAACGGATGCGGTTTTCCGCGCTGCCGCCATATTCGTCGGTGCGCTGGTTGCTGGCCGGGTTGAGGAACTGGTTGATCAGGTAACCGCTGGCGCAGTGCAATTCCACCCCGTCGAGGCCGGCGGCAATCGCGTTGCGCGCGGCCTGGGCATATTCTTCCAGCAACGCGGGCATTTCCTCGACCGTGATTTCCCGCGGCGTGGCGGTCGGCACCGGCACCCCGTCCGGTCCCGGCACCGGCGCGGGGCAGGCAATGGCCGACGGAGCAATGACGTCCGCGTCGAACCCGCGGTTGGCGGGAACGACCACACGGCCGCAATGCATCAGCTGCATTACGATCCGCCCGCCGCGCGCATGGACCGCATCGGCCACCGCGCGCCAACCTTCGACCTGCTCGGCCGAATGGATGCCCGGCGTGCGCCAGTAGCCCTTGCCCACGGCGCTGGGCTGCGCCCCTTCGGTTACGATCAGGCCGGCACTGGCGCGCTGGGCATAATACTCTACCATCAGCGCGGTCGGCACGTCGCCCGGACCGGCGCGGTCGCGCGTCATGGGTGCCATGACGATGCGATTGGCAAGTTCGATGGCGCCCAATGCGACCGGCGTAAACAGGCTATCAGACATTCGAGATTCGCTCCATCAATCGCGGATTGACCGGTGTTTGCGTTATCCTGTAAGCAATTTCTTACGCATATCAAGGAGAGGCAGGATGAATTACGGATTCGATGGCAAAGTGGCGCTGGTAACCGGGGCGAGCGGCGGGATCGGCCGTGCCACCGCTGTTGCCTTTGCCGCATCGGGCGCCGCTGTCGTCGTGTCCGACGTCAACGATGCCGGGGGCCAGGAAACCGCGGCACTGATCACCGCGGCGGGCGGCAAGGCCGTGTTCCAGCACTGCAACGTGGCGAACAGCGATGAAGTGAAGGCGCTGGTTGCCCGCACTGTCAGCGAATTTGGCCGCCTCGATTTCGCGCACAACAACGCGGGCATCAACAACATGGGCGCCAACGAATACGACGATGACGTGTGGGACCGCGCCATCGCCATCAACCTGTCCGGCGTGATGTATTGCATGCGCGAGGAAGCCGAAGTCATGCTGAAGCAGGGCAAGGGCGCGATCGTGAACACCGCCTCGATCAACGGGCTGGTCGGCAACGGCGCGCAGCCGGGCTATACCGCGACCAAGCATGGCGTCGTCGGCCTGACCCGCCACGGTGCGCTGCGCTGGGCGGCGGCAGGCATCCGCGTCAACGCGGTCTGCCCCGGCGTGATCGAAACCCCGATGACCGCACCTCTGGCGGCCAATCCCGACATGCGCAAGATCCTGGACGGAATGACCCCCATGGGCCGCATGGGCAAGGCGGAAGAAATCGCATCCGCCGTGCTGTGGCTCTGCTCGGATCAGGCCAGCTTCGTCACCGGCCACCCGATGGTCATCGACGGCGGCGCAACCGCAGTCTGAGGCCCGTAGCCGGGGTGCCGCCATCGGCAGGCACCCCGGGTGCTACTCCTCGTCGTCGACGGGGCCACCCTTTTCGGTGATCCGCACCACGCGTGCGTTGTACTTCATCGTCTTCACCGCGATCGATGTCTCGACGTGATGCACGCCGGGGATCGCCAGAATCTTGTCAGACGTCAGTTCGATCAGCGTTTCCAGCGTGTCGAACAGGCAGAACGCCAGGATATTGAAACGGCCCATCGTGATCATCAGCGCATTGATCGGCGGGATTTCCGCAATCTGCGCAGCCACCTCGCGGACGCTTTCGACGTCGGCCTGAATGCCGATGAAGGCCATTTTCGCACTGCTTGTCAGACCGAAGCTGGTGATCGCGGTAAAGGCGATCAGCCCTTCCTGCTGCAACCGCTTGATCCGGCCGCGCACGGTTCCTTCGGTCACGCCCAGGTCACCGGCGATCTTGCGGTTGGAAACGCGGGCATCACGCGCCAGCACTTCGATCAGCTGGCGGTCAAGATCATCAAGTTGCGGCGCGCTCATTGCTGGCTCCGGGCTTCGAGGGGCGCGACATCGAACTGGTATTTCAGCACGTCAACCGCGATGGCCGGCATCATCGAACGAATGCCGCGAACCTTGGAAAACTTGTCGAGCAGCAAATCGGGCAAGTCGCTGAAATCGCGCAGCACCACCAGCATGTCGATGTCATAGCGCCCGGTTACCAGGTGCGCCGCGAACACTTCGGGAAATTCGGCCAGTTCGGCAGCGACTTCGGACGCCGGGCGACCATCCACCTCGATCGCCAGCTCCATCAGCACGTTGTAGCCATGGGCTGAAAAGTCAGACACCGCGACCACACGCAGCTTGTCGGCATCTTCCATCCGGCGAATGCGGGTCGAAACAGTCGCGGCGGTCAGCCCCAGGTTGTTGGCAATCTGCTGGTTGGTCGCGCGCCCGTTGATGCGCAACTGCTCCACGATCGCCAGATCGATATCATCGACTGAAAAGTTGTCGCCCATGCCGCGAACAGTCCCCTCTGCAAGAACTTCGATCCCTGCCGTCCGCCCTTGGCGCGGTCAATCGCAAATTCGTCGGTATTCACACGGTGTTTGACGCAAGTCGGGACTGCGACGGCGCAAAACGCGCCAAAAAGCGCAGCCGGAATGCCCGGCGGCGGCTTTAATCGTTGCGCCCGGTGCCCGCTAAGGGCTTAGCGAGACGGACAGGGCGATGGAGGGGACGAGCCAATGACGGGCAGATTGACAGGCCGCCGCGCGGTGGTGACGGGTGCGGGTGACGGCATCGGCAAGGGCATTGCCCGGCGCTTCGCCCAGGAAGGCGCCACTGTGATCGTCGCGGAATTCGATCCCGCCAGCGGCAGCGCAACCGCAGCCGAAATCGAGGCTGACGGTGGATCGGCCCGGTTCGTCACGGTCGACGTGACCGACAAGGCCAGCGTGCTGGCGATGATGGATGCGGCCGGGCCAGTCAATATCCTGGTCAACAACGCCTGGCGCGGCAGCGGTGTCTCCCGGTTCGAGCGCAAGACCGACGAACAGATCGACACGGCGCTGCGCATGGGCCCCTATGCCGCCAAATGGGCAATGGACGCCGCTCTGCCCCACATGAAGGCGCAAGGATGGGGCCGTGTGGTCAACATGGCCTCGCTCAACGGCGTGAACGCCCACATGGGCAGCCTCGATTACAACCTCGCCAAGGAGGCGCTGCGCGCACTGACCCGCACGGCAGCGCGCGAATGGGCACCGTTCGGCATCTGCTGCAACGTGATTTGCCCCGCCGCCCTCTCCGCCTCATCGCGGCGGATGATGGCTATGCAGCCCGGCATGATCGAGCGGATCGAAGCCGCCAACCCGATGGGCCGGATGGGTGATCCCGAAGCCGACATTGCCGGGGTCGCGCTGTTCCTGGCCAGCGACGATGCGCGCTATGTCACCGGAAACACCCTGTTCGCGGACGGCGGCGCGCACATCAACGGGGTGGCCTGGGCGCCGGACCTCGGGGACTGAGCCGATGGCCCAGGCAAAGCTGCGCCGCCGCGCCCTGCTGACCGGCGGTGCGGTGACACTCGGCGCAGGCCTGCTGGGCGCGCGCTGGTGGAAGGGCTACCCCGATCTGCTCACCGCCGACGCTGCGGCGCAGAATGAAGCCGATCTGTTTGAGCGCGGTCTGATCGCCGTCGAACGCAGCGGCTGGACCAGACCGCCGGCCGTCATCCCCGCCTATCCGGAACTGACCGGCGACCTGACCACCGACGTTCTGGTCATCGGCGCCGGGCTGGCGGGATCGTCGCTGGCCCTCCATCTGGCGGAAGCGGGCGTGGCCGTGACCGTGCTCGAAGCGCGCCAGCCCGGATGGGGCGCTTCGGGCCGTAATGCGGGGCATGTCCTGCCGACCCTGCGCGATCCCGGCGTGTTTGCGAGCTTCCCGGATCGCGGCAAGGCGTTCCTCGAGGCGTTTCGCACCCACCACACGCTGCCCTATGACCTTCAGGCCCGTCATGGCTTTGCCGCCGATGCGGTGCGCAGCGGCTATCTCAACGTTGCGGCGGATGCCGATGGAATCCGGACGTTTCGCGCGCAGACAGCATGGATGGAGCAGCAGGGTCTGCTGTCCGTCGCCGAAATCGGCGGAGAGGACCTGCACCGCGCCACCGGCAGCAAGGCGTGGGACCGGGCACTGAACTATGTCGATGGCGGGCGGGTCAATCCCTATCGCCTGACCAACGGGATGGCCGCCACTGCCGCGCGGCTGGGTGCCAGAATTTACGGCCAGTCACCCGCGCTGGCGATAGCCGGAAACGGGGGACGCTGGACTGTACGGACCGCCAAAGGCAGCGTCACGGCCGACCGGGTAGTCTTCTGCACCAATGCCTATCCCGGTGGGATCGTGCCGGAATTCACCGCCGCATTCTATCCGCTGACCGCCTATGCCCTGACGACCGAGCCTCTGCCCGACGATGCCCGGGCCGCAATCATGCCGGGTGGCCAGACGCTGGCGCAAGTGCCGATCGACCTGAACCCGCTGGTGCGGGATGAACAGGACCGGCTGATCCTGTCTTCGATCCCGACCGTATCATCACCGGCCGATGCCCGCTGGCACTTTGCCAACCAGCTGGACTGGCTGCACCGCACCTGGCCCGAAACGCGCGGCATGAAGATCGAACTGCAAGCCTATTGGACGGGACGGGTCGCGATGCGTGACCGGCAGTTCCCCGGCGTGTTCGAACTGCAGCCGGGCCTGTTCGGGCTGATGTATTTCAACGCCTGGGGCAATGTCATGGCCCCATTGATGGGCAAGCTGCTAGCCGAAGGGCTGGCTGCCGACCGGTCCGACACCCTGCCCTTCCCCATCGAAAAACCGCTGGCGGTGAGCAATCCTGGCAAGATGGACCGGATCATCCGCCACGTGATGATTCCGGCAGCGCGGACCGGCCAGCGGATCGGTTTGCTTTAGACGCCCGGCCGCCGATCCCGCCACGGCGCGGCGCGTTCCAGCTGGCCGGCCAGCCGGTACAGCGTCGCCTCATCCCCGAACCGACCCGTGAACATCACACCGATGGGCAAGCCGCCGGACGATTGTGCCAGCGGAACCGACATGCTGGGTTGCCCGGTCATATTGGCCATCTGCGTGAAGGGCGAGAACACCGCCGCGCGCTGCCCCCATTGCTGGAAATCGCAATCCGGCGTCAGGTTGATCCGGCCCAGCGGCAGCGGCGGTGCAGCCAGCGTGGGCGCCAGGATCACGTCGAACCGCTCCATGAACTGCGCCACGTTCAGGGCCAGCGCCTGGAGCGTATTGTTGGCGCGGGCGAAGTCCATGCCGCTGAAGCTCTTGCCAACTTCGATGAACCCCAGCGTGATCGGTTCCAGCACGTCAGGTCCCGGGACGATGCCGGTTGCCTTCGCCCGGTCGGCAATGTCGGCAGCAATCGACGAACCGATCAGCACGAAGCTGGCCATGCCGATGGCCGCTGTGTCCCACTTGGGCTGGGCCACTTCAACGTGATGCCCCAGGCTTTCGCACAGCTTGGCCGCTTCCAGCGCCGCCGCGCGGCATTCCGGATCGACCGGGCTGCCCGAGGGAGATTCCACCATGACCGCGATCCGCAACTTGCCCGGATGCTTGCCCACTTGCGCCAGAAAGCCCTCGGCCGGAGCCTGCACGCCATAGCGTGACCCTGCCTCCACGCCGTGGGTCGCATCCATGATCGCGGCATTGTCGCGCACGCTCCAGCTGACGGCATGATGCGCGGACATCCCGCCCCAGCCTTCGGTGCGCGGCGGCCCCATCGGGATGCGCCCCCGGCTTGGCTTCATGCCGAACAATCCGCAGCATGAAGCCGGAATGCGGATCGAGCCGCCGCCGTCAGTTGCGTGGGCGGCCGGCAAGACCCCTGCCGCCACCGCCGCAGCCGCCCCGCCGGACGAGCCGCCCGCGATGTGCGCCGGGTTCCACGGGTTGCGCGTGTCGCCGGTCAGCTTGTTCTCGGTCGTGCCGGTCAGCCCGAATTCCGGTGTCGTGGTCTTGCCGAAAACCACGAACCCGGCCCGTTCGATCCGGCGCACCAGTTCCGAGGTTACGGGGGCGCGATTGCCCTTGTAGAACCGGCTGCCCCCTTCGCTCAATTCCCCGGCGATATGGGTGTTCAGGTCCTTCAGCAGCCACGGCACGCCGGTGAACGCGCCTTTTGGCAAACCATCGGCAATGGCCTTGCGGGCACGATCGTAGTGCCGCTGGGCCATGAAGTTGAACCGCGGATTGAGTGCCTCGGCCTTGCTGATGGCAGCTTCCAGCAGTTCGGTGGGCGAAACTTCGCGCTTCGCCAACAGGGCTGCCAGCCCCACTGCGTCATAATCGACCAGCAGGTCGGTTCCGCTGCCAGTCGGCCTGGCCTTGGCGGCACCGGTCAAGCCGGCCGCCGCCACTGCCGCACCGCCCGCGACCACTTCGCGCCGGGTCACCACGGCCCCCTATTCCGCCGCCTGGGCGTAGTAGCGCGAATAGAACTTGCGGAACTGCGGGATCGGCCCGTCACCGTCGCAGATGATCGGGTTCGGTTCATACTTCTGCCGGTCCCAGACGACCTTGTCCTGATCGAACTGCTTGCAGATGTCGCGGATGATCGCCTTGGCAACACCGGCCCGCTCGCCTTCCGCCTGCGATTTGGGCTGGGTGAAGCAGAACCGGGCGTGGACATGGTCCAGCTCGACCGGAGTGATGCAGGCCACCAGCAGCGTTTCGGAGATGCCGGTGAAACGCGTCCAGCTCTGCCCCGGCCCCATCGTGTCATAACTGATGCAGCCATCGACCTCGCCCCACGGCGTGCCCATCTTGGCGCGGACATCGGCGCCCCGGCCCCAGTCACCCCAGCGCAGTTCGCCGAGCGGCACGTTGGCGGTGCCGTGAATATAGCGGAAATGCGCCACGTCGACGCCGTTTTCAGCCATGTTCTGGATCGAGCCCCAGACGTTCCATTCGTAGACGTCGAAATCGGTCCAGTCCGGGTCGGAACATTCCGGCAGGTGCTGCACTTCGAACAGCGGCGCGACATCCTGCGGGTGATACCACGCCCAGATCCAGCGGTTCGCCTCGGTCATGTGCCAGGTGCGGGTGCACTTGCGCTTGACCTGCGGCGGGATCGCCTTGGCATAAGGGATGTCCTTCACCGTGCCTTCGGTGCCGTCATAGCGCCAGGCATGGAACGGGCATTCCAGCAGATTGCCATGAACCTTGCCGCCATGCCCCATGTGCGCGCCCAGGTGCTTGCAATAGGCGTCCAGCATCCGGACCTGCCCGTCCTCGCCCCGCCACATGGCCAGGTCCTGCGAGAAATAGCGCAGCGGCTTGACCTCGCCCACGGCCAGGTCCTTGGACAAGGCAATCGGATACCAGCCGAACGGGATGCCGATATCGAGATTGCGCTCGGCAATGCTGGCCCGGCCGGTGACTTCCGCCAGACGCCAGTCGATCAGGTCCTGTCCGCGCAGTTTTTCAAGGATCTGCCAGACCGCGACCGGCGCGGTGCGGGCATCGGTGGCTGCTTTTTGATCAGTGGCTGACATGGCCGTTCTCCCAGAACAAGCGCCCGCGCATTGCGGGACACGACCGGACGGATCGGGTTGTCTCACCCGCCCGGATTTGCGTTGTGGATGGAGCAGACTTCCCGGCTCCAATCATGATAACCGTTGTGCTCATGCCGCCACCGGCGCGAGCGGCCCACCGTCCAGCGCATGGATCGGCACGCCCAGCCGCTCCAGCAGGGGCAGGCTTCGCGCCACCTGCCCGCTCAGCTCGCTGGCGGGACGGTGGCAGAGTTGCAGCGCGGCTTCGGCCATGGCCTCGACCGGCTCGATGTGGTCGCGCTCGTCCCAGCCGCCCACGGCCAGCGCACCCTCGCTGGCCACGGCACCAACCGGTGCCAACGCGTTGACCGCAATGTTCTCGCCACAGAGTTCCACTGCCCAACCCGCACTCAGCCGGTCCAGCGCGGCCTTGCTGGTGCCATAGACCGTGGGATGCCCATCGCGGTTATAGGCAACCTTGCGATCTGCCGGGTCATAGGGGGCTGGCGGCGGCAAGTCCGCCGTGGCGCTGGAGATATTGAGAATCCAGCCAGCCCCGCTTTCTCGCATATACGGCAGCACGGCCTGCGACAGTTCCTGCGGGGCGTGCAGGTTCATCTGGAACGCCAGCGCGATCTGGCGCGGCTGCGCCTCCCAGATCGGGATGAAGCGCGACCAGGCAGCGTTGTTGACCAGAATGTCGACCCGGCCAAACCGGGCGACCGCTTCGGGAACGATCCGCGCGCGGTCCTCCGGATCGGCCAGGTTCGCCTGGATGGCGATCGCTTCGCCGCCCGCTGCCGTGATCGCGGCGATGGTCTCGCTCAGCGATCCGGCCAGCGGACCGCCCGGTTCCGCGGTCCGGGCGACCAGTGCAACCCGGGCGCCCTCCGCCGCGAACCGGCGGGCAATCGCCGCGCCGATACCGCGGCTGGCGCCGGTCACGATGGCCACGCGGCCTTGCAGGATACCGGGCATCACCGCTTACAGCTTGAACAGCTTGGTGGCGTTGTCGCGCAGGAACTTCGGCCAGACTTCATCCTTGAAGGGCACGTTTTCCATGTCCGACATGATCCGGTCCAGGCTGAGGCCCATCGGGAAATACCCGGCGTAGATCACCTTGTCCGCACCGCGCGTGTTGGCGTAGTCGATGATCGCCTTGGGATAATGCTTGGGCGCGAAGGCGCTGGTCGAATAGTACAGGTTCGGCCACTTGAGCATCAGCTTCACGGCCAGCGCTTCCCACGGTTCGGCCCCGTGGCGCATCACGATCTTGAGGTCGGGGAAGAACCAGCACACCTCGTCCAGATGCTCGACCTTCTGGGTTTCCATCGGAATGCGCGGGCCGGGGATGCCGACGTTCAGCAGGATCGGAATGTCCAGTTCCACCGCGCAGGCATAGAGCGGGAACATGTACTTGTGGTTGATTGCCACCTGCGGCAGCGTCCCGCTGGGGAACACGCTGATCGCGGAGAGGCCGACTTCGGCGTGGATCCGCTTGATCCGGCGCACTTCTTCCATGCCCTTGTTCGGATCGCACGGCAGGTCGAAGAAGAACCGGTCGCCATAGAGTTCCTTGGCGCGGTAGGACGTCTCGTTCTCGTTCCAGCCGACCAGCGCCTTGCGGACATTATGCTTGTCCATCTGGTCGACGGTCCACTTGATGTAGTCGTCCTGCTGGCCGGTCTGCGGAATGTCCTTGAACATGTACTGCGCCGGCATCGCGAATTGCTGCAGCGTCTGCGCGTCCTTGATCAGCGGGCGGAACGGCGCAAACCATTCGGCGCGGTCTTCCGCCTCCGGAATGCCCAGCATGCAGTCGATGATTCCGATGTCCTTGGGAAAGGCCATTTCATTGTACTCCGAAAAGGTGCGGCCACATGGCGCGCAGCTTGATCTTGTCGACCTTGCCGAGGTGGTTGCGCGGCAGGCTGTCGGGGCTGAAGGCGACGTGCGCGGGCGCCTTGTAGCGGGCAAGGCGTTCGCCCACCCATTGCTTGATCGCCGCTTCATCGGTGTCCGGCGCGACGACGACCGCGACCAGCAGTTCCCCAAGGCGCTCATCCGGGATGCCGAACGCGGCACACTCGATCATGCCGGGCATCTCGCCCATCACGCGCTCGACCTCGGCGCAATAGATGTTCTCGCCGCCGGAAATGACCATGTCCTTCACGCGGTCGACGATGAAGACATAGCCTTCCCCGTCGACGTAACCGACATCGCCGGTGCGCAGCCAGCCGTCAGCAGTGAACGCGGCGGCTGTTTCTTCCGGGCGGTTCCAGTAGCCCTGCATGACCATCGCCCCGCGGACCTGGATCTCTCCGCTGTCGCCTTGCGGCATCAAGGTGCCGTCCGGCGCGGCGATGCGCACATCGGCCAGTTGCAGCACGCGGCCGGCAGACGCGCGGTTGCGAATGAAATCCTCACCCACTGCCTGCGCCACGGCGCCCGAAGCCTCGGTCATGCCATAGCCCGTGCCCATCACCGCCTGCGGACAGACCGAGCGAATCTCGTCCAGCAGGTTGACCGGCAGCGCCTGTCCGCCCGATGCGATGTTGCGCAGCGAAGACAGGTCGGCCGCGCCCAGCTTGGCCTTGTGGAGCATGTCCCACAGCATCGTCGGCACGGCGGAGAACTGGGTGATCTGTTCGGCCTGGATCAGGCGCACCGCCTCATCCGCGTCCCAGCGGCGCATGATCACGACCTTGGTCCCCGCAAACAGCGGCGAGAGGAACGACGACCCCAGCCCCGACACATGGAACAAGGGATAGACCAGCAGCGCCGCCTGCTGCGGCAGGTTGGCCATGATCGTCTCGACCGGGATACCGTGCGCGCGCGCCATGTTGTGCAGCACCATCACCCCGGTCAGCTGGGTCGCCATCAGCCCGGTGATCAGGCTGCGATGGGTCAGCACCGCGCCCTTGACCCGGCCAGTGGTGCCGGACGTGAACAGGATCGCGCAAGGGTCTTCGGGCCTGGCCATGCCTGGATCGGGGACCGGCTCGCCCGCGCGGCGATCAATCTCTTGCCCGTCGAACGGTTTGGTCAGATCGAGCATTCGCCCGGTAAAGCCGCCCGCGCGGATCAGCTCGGCCCGCGCCGTATCGGCCAGAACCAGCGCGGGCGTGACGTCTTCAATCATCGCCACCAGCTCGGCAGGCGAACCCCGGCTGTTGAGCAGCGCTGCGACCCCGCCCGCCTTGATCGTGGCCATGAACGCCACCATCCATTCGGCGCGGTTGCGCATGCAGATCGCCACCCGGTCGCCGCGCTGGATGTGCAGCATCGGCACCAGCTGGTCGCGCCAGGCAAACATCTGGTCAAAGCTCAGCCGGCGCTCCTCGCCCGCCGAGGAGAAGTCGACCACGAAGGTCTTGTCCCCGTGCCGCCGGGCGGATTCGATCATCAGGTTCAGATCGGGAGCGGCGTTGGCGAACTGGCGCAGGCCATCGCGCTCGACGATTTCGAACGGAGTGCCCGGCGCCGTAACGGCGGCGAAAACGGGATCAGTCTGGCTCATTGTGCTCCTGCCGTGTCTGCCTTGGCCGTAACTGCATTGGCCGCAATTTCCTTGGCCCAGCGATAGTCCTGCTTGCCGGCTGCCGAGCGCTTCACCGCATCGACCCAGACCAGTGCCTTGGGCAGCTTGTAGCCCGCCAGGCGTTCCGAGAGAAACGCCCGGACATCGGCAAAGTCGGGCTGCGCCGCACCGGGACGCAGCGAAACGACGCCGACCACCCGTTCACCCCAGCGATCGTCGCTTTGCCCGGCCACGACCGCATCGAAGATCGCCGGATGCGCGCGCAGGGCTTCCTCGACCTCTTCGGGAAAGACCTTCTCGCCGCCGGTGTTGATGCAGGTCGATCCCCGCCCGAACACCGTGATCTTGCCGGAAGCGTCCACCCGCGCGGCATCGCCCGAAACTGCCCAGAGCTTGCCGTCGATGGTCCGGAAAACTTCCGCGGACTTTTCGGGATCGCCCCAGTAGCCCACCGGTGTATGACCCGACCGCGCCAGAAAGCCGGTCTCGCCGGGCCGGGCGAGCCGGTCATCGATCACCACCTGCTGAACATCGTTCGCGTCCAGTTCCATCACGCCCTCGGCGCTCCGCGCAGCCTGGCCGGAGATGCCGGTTTCGGAACTGCCCATCCCGTCGGTGATGGTGCAATTGGCCGGCAGAAGAGCGCGCAGATCGTCCTTCACGTGGGCCGAGAACACCGCCCCGCCCGAGCCGAAGTTGACGACATGCGCCAGGTTCCAGCGCCCCGGATGATCGCGCAAGGCATCGCGCAGCGGGATCGCCATCGCATCGCCCACGAACTGCACGATGTTGGCCCCGGTCCGCTCCACCTTGTCCAGCACGGCCACGGGGTCATAGCTGCGCGCCTCGTCCAGCACGATGGTCAGGCCATTGAGCAGGCCCGACCACATCGCCCAGACCGCCGCCGCGTGCATCAGCGGCGCCAGCGGCATCAGTTTCAGCGGATACCCGTGCGTCGCGCGGTCGGCGATGTCTTCCGGACAGGTCAGCGGCCCGTGCGGGTTGAAGTATCCGGCCCCGCCCGCGCAGGCAAAGACAAAGGCCTTGTGCGGCCACATCACGCCCTTGGGCATGCCGGTGGTCCCGCCGGTGTAGATCAACAGCAGGTCATTCTCGCTGCGCTCCCACGGACCCGACGGCGCGGTGGCGGCCAGATCCTCGAACGGGACCGAACCCGCAATATCGGTGCCGGTGCCATCATCGACCGCAACCGACAGCTTCAGGTCCGGCAGGCTGCCGTGCAGCTCGCGCATCACCGGGCTGAACTCCGCCCCGTGGAAAATCGCGGCCGCGCGGGCATTGGTGAAAATGTAGCGCAGTTCGTCCGCGCGGTAGCGGTAATTCACGTTGAACGGTACCGCGCCCAGCTTCAGCGTGGCAATCAGCGCCTCAAGGTGCGCGGCGCAATTCATCAGGTACAGGCCAACCGTATCCCCACGCCCGATCCCGCGCGCGGCCAGGCCGCTGGCGATGGCGTTAGCGCGAGCATTCAGCTGCGCGAACGTTTCAGTCCGGGAATCCGTGATCAGCGCGATGCGGTCCGGCACGGTTGCCGCGACCGTCTCGAACAGGTCGACCAGGTGATACTGGTGCGCCATTTCAGATCCGCCCCCGATTCTGGCGGGCAAGTTGCACTCTGGCCATGCTCTCTCCCACACGATTCGACGCGATAGTTCGCCGTTTTTTCCAACTTGTCACAATTTGCGGATTCCAAACAGTCAATTTTTACGCAAGATGCCAGCATCCCGGCGTAATTGGCCGAAAACGCACAACCCCCCAGATCGCGCCGATTGCGGAACATTTTGTGCCATACGGCCCAGCTACGGACAGGCATTCCGGCCTCGCCAGGGGTGGGTGACAGTCTGGCTTGCCCGGCTCAAGGATTTGCTTTGTGGATTCCACTGCCCTGGCGATTAGGGAAACGGCCAAGCATAGAAGGCAGCCATGTCGAACACTCTGACCCATCTCCAGCGGCTCGAAGCCGAAGCGATCCACATCCTGCGCGAAGTCGTGGCCGAGGCCGAACGCCCGGTCATGCTCTATTCCGTGGGCAAGGACAGCGCCGTGATGCTGCATCTGGCGCGCAAGGCGTTCTATCCCTCGCCCCCGCCCTTCCCGCTGCTGCACGTCGACACCACGTGGAAGTTTCGCGCAATGTATGAGCTGCGCGACAAGATGGCCCGGGAATCTGGCATGGACCTGATCGTCTACCAGAACCCCGAAGCCGCCGCCCGCGGCATCAACCCATTCGATCACGGCGCGCTCCACACCGACATGTGGAAGACCGAGGGGCTGAAGCAGGCGCTCGACAAGTACGGCTTTGACGCGGCCTTCGGCGGAGCACGCCGGGACGAGGAAAAGAGCCGCGCCAAGGAACGCATCTTCTCGTTCCGCACCGCCAACCACGGCTGGGACCCCAAGAACCAGCGACCGGAGCTTTGGAACCTCTACAACGCAAAGAAGCATAAGGGCGAAAGCATCCGCGTCTTCCCGATCAGCAACTGGACCGAACTCGATGTGTGGCAATACATCCAGCTGAACGACGTGCCGATCGTCCCGCTCTATTTCGCGGCCAGGCGCCCCACGGTGATGCGCGACGGGATGCTGCTGATGGTGGACGATGACCGCTTCCCGCTCCAGCCCGGTGAAGTGCCGGTGGAGCGTTCGATCCGGTTCCGCACGCTGGGTTGCTATCCGCTGACCGGCGCGGTGGAGAGCGAGGCGGCGACCCTGTCCGAAGTGATCCAGGAAACGCTGCTGACCACCACCAGCGAACGCCAGGGCCGCGCCATCGACAAGGACGCCGGCGGCGCCGGCATGGAAGTGAAAAAGCAGCAGGGATATTTCTGATGACCGACACCCCCGTCTATCAGACCGAGGCCCTGATCGCCGAGGACATCGACGCCTATCTCGACAAGCATCAGCACAAGACGATGCTGCGCTTCATCACCTGCGGCAGCGTGGACGACGGCAAGTCCACGCTGATCGGGCGGCTGCTCTATGACAGCAAGATGATCTTCGAGGACCAGCTGGCCGCGCTGGAAAACGACAGCCGCAAGGTTGGCACGCAGGGGCAGGAAATCGACTTTGCGCTGCTCGTGGATGGCCTGGCCGCCGAACGCGAACAGGGCATCACCATCGACGTCGCCTATCGCTTTTTCGGCACCGAGAAACGCAAGTTCATCGTCGCGGACTGCCCGGGTCATGAGCAGTACACCCGCAACATGGTGACCGGCGCTTCGACCGCCGACCTGGCGGTGATCCTGATCGACGCGCGCAAGGGCGTGCTGACGCAGACCCGGCGGCACAGCTTCCTGTGCCACCTGATCGGCATCCGCCATATCGTGCTGGCGGTGAACAAGATGGACCTGGTCGATTACAGCCAGTCCCGCTTTGACGAGATCGTGGCCGATTACCGCGCCTTCGCCGAAAGCATCGGCATCACCGCCTTCATCGCGCTGCCGATTTCCGGGTTCAAGGGCGACAACATCACCGCTCTGTCCGCGAACACGCCGTGGTTCACCGGCCCGACGCTGGTCGAGCACCTGGAAACGGTGGAGCTGGACAATACTGCCGATCAGGCCAGGCCGCTGCGGATGCCGGTGCAATGGGTCAACCGCCCGAACCTGGACTTCCGGGGGTTTTCCGGCCTGATCGCAAGCGGCTCCGTGCGCCCCGGCGATGCGGTGCGCGTACTGCCATCGGGCAAGACCAGCACGGTCACGCGGATCGTCACGCTCGACGGTGATCTGGACCAGGCGGCCGCCGGCCAATCGGTCACGCTGTGCTTCGCGGACGAGATCGACTGTTCGCGCGGGGACGTCATCGCGGCAGCCGATGCCCCGCCCGAAGTCGCAGACCAGTTCGAAAGCACACTGGTCTGGCTGGATGACGACGCCCTGCTGGTCGGACGGTCATACTGGTTGAAGCTGGGCACACAGACCGTGTCGGTAACAGTGCAGGCCCCCAAGTACACGATCAACGTCAACACGCTGGACAAGCTGGCCGCCAAGACGCTGGAGCTGAATGCCATCGGCGTGGCCGAGATCACCACCGACCGGCCGCTGGTCTTCGAACCCTATACCGACAGCCGGGCGCTGGGCGGGTTCATCCTGATCGACAAGCTGTCCAACCGCACGGTGGGTGCGGGCATGCTGCACTTCAGCCTGCGCCGGGCGCAGAACGTGCACTGGCAGGCGCTGGACATCACCCGCGCCGCCCATGCCGCGCTGAAGCACCAGAAGCCCGCCGTGCTGTGGTTCACCGGGCTGTCCGGTTCGGGCAAGTCGACCATTGCCAACATGGTCGAAAAGCGCCTCCACGCGCTGGGGCATCACACCTTCCTGCTGGATGGCGACAACGTCCGCCACGGGCTGAACAAGGACCTCGGCTTTACCGAGGCCGACCGGATCGAGAATATCCGCCGCGTTGGCGAAGTGGCCAAGCTGATGACCGATGCCGGCCTCATCGTGCTCACTGCCTTCATCAGCCCCTTCGCCGCCGAGCGCGAAATGGTGCGCGCGATGCTGCCTGCCGGAGAGTTCATCGAGATCTTCGTCGACACCCCGCTGGAAGTGGCCGAAGCGCGTGATGTGAAGGGCCTCTACAAGAAGGCCCGGAGCGGACAGCTGAAGAACTTCACCGGGATCGACAGCCCCTATGAAGCGCCGCGAAATCCGGAAATTCGGGTCGACACCACACGCGAATCGCCCGAAGAGGCCGCTACACGGATCGTGGACATGATTACCGGGAATCGCGACGACTCATGGATGCCGACCATATGACGGATGCCCAGCTGGCCGCGCACCTTGCCGAAGTGGCCGGACGGCTGCTGCTGGAAGTGCGCGCCGCCGGGGTGCTCTCGCTCAAGGCGCTGGGCAAGGCGGGCGATGCCACGGCCAACCAGTTCCTGTGCCATGCACTGCGCGAGCTGCGCCCCGATGACGGGCTGCTTTCGGAAGAGGAAAAGGACAACCTCGACCGGTTGGCCAGTTCGCGCGTGTGGATCGTCGATCCGGTCGACGGCACGCGCGAGTATGGCGAGGAACGGACCGACTGGGCCGTCCACGTCGCGCTGGCAATCGATTGCCGCCCGGTCCACGGCGCGGTCGCGCTGCCGGGCGCGGGCCTTGTGCTGCGCAGCGATCAGCCCGCCCCCGTCCCCCCCGCCCCCGACCGGCTGCGGATGGTCGTCAGCCGCACGCGTCCGGCCGCCGAGGCCATGGCCGTTGCGGCCGCGCTCGATGCCGAAGTGATCCCCATGGGCAGCGCCGGAGCGAAGGCGATGGCGGTCGTGCTGGGCCAGGCCGACATCTACCTGCATACCGGCGGCCAGTACGAATGGGACAGCTGCGCCCCTGCCGCCGTCGCGCTCGCCCACGGGCTGCACGTCAGCCGGATCGATGGCAGCCCGCTGGTCTATAACCAGGCCGATACCTACATGCCCGACCTGCTGATCTGCCGCCCGCAGCATGCGCAGCCGGTGCTGGACTTGCTGGCCCAGCAATAGCCCGTTTGGGTTATGCGAAGCGCACTTCGAATCGCTAGCCTCCTCGCCAACCGGTAAGTGCCGGACGGGTAGGGAGAGGGTTCGATGAAGTTTTCGATCATTTACGAAGCGCAGATGGTGGATACCAGCCGCGCCAATGAACAGGCCGTGTTCCTGCAGATCGTCGAGCAGGCGAAGCTGGCCGAACAGATGGGCTTCGACTGCATCTGGTGCGTGGAACACACCGCGCTGACGCAATATGCGCACATGTCTGCCCCGGAAACGGTGCTGGCGTTCATCGCCGGAGCGACCAGCCGCATCCATGTCGGCCACGGCGTGGTCTGCCTGCCGCCCGCGATGAACCATCCGGTCAAGGTGGCCGAACGGATCGCCACGCTGGACATCCTATCGCAAGGGCGCCTGCACTTTGGTGTCGGCAAGGGCGGGACCGAGCAGGAAGCCGGCACCTTTGGCTACAGCCTGGCCGAACTGGGGCCGATGATCGATGAATCGATGTACCTGATCCCCAAGATCATGGTTCAGGACGAGATCGAGCATGACGGGCAATACATCAAGATCCCCAAGCGCCCGATCCATCCCAAGCCCTATCAGGATCCGCACCCGCCGATGTACATGGCCTGCACGCGCGAAGCGACGCTGACCGCTGCCGGCTCGCGCGGGATCGGGGCGCTGGTGCTGGGCTTTTCCGGGCCGGAGGAAATCGCGAAGAAGAACGCGATCTACCGCGAGGCCTTCCGCACCCGCAAGCCGGAGGACCAGGTTGGTTTCCGCCCGACCGAGCATCTGGCCGCGCTGTGCGCCGCGACCGTGCTGGACGACCGTGAAAAGGCCCGCAAGATCGGCCTGCGCGGGCAGCGCTTCTTCGCCGAATCGATCGCCTACTGGTATCAGGGCGGCCCGCGCCCGACCGTCGATGACGATCTGACCGCGGAAGATCATGCCAAGGTGCTCGAACAGGGCAAGCAGGCCACCATCGCCTATCTCTCCGAAGAGGCGATCCCGGTCGGCGACGAGCACTTGTCGAACTATACCGTGGCGCAGGATGCCTATGGCACGCCGGACGACTGCATCCGCTATGTCCAGCGGCTGGCCGATGCGGGCGCGGACGAGATCCTGTTCATTTTCCAGATGGGCGGCATTCCGCACGACGTGATCATGGAATCGATCCGCAACATCGGGGAAAAGGTCATCCCGCATTTCCGCGCGAAGGCGCTGGCGGCGGAATAACCGGAATAGCCAGGGGACTGCCCAAGCCGGCCGAATGGTCCTATGCACCGGGGATGGACGTTTCCGTCGATCCCCGGTTTTCCGATGTGCTGGCCCGCCTGTTTGGCGGGATCGATGCCCCACAGCCGTGGGAGAGCTTTCTGGAGGCGCTGGCGAGGTGGCTGGACGCAACCTTTGCCACGCTGATCATTGCCGCCCCCGGACGCGGATTGCCCGGCACGTTCATCACCCCCGGCGCCGACCCGGACCATGCCCGGATGTATCTGGGCAATTACTTTACCGACGATCCGTTCCAGAACCTGCCGGAAGGACGGGTGATATCGTTCGGGGAATTCATCGCGGGCAAGCCGCCGGGTGAGCACGCAGCCTATCGCGAATACCTCGTGCTGGCAGGCGGGGAACAGGTGCTGGCGGTGGACCTGCGCTTTGGCGGGCAGTTCGAGGCCCGCTTTCGTGCAACGCGCACGTCCGACCGGCCGGACTTCACCGCCCGCGAGCGCGCCCGCTTCCAGGAACTGGTGCCGCACATGCGCATCGCGGTGGGACTGTTCGAAAAGCTGCAGTTCGCCAATGCCCAGCACGGCGTGTTCCGCAGCGCCACCGATGGGCTGGGCCTGGCGCTGCTGGTGCTGGACCGGCAAGGCCGGATCGTCAGCAGCAACCTGCTGGCAGAACGAATCCTGGCCGAAGGCGAAGCGTTGCGCCGCGCCGGCGATGCGGTGCGGTTCGATGCCACCGCGCTGAAACAGAAGGTCGCGGACTTGCTGTCCAGCGGCAGCGATGCGGGCGGGGTTTCTCGTTTCCGCATTCCCCGGCCGGAACATGGTGATCTGGTGGCAACCGCCCGCGCAATCGATCTGCCCGCGATCCATTCCGGCACTGGTGCGCTGGCGCTGTTTCTGGCCCGCCCGGAAAATGACCGCGTGCTGGACCCCGAAGCCATCCGCGATCTGCTGGGCGTCACCCGCGCCGAAGCCCGCCTCTGCGCCGAACTGGCACACGGTCATTCGCTGGTCGAAGCCGCCCGCCTGCTGGGCATTGCCCACAACACCGCCAAGGCGCAGCTGCGCTCGGTCTTTGCCAAGACGCAGGTTCACCGGCAATCACAGCTGATGAACCTGCTTGGCGCGCTGTCGGGCTAGGCGATCAGCGCGTAATCTTCCATCACCGGCCGGGACATGGCCTTGTCGAAATCGTCATAGCTCCACGGCCAGGTCGCGGGCACGCCTTCATCATCGAGATACCAGCTGGTGCAGCCCGATCCGAAGATCGTCTTTTTCGCCGCCGCGATCCGCCGGGTTTCGTAATCGTCGAAGGCCGCCTGCGTTGGCACGACCCCACGTGCTTCGCCGCTGCGCAGCCGCGCGATCAGCTGGTCGATGTACGTCCACTGCCGTTCGGCAATGTCGATCAGCGAGAAGTTGCCGACCGGCCCGGTCGGGCCATTGAGCATGAAGAAGTTCGGGAAGCCGGGAATCGTGACCGCGTAATAGGCCGTCGGGCGGCGCTCCCACACGGTGTCGAGCGAAACCCCGCCCGCGCCCAGCACCGTCGTCGGCCGGATGAACCGATCGGCATGAAAGCCCGTCGCCAGGATCAGCGTGTCGAGTTCATGGAACGTGCCATCCTGCATCCGCACGCCATTGGGTGCGATCCGCTCGATCCGGCCGGTTTCGACGAACACCGCCGGGTGCTGGACTTCCTCGTAATAGCACCACGAATAGATCAGCCGCTTGCAGGCCGCGCGATAGTTGGGGCGCAGCTTCTCGCGCAGGATCGGGTCCCGGATGCTGTCCTCCAGATGCTGGCGGCAGACTTCCTCGATCTGGTGCATCGCCTCGCCTTCGATGTCGGTCACGCCATCGGTGAACCGCTTGATCGCGCCGATGTATTCCTCGTTATAGCGGATCGCATCGATCAGCGCCGGGTCCTTGCGGAATGCCGCACGGTCCTCGTCGGTATAGGCGAACTGCGGCACCGGCATGACGCACTGCGGGCTGCGCTGAAAGTGGACCAGGTTCTTCACCCGCTTGTTGATCGCGGTGACGATCTGGATGCCGGTCGAACCGCACCCGATCAGCCCCACCCGGGCGCCATCGATCGGCGCCGCATCATCCCAGCGCGCGGTGTGGAACGCCGGACCGGCAAAGGTGTCCAGCCCCGGAATATCCGGCGTCTTGGGATGGTGCAGCACACCCGATGCGGCAATCACCACATCGACTTCGATCCGCTCGCCATTGCCTAGCGTCAGGGTCCAGGTCTGGCTGGCATCGTCGAACACGGCCCCGACGACTTCGGAATTGAACCGGATCGAGGGCAGCAGGTCATACTTGCTGGCAACGTATTCGAAATAGGTCTGAATTTCCCCGCCGGTCGCGTAGTAGCTCTGCCATTCGGCGTAGGGTTCGAACGAGTAGGTATAGGCATGGGCCGGCACGTCGCAGGTCAGCCCCGGATAGCGGTTCTCGCGCCAGGTCCCGCCCAGCTTGGCGGCCTTTTCAAACACGGTGAAGTTTTCCCCGCGCTCCTTCAGCTTGATCGCGGCCAGCAGGCCCGCCATCCCCGCTCCAATGACCGCATAGCGCAGCGCCTTGGTTGAATCGGCCATCAATGCATCCTCTTTGCTCTGGTTCGTGGCCATCATGCTTATGTGTCCGAACCTGCACCAACATCACCCGATAGGGTTATGTTCACCGCCTTCCGCTCTGGCACACTGTCGGGACAGACATGATGAGGTGGGAGACGGTGATGGCAGGCGACTTTCCGGCAGGGGCGTGCGTGGTGTTTGGCGGCAGCGGCGGGATCGGCCAGGGCGTGGCGCTGGAATTCGGCCGCGCGGGCAGCGATGTGGCGATCTGCTATCGCTCCAAGCAGGACGTTGCCCAGCGCACGGCCGATGCGATCCGCGCGCTGGGCGTGAACGCCACGATCCACAAGGTCGACGTGCGGGACCGCGCGGCCGTGGACGGTGTTGTTGCGGAAATTGCTGCGCAGCATGGCCGTGTTCATTCGATGGTCTGGGGCGCCGGACCGCTGGTTGCGCAGACCCCGCTGGCGGAATGGAGCGAGGACCAGTTCCGCAATGCGATGGAGGTCGAGGTCTTCGGCTTCTACAACGCCACCCGCGCACTGATCCCGCACATGCGCGAGCAAGGCGGCGGCAGTTTCGTTCACCTCGGCTCGGCCGGGCATGACTGGTTTCCGAAACTGGATGGCCTGTCGGTCGTCCCCAAGGCCGCGAACGAAGCCCTGATCAAGGGCATCGCCAAGGAGGAAGGCGAATACAACATCCGCGCCAATTCCGTGCTGGTCGGCGTGATCGACGCGGGCATGTTCCATGAACTCTCCGCACAAGGCGTTTTCGACGAAAAATGGGTGGAGGAAACGCACAAGCTGCTGTGCCTGCGCCGCTGGGGACAGGCCGCTGACATCGGCGCGGCAGCGGTGTTCTTTGCCTCGGCCAAGGCCGGTTACGTGACCGGGCAGACGATCTCGGTTTCGGGCGGGTTCGGTGTCTGACAGCCTGACCCCCGCGCCGATGGAACTGGCCGAGGCGCTGGACCGGATGGCGCTGCAAAAACTAAGGGCTGTGGACATTTAGGGGATTCCCTTTTTCGGCGATTTCGGATTCAAGA
>VFQS010000270.1_pt1 | contig 64979 bp, 63 predicted proteins | sample 3512361 | NCBI WGS metagenome assembly VFQS01 (sample SAMN10412375, study PRJNA504923) | tailings metagenome | isolation source: Relicate 1 Philex TSF3 active mining | place: Philippines | reverse complement strand
TTTTGGTCATGCCGTTAGCCTACTTTGAGTGAGGAATTCAGATGACAAATGAAGTGGTAACCAGCGAACAGGCCCTGGCGGTCATGAAGCAGCGTGGCCTCGGAGCTTTGGCCGATCGAATGGGCATCAAGCTGGTTGAACTCAGCGCTGACAGGGCTATTGCAACAATGCCTGTTGATGGCAACACCCAGCCAATTGGTCTTCTGCACGGTGGTGCCCATGTTGTTCTAGCTGAGTCACTGGGAAGTTTTGCTGCAAATGTTCATGCCCACCCATGGGGTTATGCAGTTGGGATTGAAATCAACGCTTCTCACATTTCTTCGGTTAGTTCCGGGGTTGTGACAGGAACCTGCACAGCACTAAAACTTGGAAAGAGTTTGACTGTGCATGAGGTCAAAATGACGGACGAGAAAGGACAGCTGCTGTCGATTGTCCGAATCACGAATTTTCTTCGTCCGAAGCCGACTTCGGACCAAGCTGATCAATAACGGCCTTGGCAACCTGCGCCATGGACAATCTTCTGTCCATGGAAGCCTTCTGAATCCAGCGAAAAGCCTCTGGTTCTGAAAGTTTCATCTTGGCCATCAAAAGCCCCTTGGCCCTATCCATTAACTTTCTGGTTTCTAGGCGATCACTTAAATCAGAAATTTCTTGCTCTAAAGCGACAAGTTCTTCATTTCTTGCCATGGCAATCTGAATTGCGGGTATTAGATCGGCTGGCTTAAAGGGTTTCGTAATGTATGCCAGTGCTCCCGCTTCGACTGCCCTGGCGACTAGATCTGATTGGGAAAAGGCGGTGAGTAAGACAACTGGAATCTTTTTTTCAGCAAGTTTCTCAGCAGCTGAAATACCATCCAGTTTTGGCATTTTGATGTCCATCACAACAACATCTGGCTCCAGCTGCAAAGCTAGATTGACCGCCTCTTCACCATCGGCTGCCTCACCAACGACTTCAAGACCAGCGTCCGACAGCGTGGCTACGACATCCATTCGGATGATTGCTTCGTCCTCAGCCACGAGAACCCTCAGTGGTTCACTCATGAGGCAACTTTAGCCAAAATCCCATCCACTACAATTGCAAGGCCAGCCGGAATGGCGGAACGGCAGACGCGGAGCACTCAAAATGCTTTGTCCGAAAGGGCGTGTGGGTTCAAATCCCACTTCCGGCACCCTAGTTTGCGTAACCGGGTGCTACCTGGTGAACAGCATCTCCAACTCGGTGAACCCTGAGAGAGTTGGTTGAGCCAGGGATTCCTGGTGGCGAACCAGCAACAATTACAACCTCATCGCCGAGTCGGCACTTACCGCTCTCTAAAACTATTTCATCCACCTGTTTGATCATCTGGTCTGTGTGGGTAACTTTCGGAACCAGGAAGGTGGTTGCTCCCCAGACCAAACTCAATTTCCTCTGGACATCCTCGTTCGGTGTAAATGCTAAGACGGGAATTCTTGAACGCAGTCTGCTAACTCGACGGAGGGTGTCGCCACTCTCTGTGAACACACAGACAAACTTGCTGCCGAGCAAATCGGCTATGTCGAGAGCTGATCTGACTACAGCTCCAGAGTGAGTGTGTGGCTTCGTTCCCAAGTCAGGGATTCTCTCGAGCCCATTTTCTTCGGTTGACTCGATGATTCGAGCCATCGTCTGCACAGTCTCAACTGGATACTCGCCGACTGATGTTTCGCCAGAGAGCATAAGAGCATCTGCTCCATCTAAGACTGCGTTCGCAACGTCCGAGGCCTCTGCTCTGGTTGGTCTGCTGTTCTCAATCATGCTTTCCAGCATCTGCGTTGCCACAATCACGGGCTTAGCCCATCTTCTGGCAAGTTCGACTGCGCGCTTTTGAACTAGCGGCACCTGCTCTAGGGGTAGCTCAACACCCAGATCGCCTCGAGCCACCATAATGCCATCGAACGCATCAACAATCTCTTCAAGAGCAGCAACGGCCTGAGGCTTTTCAATCTTGGCGATTACGGGAACAAACCTGCCCTCTTCACGCATGATTTCGTGCGCACGAGCAACATCCTTAGCAGAGCGAACGAAGCTCAAGGCGATCATGTCGGCACCTATTTTTAGAGCCCAGCGCAAATCTTGCTCATCCTTTTCGCTCATTGCCGGCACGTTAACCGCAACGCCAGGAAGGTTAATTCCCTTATTGTTTGAAATCGCACCTGCAATTTCTACCTCGCAAACTACCGAAGTCTTCGTGACCTCTTTTGCTCTCAGGGCGATGCGACCATCGTCGATTAGGAGAGGATCTCCCGCCTTAACATCTCCCGGCAGTCCCTTATATGTGGTCGAGCAGGTATTTGCATCCCCGGATACATCATCGATGGTGATGGTGAAGGTTTGACCGTTAACTAGGTCCTCTTTACCGTTGGCAAATTTTCCAACGCGAATCTTGGGTCCTTGCAGGTCAACGAGAATTCCAACCGGCTTGTTCAGTTCTTTTGAGGCTTTTCGGATGTTGTTGAAGGTAGCTTCGTGAACGCTGTAGTCACCGTGGGAAAGATTGAGGCGCGCTATGTCTACCCCGGCACTTATGGTGGCTTTTGCCTTTTCATATTCGCTAACAGCGGGACCGAACGTGGCAACAATTTTGGCGCGTCTCATTTACCTTTTACCTTTTTCTTAGCTGTATACCGACAACGGTTGGTCAGTCGGTCTAACTGGGAACGGCAGCTCTGTCTCGCCTTCGAGAAACTCATCAATCGCCGAGGCAGCTGCTCTTCCTTCGGCTATTGCCCAGACTACTAGGCTGGCCCCTCTGCCAGCGTCACCTGCAATGAAGATTCCATTTCCGGCGTGATATTTGCCGTCTCGAACCAGGTTGCCACGTTCTTCGGCTAGAGCGAGCTGGGATAAAACAGTCTCTGATTGGTTTCCCTGGTATCCAAGCGCAAGCAGGACCAAGTCAGCTGGGAGGATGCGCTCAGTTCCAGCTTTGGGTAGTCGCTTACCGTCAACAAACTCAGTGTCCGCCACTTTGACACCTGTTACTCGACCATTCTCCCCAACAAATTCAACGGTGGAATGTAAGTACTTTCGTTCTCCGAACTCTTCGTGGGCTGATTGAATTTCAAATATGTTTGGCACTGTTGGCCAAGGCATGCTTTCTGTTCTTTCAGATGGAGGCATTTGTCCGATAGCGAGTGTGGTGACACTTAGTGCACCCTGCCTAGTTGCAGTGCCTAGACAGTCAGCGCCAGTATCGCCGCCACCGAGTATCACAACGTGCTTTCCCTCTGCTGTTACTTGATCAGGAACAGAGTCTCCCGCAACAACCTTGTTTGATTGCGTTAGGTAGTCCATAGCAAAGTGGACACCATCAAGGGAGCGACCAGGAACATCGATGTCTCTTGGTTTTAGTGCACCGGTTGCAATTAACACAGCGTCATAACGACGCCTTAGCTCATCCCAGGTAATGTCCACGCCGACATTAATCCCGGTTCTAAACCGCGTTCCCTCGGCCTCCATCTGGTGGATACGCCTGTCGATGTGATGTTTCTCCATTTTGAAATCTGGAATTCCGTAACGAAGTAATCCACCGATTCGATCATCTCGCTCGAAAACAGCAACGGTATGCCCGGCTCTGGTTAACTGCTGCGCTGCGGCAAGACCTGCCGGCCCACTTCCAACAATTGCGATTGTCTTACCAGTAAGGCGATCTGGGACTTGTGGGAGAACGAAGCCCTTGTCAAAAGCATTGTCAATAATGCTCACTTCGATTTCCTTAATGGTTACCGGTGGCTGATTAATACCTAAGACGCAAGCGTCCTCGCATGGCGCTGGACAGATACGGCCGGTGAACTCTGGGAAGTTATTAGTGGCGTGAAGTCGGTCAATCGCTTCCTTGCCTCGATCGCGATGGGTGAGATCGTTCCACTCCGGAATTAGGTTTCCCAGCGGGCAACCCTGATGACAAAAGGCAATTCCACAATCCATGCAGCGGCTGGCTTGGCGCTTAACGACTTCGGAGTTTCTCTCGGCGTAGACCTCCTTCCAATCTCTAATTCGAACAGGGACTGGCCTGCGAGGTGTAGTTTCACGCTCGGTAATTTTGATGAATCCCCTTGGATCAGCCACCGGTGACCTCCAGGATCTTCGTCCAGACCTCCTGGCCGTCTGGCTCATATCCAAGATCGCGAGCCTCTGCCTGGATTTCCATTACTCTCGCAAAATCTCTAGGAAGAACTTTCACAAAATTGGCTGCCTCCTGAGCAAAGTGCTCCAGGATGTATCCAGCAAGCGCACTCGATGTCTCTTGAAGATGCGTCTCTAGCATTCGCTTCAGATCTAGCTCATCTTCATGACTTAGTTTCTGAAGCGAAATCTCACCAGACTGCAGGGCTTCTCTATTGACTCTGGCCTCTGAGAGCTTGTAGACGTAGGCGATACCACCACTCATTCCAGCGCCAAGATTTATTCCAGTCTTCCCTAGGATCGCGGCCTTTCCGCCAGTCATGTACTCAAGAGCATGGTCGCCCACGCCTTCGACTACAGCCTCAGCGCCTGAGTTTCGAACGAGGAATCGCTCCCCCACGACACCGTTTAGGTAAATCTTTCCTGAGGTAGCTCCATAACCAATCACGTTTCCTGCGATCACATTTTGGCTAGCTACAAAACCACTTCCCACAGGCGGCTTCACCACAATCGTGCCCCCAGACAGACCCTTTGCGACATAGTCATTGCAGTCGCCTTCAACAACAATCTTGATTCCCTTGGGAACAAAAGCTCCCAGAGATTGTCCGGCACTACCAGCAAGGCGAAGCTCCAGTGTTCCTGGTTCTAGGCCCTGCTCTCCCCACTTCTTAGTCAGTTCATTGCCAAGCATTGTTCCAATTGCCTGCTTGGTGTTGTTAATTTCTCGCTCAATCACCACCTGCTTACCCTCTTTGAGAGCTGGCATTGCCTCGGCAATCAGCGGGAAGTCAAAGTGCTTTTCCAACTCGTGATCCTGCGCGACAGTTGCGTGTAGGGATGATTTAGTAGCAATGTCTTTTCCGGCAAAGATTGGCGAGAGGTCCATGCCATCTGCCTTCCAGTGACGGATAGCCCGATTGGTATCGAGCAGCTCGACGTGACCTATTGCCTCTTCCAGAGACCTAAAGCCAAGTGCTGCCAGGTATTCCCTAACTTCTTGGGCAAGAAATTCAAAGAAGCTAACTACATGGTCAGCCTGACCGCGGAAGCGAGCCCTGAGATCAGGGTTTTGAGTCGCCACACCTACAGGACAGGTGTCGAGGTGACAGACACGCATCAGGATGCAGCCTTCGACCACCAGTGGTGCGGTTGCGAAGCCATACTCTTCGGCGCCAAGCAGCGCAGCGACGATTACATCCCTGCCAGTCTTCATCGAGCCATCAACCTGGACCACTATTCGATCCCTCAGACCATTTAGCAGCAGTGTCTGCTGGGCTTCGGCTAAACCTAGCTCCCATGGTGTGCCAGCATGCTTCAGGGAATTCAAGGGGGAAGCACCAGTTCCACCGTCATGTCCTGAAATCAAAACGACATCAGCCTTAGCTTTTGCTACACCTGCGGCAACCGTTCCAACTCCAAATTGGCTGACGAGTTTCACATTGATGCGAGCTGCTCTGTTTGCCCGCTTCAGGTCGAAGATGAGCTGCTTGAGGTCTTCTATTGAATAAATGTCATGGTGAGGCGGTGGCGAGATGAGTCCTACACCTGGGGTCGAGTGCCTAAGTTCGGCAATCCAGGGGTAAACCTTGTGTGGCGGTAGCTGCCCTCCCTCACCAGGCTTTGCACCCTGAGCCATTTTGATTTGAATGTCATCAGCGTGAGTCAAAAACATACTGGTAACGCCAAATCGTCCCGATGCCACCTGTTTCACAGCTGAGCGTCTCTCTCTGTCTAAGAGCCTTTCGGTTGCTTCGCCGCCTTCACCAGTATTGCTCTTTCCACCAATGCGGTTCATCGCGATTGCTAGAACTTCATGCGCCTCGGGAGATATTGCCCCGAGTGACATAGCTCCAGTGGAAAATCGTTTAACGATCTCTGAGACTGGCTCGACCTGTTCGATGGGAATTGGCTTCCTGAGATCGGTGCGCAGCTGGAAGAGACCTCTGAGGGTCATCAATCGCTCTGATTGATCATCGACAGCCTTGGTGTACTGCTTGAAGATGTCGTAGCGCTTTGACTTTGTCGAGTGCTGAAGCTTGAAGATGGTCTCCGGATTAAATAGGTGTGGCGGACCTTCTCTTCGCCACTTCATTTCTCCGCCAACCTCAAGTGGCAAGTGAGCTCTAGTAGCGCCTTCTATCGGATATGCAGCCTGATGACGCTTTTCTATTTCTTTGGCGATGATGTCTAGTCCGACTCCACCAAGTTTGGAGGTTGTACCAGTGAAGTATTTGTCGATGAAATCCTGCGCCAGACCAATTGCCTCAAAACACTGAGCACCTGCATATGAGCCGACTGTTGATATTCCCATCTTTGACATGATCTTTAGAACACCTTTGCCTAGCGCCTTGATCATGTTTTTGGCGGATCGCTCAATGGAAATCCCGGTAATTACTCCACGCACAACCAGGTCTTCCGCAGATTCCAGGGCTAAGTAGGGATTCACGGCTGAGGCGCCATAACCAATCAAGGTTGCTAGGTGATGGACGTCTCTAGCATCGCCGCACTCCACAACCAAACCAGCCATCATTCTGGTTCCCTGCCTAATCAGGTGGTGGTGGATAGCTGAAAGTGAAAGGAGTGAGGGAATCGGCGCTAGTTCACGATTGGAATCGCGATCCGACAGGACGATAAAAGTTGTTCCCGAGTTGATTGCCTGGTCAACCTCCATGCACATCTCTTCGAGTCTCTGCTCAAGTGCCTCGGCGCCATCATCAACTCGATAGAGGCAGGAAATTGTTACAGATTTTCCAATGTTGTTTGCCTTATCGATGTGCTTGATGCGAGCAATCTCGTCGTTTGTGAGGATTGGGTAATCAAGTACCATCTGCTTTGCGTGCTCTGGTGTCGCATCCAGAAGGTTCCTGACCGGCCCAATGCTCGCTGTCATCGATGTAACAACCTCTTCGCGGATTGCATCCAGCGGAGGATTTGTAACCTGAGCAAACTGCTGAACAAAGTAATCAAACAGCAGCCTTGGCCGGTCTGATATGGCAGCAATAGGAGTATCTGTACCCATGGCTCCAATCGGCTCTTGCCCGGTTCTTGCCATCGGGGTGACGAACTCTTTGAGATCTTCCTCTGTGTAGCCAAAGACTCGCTGTCTTCTATTAACAGAAGTTGATGAGTAGCGGATATGCTCTCGCTCAGGAAGATCACGAAGATTAATCCTCGATTGCTCTAACCATTCACCCCAGGGCTCAAGAGAAGCGACCTCAGCCTTGATCTGCTCATCTTCGATAATGACACCCTGCTCGGTGTCGATCAAGAACATCTTGCCAGGCTGCAGTCGACCCTTTCTGACGATTCGATCAGGCGAAATTCCTGAAACACCTATCTCCGAGGCCAAAATCACAAACCCATCTTCAGTGACGATGAATCTTCCGGGTCTTAGACCGTTTCGATCAAGAGTTGCTCCAACCAGAGTTCCGTCGGTGAAGGTGACTGCCGCTGGTCCATCCCATGGTTCCATCAACATCGAGTGGTATTCAAAGAAGTCTCTGAGTTGAGGGTCTAAGTCAAGCTGCTTCTCCCAAGCCCCGGGAATCATCATCATCATGGCGTGGGGTAGTGATCGCCCACCAAGAACGAGTAGCTCCAATACCTCATCGAAGGTTGCACTATCTGATGCACCTTCAGTGACAATTGGTTTCAGTTGATCTAGGTCACCTAACACATCACTCTTCAACTGAGACTCTCTGGCGGCCATCCAGTTAGCGTTACCCTTCACGGTGTTAATCTCACCGTTGTGGGCGATGAACCTAAATGGATGCGCCAGTGGCCAAGATGGGAAGGTGTTGGTTGAGAATCTCGAGTGGACAAGTGCCAGTCTCGATTCATATCTTTCATCAGAGAGATCCGGATAGAACGGCTCGAGCTGCAACGTAGTGACCATTCCCTTGTAAACAATGGTGCGCATCGAAAGCGATGGGTGGTAAATACCGATTTCTCGCTCGCTTCGCTTTCTAAGCCTGAAAAGCTTTCGCTCTAACTCCAGTCCCCCAAGGTCTCCAGCGACAAACACCTGCTGAATCTCTGGCATCGCAGCTTTAGCTAGATCACCTAAAACATCTAGTCGCGTCGGAGGTGTTCTCCACCCGATTACTTCTAGTCCCTCTTCCGCTGCCAATTTCTGAAAAGCTAGCTTCTCCTGCTCTGCGTTTTGACTTAGGAAGACAAGACCAGCTCCGTAAGACCCAAGTGTTGGCAGAGGAAACTCAACAACTTCTCGAAAGAATCTGTCTGGCAACTGCGTGAGAATTCCAGCACCATCTCCGGTTCCCGCATCAGATCCGACAGCGCCGCGATGTTCAAGATTTCTCAGTGCACTTAGGGCCATTTGAACGATGTCGTGACCTGGATATCCGCGCAGAGTTGCGACCATGGCCAAACCGCAAGCATCTTTTTCATTACTCGAGTCATATAAACCCTGTGCGTGAGGAGCCGTTGAGAAACGTCTAAAAGGTGATATAGACATGTCAGCTCCAATCGATTACCAAGTTGCCTGGGACATCGTTGGCCCGAAATGATTTATTCTTTTGCGGCTACTTCCGCTTTATCATCCTCGGACTTATCAGCAGGTTCTCTGCCTGGAATCCAGATTGAAGGTTCTAAGCCAGGGTGTCGGCGTTTTTGAACCAGGAAAATTACTATTCCCACACTCAACCCAATCAGCGCTGACCAGATGTTGAGCCTAAGTCCAAGGATAATCTCACTGGGGTCAATTCGGATAGCTTCGACCCAGATTCTTCCGATCGAATAAATCATCAAATAGAGGGCAAAAACCCTTCCCCACTGCAGATTTAGCCTGCTGGCCAGCAGCAGAATCAACGCTGCACCAGAGAAATTCCAGATCATTTCATACAAAAAGGTCGGGTGAAAAAGAAGTCCCTCTGGCAATCCCACTGGATAGGCGGGGTTAGAACTTGGAATCTGAAGGCCCCAGGGAAGTGTTGTTGGTAGTCCGAAGAGCTCCTGATTGAAGTAGTTGCCCAGCCTTCCTATACCTTGGGCAATCAAAAGGCCTGGCGCAATTGCATCGGCAACGCTGAGGAATCGAATTCCAAGCTGTCTAGCTCCAATAAAGACTCCGACAGCACCTAGGGTGATTGCTCCGTATATCGCGAGACCACCTTCCCAAATTCTCAAGGTCGCGAGCAGATCAGCACCTTCGTAGAAGTAATCGTTTGGGTGAGTGATGACGTGAAAAATGCGACCACCGACAATTCCAAAAGGCACGGCCCAAAGTGCAATGTCTAGCATCGAGCCTCGAGGGGCTCCGCGTCTAGTCAACTTCCAGTCGGTGAGTGCGGTGGCTATGACAATTCCCGTCAAAATGAATAGAGCGTAGAAGTGGATTCGAAACATCCCAAGGTCGATGAAAGAGATGTCAGGCGAAGGAATTCCAACTGTTTCTAGCATCTGGCTATCCTAAACCCTCGGCCAGCTCAGTCACTTTATCTCTGAGTTTAGAAATACCGCCCTCTTCATAAGCACGAATAAAGGCAGTTCCAACAATTGCCCCATCCGCATAGCTGTTGACCTCTCTCACCTGGTCAGCATTGGAAACGCCCACACCGACACAGGTAGGGATCTTGGAAGCGGTTCTAACCTTTCTAACAACTGATCGAGCCAGCTCATCCAGCTTCGTTCTCTCGCCAGTAATACCCATGGTGGAGACTGCATAGACGAAACCTTTGGACTTTTCCGCAACCTCGTCAACTCGTACCTGCGAACTACTTGGTGCAGCTAGAAAAACTCTCTCGAGCTCTAGCTCATCGGAGATTGACAGCCAGTCTTCTGCCTCGTCTGGAATGAGATCCGGAGTGATTAGACCCTGACCACCTGCTTCCTTTAGATCTTTGGAGAATTGGTTAGCTCCATATCTCAAAATCGGATTCCAGTACGACATCACCAAAATCGGAGTATCGGTCTGAGCTCTAACCTCACTGACAACAGTAAAAACATCCTTGAGCCTAAAACCATTGCGCAGCGCAGTTTCGGTTGCTCTTTGTATAACTGGACCATCCATCACTGGATCGGAATAGGGAACGCCGATTTCTAGAACACTGCAAACCTTCGACAGCTCGACAAGAGCTGAAACAGAGTCACTTATGGTCGGATACCCCGCGGGGAAATAGCCAATTAGATTCCCCTTGCTCTGAAGTTTCCTATCTAGAAGAGTTTCCTGAACTGTTTTCATTAAAGAAGCCCGAAATATCTGCCAGCAGTTTCCATATCCTTATCCCCTCGACCAGATAGGTTCACCAGAACCGAGCTTCCAGTCGGAAGAACTTCAGATAGCTTCTTGATGCCAGCCAGTGCGTGAGCTGTCTCAATCGCTGGGATTATCCCCTCCGTCTGACTCAACAGTCTCATCGCCTCCATCGCTTCAGCATCAGAAATACCAAAGTAATTTGCTCTGCCTAGGTCTTTTAGCCAAGCATGCTCGGGACCAACACCCGGATAGTCAAGTCCGGCAGAGATTGAATGAGATTCCATTGTCTGGCCGTCTTCATCCTGCAGGACATAAGTCTTTGCACCGTGTAAGACCCCTGGTGTTCCTTTAGACAAAGTTGCTGCATGCAGCGGAGTCTCGATGCCATCTCCCGCTGCTTCGAATCCCCAAAGCTGAACGGCTGGGTCATCAATAAATCCATGGAAAATCCCTATCGCATTAGAACCACCACCAACGCAAGCTGCTACGGCATCAGGAAGCTTGCCGGTTAGTTCAAGCATCTGCTCTCTTGATTCTTTACCTATCACGCTGTGGAAATCCCTAACCATGGTTGGAAAAGGATGCGGACCAGCGACTGTTCCAAGCAGATAGTGAGTTGTGTCAACATTGGCAACCCAGTCGCGCATGGCCTCGTTGATGGCATCCTTAAGAGTTCTCGAACCAGTCTTTACCGCAACCACTTCTGCGCCTAGAAGTTTCATGCGAGCAACATTCAGCGCTTGCCTTTGCGTGTCTACCTCTCCCATATAGACCACGCACTCAAGGCCGAAGTAGGCTGCGGCAGTCGCTGAAGCAACGCCGTGCTGACCAGCCCCCGTCTCCGCAATAATGCGCTTCTTGCCCATTAATTTAGTGAGCAGTGCCTGCCCCATGACGTTGTTGATTTTGTGGCTTCCAGTGTGGTTGAGGTCTTCTCTTTTCAAAAAGACTCGGAGATCCCCAAAGTGTTCAGCAAACCTTTTTGCTTCAGTAATAATCGATGGGCGCCCAGTGTAGGTCTTGTGCAGGTGTGCGAGTTCCGCCTGAAATTCAGGGTCCAATCTTGCTTTTCGATATGTTTCGTCCAGCTCATCTAAGGCTTGAATGAGCGGCTCGGGAACAAACCTTCCACCATAGGGACCAAAATATGGACCAATACCCTCAGCTAGCTTTTTGGACATGGGTAAATCTTAGGAGACAGAAATAATCTGTGGGATAAGTGCCTGATGATCACCAGTCACCAGTGCCTCCCCAACAAGGACAACATCAGCACCAGCGTCTCTATAGCGCCTTACGTCTCCAATTTCCTTCACAGAGGACTCAGCGACTCTGATAGCACTGGCTGGTAGCAGGCCAGCCAACCTTTCGAATAGCGAAATGTCTGTTTGAAAGGTTTTCAGATCTCTTGTGTTAATCCCTATCAGTCTTGCACCCAAGCTGGCAGCTATTTCTAGCTCTTCTTCGCTATGCGTTTCGACAAGAACCGAAAGTCCAATTTCGTGCGCAAACTTCATTAGTTGATCGGCCTGATTAGCTGTTAGCTGAGCGAGGATCAATAGGGCGAAAGAAGCACCTGCCGCTCTTGCCTCCAGAAGCTGATATTCAGTGGAAATGAAATCCTTGCGCAAAACCGGAATTTTCACGCATTGACTCACTCGCTCTAAGTCCTCCAGAGTCCCCTTGAAGCCGCTGGTTTCGGTTAGCACCGAGATCGCATCTGCCCCGGCAGTTTGATAGCCAATGGCCAGCTGCTCTGGATTGGCAATTTCTGCCAGAAAACCTCTCGATGGGCTGGCGCGCTTAATCTCCGCAATTAGCTTTATGCGACTTGATCTTGCGAGAGCCTCATACACATCGGCAGGTTTTGTAGTTTGCGAAATCTTCTCCAACAGCATGGACTCAGATATGAATTCTCGCCGCTTGTTTGATTCGGCAGCTGCTTCAGCAAAGAGGGCTTCGAGCACTACTTGTTTGCTTTGTCTCCGCCGACGCCATAGCCAGCTTGCTTGAGGTAGTAACCAAGACCCAACCCAGCGAGCGCTAGACCAGCTGATAGCCAAACCATTAGTGCGTTATCCAAGAAAAAGAAGAAGGTTCCGATGCTAAATGCAGCGATGATGACTAGGACTGTGGCCCAAGCAGCTACTGAATTTCCGTGACCAGGTTCGTTTGCATCGTGTGACATGTTTCCTCCAGAGAACATTCTAACTGCTCTCCTGTTGATCCCAGATGCCACGCGCATCAGAGGGCTCGGCTGCTTCATCGACCTTGGCCCTCTCTGAGTATTTTTGGCGAGCAACTAGCACGCTTACTAGCGCTGAAGCTAAAGCACATACGGCAAATACCGTTGGCCAAGCTGTCATTTGACCAAGTGAATTTTCTCCTGCAATCCCCGTGATGTTCTCCTGCAGAAGAAGGGATTGCGGTGCAGCAGAGTGATCTGTGATAACGGCTAGAGCAGACGCCATTATCATCATCAAACCCGAGAGCATTACTAGCGCTCGAGGGAACTTCCTATAGAGAGCAATCAGGGCAGTCAGGATGGCAATTGCTGGCAGCAACACCAAGGTCTGATTTAGATCTGCTCCGGTTAATGATTGATCTGTGACTATGACCCATGGAAAGAGTAGGAGAGACCAGCAGAGGCCATAAACCAAGCTCAGTAGCGCAATACCCTTAGCCATTTTGCATCGCATTCGCAGCCGCCACGGCTCTCAACACGACTGCAGCTTTCGCGAGTGTCTCCTGATATTCACTCTCCGGAATGGAATCCAAAACTATTCCAGCTCCAGCTTGAACGTAGGCCACCCCATTTCGAATAAGTGCGGTTCGAATAGCGATCGCTAGGTCCGCATTCCCAGCAAAGTCAAAATAGCCAACTACACCACCGAAAAGACCTCGACTGGCGGGCTCAAGCTCCTGGATGATCTCTAAAGCCATGGGCTTTGGTGCGCCTGAAAGTGTTCCCGCTGGGAAGGTTGCCATGAGGGCATCAACACTTGTCTTGTCTTCCCCCAACTTCCCAGTTACGGTCGAAACTAGGTGCATCACGTGGCTGAAATGATGGATCTGCATGAACTCATTTACCTGCACACTTGCTGGTTCACATATCTTGAGAAGGTCGTTTCGAGCAAGATCAACCAGCATCAGGTGCTCACTTTTCTCCTTTTCATCTGCTAGCAGTTCTTGCGCCAGTTGCTGATCTTCGGCAGTTGTCTTCCCTCTCGGTCTTGAACCTGCGATGGGGTGAGTGGTTACCTCGTCACCACTAACTTTTACCAGTGCCTCGGGTGACGAGCCAACAATCGCGTAGTCGCCATTCGAGTCGGAGAGCCTCAGCAGATACATGTAAGGACTCGGATTTGTTGCCCTGAGGGCTCGATAAACATCTATTGCATCAGCTTCTATGTCGGCATCAAATCTTTGCGAAACTACGACCTGGAAGACATCACCTGCGGCCACTCTTGCTTTTGCCCGATTGACTGAATCCAAAAACTCCATTTTTTCAGTTCTGAACTTGAAGACTGGTTCAGGCCAATTTGGATTTGAGATGAGCGCAGGTGTGGGCTTGCCTATTTCCGTCTGCAGCTCGTCTAGTTGCTTGTTAGCCTCTCTGAGTTGCACTTCTATCTCAGTCTCACCATCAACGAATATCAGCGCGACTAGCACTAATTCCGACTTCAGGTGATCTATGACAATTAATTGACTGAACTGATTGAAGGAATAAAGGGGAACCTCATAGTCAGCTTCTTTCGCGGGTGGAAGCTTCTCCAGCAGTTCGGTTAGTCCCCAACTGATGTGTCCAACCAACCCGGAGTTGAGTGGAAAATCAGTAGGGGCCGATTTCCAGCTCGATTGCATCTGCCGAAGTGCCAATAGCGGACTCTCGCTAAGCGTCCCGGTTGGCAGCGGACTCTGGTTGGAATGCCACTTGGCAGTGTTAGCTGCGATCAATTGTCCTCTGGATTGGACGCCAATAAAGGAGTACCTTCCCCACACACCTTGCTCCGCAGATTCCAGTAAAAAGGTATTGGCTCTTTGAGCGCAAAGCTTTAGGTAAAGCCCGACAGGGGTCTCGGTGCCAGCAAAAAGTCTTCTGGTAATAGGAATTACGTTGAACTTCTTTGCTAACTCAACAATGTCGTCTAGCTCAGGCATTGCTGACCCCAAAGCAACTCACGACTCCGGTGTGGCAGGTTGGACCAACCGGATGAACCAGGGCTAGAAGAGCATCGGAATCGCAATCCAGCTTTAGATCCTCGACGTGCAGGTAATTACCACTTGTCTCACCTTTAAGCCAGCGCTGCTGTCTGGAACGCGAATAGAAAACCATCTGTTTAGTTTCTATTGTCTCCAGCAGCGTCTCTCTGGTCACGTAGCCAAGCATGAGCACCTCTTTGGAGTTGACATCTTGCACGACAACAGGCGCTAGTCCAGCGGCATCGAATACAACACTTTCAATGTTGAATCTCATACCCTCACCTCTAACCCGGTAGCAGCTAGCTCTCGCTTCACGTCAGCAATGCTAAATGTTTTTTCATGGAAAACACTTGCCGCCAATAGGGCATCAGCTCCCGCATTTGCCGCTGGTTCGAAATCCTTCAGAGAACCAGCGCCTCCAGAGGCAATTATCGGTAGCTCCGTCACGTCACGAACTAATCGAATGAGCTCGAGATCAAAACCTTGCTTGGTGCCATCTGCGTCTATGGAGTTGAGCAAGATCTCGCCAGCACCTCTGCGTGTAACCTCAAGCACCCAGGCAATCGCATCCCATTCCGTTTCTTCTCTACCACCCTTTTTCGTCACGATGAAGCCGCTTGCGGATTTCCCGCGCTTCACGTCCAGGGATGCCACCAGCACCTGTGAGCCATGCTCATCGGCAATTTCACTTATTAGGTCAGGTCTTTCGAGGGAGGCAGAACCGACCGAAACCTTATCTGCTCCAGCGGACAGCAGTCTAGTGACATCATCTACCTGTCTTACTCCCCCACCAACGGTGAGCGGAATGAAGACAGTCTCTGCACACTTCTCGACGATGGAGAGCATCGTGCCTCTTCCCTCAACGGAGGCGGAGACATCAAGCAGCGTTATCTCGTCGGCACCCTGCTCAAAGTAATCCCTCGCTAGTTCAACGGGATCGCCCGAGTCTCTCAGCTCTTGGAAATTAATTCCTTTCACCACCCTGCCCGCAGAAACATCAAGGCAAGGAATAATGCGTATTGAAGTCATCACATGCGAGCCGAGTGTATTTCAGTGACCAATATTGCCTTAGCACCAAGATCGTAAAGCTCATCCATGATGCGATTGGTTGCCTCTGCTTTGACTAAAGCTCTGACCGCAACCCATTCGCCATCTGCCAAAGGAGATATCGTCGGGGATTCAATGCCGGGTGTAATCTTCACGGCTTGGTCAATTAGAGATTTAGGACAGTCATAATCAATCAGCACATACTCACGAGCCACAATTACGCCCTGCAGTCTTCTGAGCAATCTTTCGGAAAGGGATTCCTTTTCAGGAGCTGCAATTAGTCTGGCCGTTGACTTGAGGATGGGTGGACCGAAGGCAACTAGACCTGCTTTGCGGAGAGTGTTACCCGTTGAAACCACATCGGCTACCACATCTGCGACACCCAATCGGACTGCAGACTCAACTGCCCCATCTAGCTTGATTATTTCTGCCACTACACCGTGCTCGTCAAGGAAATCCTTGAGCAAATTAGGGTAAGCGCTCGCAATTCGTTTCCCCTGTAGTTCTGACACATCCTTTAGTTTCGCTTCCGAAGGAGCAGCAAACCGAAATAGGGATTCCCCGAAGCCTAGGTCAGCAACTTCTACTGCCTTCGATCTAGCATCCTTCAGAAGATCTAATCCAGTCAGTCCAGCATCCAAGGATCCCTCACCGACATAGGTTGCGATATCGCGAGGGCGAAGGTAGAAGAATTCAATGCCATTTGCCTCGTCCACTACGTGTAGCTCAGCCGTATCGCGTCTTGTTGCATAGCCAGCCTCTTTGAGCATTGACGTTGCAATCTCCGACAGGATTCCTTTATTGGGAACAGCAACCCTGAGCATTAGAGTCTCTCCTCCACGGCGGAAAGGGGTATTCCCCTGGACACGAGCAGTAGCTGAAGGTGGTAGATCAACTGGGACGCTTCCAGTGCCAGCTGTTCATCTGATTCGTGCTCAGCCGCCATCCACGTCTCAGCTGCCTCTTCAATCAATTTCTTGCCAATGGCATGTACGCCTTTGTCCAGCAGCTCGGCGGACCCGCTACCAGCAGGTTTCTGGTCCGCAATTTCCTGAAGTTGCTCATAGAGCTGATTGAAGGATTTCATTGTTATAGGTTAGCCAACCACTACGCGTTCTGGGCAGCCAATCTCAGACGAGCAATGTTTTCCTTCGGATCTGCTTCATTGAAAACAGCTGAGCCAGCCACGAAACAATCAGCACCTAGTGCAGCCAGTCTTCCAATGTTTTGCACCGTGACTCCGCCGTCAACTTGCAAGACAATTTCTCTTCCAGACTCTCCAATGGCTTTTCGAGCCAGCGGTATCTTTTCTAAAGTGCTTTCAATAAGTTTCTGACCCCCAAAGCCCGGCTCTACTGTCATGATCAAGATCATGTCTATTTCCGAAAGTAATGGGAATACCTCTTCAATTGGGGTGCCAGGTTTCACTGACACAGCCGATTTAATTCCCATCGATTTCAAATCTCTGGCAAGTTTGAGCGCATCCTTAGCTGCTTCAAGGTGGAACGTAATCGATTCAACCCCATACTCGGCATAGCGCAAAGCCTCTGTGTCGGGCCGCTCAATCATCAGGTGAACATCAAGAGGGATAGGCGAGATCTCTCGCAACCTCTTTACAACTGGAAGGCCAATAGTCAGGTTAGGAACAAAGTGGTTGTCCATTACATCTATATGGGCTGCATCCGCGGTATCAATTGAATGTAATGCCGCTTCAAGATTGCCAAAATCCGCCGACAGTATGGATGGATTGATTTTCACAGTCACAGCCTATTTCCTCCGAATTGCAGCCATGAACATTGAATCCGTCGAGTGAAGATCCGTCCACAACTGGATAGTCTTTCGATTCGAATTCAGTTTCAGAGTCGGGCTAAGTTTCATTAGCACTGGCTTGAGGTCAACTAGCTCACAGTCGCTCCTGGACGACAGTAGATCGGAAATCTGAGTGTTTGTTTCCGCAATAACTGGCGAGCACGTCGAATACAGGAGCACACCGCCTGGCCTCAGGGAATTTATGCCTGCTGTAAGTAGCTCAGCCTGGGTCCTAGTTAGCTGCTTTAGTTGTGAAGGCTGCTTGCGCCATCTAGATTCGGGTTTTCGCCTAAGTGACCCAAGTCCCGTGCAGGGGGCATCGAGCAAAACGGCATCGTAATTGGAGACTGATGCTTCTTGACCTTGTTGTTCAACCACTCGAACGCGAGGATCATTACCGACCGCTTGTCTGACCAGATTTGCTCGATGCGGGGTCGGCTCGAAGCAGTCCAACCTCCCAGCTTCATTGACGCCACTGAGCAAGACAGCCGATTTTCCTCCTGGACCACTGCACATGTCCAAGAAGTGTCCATCTGGCTTGGCTAGTTCCAAAAGAGCAAGGGCAACAAGTTGGGAACCTTGATCCTGAACCCTCACATCAAGGCTGAGATGAGACTCTGGGTTTCCTGACGCTATGAATCCGATCGGAGAGATGTTAGATGGTTCCAATCCTTCTTCTACTAGTCGTTCGCGAGCAGCCTTTGACAAGGCAGCAAGGTTGATCATTGGTGTCTCGTTATTCGCAGCGAGGACCGACTCGATATCAGTTCTTCCATCGAATTCAAGAGCGTCAAGCAGTGCGCTAATCACCCATTCTGGATGCGAATGGCGAATCGAAAGCTCAACTATTCGTGGTTTGCTGGCTGTGATTTCACTTAGGACAGGCTCAAGTCCGCGTCTTTCAGCATTACGCAGTATTGCGTTAGCGAACCCCCCAGCTTTGGGATTCAGTTTCTTTACCAGCTCTACAGTCTCGTTAATTGCCGCATGTACGGGAATTCTCATGCGAAAGAGCTGATGCATTCCAAGACGCAGCGCAATTCGAACCGAACCTTCAATCTGTTTTGAACCTGCCAGAAAATCAATTATTGAGTCGTATTGAAGTTGCCACCGCAAGGCACCATATGCCAACTCTTGGACCAATCCTCGATCTTGATCGCCGATTCCTGAATTTCTAAGAAATGAAGGAAGCAGCAGATTCACATACGAGTCGTCTCTAGAGACCCTTGTAAGAAGAGCGTGTGCAACCTCTCTTGCATTAGCCAATTGAAGTTCCAAGATAACCTCGAGCCCAGTCCACAGCACTCATCGGCTTCTTACCTGCTGGCTGCACCAGCAATAGTTCGAGCCTCGAGCCCTCGCCGCATGCAACAAGAACAGATTCTTTACGTCTTTCTAAAGTGCCTGGCGCAAGTTTGGCTTCTGAGAAGCTATTCCAGTCGACATCACCTATGGCTTTAGCTTCCAAGATTCGCATCTCAGAGTCGCCCGCTTGGCACCAAGCCATCGGTTCTGGATTGAATGCAAAGATTCTCCGTTGCAATTCCATGGCGGAAAAAGAGAAGTCCAATCTCGAATCCTTACGGCTTATCTTGGGAGCCCTGCTTGCAACACCCGCTTGGGGTATTGGTGTTGGCATCTTTTCAAGCAAATCAAGCAGGAGATCGGAACCCAAATCAGCAAGCTCGAGCAACAATTCACCTGCAGTTTTGTCGGGTGGGAGATCGGGACTCTGGGAGCCAATCACCGGTCCAGTGTCGAGAGGCTCGTCAATTTCAAATACGGTAAGACCCTGACCCTGCCTATGAATTAGTGAATGTTGAAGCGGTGCTGCTCCCCTCCATGCTGGCAAGACACTGAAGTGCAGATTCCACCATTTGAGAACCCTGCGAGCTGCCTCAGGAATTAGAGTTCCAAACGCGACTACAACCGCAATTTTGGCTTCCGTTGAATCAATTATCTGAATTTCGCTCGCAGTTAGACGGTTTGTCTTCAGAACAGGGATGTCAAGTTCAGCCGCAGCCAGTGCAACCGGTGAGGGTTTGAATTCCTTTCCTCGTCCCGATTTGGCATCCTCGCGTGTGATTGCTAGTACTACCCTGTGATGTTTTGTCAGTCGCCTGAGGACAACGGCAGCGACCTCTGGAGTGCCAGCAAAAACTATGTCCATTTCCTAAAGCTCCAGACTGTCCATCACAACGGTGAAGCCTCGCACATTCTTGCTTCCCCTACGAGCTGCCTTGGCAGGTGTCGCAATCGATCGGAGCTCCTTAGCCACAGGCTTCCCCTTCGAGTAATCGAATCTAATCGTTGCTTGAACACCATCATTTCTTATAACTTCGGCACCTAGCTTTGATACCGCTCCGACTGCCGATGAAACTAGTTCCCTTGTTCCTGCAATGGTTGCGACTCTATAGGCAGGAGGTAGTTTCAATTTTCTTGAATCCAAGTACGCGGCTTTGGCTAGTTCTCTAAGTTGCCCAAGCACCAGTGGTTTTCCTAAGAACTCTCCGAGTCCAGCAAACATGCAACGAGCATCTGGATGGAGAAGTTCAGTTGCCTCAAACCAGTCCCTGACAGCATTTTGCTCGGCACGCATGTGTTGAGCAGCTAACCAGACATCAGTATCAAGAACGACTAGTCCCGAATAGCCAAACCTCAATCTTGGCGCGCTACCTGGTGTAGCAACAACAATTTGATTTCGTTTGTCTGCAACATTTGGCTTCTTATCGCCCGCAGCCTCAAACAGCTGTGCACCAGGAAACATCTTGCCTAGCTCCGCGGTTGTGCGGTTGCTTCCCGATCGACCCCGCCTAAAGCTTGTGGCTCTGCAACTAGAACAAGACACTGTTGGCTTACCGCATAGTCTGCAGGCGAATTTGCCAGCCGCTGGTTCCCAGACAAACCCTCCGCAACTGCAGGTCAAGCGATCACCGCAGTTCTCGCAATAAGCGGCCGCTGAACTGCCCTTTCTTGGAAGTAGGACTAACAGTGTTCCCTTAGCAAGAGCCTCTTTGGCAAGCCTCAGGGTTGCATCATCAACCCTCACTCCTGGTTCGCTGTAGGACATTTTGACTGTCCGATAAGTCTCAGTTATGTCCTTGAGGTACTTGATCTCGACCAGGCGTTGAAGTTCCACTGATCTGTAGGCTGCGGCAAACAGCAGATCTGATTTTTCACCTGCCCTTAGAAGTGCCAGGTCTCGAAGCTGGGTGTGCGGTGAACCGACCTCCCGATAGCTTTCATCAGCGTCGTCGGCAACTGCAACAAGACCAAGGTTGGCAACAGGCGCGTAGATTGCCGATCTAGTGCCTATCAGAATCTTGACCTGTCCAAAGATTTCATGAAATTGCCTGAAACGAGCAGACTTCATCTTGGTCTCGTGTGCAGTTACTTCGATTTTCAGCAGCTGAGCCAGATCCAGAAGAGCCTCTACCTCTGATGTCTCTGGAACAATCAATAGTGACGAAAAGCCATTTGTTCGATGAAGGTTTGCTCTCTCTAGAAAGAGTTTCATCCAATTTGGAAAGATCGCGCCCTTCACCTCTACTTGTCGATCAGTTAGTAATACCTCTCTTTTGGGCGCATTCAATGTCCTTATTGGCACACAATCAGTTGTTTGCCTTGGAATTCGTGGCATGTGGTCGGGAATCGCAAGAGCAAGTATCTCCCCGATTGCGACCACCTGACGATCCGAGACTGCTCTGGCAAAAGCAAGGACGTCTTGGGTCAAGACAGGTTGGACGTCAACAATCTCCTGAATGGGAGTCGTTGCATGCTTACTTGAATTCAAAACTTCAGTTACAAAGCCAGTCTGAACTGTCTTGCTTCGGCCGAAAAAGAGCTTGACTCTCTGACCGAAGCGAATGGAATCTTCAAGATTCTCGGGAACTAAGAAGTCAAACTCGCGGTCGAGTTGTAGAAGAGGTGACTCAACTACCACTCGAACCGCAAGCGACATCTATTTACCTGCTGCGTCGCGAAGAGCTGAAGCCCTATCTGTCTTCTCCCAGGTGAATTCAGGCAATTCACGACCGAAGTGCCCATAGCTTGCCGTCTTCGCATATATCGCACGACGAAGGTCCAGGTCTTCAATAATTGCTTGGGGCCTGAGGTCAAAGACTTTTCCGATGGCATCCTGAATGGTTCTGTGTTCGACCTTTTCTGTGCCAAAGGTTTCTACAAAAACAGCAACGGGTTTTGCCATTCCGATGGCGTAGGCAACCTGAATTTCGGCCTTATCAGCAAGACCTGCTGCCACAACATTCTTTGCAACCCACCTCATTGCGTAGGCAGCTGATCTGTCGACCTTAGATGGATCCTTGCCGGAGAATGCTCCGCCACCGTGACGAGCCATCCCCCCGTATGTGTCAACGATGATCTTTCTGCCAGTAAGTCCGGCATCGCCCTGTGGACCACCAATCACGAAGCGACCTGAAGGGTTGATGATGTATCGCGTACCTGAATAGTCAAGAGTGCTTTGATCAAGCACTGGTTTGATTACCTTTTCCAGGACAAGGGATGCCAACTCTTCCTGTGAGATGTCAGGGTGGTGCTGGGTTGATAAAACAACGGTGTTGATAGCTACTGGACGATTACCGTCGTAATCAATTGAAACCTGGGTCTTTCCATCTGGTCTTAGCAGTCCGTTATTTAACTCTTTCCTAACCAGACTCAGTCGCTCACTAAGTCTGTGAGCAAGCAGAATGGGAAGAGGCATGAGAGTGTCAGACTCGTTTGTGGCATAGCCGAACATCATTCCCTGATCTCCAGCACCCAGCTGGCTAAGGTGATCCTGATCTCCCGCTCTGGTTTCTAAGGCGTGATCAACACCTCCTGCAATGTCAGGTGACTGAGCGCCAATGGAAACTGATACACCGCAGGATGTGCCATCAAATCCAATTGCAGAGCTGTTATAACCGATGGTGAGTAGTTTCTCTCTCACTAGCTGAGGTATTTCAACATAGCTGGAGGTTGTCACCTCACCCGCGATGTGAACTAAACCGGTGGTAACTAGAGTTTCAACTGCTACACGAGCAGTTGGATCCTGAGCGAGCATTGCATCGAGGATGGTGTCAGATATTTGGTCACAAATCTTGTCTGGATGACCTTCAGTAACAGATTCAGAGGTAAATGTGCGTAGCGTCATACCCAGATTCTACTGAGCAGCCAGCCTTTCGCTGATTTCATCCACAATGCGACGGGCAACATCCCGCTTGGTGCCCACCAAACGGGAGACCTTATCAGCATCGACCAGCAGGACCTCCGTAGACTCCGCTCCAAGAGCTTCGGTACGATTGCCAACCACCAGCTGAACACCTTTGTCCCAAAGTTTTTGTCTAGCAGTCGTCTCTAGTTCGGTCTCTGCATCAGCTAGTGCAAAAGCAACCTTGTAGGAGTCAGGGTATTTAGCTGCGTAGGCAGCTATTAGGTCTTTGGTTGGTGTCAGGTCCAAACTAAGGCCCTGAGACCTCTTCAGCTTCCCGAGATAGGGATTTTGAACACGAAAATCACTGACTGCTGCAGCCATTATGACCAAATCTGCATTCCGGTCCATGGCCTGCTCTAGTTCATCGACATCAACCACGCGGATAACTTCAACTCCAGCTGGCACCCGATCCAAATTGGCAGCAATCAGCGTCACATTGGCTCCCAGATCTCTAGCGGCTGTCGCAAGCTCAATGCCCATACGTCCGGATGACTTATTGCCGATAAACCTCACCTCATCGATTGCTTCGCGCGTTCCCCCAGCCGTTATCAGAACTCGCTTACCCGATAGCAGACCACCTAGCGCAAACTTAATGATGTCCTCAACCTCGGGAAGACGACCAACACCATTGTCTTGACCTGTGAGGCGTCCTGTTGCCGGTTGCATGACACGAATACCACGCTTTTCAAGCTTCTCAACGTTTTCCTGAGTTGCGTGATTGAGCCACATCTCTGAGTGCATTGCTGGGCAAACAACCACTGGAGCTTTGCTAGCGAGAACTGCATTCATTAATAGATCGTCGGCGATACCTGCAGTTAGCTTTGCAAGAAAGGAAGCTGTGGCAGGTGCAATTAGAATCAGATCCGCCTGTTGGCCTAATTCAACATGCCTAACCTGAGCGACATCGTTATACATATCGATGTCTATTGGATTTCCCGACAGAGATTCAAGAGTTGGTTTACCAATAAACCTAAGCGCGTTCTCTGTTGGAACAACGTTGACGCTGTGCCCGAGTTCGCTAAGTGCTCTAATAAGACCTGCGGATTTGTAGGCGGCAATTCCACCGGTTATGCCAAGCAGAATGCGCAAGTAAATCTATTTCTTCTCGAGTTTGCCCTGGTGAATCTCGTGCAGGGCGATAGACAGAGCCTTGTCGTCAATTGTGGAATCGACCAGCGGGCCCACGTAATTGAAGAGGCTTCCCTCGTGCAGGGCAGAGTAGTACTCATTGATCTGACGAGCCCGCTTGGATGCAAAAATGACTAGTTCGTAGTTGGACTCCACTTTGGAAAGTAGCTCGTCGATTGGAGGGGCCGTTATGCCTTTGTTCTCCATTAGTTCTCCTCTTTGCTTCTAAACAATCGAACAATCTCCTCAGCTGTAGCCGATAGGTCGTCGTTGATTATTTGAAAATCGAATTCACTGGCGGCAGCCAGTTCGCTTTTAGCTGTCTTTAGTCTAGTTTGAATTTGAGCCTCTGTCTCGGTTCCTCTTCCCCGCAGGCGCTGTTCTAGCTCCTCAACGGAAGGAGGAAGGATGAAGATTGAGGTCATATCCTCGGCTTTTCCTCGAATCTGGCGGGCCCCCTGCAGGTCGATTTCAAGCACAACATGGAGATTGTTCTCCTCAGCTAGTTCAACCTCAGACCGTAGGGTGCCGTAAAGATCGCTACCATGCACCTCAGCCCACTCCAGGAATTCCCCCTGGCTGATCATCTTCTCGAAATCCTCGCGTTTGACGAAGTGGTAGTGAACACCGTCTATCTCGCCAGGGCGCGGACTTCTGGTGGTGGCAGAAACCGACAATCTAAAGTCATCGTGCTTTCTTAGGATTTCTTTTACCAAAGATCCCTTACCCACCCCGGCTGGACCCACCAGTACCAAAAGGCTCACAGCTGTCCCCTCATGTCTTCAATGAGTCTGACAATACCCTTGGGGCCGGCGGAGTAGACAGCTCTTGATACTGAGCAGATAACTCGCGATGAGCTTGCGCCAAATAAATTCACAAGGTCAGTCAACTTAGCCCCCTGCGCTCCAAAGCCTGGACTGAGAATCGGAACACCAATGTCAACATTCTTTATCTGGCCGATCCCGAAATTCTCTAGCTCTTGGGTTGCACCAATAACCACTCCCACATCGCCCTGAGACAGTTCAGCTACACCTCTAAGGACTTTCGCGGCTACGGTTTGATTACCACTCTTAGCCAGTTGTATTTCAGCTGCCTCAGGGTTTGATGTTGCTGCTAATACAAACACTCCAGCCTCAACATCTCTAGCAATCTCAACTACCTCTGCCAGTGAACTGGGTCCCAGATAGGGTGAAACAGTGAGAGCATCTGATCTCAGCGGTGAGTCATCCCCAAACCAAGCCTGAGCATAGCCCTGCATGCTGCTTCCGATGTCACCCCGCTTTGCATCCGAGATAATCATCAAATCAACTTCTCTTGCAGCAACAAGAACTTCCTCGAGAGCAAAAATGCCACTGGAGCCAAATCTTTCAAAAAAGGCAACCTGCGGTTTGATTAGGCCGACTCTTCCCTCTGCTGCCGAAACAATTGCGTAACCAAAATCCCGAGCTCCTTCTGCTGTATCAGGAATTCCCCAATCGGTCAGGACCTGCTCTGATGGATCAATACCAATGCAAAGCTGTCCAAAATCCTGAAATCGACTCTTTAGTCTTTCCGCAAAACTAGGCATCTGCGATTTCCCTAAATTTTGCATGGACCTGCAGAGGTGTAACGCTAAAACCGCCCTCACGAATGATTTCAAAAGAACCAATGGCTGCGGCTAATTGAGCCACTGTGGTGAAGATGGGCTTGTCCGCGGCTGTAGTGGCGGCCCTGATCTCATAGCCGTCGCTTCGAGCATCTGCTCCCGAAGGTGTATTGACGACGACATCAACTTCGCCGTCTGTGATCATTTCGACAATTGACCTCTCACCTCCCGCTTGGGAATACTTCGCAACTGTCACGCTTGCGATTCCATGCCGGTGGAGCATCTTTGACGTTCCCTCAGTTGCCAGGATGCGGTAGCCAAGCTGGGCAAGTCTCCTGACGGGTAAAACTATCTGCGGTTTATCCCTGTCTGCCACGGAAATAAACACTGTTCCGCTTAGGGGAATTGAAGAACCCGCAGCAGCTTGAGATTTAGCAAAGGAGGAAGGGAAGTTACTGTCAATTCCCATAACTTCACCAGTTGAGCGCATCTCTGGACCCAGCAGACTGTCCACGAATCTTCCCTCCCTGGTTGCAAACCGCTTGAAGGGCAGTACTGCTTCCTTTACTGAAACCGGGGTGTTGGCTGGCAGCATTGTCGCATCATTCTTGGGTAGCTGGCCATTCTCAATGATGGATTTGATTGAGCGACCGACCATAACCAAGGCTGCCGCCTTGGCCAGGGTGATTCCTAATGCCTTCGAAACAAATGGGACTGTACGAGAGGCTCTGGGGTTTGCTTCGAGTACATAGAGAACATCTGATGCCAGCGCGAATTGCACATTCAGCAATCCCCGCACATCTAGGCCCTTTGCAATTTGGCCAGTTGCTTCGACGACTCGCCCAATCTGGGCATCACTGAGGGTTATTGGAGGCAGTGTGCAGCTGGAATCGCCTGAGTGAATACCAGCCTCTTCAATGTGCTCCATAACGCCACCAACATAGAGTGTCTCTCCATCAAAAATTGCATCAACATCAATCTCAATTGCATCATCTAAGAAGCGATCCACCAGGAGCGGATGTTTACTGTCCACGAGAGCGTGTTCAGCGATTCTCTCGAAATAGTCGGCAAGACTCTTTTCGTCGTAAACAATCTCCATTCCACGTCCACCAAGCACAAAGCTGGGTCTAACCAAAACGGGGTAACCAATTCGCTCGGCAATCTCTTTAGCTTCAGTGAAGTTAGTTGCGGTTCCGTTAGCAGGAGCTCTCAGGCCGCTCTTATCCAAGATGGCCTGAAAGAGACCTCGTTCTTCAGCCAGGTCGATTGATTCAGGCGAGGTTCCAAGGATGGGAACGCCCGCATCTTTGAGGCCCTGGGCAAGTCCCAGTGCTGTTTGCCCACCTAGTTGCACCAAAACACCAAGTAGCTTGCCTGACTGTGACTCGGCGTGGATTACTTCGAGAACATCCTCAAGAGTCAGTGGTTCAAAGTACAGTCGATCTGATGTGTCGTAGTCAGTTGAGACGGTTTCGGGATTGCAGTTGATCATTATTGTCTCGTAGCCAGCATCCCTTAGAGCAAAAGCCGCATGCACGCAGGAGTAGTCGAATTCCACACCCTGACCTATTCGATTAGGACCACTACCCAGAATCACAACCTTCTCTCTGCTAGAAGGAATAACTTCGGTCTGTTGGTCATAGCTGCTGTAGTGATAGGGCGTTAGAGCAGGGAATTCACCTGCGCAGGTGTCAACTGTCTTGAATACTGGTCTGACATCCAAACTGTGCCGGAGACTTCGAAAATCCTCCTCAGTGCTTCCTCGCAAAGAGGCAAGCTGCGCGTCACTGAATCCGTGCTTTTTGGCTCTTACTATGTCCTGCTTCGTTAGTTCCTCAATTCCTGCGAACCAAGATGCAACTTCATTGATAAGAACTATCTGATCAAGGAACCAGGGATCAATCTTCGTCGCGTCGAAAACTTGCTCGAGGCTAGCCCCAAGGCGAAGTGCCTGCTGTACCTGAACAATTCTCTTGTCAGTAGGGATTTTGATTGCTGCGAGCAGCTCAGGGAGTGTCTCGGAGGTTTCATTCCAGTGGAAGGAACTACCTCGCTTTTCCAGTGAGCGCAGTGCCTTCTGGAGCGCCTGAGTGAAGGTTCTTCCTATTGCCATGGCTTCCCCGACGCTCTTCATAGTCGTCGTGAGGGTTGGGTCAGCGGCTGGGAATTTCTCGAATGCGAATCTAGGTGCTTTGACAACTATGTAATCCAAGGTTGGCTCGAAGCTGGCGGGAGTTACCCCGGTGATGTCATTTGGAATTTCATCAAGGGTGTAGCCAATTGCTAACTTGGCAGCAATCTTTGCGATTGGGAAACCTGTTGCCTTTGACGCCAGAGCTGAGGATCTACTAACGCGCGGATTCATCTCAATCACGATTACGCGGCCAGAGGTGGGCTCGACTGCAAACTGGATGTTGCAACCACCTGTATCAACACCAACATCCCTGATGATTTGGATACCGATGTCACGCAAGTTCTGATACTCACGGTCAGTCAGTGTCAAAGCAGGCGCGACTGTGATGGAATCACCAGTGTGAACACCCACTGGGTCAAAGTTCTCAATTGAACAGACAACAACTGTGTTGTCGTTTCGATCCCGCATTAGCTCAAGCTCATATTCCTTCCAGCCAAGAATGCTCTCCTCAAGCAGCACTTCACTAGTTGGTGATGCCTGCAGACCTGCCCCTGCAATTCTCCTTAGGTCTGCCTCGTTATAGGCAAAGCCTGAGCCAAGACCGCCCATCGTGAAGGATGGTCGAACCACCATCGGGTAGCCAATCTCCTGCGCTATCGCAAGGCAATCTTCAATGGAGTGAGCAATTTTGCTTTTCGCAACATCGGCTCCTGCTTTCAGAACAAGGTCTTTGAACTCCTGTCGATTTTCGCCAGCACGAATTGCATCAACATTTGCTCCAATTAGTTCGACATTGAATCTGGCTAGACTGCCACGCTCATATAGGGCCATGGCTGCATTCAAAGCTGTCTGGCCCCCTAGAGTCGGAAGTATCGCATCTGGCTTCTCCTTCTGGATGATTGACTCGATTACATCCGGCGTGATTGGTTCAACATAGGTGGCGTCAGCAAAGTCGGGGTCGGTCATTATCGTCGCTGGATTTGAGTTGATGAGAATGACCCTGATTCCCTCCTCCCTCAGGACTCGACATGCCTGAGTTCCCGAGTAATCGAATTCACAGGCTTGGCCGATAACGATTGGGCCAGAACCAATCACAAGAACAGACTTTATGTCTTGACGCTTAGGCACGTTTCTCCCTTATCGCAGCTAGGAACTTGTCAAATAGATAGTGTGAGTCGTGGGGCCCGGCCGCGGCCTCTGGGTGATACTGAACCGAGAATGCTGGAATGTCCAGGCACTCCAAGCCTTCAACAACGTTGTCATTCAGGCCTCGATGTGAAACCCTAACTCTGCCAAAGCCATTCGGTGAGATTGCTTCATCTGAATCCATTTGCACAGCGAAACCATGGTTGTGGGCTGTTACCTCAACCCTGCCACTGGTTGTATTTAGCACTGGTTGATTGATGCCCCTGTGCCCAAAGCTCAACTTGTAGGTGTTGAACCCCAGCGCTCTGCCGAGTAGTTGATTTCCAAAGCAAATACCAAAGAAAGGTAAACCCTTGGAAAGTAGCTGTTTTAGTAGTTCGACCTGTTCCGCACTTGCCTCTGGATCACCTGGTCCGTTTGAGTAGAAGATTGCATCTGGATTTTCTTTGAGTATCTCTTCGATTGATGAGGTTGCGGGAAACACAATTACTTCAAGGCCGCGCTCAGCCAAGTGTTCCAGAGTGGATTTCTTAACTCCAAGATCAATAATCGCGACCGAACCAATCCGCTGCCCAACGGGTTCAATTCGATAGGTGCTTTGCGTCGTGACGGCGTTCGATAGAAACTGGCCCTTCATCTTTGGTGCATTTTGCACCATTGAAATCATCTCTTGTGCATTGAACTCATCCCCTGAGAATATGCCGGCCCGCATTGCTCCAGCATCTCGAATCTTGAGAGTAATAGCTCTTGTATCGAGATCAGCAATTCCCACAACACCCGATGCCTTTAAGTCATCCTCGAGGCTTCTCTCAGCTCTCCAGTTGCTTGAAATACGACTTGGTTCTTTTACGACGTATCCAGCAACCCAAATTTTTGCTGACTCTTCGTCACGTTCGTTCATCCCAACGATGCCGATGTGCGGTGCTGTCTGAAGAACAATCTGGCCAGCATAGGAAGGGTCAGTAATTGTCTCCTGATAGCCAGTCATGCCAGTTGCAAAAACAAGTTCTCCCAGGGTTTGACCCTTAGCACCAAAGGACTCACCTTCGAAAATACTGCCGTCCTCGAGGACCAAATACGCTTTATTCACTTCTCACTCCCAGCTTTTCCTCCAGAATTCGAATTCGCTTCTCCTGATCAACAGTTATGCGAAGGTTGGTAATCAAGTCCCTCTCACCCAAAGTCCAGTGAATCTGCAGTAGTCCTCGAGGCTCAACGCCCTTGTCAATAGTCGCCGAACCTCTTGTCAGCATGTGAATTTCGTCGCGTGGGATAGAAAAATCCCCCTCACCAACCCTGCGAAGCGACAGGGCGTCATCGCTAGCGAAAACCTCACACTTACCTCGATTGCCAAGTCCAAATGCCCAGACTCTTTCGAGTGGCGAAGCGGCAAAAACCGTTGAGACATATAGTGCTCTGAAAAGTAGCTCACCTTCTCGAAAGCTCCCTGGATTCTCTAGGGAAGCCTCTTGAGCGGCACGCCTCGATGAGATCCGTCTCCAGATACAGAAGGCGATGAGAAACACGAGCGACACGAGGATGGCTCCGATTACTTCCCTAGTTAGCAAGCTGAGCATCCTTTACAGTGAACATACCTTGGAAGATGGTGTGCACAACCTTCCCTGGCAATTCCAATCCAGACCATGGGTTATTTCTTGATAAGGATTGCGTATCTTGTTGAATGTGCCTTGTTGCCTTGGGATCAATGAGGGTGATGTTCGCTGTTCCTCCGAGTTCCAGTCGTCCCTGATCAGACAGACCTCCGATGTCTGCGGGTTTTGAGCTAGTCAACTCAACAAATTTCTCCCAACTCTCTCCGGCTTGCTCAATGAGGACTAATTGCAAGACGCTCGCTGCTGCTTCTAGTCCTACCATCCCATTGGCCGCCCTGGACCACTCGCAATTCTTTTTCTCGTCCGAATGTGGTGCATGATCTGTTGCAAGAATGTCAATGCTCCCATCGACAACTCCCTGACGAAGAGCTTCAACATCCTCATTCCGGCGCAGTGGTGGGTTTACTTTGTAGACGGGGTTATAGGTCCTAACTAGCTCCTCTGTCAGCAGTAGGTGATGGGGCGTAACCTCCGCTGTAATCTGCGCACCTTTTGCCTTAGCCCAACGAACCACTTCGAGGCCCTCTGCTGTTGTGATGTGGCACACGTGCAATCTCGCACCAGTTTCAATTGCTAGTTCGGCATCTCGGGCAATGACATCAGCTTCGGCAGAGGCTGGCCAACCAGCCAGACCAAGCTCCAGACTCAAAGCTCCTGCGTTCATTTGCGCGCCGACAGTTTGTTCATGGTCCTGCGAATGCTGAGCAATGACAGCACCAAGCCTCTTAGCCTCAAGGAGTGCAATTCTCATGAGTTCACGGTCATTGAGGCAGTTTCCATCGTCACTGAAGACCCTAACCTGCGCTTTGGAATTTGCTAATTCCATGAAGGGGCTTAGCACTTGACCTTCAAGACCCTTGGTAATAGCACCAATCACTTTCACATCAACAAGTCCGACTCTCTTGCCTTCATCAAAGACCCACTCGGCGACCTCAGCACTGTCGGTTACCGGCATCGTGTTTGCCATTGCGAATACGGCTGTGTATCCACCCATGGCAGCGGATCTAGATCCCGAAGCGATAGTCTCACTCGACTCGTAACCAGGTTGACGAAGATGGGTGTGTAGGTCGACAAAACCAGGCAGTGCCAATAATCCTGAACAATCGATTCCTGTCCCATCAACGCGTCCGATTGCCGCAATCTTGCCGTCTTGAACTTCGATGTCTACTGCTGCACCACTAGCCAGTTGAACGTTCTTTAGTATCACGAGTCACCTGCTAGCAGCCTGTGGAGTACGGCCATTCTTATTGCAACACCGTTCTTGACCTGTTGCAAAATGGTGCTTCTGGGGTCATCGGCAGCCTCCGAGCAAATCTCAAGGCCTCTATTGATAGGACCTGGATGCATAATCAGACAGTCTCTTGAGAGATTTTGCAGTCGAGTCCTAGAAAGTGACCAGTCGCGGGTGTAATTTGCCTCGCTGTTTGAGAAATTCTCCAGCATTCTCTCTCTTTGCACACGAAGCATCATGACAACATCAGGTTGCTCGCCAAGTGAATCATCGAAGTTGTAAGAAACAGAGGCTCCTAATTTTTCAAACTCCTTAGGCAGAAGTGTCTCTGGACCTGCAAGAGTAATGTCAGCGCCTAGCAGCCTCAGTAAGAGGACGTTGCTTCTTGCAACTCTTGAGTGGAGTATGTCTCCAACTATTAGGACCTTGAGCCCATCAAGCTGCACTCCCCTTCGTTGCTGGATGGTCAGTGAATCAAGGAGTGCCTGCGTAGGATGCTCGTGAGTTCCATCCCCGGCGTTAATGATGGCTGAACTAATCCAACCCATGTTTGCTAATTGAGCCGGTGCTCCACTCTCAGTGTGTCGGATGACAATGCAATCTGCGTCTAGCGCCTGAAGTGTCTGGGCGGTGTCTCTAAGTGACTCACCCTTAGCAACCGATGAACTGTCGGCACTGACATTTATTACATCTGCTGAAAGCCTGGTTGCCGCAATCTCAAAGCTGATTCGGGTCCTTGTTGAGTTTTCATAAAAGAGATTTACGACTGTGCGTCCCCTTAGGGTCGGCAGTTTCTTTATTGCCCTCTCATTGACCTGAGCCATCTCTTGACCAAGCTTGAGAAGCTCCTCAGCGCTGTGGCGATCTAAATCTCTAATTGAAACCAGATGTTTCATTGTTCAATCACCACCTCATCCCTGCCATCGGACTCTAGAAGCAGAACGTTCACCCTCTCGTCGGCCGAGGTTGGCAGATTCTTACCGACGAAGTCTGGTCGAATTGGCAGTTCACGGTGTCCACGGTCCACTAGAACAGCAAGCTTGACCTGCTTTGGTCTTCCAAAATCGACAAGAGCATCAAGGGCTGCCCGGATGGTTCTTCCGGAGTAAAGGACATCATCCACTAGGACAACGATTTTGTTGTCTAGACCTGATGCAGGCAGAGTTGTCTCCTGAATCCTCCTGGTAGCTGAAACAGAGTCATCTCGGTACAGAGTCACATCCAAAATTCCAGCTTCACCCGAATAGGCAGGGTTTAGTTCCCTGAGGTGCGCAGCTATTCGCCTGGCTAGAAAGACCCCTCGGGTTGGTATTCCAAGAACAAGAATGTCCCCTGAACCGGAGGTTGTCTCAATGATTTCGTGTGAAATTCTCTTTAAAGAGCGGGAAAGGTCATCTGCTGATAAGACGACGCGACTAGACATTCCTCGCTCCTTCTTCGCCTCACAGGACGAACTTAAAGGATTTCTTGGAAGATGCTATCAGGTCTAGAGAGCCTGTCTATCTTTTGCCAAGCGTGCCAAAATACCGTTTACGAATTTGGGTGAATCATCAGTTGAAAGTTCACTTGCTAGGCTCACGGCCTCTGAGATTGCCACTTCAGACGGAATTTCCGTGTTGTAGAGAAGCTCCCAGCTCGCCAGTCGAAGGATGGCCCTGTCAACAGTGGGCATTCTGTCTAGGCTCCAGCTCTCTGCCAAGAGTTGCAACCTTGAGTCGATTCTCTCTCGATTAGCTAGGTAGCCGCCAACCAGAGTCTCCGCGTAGTCAAAAATTGCCGCTTGACTCTCTCGGTTAGCAGAGGATTGCTCGGTCCGCTTCAGCACCTCAAGGGCATCTTCACCAGTAAGGTCAGCGGCAAAGAGAGCATCAAGTGCTCGCTTTCTTGCCTTACTCCTTGCACTCACTAGTCAGTGACTCGACCTAGATAGTCACCGGTGCGGGTGTCGACTTTGACCTTGGTGTTGTTCTCAATGAACAGTGGCACCTGAATTTGATACCCAGTCTCCAGCGTCGCTGGCTTTGTTCCACCTGTAGATCTGTCGCCCTGCAATCCCGGTTCGGTATAGGTGATCTCTAATACAACAGAAGCCGGTAGTTCAACATAGAGCGGGTTTCCATCGTGCAATGCAACCACCGCGCTCTGGTTTTCAAGAAGGAAATTACTGGCCTCACCTACCACTGCTGCATCGAGTGTGATCTGATCGTAGGTGGTTGAATCCATGAAGACAAACCCTGAGCCATCGTTGTACAGATACTGCATGTCTCTTCGGTCAACATTGGCTGTTTCTACCTTCACACCAGCATTGAAGGTCTTGTCGACAACTTTGCCAGTTGTGACACTGCGCAATTTTGTCCTGACAAAGGCGGGACCTTTGCCTGGCTTGACATGCTGAAATTCGATGACGCTCCAGAGTTGGCCGTCAATAAGTAGCACCATTCCGTTACGCAGATCGTTAGAGGTTGCCATTTTTCTCCTTGCTAAGCAGCAAGCAGTTTAGCGGTGTGCGAGAGCTCTGATTGCTAGCTCATAGGAGAGGTGACCAAATCCTGCGATAGTCCCACTTGAAACCGCGGAGATAACGCTGGTCTGCCGGAATTCTTCCCTGGCATGCGGGTTAGAAATATGGACTTCGATTAGGGGAATTCCAGACTTAGTAACTGCAGCACAAGCATCCCTCAGGGCGTATGAGTAGTGAGTGAACGCAGCCGGGTTAATGATTACGGCAGTTTTAGACTCAAAAGCTTCGTGCAACCAATCAATCAGGACTGTCTCACTATTGGTTTGTCTAAACGAGAGCTCAATTCCCAGCTCCGCTGCAACTTTTACGCAGTGCTTCTCCAGGTCCTCAAGGCTCTTGAGTCCATAGACATCAGGCTCTCGCCTACCAAGCAGATTAAGGTTCGGTCCGTTCAGCACCATAAGTTTCATAGATAGAACTATTCCACAATTGCCTGGTAGGCGGTGAACAATAGCTCATTGGTGGGGGCCGAAAGAATGGTCGGTTTGCCAATTCTTTCCAGCACAATGAATCGAAGCGTCCCACCCCTGGTCTTCTTATCTCGCTGCATAGTTGCAAGTAGCTGCTCGAACTTGTCGGCGGGGTAGGTCATTGGAAGCCCCAGTTTCGAGAAAACGGCTCTGTGCTTGTCAACGTCGCTTGTTGATAGCTTGCCTGAGAGTTGAGAAAGTTCAGCTGCGAAGACCATCCCAATCGAAATGGCAGCACCATGTCTCCACTTATAGCGCTCGGCATGCTCAATTGCATGCCCTAGGGTGTGGCCATAGTTGAGAACTTCGCGCTCGCCTGACTCACGAAAATCAGCGGTTGTGATCCTCTCCTTAATCATGATTGACCTAGTGATTAGGTCTGCGAAAACAGGACTATCGATGTCGGTGGCCGAATCATCTTCAAGCACGAGATCCAACATGGACTCATCTTCAATAAAGCCATACTTAACAACCTCGGCCATACCTGCTAGCAGTTCATTTCGTGGAAGGGTTCTCAGGGTGTCAAGATCGACAAAAACCTTTGTCGGTAAGTGAAAACTTCCAACCAGGTTCTTTCCCTCAGCGGTATTAACCCCTGTCTTGCCACCTATTGCCGCATCAACCATTCCCAGCAAAGTTGTTGGAACAAGAAACAGGCGAACGCCCCTGAGCCAGTTAGCAGCAACAAAACCAGCAAGGTCCGTTGTTGATCCACCACCTAGCCCTAGCACGCAGTCATTGCGATTGAAATCAGCCTGACCCATAATCTTCCAGCAGAAAGATGCAACCTCAATCCGCTTCGCATCTTCACCTGCTGGAACTTCGGCTATCAGCACTTCGTAACCAGCTGATTCAAGCGCATCTTTGAGAACATCGCTGGTTGCTGACAGAGCTGAAGGAGAGACGAGAAGAACCTTCTGCGCACCCTCCAGGTGCGGCGCTATGTCGTTTAGAAGACCCCTGCCAATAACGCTATAGCTCATGGCTCTCGACCTTACTTTGAAGTTCCTCTAGGAGGTCTTTAATCGGTCTGTTTCCAGTAAAAATCGTTAGGTTGGCCAAAGACCTATAAATGGGAATTCTCTCTTCATAAATGGTTGACCACCGACCTGGGTCGTCGCGCAGCAGCGGTCGCTTAGCTATGTTGACCCGTCCAATCACTGACTCATAGCTAGTGTCCAACAGGACGACAAGGGCGTTCTTCATTGCTTCCCGATTTGCTTCGCGGAGTATGACGCCACCCCCGGTGGCAATAACACCGCCAGATTCAAGCGCCCTTGAAAGAGCCGTCGCTTCCAGGTCTCGAAATCGATCTTCACCCTGCTCTTCAAAAATCTTGGCTATTGGTCCGTGATGCTTTTCTACTTCCCTATCGGTATCTGTGAAGGGAAGGCCCAACGCCTTGGCCAACTTCTTGCCCAGAGTTGTCTTACCAGCACCCATTGGGCCAATCAACACGATTGGCTTCATTATTCACTCTTGGCTATGCGAGATTTTAAGACTTCTGGGATTGCTTCTAGGTAACTCTCAAGATTGCGCTTCGTCTCCGCTAGAGAATCTCCCCCAAATTTCTCGAGTACAACATTGGCAATCGTCAGTGCAACCATCGCCTCGATAACGATTCCTGCAGCAGGAACAGCACAGACATCACTTCGTTGATGGTGAGCGGTTGCTGCATCGCCGCTTTGGGTGTCGACTGTCTGCAATGCCCTTGGAACAGTCGAGATTGGCTTCATACCAGCACGGACACGAATAATCTCGCCATTACTCATGCCGCCCTCAATGCCGCCCGCCCTATCGGTGATTCTCTCCACAAGACCCTCATTCCGGACTATCTCGTCATGAGCAACGCTCCCGCGTCGCCTTGTGGTTTCTAACCCGTCACCTATTTCAACGGACTTTATCGCCTGCACACCCATAACAGCGGCGGCCAACTGTGAGTCGAGTCTCCTGTCCCAGTGGACATATGACCCAAGACCTGGGGGTACCCCATAGACGAGTGTCTCCACTACCCCACCGACTGTGTCGCCAGAGGAATGGCAGTCATCGATTTCAGAAACCATTCGCTGAGAGGCACCTGCGTCAAAACAGCGAACTGGATCAGAGTCAAGTTTCTCTCGATCGCTTGGTTTCGGAAGGTCTAGCGACTGATTTTGCTGAGTTCCAATTGCCACGGTGTGGGTGACCAGTTTGATTCCAAGCTCAGCTAGAAAGTTCTGTGCAACCTTTCCCAATGCCACACGTGTAGCGGTTTCTCTAGCACTTGCCCTCTCTAGAACAGGGCGCGCCTCATCAAAGCCATACTTCTGCATTCCAGTGAAATCGGCATGCCCAGGTCTAGGACGAGTTAGCTTGCTGGCTCGAGCCCCAGTCAGATCCTCTTCCGAAACTGGTGCAGCACTCATGACCGTTTCCCATTTGGGCCATTCTGTATTTGCAATCCGAATTGCAATCGGACCACCCTGGGATAAACCGAACCGAACACCAGCAGATAGGGTGACGTGGTCCTCTTCAAACTTCATTCGAGCACCGCGGCCGTAGCCAAGACGCCTTCTAGCCAGTGCATCCTGGATGTCTTCAGCAAGAACGGGAACGCCAGCGGGAAGACCCTCAAGGACTCCAATGAGTTCGGGGCCGTGCGATTCGCCTGCGGTCAGCCATCTAAGCATCTAGCTATTCTTCCATCTCGGCGGCTCTGAGCATCAAATCGTGCATAACCAGCTCGTCCTCAAAGGGCTCTGCGTTGTTTAGCAGGATCCGCAACTGCCCAATAGCCTGCCAAATCAACATCTCCAGGCCAGAGATGTGCCTTTGAAAATTCGGGGAAAAGGGCTGCGCGTAAACAGCATCCAGGACAGTTCCAGGTCGGTTACCGGTGGCTAACGATGGAAAAACTCCCTTCGGCAAGGTGACAACAACCAGCTCACAATCAAGCACCGCATCCAAGCCGGCAATTGAGGCTCCATATCTCTCAGCAAGTGTGTTTGCCTTGTCCATGTCGCGACCCCAGATGAGCCTTTCTTTATCACTGAAGGCAGTGAGAGCAGATCTGGCTGTGGCACCAGTCCCAACAATGCCGACCTTGGAAAACGACAGCTGGCTGGTTGCACTTCTAAGGCCCATAACGTCAGTGTTGTAACCCTGAAATCCTGTTGCAGTCTTTACCAGGAAGTTTGTTGAGCCAGTTGCTCTGGCAACATCATCAATTGTCTCTGCCGCAATCAACGCCTCCTCCTTAAGAGGCATGGTGACGGCCAGAGCATCCCAATTGCTTCCTTGATCCCTAAGCCAATGAGTGAGATGGGAAGGAAGATCAATTTTGGCGAAACTTGATTCATGCCCGAGATACTTAAGTGCAGCGGATTGAATAACCGGTGATTTTGAATGTGCGATCGGAGAACCAAGAACTGCAATTTTGATCATTAGTTCCACCCAGGATTATCTCTGAGCCACTGCCTGTAAAGCTCTACTGCACGCTCGTGTTCCCGCAGTGTTTCCGAAAAAACAGTTTCACCTGTTGCTAAGTTGATAGTTACAAAGAATAGGTAATTTCCCTCTGCAGGATTCATAGCAGCGTCAATCGCAAGTTTCCCTGGCGATGAAATTGGGCCAGGTGGCAAACCTGAATAGACATAGGTGTTGTAAGGATTTTCAATGTCTGCGATGCCAGCTTGGAACGAGTCAATCGAACCCTCGTAGTAGTACTTAACAGTCGGGTCAGTTTGAAGCAGCATTCCTCTATCGATTCGATTATTGAAGACAGTTGAGACCTTATAAAAATCCGACTCCAATTTCGCTTCTTCTTGAATAATTGACGCAAGGGTCATTAACTCAAGTGATTCTTCGATTTCTATCCCTAGTTTTTCCAACACTTGCTCTGTCTTTTGAAGCATCGCTTCAATAACTACGACTGCCGAAACACCTGGGTCAAATTGATAGGTTGCGGGAAATAGATAACCCTCAAGCGTCGGACCTGGATACAGATCGTTTTTGCTTTCAATCACCGAAGTCAGATCCGCGACTTCCAGAGACAACTTTTCCGCCAAAAGAGGGACAATCTGAGCTATTTGATAGCCCTCGGGGATGGTTACCGTCTGATAGACCCGGTTCTCTCCGGCCAAAAGTAGCTGCAAAGCTTCAACTCCTGGTATTTGCTTTGGGAACTCATAGTGGCCTGGATATATGACGAGGTCTGATTCCAGCATCGGCCTGTAAATAGCATCAAAGGACTTAATCACATCAGCGGCGAGTAGTTTCCGAGCAACATCCTCACCCTTGTCACCAACCTCAATCACGATTATGGCTGTTCCACTACCGGGTCCTGGATAATCTTCGACAGTGATGCGTGCAATGAGTGAATTCCACAAATTCTCAACAGGTCCTCGGAAAACCAGGAAACCACCGACAACCAGCGCGCTGAGAGTGAAGATAGAAACTAAGAGGACGACTAGCGACCGCTTGTTCTTATTCTCGGCTACCTCAAACTCTTCCAGCAAGGTACTCCTCGAGTTCTAAGCCACATTGATGATTGCACGCAATAGCGGATTCAACAATCAATCTTGCTGACTCAGCGTCAATTGCGAATCTATTCTCTCTGCTAGAAATCCCAGCAGACCTAAGATTCCTAGCAGATTCTGAAGTAGTGAGCCGCTCGTCAATCAGGAATATAGGTAGCGCAGAAGCTCCGGCTAGCTCCTTGGCGAAGGCTAGAGCCCTCTCGGTTGCTGGAGTTACTTGACTCTTCAGATTAATTGGAAAGCCAACATAGATTCTTGAAGCTTGTTTATCTGAAACAACTTCCAGAATCTCTTTAAGAGCATGCTCCCTGCTCACGCTCTCGAGGCCGATAGCGAGCGAATCAATTCCAAGGGCTAGTCCAACTCGGTTTTCACCTGGATCGACTCCAATGCAAATCAAGAAATCAGTCCCTTTGCAGCCTGGATCGCCTCGCGCAGTTTGGCTGATTCAACTCCCCCGCCCTGAGCAAAATCAGCTTTTCCGCCACCGCCACCACCAAGAACTTCAGCAGCCTGCTTTGCCATGACTCCAGCATTGCTTCCAGACTTCTGAGCTGCCTGACCAACACCGACCATGACAACTGGCTTACCTTCAATGACAGAACCAAGAATGACTACTGCTGATTCTCCAAGCTGATCACGTGCGGACATCGCCAGTTGGCGAAGAACATCACTGCTGTCAGTTTCGATTTGGTGAGCGATAACCTTACGGCCCCCGATGTCCTCGCTGCTCTTCAACATTTCTCTCACTTCGGAAAGCCCTTGACGAAGTTTCAGATCTTCGAGCTGCTTCTGCGCCTGCTTTAGAGCCTCGATTGACTCAAAAACCTTTGATTCCAACTCGCTGACTGGAGTTTTGAGTTCAGAGGTTAGTCGTTTAATGATTGCTCTCTCCGCCAGAAGAACCCTTAGAGCGTCAATACCAACCTCAGCTTCGAGTCTTCTAACACCAGATCCGACGGAAGACTCGCCAGTTAGAGAAACCAGTCCGATCTGAGATGAACGGCTTACGTGCGTTCCACCGCAGAGCTCTCTCGACCAAGGGCCACCAACCTGAACCACCCGAACCGATTCGTCGTAGGTTTCTCCGAATAGAGCCAGCGCCCCCCATTCTCGTGCCTCAGGCAGGCTCATGAACTGCGCACTTACCGCGAGATCCGATCTAATGGCGAGATTTGTTACCTCTTCAATCTCGCTCTTGGTGGCTTCTGAAAGTGACTCACCCCAGGCAAAGTCGAGACGCATGTATCCGGGTCGGTTGTACGAACCCGACTGCAGGGCGTTTGGTCCTAGAACCTGCCTAAGTGCAGCATGAACAACGTGAGTTGCACTGTGGGCCTGACACGCACCAAGTCGCCAGTCGGGATTAACCTTGGTCTCAACCTGCTGCTCGAGTGATATCTCTCCGCTAACCACTCTCACCTGATGTGAAAAGAGGCCCTTCACTGGCTTTTGAACATCCAGAACTTCTAGGACTGTATTTCCCATTCTGATTTGTCCAGCATCAGCAATCTGCCCACCAGATTCAGCATATAGAGATGTCTGATCCAGAATTACTTCACCGATTTGCCCACTAGAAAGCTCACCTACAGCCCGCCCGTCGTGTATCAGGCCAATGACATGAGCCTCAGCATCCAGCGTCTCGTAGCCGAGAAACTTAGTCTCGCCTCGAGCTCTAAACTCCCGATAGACATCGAGATTGGTGCTAGCGCGCTTGCTCTTGGCGTCCTGCTTAGCTCTATCTCTCTGGGCCTGCATGAGTGTGTTGAATTTTTCGCGGTCAACAGTTTTGCCGCTCTCCTGCGCAATCTCCAAGGTCAGATCAATTGGGAAGCCATAGGTGTCATGCAGTAGGAATGCAATCTCACCTGAGAGTGTCTCCTTGGTCTTCAACAGTTCTTCCTCAAGAACCTGGCTACCTGAATCGAGAGTCTTTCGAAAACCAGTTTCTTCGGCAACGGCTGCCCTTAGTACGCGAGGAAAACTCTCTTCAAGTTCGGGATAGGCATCTACCATCGCGTTCTTGCTGGCCGTGAACAATTCTTGGAAACATGGGTCAGTAATGCCCAGCAGTCTTAGCGCTCGAATAGATCTTCTCAGCAATCTTCTTAGTACGTATCCCCTACCTTCATTAGAAGGTGTCACACCATCACTCATGAGCATCAGTGCAGAGCGGATGTGGTCGGCAATTACTCGCATTCGGACGTCATCGGTCTCATCGGATCCGTAATTCTTGCCACTGAGCCTGGAAGCTATGTCAATTAGCGGTCTTACCTGATCGATTTCGTAGATGTTCTCTACGCCCTGCAGCAGAAAGGCAACTCTCTCAAGTCCCATTCCCGTGTCGATGTTCTTCTTGGGTAGTTCCCCAAGAATTGGAAAGTCTTCCTTCGCTCCGCCGTCACCCCGCTCATACTGCATAAAGACGAGATTCCAGATTTCGATGTAGCGATCTTCATCTGCTTCAGGACCGCCCTCTTTTCCATAGGCAGGTCCACGATCGAAATAGATCTCCGAGCAAGGTCCAGCTGGACCGCGTTGCCCAGTTGACCAATAGTTATCCTTCATGCCGCGCTTTTGGATTCTCTCGCGCGGAACTGAGGACTGCTCTAACCAGTAGCCGATCGATTCTTCGTCATCTTGGTAAACGGTCACCCATAGTCGCTCTGGATCAAATCCGTAGCCACCTTCTGATACTGGTGAGGTAAGTAGTTCCCAAGCGAATGCTATGGCTTCCTTTTTGAAGTAATCCCCAAAGGAGAAATTTCCGTTCATCTGGAAAAAGGTTCCGTGCCTAGTGGTCTTTCCAACCTCTTCGATGTCGAGGGTTCTGACGCACTTTTGTACAGAGGTTGCTCTTGGATATGGGGCTGGCAGTACACCTGTCATGTATGGAATGAAAGGAACCATGCCAGCAACGGTGAACATCAGGTTGGGATCTTGGCTGATGAGCGAAGCGCTCGGAACAACCGTATGGTTCTTCTTCTCGAAGAACTCAAGCCAGCGCCGCTTGATTTCAGCGGTCTTCATTTACTGCTTCTTGCTGCTTGGTTTTGGTTTTGGGTTCTTCAGTTCCGCTTCACGCTCTTTGTAGCCGTCAGCCACTGCGTTACCGAAGTCCTTGGCAGCTGTCATGAGCTCATCCGCTGCGGCTTTGACCTGAGGGTTGTCTTTCGCCTGGATTGCGGCAACAGCGCCGAGTCCGAGGCCTGCTAGAAACCAACCGAACCTTGACATAACTACCTGCGCTTTCCGAATGTCTTTGTAACGCTCTGAACAACACCCATAAGTTTACTTAGCGGTGCTCCAACGGAAGCTGTGAATACAGCGACCAGGGAATTGATGTTCTCTGTTACCTGCTCAACGTCAGAGGTGATTTGGTCAATCCTCTTGAGCTGCTTATTAGCTTCTGTAAGAGTGACTTTTGCCTCAGAGAGCATTGGCTCTAACTCGTTGTTGAAAATCTGAACCGACCTGGTTGATTCTTCGATTAGTCGACCCAATTTGATTAGCGGCAGACCAAGCAGCAGCACCAGCAGAAGAATTGCTCCACTGATGACTAGTACTGCTAGGTCGCCGGCTGACAACTTGAACTACCTTGCGGCGTAGTACTCAACCACCAGCTGAACATCGCAGGTGACTGGAACTTCAGCACGCTTTGGACGTCTGACCAGTGTGGCCTGGAGTTTGTCTAGCTGAACAGATAAGTACTCGGGAGTGGTAGCGATGACGTCTGAGTGTCCCCCAGCTGCTGCAACCTGGAATGGCTCGGTCTTCTCGCTCTTCTCGTGAACGTGAATTAGCTGACCTGGCTTTACTCGGAATGATGGACGGTCTACTCTCGCACCATCAACCAGAATGTGGCGGTGAACAACCATTTGACGTGCCTGTGCCATAGTTCTGGCAAAGCCAGCTCTTAGCACAAGTGCGTCGAGTCTCATTTCCAGCAGCTCTACTAGGTTTTCACCAGTAAGACCGTCAGTTCGCTTCGCCTCCTGGAAGGTCTTGCGAAGCTGCGCCTCACGAATTCCATACTGCGCGCGAAGACGCTGCTTTTCGCGAAGTCGAACTGCAAAGTCTGAGTCAGACTTGCGCTTGGTGCGGCCATGCTGACCAGGGGCGTATCCACGCTTCTCCATGTATTTGCCAGCTTTAGGTGTTAGGGCAATCCCCAGCGCTCGCGAAAGACGAGTCTTGCTGCGGGTTCTTGATGTCTTAGACAAACAAATTCCTCTTCAAATCAGTTGGTTGGATGATGTCGGATCTCCAGCCGCTGAGTCCAGACAACCTTGGAATTCTAGCAGTTTGCCTTCGGCCTGTCACTCCCCGCCTAGTAGCTTTCTGATGGCCTTGAGACGCTCTGCCAGGGTCTTTTCATAACCTCTATCTGTGGGGAAATAGGCAGGCTCGGCCTCCGAATAATGCTGCTGAACTATTCCGGCTGAGTGGTCGTGGGGGTAGTGATACCCAACAGCACCGGTCGAGCGAAGATGAGCCGGAATTGGCGGCAAAAAACCTTCCTGCACTGCAGCGATTGCTTGATTGATTGCGTTATAAGCGGCATTGGACTTAGGGGCAAGTGAGAGGTAGATGGTCGCTTCGGCAAGCGGAATTCGACCTTCGGGCATGCCAATCTTTTCAACCACTGATGCCGCTGACTCTGCGAGTATCAAAGCGTTTGGATCTGCTAGGCCTATGTCCTCGGCTGCCAAAATCATCAGTCTCCTAGCGATAAAGCGTGGATCTTCGCCACCTTCAATCATTCTTGCCAGGTAGTGGATAGCTGAATCTGCATCTGAGCCCCTTACGCTCTTGATGAATGCACTAATAGTGTCGTAGTGAGCATCTCCACCATCGTCGTAGGCAATGGCGTTAGCGCTCAACTGTTTGAAATCCTCCGTTGACAGCTTTTTCTTGCCACTGTTGGCTCCAGCTTCCAGCAGAGAAAGTGCTCTTCTTGCATCTCCTGAGCTAATCCGAGCAAGGTAACTCAGCGCCTCTTCTTCAATATCAAGGTCATTGAAAGCTGTATCTTCGCTCAGTGCTCTCTGCAGTAGCCTAAGAATCTCCATTTCTCCAAGAGGCTCAAGTTTTACAACTAGCGATCTTGAAATCAGTGGCTTAATAACTGAGAAGGAAGGGTTTTCGGTGGTGGCTGCAACCAGTGTCAGCACGCCAGACTCGACGGCTCCCAATAGCGCATCCTGCTGTGATTTGCTGAACCGATGAATTTCATCGAGAAACAAAACCGTCGGCTTTTCAAATGCCTGCAAATCGATCTTTGCCTGTTCGATAACCTCTCTGACCTGTGCCACCGAGCTGCTGATTGCGCTTAGTTCGACAAATTTTGAAGACTGCGATAAACCGACCAATCTGGCAATTGAAGTCTTTCCACTGCCCGGAGGTCCCCAGAGTAGAACTGAATTCAAGCCTGAGCCGCTAGAACCAGTAATTAGCCGATGGAGTGGGCTCCCAGGCCTGAGGACAAGGTCCTGACCTAGGACGGCATCCAAGGTCTTGGGGCGAAGTCTTTCAGCAAGGGGAGCTACCACAACTGGATTCTAAGGGGCTTAGAATTGCAGCTCGGAAGGCGAACCGCATGAAACTAAATGACAAGCTATCGAGCTACCAAGCCAAGCAAAACCTCGTTCAGGAACGCAAAGCTAGAGCAACGAAGGACAATCGAATTGTCCTTATTGGTTCAGCAGCAGCGCTTGTAATTGCCCTAGCTGGTCAATTCGTTTACTTCAATTTCGGGCCAGGTTTTGTTCCAACAGTAGAGGATCTTCTTGCTGAGGAGGGCATTGACCCAGCTAGCTCACCTGAATATTCCCTTCCCTCCCCTGACCTAGCGGAGGCAAGAGCCTGGAACGCTGAGCTCAAGATAGGTGACAGTGACATATCTCTTGAACTGGATGGGCAGGCTGCTCCGCAGGCAGTAGCGAACTTTGTTTATCTAGCTCAACAGGGCTTCTACGAAAATGTTAAATGTCACCGACTAGTGACCGCTGGGATTTATGTCCTTCAGTGTGGTGATCCAGTTGGAGACGGTACTGGTGGTCCCGGATATTCCTTTGGACCCATCGAGAATGCTCCTGAAGGAGATAGCTATCTAGAGGGTTACCTGGCTATGGCCAGACGCGGTGGGGATGGTAACTCGATGGGGTCACAATTCTTCATCGTCTATCAAGACTCCTCAATTCCATCCGATGCCGCTGGCGGATACACCGTCTTTGGCAAGGTAACGGCAGGATTGGACGCAATTAAAGCCATAGCCGAGGCGGGCACAGCCGACGGTGGAACCGATGGTGCACCTGCCTCAGAGGTTCTGCTGAGCAATGTTTCGGTAGAGTAAAAAGTCGCTGAATTGGAGATATCTTGAGCGCTAATGAATTTGGTCGAGTCGATGAGAAGAATGCCGTCTATCTGATTGATCAGGGTACCGAGAAACTGGTTGGTCAGTACCCTGATGTCTCAGCAGAAGAGGCGTTCGCTTTCTTCGCTCGCAAATTCGAAGATCTTGAAGCTCAGGTAAGAATTCTTGAACAGAGGATTGCGGTTGGCGTCACCGATGCCAAAAGCCTGAAGGCTACCCACACCAACTTGACCAAAGAGTGTTCTGAGCCAAAAGGTGTAGGAAATTACCAGAGTCTCAGATCCCGATTGGACAAAGTCCTTCCTGCAATCGAGGAGGCAGCACAAAAGGCTCAAGCCGCCAAAGAAGAAGCTATTGCAGCAGTAATGGCAGAGAAGGAAAAGATTGCTGCCAGGGCCGAGGAATTAGTCAGCAATCTAGGAGCTGTGAATTGGAAGAAAGCTGGCGAGGAAATGGCTGAGCTCTTTTCACGTTGGCAACAAATCCAAAAAGAGGGACCGAAGGTCGCAAAATCCATAACCGATCCAGTTTGGAAGAGATTCTCGCAAGCACGTGCCAAATTTGAGGCAGGCAAGAGAAAGTACTTTGCTGTTCAAGATGCAAAGTTCAAAGAGGCCAAAAAGATTAAGGCAGACCTGACGGCCAAAGCTCAGCAATTAGTTGACAAAGGCGCGCAGGCAGCCGCCGAATACAGGAAGCTGCAGGCAGAGTGGAAGAAGGCAGGTAAGGCAGGAAAATTGGAAGAGGCTCTTTGGGAGTCCTTCCGTGCCGCTGGCGATGCAATATTCCTTAAGAAAAAGGCAGAGGATGAGCAGCTCGCTTCATCCCACGCTGAGAATTTGAACGCAAAGCTAGCTCTTCTAGGCGAAGCAGAAGCGATTGAGACAACGGATTTAAAGGCGGCACGTTCGAAGCTAAGTCAAATTCAAGCTAAGTGGTCCAAGATTGGGCACGTGCCTAAAGACCAGGTCAAGAGCGTTGAATCGAGACTACGTCAGGTGGAAAGCAAGATTTCCGAAGCGGAAAAGGAAGCATGGCAGCGCTCTGATCCTGCAGCCAAGGCCCGCAGCAACTCGCTCGTCGCTCAGCTGGAAGTGGTAATTGCCAACCTTGAGAAGGAAATCGTGAGCGCTCCTGAGCCAAAAAAGAAGGAGTTGCAGTCTCAGATTGAATCTCGCAAGGCGCTCCTGGTAGCCGCCCAAAACGCAGTGGACTAAGCGCCCTTCACTCGATAAACGTCGTAAACATTGTCAATCCGTCTTACTTGATTTAACAGATGGTCAAGATGGGACGGATCCGCCATTTCGAATACAAATCGACTGAGTGCTACTCGGTCTCGCCCAGTTGATACTGTTGCGCTCAAGATGTTTACGTGGTTTTCGGTTAAGACTCTTGTAACGTCGGAGAGCAGGCCGCTTCTATCCAGCGCCTCAACTTGAATCTGGACCATAAAGACGCCGCGGGATTGCTCTGACCAGGAAACTTCGACTACTCGTTCCGCTCTAAGGCCCTTAACATTCTTACAATCGGATCTGTGGACGGAAACTCCCTCTCCCCTGGTAATAAATCCAATTATCTGATCGCCGGGAACAGGCGTGCAGCAGCGGGCCATTTTCGTCATAACATCCGCTGAGCCTCGGACCAAAACTCCCTGATTGGCACTGCGCGGACCCCTGAGTGACTTGGGGACCTGTATCCGAATTTCCTCTGTGTCAGGCTCGGTAATTCCTTGAAGTAGCTTCAAACGTTCTATGACGCTTGCCGCCGAGATCTGACCTTGACCAATCAGGGAGTAGAGACTAGAGACGTCGGAAAGTCTGTACTCTTCGGCAATTTCCTCCAGCCAGTCAGAGTTGATGAGTGACTGAACAGGAAGACCCTGTCTGCGCAACGCTCGAATGAGGGCTTCTTTGCCCTCTTCAGTAGAGAGCTCTCGTCTTTCTTGCGTAAACCACTGCTTTATCTTTGCTCGAGCTCTAGGGCTAGCAATAAAGTTCAACCAATCTTTGCTCGGGCTCGCCGATTCTGACTTAGAGGTGAGAATTTCAACAACGTCACCGGCCTGGAGCTTTGTTTCGAGCGGCACGAGCCTTCCATTTACTTTGGCACCTATGGTTTTGTGACCCACCTCCGTGTGGACTGCATATGCAAAATCCACCGGAGTCGAACCAGCTGATAGACCAATCACACGCCCCTTTGGCGTGAATACATAAAGTTCTTTTGCCCCAATTTCGAAACGGAGGTTGTCCAAGAACTCCCCTGGGTCAGCCGTTTCCTCCTGCCAGTCGCTGAGCTGCTTCAACCACGCGAGGTCCACATCTTGTCCAGCTTCCTTAGATCCGCCTTGCTTGTACTTCCAGTGGGCAGCAACACCGTATTCGGCTCTCTGATGCATTTCCTGAGTTCGAATCTGTATCTCAACAGATCTCCCCTCTGGGCCCAGGACAGTTGTGTGAAGGGACTGATAGAGATTGAACTTCGGCATTGCTATGTAGTCTTTGAATCGTCCCGGCAGTGGTGACCAGCGGGCGTGAATAGCACCCAGTGCTGCATAACAATCCCTCACCGTGGGCACAATCACGCGAATTCCAACTAGGTCATAAATGTCCTCAAATTCCCGACCTTTGAGAACCATCTTTTGGTAGATCGAGTAATACTGCTTCGGCCGACCCTCGATGCGTGCTTTTACTTTTGCTTCGCGAAGTTCCGAGTCAATCTCTGCAATTACATTCTCTGTGTATTCACTTCTCAGTGGATTGCGCTGTTTGACTAGCGAGACAATTTCCTCATAGACCTTCGGATAAAGCACCGAAAAGCTAATGTCCTCTAGTTCAACCTTCATCGTTGAAATTCCAAGTCGATGTGCTAGTGGTGCATAGATTTCTAAAGTTTCTTGCGCCTTTCGCCTAGCTGAGTCGGGGTCGACGAATCCCCAGGTTCTTGCATTATGCAGGCGGTCCGCGAGTTTGATTACGAGAACCCTGACGTCGCGACTCATCGCGACAACCATTTTGCGCATAGTTTCCGCCTGTGCGCTATCACCAAACTTCATTCGATCGAGTTTGGTAACGCCATCAACAAGCAGCGCAACTTCTTCACCAAAATCAACTCGCAGCTGCTCTATTGAATAGTCAGTGTCCTCCACCGTGTCGTGTAGCAAAGCAGCAGCAATAGTTGCGGGTCCAGAGCCGAGATCTGCCAGAATCCTGGCAACAGCTAGCGGGTGAGTTATGTAATCTTCACCAGATTTCCGCTTTTGGCCTTCATGATATTTGTCGGCGGTTCTGTATGCCCGTTCGATGAGCTGGTAGTCAGCTTTCGGGTGGTTCTGCCTAACCGTCTTAATTAGTTCCGCTAGCTCTTCGCTAATTACGCCAGTGGCACGCTGGAAAATCCAGGGCAAGCGTGAGCGAAGCGAACTAGCCAGACTGTCCGACATCTCTCACTCCCTAGATCAAGTAGAGAGAAGTCTATTGGCGAGCCGCCATGACCCTTTCGGCTGCGGCCTTGAGCGCTGGTTCCCGCTCCCGCAGGTGAACATAGACAGGAGCGGCGAGGAATATTGAGGAGTAGGTTCCAACAATTGTTCCAACAAAAAGGGCCAAGGAAATGTCCCTAAGTGTTCCAGCGCCCAGAATGATCGAACCAATAAACAGAATCGAGGCTACCGGTAGTACAGAAACCACAGAGGTGTTGATTGATCTAACCAGGGTCTGATTAACCGCAAGGTTTACTGCCTCACCAAACGTTCTAGTCTCAGAGAGCTCTATGTCCTGAGTGTTTTCGCGAACCTTGTCGAAAACCACCACGGTGTCATAGAGCGAGTAGGCAAGAATGGTCAAAAAACCAATTACGGCGGCTGGGGTAACTTCGTAACCAACTCCGGCATAAATTCCCAGCGTAAATACCAGGTCGTGAGCCAGAGCTAGCAGCGCTGCCGCTGACATCTTCCACGATCGGAAATAGAAGGCCATCAAGATGGAAACAATCAGCAGGAAGACACCAAGACCAATGAGAGCCTGCCTGGTTATTTCCGCTCCCCAGTTAGGCCCGATGAAGCTAGAGGCAACCAGGGATGAATCTAAACCGTAGGCTTCGGCTAGAGCCAAACGAACCGCTTCGGATTCTGTATCACCAAGCTGCTGAGTCTGAATTCTCAGGTCATTAGCACCAACAGTCGTAACTGATACCTGAGCGAGCGGCACAACTGACTGAACAGCGTCAACGGCAACAGTCTGAGAAAGATTTTGCGAGTTCGTTAAACGAAACTCGGAACCTCCTCGGAATTCAATTCCAAAATTGAACCCTCCGCGGACGATTGGGAGGGTAATAGAAAGAACTACTACTACCAGAGCAACCACATACCAAATCTTGCGTCGTCCAACGAAATTGAACGAAGTTTCTCCTGAATAGAGCTGGTTTCCTAGCTCACGCATCTTACTCATGAGACTCCTGACCTTGCATTGCCTTGCGCTCAGCAATCGTTTGTCGCTTCTGGGCTTCTTTGGAGCTCTTCTTCAATTTGCTCTCTGCTACTTCACCCGAGAATCTGAATTCGCCGCGACCCTTGTATGAGGCCTCCTGAGCGCTGAGATCGAAGCCCGAGAAGCGATGACCAGAAGCGAAGAATTTGTTTCTGGAAAGAAGTTGCACCAGCGGGTGAGTAAAGAGTGTGACCAGTAAGAGGTTGATTAGCGTGGTCAGACCAAGTGTGAAGGCAAATCCTCGAACCGCAGCACTGGTTAGCAGGTAGAGAATGGTTGCTGCTGTGAAGCTAACCGCATTGGAAGCAAGGATGGTTCTGAAAGCTCGCCTCCATCCAGCCTCAACCGCTACTTCCAGGCTCTTTCCATCACGTAGTTCATCCCGGACGCGCTCGAAATAAACGATGAATGAGTCCGCCGTTATGCCAACAGAAATAATCAGACCAGCAACACCAGCAAGCGAAAGACGATAGCCCTGACGCCACGATAGGAAAGCTATGAATAGGTACACCAAGAGTGCAGCAATCACGAGTGACCCGAGGACTACGGTGGCAAGGCCACGATACTGAATCGTCATGTAGACCATGACCAGTATCAGACCGATGATTCCTGCTAGGAAACCTGCCTGGAGTGAATCCTCACCCAAGGTTGCGGATATGTTTTCCTGGCTCTGCACCTCAAAGCCGATTGGTAGAGCACCGTACTTCAACTGGTCAGCCAAAGTTGTGGCACTCTCCTGAGTGAAGTTTCCAGTGATCTGTGCCTGTCCGTTGGGAATCACCGCGTTGGTTGCTGGTGCCGTGATGATGTAGCCATCAAGGACAATTGCGAACTGATTCTGTGGAGATGGTAGACCAAATAGTCTCTGGGTAACTGCACCAAAGGCTTGGGTACCTGTGCCATCAAACTCGAGGTTTACCGCCCAAGTGTTCGTACTGGCACCAGTTTGAGTGGTAATAGTCCCGGCAAAGGCATCAGAGATGTTCTCTCCCCTGACCTCGACCGGTCCCAGGATGTATTTGTATAGAAGAAATTCATCGCAAGTAACCAATGGTTTAGCAGGGTCATCAACCTGACCAGGTGCTCTAAATGGCTTTGAACAATCCAGCTGATTGAAATCAGCCTCAACCTTCTGGGTAACCCACGCTGCATCGGAGGCATTAACTGGTGGAGTAGCGGGGACATCATTTAAGCCAGAGGTGTCGACTGGCTCAGTTCCCTCGGCTAGCGGGGTTGATTCCGCAAAAGTTATGACCGGCCTGAACTCCAAAAGAGCCGATGCCTTGATCAATTGCAAAGTATTGGCATCTGGCGTTCCAGGAATAGAGACGACAATGTTCTCATTGCCCTGGACGGTCACGCTGGCCTCACCGACACCGGAACCATCAATACGTTGACGAATAATTTCAACGGCCTGATTGAGCTGTTCCAGTGATGCAGCTTGGCCATCAGCCACGCTTGGAGTCAAGATCAACTGGGTTCCACCCTGGAGATCCAAAGCAAGTTCAGGTGTGAAGCTTGCGCCAGGCTGACCCGTGACTGTTCCCCAGGTAATTAGCGCCGCAAAGAAAGCAGCAATGCCACCGACCCAAGAAAGTTTTCGGCGGGCAGATTTAGTGGTAGTGCTTTCAGCCAAGTTTCTCTACTTCTCTTCGGAGGCAAGAACTTTGCCGACTGCTCCGCGGACAACCTTGAGCCTAGAACCTGCGGACTCGATTTCTACTTCTTCATCAGAAATCGAGACAACACGACCCTTGATGCCTGCGTGCAGGATTATGTCGCTGCCAACGGCAAGAGAAGCCTGCATGTTCTCCATTTCCTTACGTCGGCGTCTGTTCTGCATGATTAGAAGAACAATCAGCAGAGCCAGGACGGCAAACAATAGAAGGTCAATACTCAAAAGCTTTCCTAACCGAATGGTCCCGTGAAATTATAGGCGAAACCGCCATTTTGCCCTAGGAGGCCAGGTGGTCAATGCCCGCCTGGGTGATCTCGCGGCCTCGCTGAGTCCTGGCAATCAGCCCTGATCTAATCAGAAAGGGCTCTATGACTGCCTCAATGGTCTCAGGCTCTTCTCCCAAGGCGACGGCCAGGGTCGATAGCCCAACAGGTTTAGCGTTGAACTTCCCAGCCAGCAGGTCAAGGTAGTCTCGGTCAACTCGGTCCAAACCAAGTTGGTCAACACCGAACAGCTCCATCGCCTCAGCCACTACAACCTGATTGATTTCAGCCCTGTTTTTGACCGATGCAAAATCTCTTACCCTTCTTAGAAGACGATTGGCAATTCGAGGTGTCCCACGGGATCTCTGCGCCAACTCGATGACTGCCTCTTCAGCCATTTGCACCTGTAGCTTTTGGGCCGAGCGAACAACTACTTCTGAAAGTTCACTTGAATCGTAGAACTCTAAAAATGCCGTGAACCCAAAGCGATCACGGAGCGGTGTTGGCAACATGCCGCTTCTCGTCGTAGCGCCGACCAGCGTGAAGGGTGCGATGTCAAGTGAGATTGAACTTGCACCAGGTCCCTTGCCAACCATTACGTCAACCCGAAAATCTTCCATCGCTAGATAGAGCATCTCCTCGGCCGATCGAGAAAGGCGATGAATCTCATCAATAAAGAGAACATCTCCTGGCTCTAGTCCACTTAAGACTGCAGCCAAATCTCCTGCGCTTTGAATTGCTGGTCCAGAACTTAGTCGCAAAGTCTTTTCAGACTCGTGAGCAACAATCATCGCTAGCGTGGTTTTTCCTAACCCTGGTGGACCTGCAAGGAGAATGTGGTCTGGCGTCCTTTTATCGAGTTTCGCAGCCTGAATGATCAACGAAATCTGGGATACAACTTTGGTTTGCCCAACAAACTCTTCGAGCTTGGTGGGCCTTAGTCGAGCATCAAGCTCTCTGTCCTCGCTGTCGGTCATTTTCTGGACCCTATTTGTTTCAGAGCTTCCTTGAGCATCTGTGATTCGCTCAAGCCAGCGTCAATACCAGCTAGCACCTCTCGCGCCATAGTTTCATCAGTGCCAAGCTGCTTAAGTGCCGCAAGAACCTTGCTGGCGTTTGATGGAATGGTTACCTGGACCTTCCCAGCTAGCGAGAGCAATATGAGCTTCGCTGTCTTTGGTCCAACACCTGGAATGTTGCGGAAAGCTTGTTCATCGCCACTGATTACCGCATTAGCGATAGTTTCAGCGTCCATGCCTGATAAAACGGTCATCGCCAACTTGGGACCGATCCCAGAGACGCTGCATAGCAAATCAAACTTCTCTCGGTCAGCACGAGTCTCAAAGCCGAATAGCGAGATGCTATCTTCGCGAACAACCATCCGGGTGTGGAGAGAGATCTCTTGTCCAATTCGAAGGTGCTGCAAATGTCTGGGGGTTACCGCCACCTCATACCCAACGCCAGACACGGTAACCACGACTGCATCAGTGGAAAGATCAATGACCTGCCCCAAAAGCGTTGATATCACAGAGCTAACCTAGCTTTCGCTTTGCCGCTTTCTCGGCTGCAACCCACTTCTTTCTTGCGGCTGTTGAAACAATTGCACTCTTCGCCTGAGCACAGAGTGCAACGGCGAGAGCATCTGCAACATCCGCAGGCCTTGGCACCTCTTTCAACCCGAGCAATCGAGTGACCATTTGAGACACTTGCTCCTTGTTTGCTCGGCCGTGACCGGCAACTGCGGCCTTGACCTCGCTTGGTGTGAAGAATTCAACTGGGATCATATGTTTATGAGCTATGGCCATCAGGGCTCCGGAGATTTGTGCAACTCCCATCACAGATCTCAGATTCGCTTGGGCAAAGACCCTCTCTAGTGCTATGAGAGTCGGTTGGTGTTTTTTTACGAGCTTTTCCAGCTCAAGCGCAATTGATCCAACTCGCTGAGCTGGGTCATCTGCAGGCTTTGATTGAAACATCCCATAGTCAATTGCCTTCTTACCTTCAATCAATGCAAACCCGCAGCGAGTTAGGCCTGGGTCAACACCGAGAATCAGGCTCATGATCAGCCGAGCTGGGCTAGGACTTCGGGTGTCAGATCGAGATTGGTGTAGACATCTTGAACATCGTCGAGATCCTCCAGTGCCTCAACCAGGCGAATTATCTTTTCAGCAATGTCCTTGTCTGCCTGAATCTTCAAGGAAGAAACAAACTCAACGTCTGCACTTTCATAATCCAAAGATGCTGATTGCAGTGATTCTCGGACAGCTGTCAGAGAGCTGGCATCGCATGTTAGAACATGGCCATCGCCATTTGGAGATATGTCCTCAACAGCATGTTCGATTGTGGCCTCAAGTATTTGATCTTCAGAAATGCCATCTGAAACAACAATCACGCCTTTGCGACTGAATTGATATGAGACAGAACCAGGGTCGGCCATGTTTCCCGAATTTTTAGTGAATGCCAACCGAACTTCTGCGGCAGCTCGATTCTTGTTGTCAGTAAGGCACTCAACCAAGATTGCAACGCCACCTGGGCCGTAACCCTCATAGAGAATGTTCTGATAATCAACACCATCTCCCCCGGCCCCAGAACCTCGCTTGATTGCCCTATCAATGTTGTCGTTGGGTACTGAGTTCTTTCTAGCTTTGTAGACAGCGTCAAAAAGGGTCGGGTTGCCGTCGATGTCAGGTCCGCCACTTCTTGCCGCCACCTCAATGTTGCGAATTAGCTTCGCCCAGAGTTTTGCTCGCCTAGCATCGTTGGCAGCTTTTTTATGTTTGGTGGTTGCCCACTTGGAATGGCCTGACATTGTGAACCTAAACTATCGCTTTCTTATGGATAAGTGGTGCTGAGCAAAAGGCTGTGGAGAGCTTTAGCCCCTGTGATTTCTGGATGAAAAGTAGCCCCTAGGGTTTTGCCCGATCGAACCCCAATGACCTCAGAGCCGTAAGTAGCAATTACTTCAGTCGAACCAGAATCGAGAATCTTTGGGGCACGGATAAATGCCACTCTCTCTGTTTGATTAATTACCTGCACATCGGCCTCAAAACTATGAGTTTGACCGCCATAGGCATTTCTCGAGACTTTGATAGGAAGTCCGCCAATCAGCTGCTGATCCGGGAGTGCTCCCTCAACCTCCTCGCTTAGCAGAATCAGACCAGCACAGGTTCCCAGGGTGGGCTTCTCTCTAACAAATGAGCGAACAGCGTCCATCAGTTCAAATGCAACCAGCAGTTTAGATATGGTGGTCGACTCCCCACCTGGAATGATGAGGGCGTCGGCGAACAAGAGGTCTTCTTTTGTTTTTACCGCAACAGCCTGTCTACCTAATGCTTCAACCAGTTGGATATGTTCACGGACGTCGCCCTGCAGAGCGAGTACTCCAACAGCCAATTACCAACCACGCTCCGCGAGTCTGTGAGGTGCTGGTAGGTCACTCACATTAATTCCAACCATCGCTTCACCCAATCCCCTTGATGCTTCTGCAATAACTCGAGCGTCTTGGTAATAAGTAGTTGCCTTAACGATTGCCGCAGCCCGTTTAGCGGGGTCACCAGACTTGAATATTCCAGATCCAACAAACACACCATCTGCTCCAAGCTGCATCATCAAGGCAGCGTCCGCAGGTGTAGCAATGCCACCGGCAACAAACATCACTACAGGTAGCTTTCCAGTCCTTGCGACTTCCTTTACTAATGGATAAGGCGCCTGCAGTTCCTTGGCAGCAACATAAAGTTCATCTTCGCTCTTGGACCTAAGAACAGCAATTTCGGAATTAATGGTTCTGATGTGTTTCATCGCTTCCGAAACATCACCAGTGCCAGCCTCGCCCTTCGAGCGGATCATTGCAGCGCCTTCGGTAATGCGTCTAAGGGCTTCACCCAAATTCGTTGCTCCGCAAACAAAAGGAACTTTGAACTTCCACTTATCTATGTGATTCACATAGTCCGCGGGAGAAAGCACTTCAGATTCGTCAATGTAGTCAACCTCGAGAGCCTCTAGAACTTGAGCCTCAACGAAGTGTCCAATACGAGCCTTTGCCATAACTGGGATTGAAACCGAATTGATGATCTGTTGAATCAGGTCAGGATCGCTCATCCTGGCAACCCCGCCCTGTGACCTAATGTCGGCTGGGACTCGCTCAAGTGCCATGACGGCGACCGCACCTGCATCCTCGGCAATCTTGGCCTGCTCGGCTGTCACCACATCCATAATGACGCCACCTTTGAGCATTTCTGCTAGGCCGCGCTTAACTAGATCAGTTGCTTCTTGCTTCTCTTGAGACATGGCGTCAATCCTAAACTGCGCTAACCCAGTTGTTAGCGATTGTTTCTCTCATCTGCCCAAGCAGCACTGGCATTGCCTTGGTTTGGGCAATGATTGGGAAGAAGTTGGAGTCATTTCTCCACCTGGGAACGATGTGCTGATGCAAGTGGGAAGCTATCCCAGCACCAGCCACCTCTCCCTGGTTCATACCAATGTTGAACCCATTTACCCTAGAAACCTTCCCGAGAGTCTTCATAGCCTGCTGAGTTAGAAGCGCCATCTCCGCAACCTCGTCACTTGTGGCCTTGTCATAGGTGTCGAAGTGACGGTACGGACAGACCAGCATGTGGCCCGGGTTATAGGGAAATAGATTCAACAGCACGAAGCAACTCTCGCCTTTTCTAACCACCAACCCGTCCTCTGGAGATTTGTCCGGTGCGGAACAGAAAGGGCAATCTTCATCAGCAGGTTGCTGAAGCTCCTGTAAATAGACCAGGCGGTGAGGTGTCCACAGCCGTTCAAACCCATCTTTCATTGGAGAGAAATCAGAGAGAAAGTCTTCCAACTAGACCTGCTTCTTCAAATCAATGGCTTCAAGAATCAGTGCCAGAGCATCTTCCAATGGGACATCGTTCTGCTGCTCCCCGTTTCGGTAGCGGAAACTAACTGTCCCAGCGGCAGCATCTCTTTCTCCGGCAAGGATTATGAATGGAACCTTTGCGAGAGTGTGATCGCGAATCTTCTTCTGCATTCGGTTGTCGCTTCTATCAATCTCAACGCGAACTGATTTCGACCTGAGGCTTGCAGCGAAGACTTCCAAGTAATTTGAATATTCGTCAGCGACCGGAATACCGACAACTTGAACTGGTGCAAGCCACGGCGGGAAGTGACCGGCGTAGTGCTCAGTGAGAACACCAAAGAATCTTTCGATGGAGCCAAACAGAGCTCGATGAATCATTATGGGTCTGTGTCGCTCGCTGTCGGTTCCCACATACTCAAGCTCAAAACGCTCTGGCAAATTAAAATCAAGTTGAATGGTGCTCATCTGCCAGGTTCTGCCAATAGCATCCTTCGCCTGAACTGAAATCTTAGGACCATAGAAAGCAGCGCCTCCCGGATCCGGCACGAGCTGCAGTCCGCTTCGTTCCGCAACTTTGCTCAGAGTCTCTGTCGCAAGATCCCAAATTTCATCACTACCGACAAATTTCTCATTCTCAGGATCTCTTGTTGATAGTTCTAGATAGAAGTCATTTAGTCCATAGTCTCTGAGGAGGTCTAGAACGAAGTTTAAGACTTTCTCGAGTTCTTCCTCGAGCTGATCCTTAGTTACGAAGAGGTGAGCGTCATCCTGAGTCATTCCGCGAACCCGTGTTAGCCCATGAAGAACACCGGATTTCTCATAGCGATATACGCTTCCAAACTCAAACATGCGAAGTGGCAGTTCCCTATAGCTCCTAGCCCTGGAGCGGTATATAAGTATGTGGAACGGGCAATTCATTGGCTTGAGATAATAATCCTGAGCTGGCTTCCTTAGCTGTCCCTGATCATCAAAGTCAGCATCCAGTTTCATGGCAGGAAACATCCCATCCGCATACCACTGCAGGTGCCCTGAGGTTTCAAAAAGGTTTGACTTGGTTATGTGTGGAGAATAGACAAACTCATAACCAGCTTCTTCATGCCGCTTGCGGGAGTAGTCCTCCATGACCCTTCGCATAATCCCGCCCTTGGGATGAAAAACAGCTAGTCCAGAACCAATCTCATCTGGAAAACTAAACAGATCTAGTTCCACCCCGAGCTTTCTGTGATCCCTTCTCTGAGCTTCGGCTAGTCGCTCTGTATAGGCGTCTCGTTCTTCGACACTGGGCCAAGCGGTGCCATAGATTCTTTGCAGCTGCTTGTTCTTTTCATTTCCGCGCCAGTAGGCGGCAGCAATTCTTGTCAGGGCGAAACCTTTACCAATCTGACGCGTGTTTGGAAGGTGAGGACCACGGCAAAGGTCAAACCAAGCCACTGTTCCATCAGGGTTGATGTTTTCATATACCGAAAGTCCGCCCGTTCCGACTTCAACGGAACCCTCGCCCACATCGGAACTCTTCAAGGAAATTAGTTCCAGCTTGTATGGCTCATTTGCCAGTAGCTGACGAGCCTCTTCGTCTGTCACCTCTCTTCTGACAAAACGCTGTGACTTCCCGACTAGCTCCTTCATTCGCTTTTCGAGCTTGCTTAGGTCTTCGGGCGTAAAAGGTTCTAGCGGATCGAAGTCGTAGTAGAAACCATCCTTGATTGGAGGACCGATACCAAGTCGAGTCTGAGGAAAAAGCTCTTGAACGGCTTGAGCCAAAACATGGGCGGTTGAATGACGCAAAATGGCCAGACCGTCGTCAGAGGAGAGTTCAACACCCTCTACAGAATCACTTTCGGAAAGTTTGTAGGAAAGATCTCTGAGTTCACCGTTGACTCTGAGCGCGATGATGTTCCGGTCTTCAAATAAATCAAAGCCGGCGGCACCCTCACTTACCTGGTGAGTCTTCCCGAAGAGCTGTATCTCCACTTCGCTCCTAACTGGCTAAGTCTAGCTAGTTAGGTAAGCCTTGCTAGAAATTAGGGACCGTCCGCAAGAAAATAAGCGAATGCTTGTAAAGGACACGACACTCGACCGGAAGCTCAACTGGCTGCGTGCTGCGGTCCTCGGTGCCAACGATGGAATCGTTTCTGTTGCTGGTTTGGTCATGGGCGTTGCAGGTGCAGGCGGCGATCGCAACGCTTTGCTCCTAGCTGGTGTAGCGGCAATGGTTGCAGGTTCCATCTCAATGGGTGGCGGCGAATACATCAGTGTGAGTGCTCAAAAAGATACTGAGTCCTCAGCGGGCAGAAGGGCCGAACTGATTACGGCACACCCATGGGCGGCGGCTCTCAGCTCCTCTGCTGCCTTCACCTTAGGCGCCCTCCTACCACTTATTGCAATGACTGGACCGTGGGAAGAGCGAGAGCTTGCAACGGCCGTCGCCGTTGTGGTGGCACTTGCGGCAACTGGCTGGTGGGCGGCTTGGGCAGGAAAGTTCAGCATAGGAAAGTCCATCCTGCGAAATGTGACCGTGAGCATTCTGACAATGGGCCTTTCTTACCTGATAGGCCAATTATTGGGTGTGACTGTTCTGTAGCCATTAGCCTTGTTGCATGCCCACAAACGAGAAATATGACTTCGCGCTGGTTGGGGCAGGCATCATGTCTGCCACTCTTGCCACATTCATAAAAATCTCGCGGCCCAAATCAAAAATTGTGATGTTCGAGAGACTGAACGAAGTAGCGGCCGAATCCTCTGATGCTTGGAACAATGCTGGAACAGGGCATGCTGCACTTTGTGAATTGAACTACATGCCTGATAGTGCTGATGGGTCTTTGCCAGATGCGAGCAAGGCGATTGCCATTAACGAACAATTTCAAATCTCGAGAAGTTTCTGGTCGTATTGCATTGAAAAGGGCATTCTCAAAAATCCCGAAAGTTTCATTCGTTCCGTCCCACACATGTCCTTAGTTTTCGGTTCTAAGGACGTTGACTATCTAAAACGACGCCACGAAGCTCTAAAAGAGCAGCCGCTCTTTGCTGGTATGCAGTTCACAACCTCTAGAAAGACTATTGAAGGCTGGGCGCCGCTTGTGATGGATGGTCGGCCAGATAGTGAGATGGCTGCAACCTGGATCGAGCAGGGAACAGACGTCGACTATGGCGAGATAACCAGACAGCTGATTGCATGGCTTAGGTCAAAGTCAGTGCAAGTCGAGACATCAACTGAAGTCAAGAAGCTTTATCAAAACAGTTCGGGACGTTGGCAGATTTGGCTAGGTACCTCTTCACAAAGATTCTTAAGCGCAGACAAAGTGTTTGTTGGTGCTGGCGGCTGGGCTCTGAAATTACTCCAGGGTGCGGGTTTACCTGAGATAAAAGGCTATGGAACTTTTCCAGTTTCTGGACACTTCTTACGAACAGACAACCCGGCAATAGTTAGCGCGCATAACGCAAAGGTCTATTCGCAAGCACCGGTGGGTGCTCCCCCAATGTCCGTACCTCACCTAGATAAGCGTGTTGTCGATGGCAAAGAGTCGCTGCTTTTTGGGCCGTTTGCTGGGATCAATCCCAAGTTTTTGAAGCATGGATCACTCCTCGATCTTCCAAAATCGGTCAGACCCCACAACCTCATCCCCTATCTTTCCGTCGCCATCCAAAACTTCGATTTACTCAAATACCTAGTTAGAGAAATAACTAAGTCACGAAGATCAAAAATTAATCAACTCAGAGAATTTGTTCCATCCGCCAAGGCGGAAGACTGGACATATTACGAAGCTGGTCAGCGAGCACAAATCATCAAGCCTGTTGGGGGCAAGGGATCTCTCCAATTTGGAACAGAGGTTATTTCAAGCAAAGATGGCAGCATTGCAGGGCTGCTAGGCGCGAGCCCGGGAGCATCAGTCTCCGCACATGTAATGCTCGAAGTCATTTCAAAACTTTTCGGGCAAGAGGAAGTTGCCAAGCTAAAACAAGAGATTCCTGGCATGCATGGCAACCTCAATCAAAAACCCTCAGAGGCGAAGAAGCACCTAACCAACACCGCAAAGTCCCTGGGTCTTCGAGCATAAAAAAGAGGGAGGGTTTCCCCTCCCCCTTTCGTTATTTCAGCTACTTGATGACTGTTACTCGTCCGTCAAGCTTCATTTCAGTGATTTTGCCGGCAGCTGCATCAGCACGAAGTGCCTCGGCAATTACCTCTGCATCAAGGTCACGAACCTGGAGCTTAGAGACGTCGAACATGTTGTAACCGTCTCCACCCTTGGCCACGAAGTCAGTTAGCGCGAGGGTGAACTTGGTGCCATCCTTTGGAACGGCCACGCCTTCAAGGTTCGTGATTGACACGATTCTCGATCCGGCAGGCTTGGTCACATCAACGGTGAACTTCATGCCTGAAACGTGTGGCCATCTGCCATCTGATGGATAGCGAGAGACTCCGTTCTCCAGAGCAGCCCAGATCTGAGATCCAGTAACTTCGATCACACTGAAAACATTGCCGAATGGGTGGATGGTGTAGATGTCACCCAGAACAATGTCGTAGGGGCCAGTTGCGCCAGATCGCACCAGAGTCTTATCAGCTGGAGCGTAGGTGGACGCTGGGAAGGTTGATCGAATTCCACCACCATTCATCAGCGCGAAGTCCGTCTTGTACTTAGCCCTGACAACATCGGCAGACCAGTTTCCAAATGCGTGCTCACCAGAGCGCTGCACTGGAGGCGTGCCTCCAATTGGTGTGATGGTTGCCACCTTTCCAACTTTCACATCCATCTTGGCGTTCAGCTGGGACTTAAAACCTGTGATCATTGAAGCAACAGCAGCATCTGCTCCAGACTTCACTGGCGCATTCGACGTTGTAATTACCTCGTTTGATGCACCAAGAACCTCGTTGGTATCAGTGTTCACACAAACTTGAGTCCTGTTGTACTCAACCCCTGCGTTTCGAACCATCGCAGTTAGCTTGCCGTTATGTACGGAGCTGTAGGTCTGGTGGGAGTGTGCGCCATAGACAAGGTCAACATTAAGACCCTTCGCATAGTCGATTAGTGGGCCAACCGCAGAACCTTCGGTGTTGGCGTTCCAACCTTCGTGAATAAGGGCGACCACCATGTCTGCTCCGGCTGAGCGTGCAGCATCAGCCACGCGATTGATCGCAGCCTGGTTGTCAGAAATTGAGATGCTGTAGCTCTTACCTGCAAACGTGAAGTCCAGGTTGCCAGGCATGATTTGCTCTGGGGTGTCCTTAGTGTTGACGCCAATGACTCCAACCTTGACTCCCGCGCGCTCGAGAATGACGAAGCTCTTTGCTCGCTTTCCATTTCCTGCATCAAGACCACGAAGAGTGTTGTAGTTGCTAGTCACCCACTGGAAGTCGGAGTATCGAATCATCTGACGCAGATGCGACAGAGGACGATCGTGCTCATGATTGCCAAAGTTTGAAACGTCAAACTTCATTAGGTTTAGAGCCTTGATTGTTGGAAGCTCGGCAAACTGCGATGAAATTGGCGGAGCTGCACCGATGTTGTCACCTGATGAGAAAGTGAAAGTCGCTGCATTGTTTGCTCGCTCAGAATCAAGATTCAGGGAAAGCAATGCTGCACCAAAAGACCTATTAGCTTCGACTTGTCCGTGGAAGTCGCTCAGCTGCAAAACCTGGACGCTCTTCAGCGGCAATGAGGTGACAGAGGTCGGCGTCACAATGTCTGTGGTGGTCCGAGCGGATGAGATTCCATACTCGTTAACCGCCTGAACAGAAATCTTCATCGGAGTCCTGCTGAGAGTCGGCATTACTGCGCTGGTGGCACTGCCATCAACAATCACTGGACAGCTATTGACGCCTCCGGAAACGATGTAGTGAGAGATTGCCGGCGAACCCGCCACCCTGTTCCAGAAGACCTTTAGGCCACCTGACTGAGGAACCACGGAAATAGAGAAGGGAGCCCTAGGAGCCGAGTATTCACCGGCTGAAAAGGCTGGAGCACTAAATGTCGATGCTCCGATTGCAACTGCTGATAAAAGAGAAAGGCCGAGACGAACTCGGCTCTTAGTTGTTGACTTCATGCCGCCAAGCTACCCCTAGAGCGGTAAAAATCTAGTTAACCAAGTGAAAACTCACTTCAACTAATGCCTGAAGGTTTGAATTTAGTGAAGCCGGTCAGATTCCAGATCGGCTTTTTCGCTACTCTCCAGCGGCTTCGCGTGAGGCACCTTTGAGCCCAGCACCTGAGCAATGATGTCCCTGCTTATCGACTTGGCTGTTAAGCCCAGCCTTTCAAGGATTTCTTCTCTTTCGGCGTGCTCGAGAAATTCAGCTGGTATGCCGACCTCATTCAAGCCCGTATCAATCTCGTTTTGTCTGAGCTCTTGACGGAGCCTGGTGCCAAAACCACCAACCCTGACGCCGTCTTCAAGGGTTACCACTAGACGATGTGTTTTTGCTAGGTCAAGCAAATCACAATTGATTGGGAGAACCCACCTTGGGTCAACCACGGTGGCCCCGATCCCCTGATCAGCGAGCATGTGGGCTACCTCTATAGCGGTCTTCGCAAAGGACCCGACAGCAACAATGAGAACGTCTTTACTGGGAGCTTCAAAAAGAATGTCAGTGCCTCCAGCCATTCGACGAATCGCATCAATTGGCTGCGGAACGCTGCCCTTTGGAAAGCGAATCACCGATGGGCCATCAGTTATAACGATTGACTCACGCAGCTCCTCCTGCAGCCTGATGCCGTCTCTTGGAGCAGCAATAGCAATGCCTGGCACTACCTGCAAAATTGATAGATCCCAAACACCATGGTGACTTGCACCATCAGGACCTGTCACTCCCGATCTATCTAGAACAAATGTGACGCCAGCTTTATGCAGGGCGACATCCATCAGCACCTGGTCAAAAGCCCTGTTCAAGAAGGTTGAATAAATGGCAACGACTGGATGCAGTCCTCCATAGGCCATGCCAGCAGCCGAGGTCACTGCATGCTGCTCGGCAATGCCAACATCGTAAATCCGATCTGGAAATGCATTTGCAAACTTGTCTAGTCCAACAGGAATCAGCATTGCTCCGGTAATGCCAACTACCTCTTTGTGCTCTTTTCCAATCTCCACCATCTCGGCCCCAAATACAGAGGTCCAAGTTGGCGATGAAGATTTCTTTAGCGGTAAGCCACTTTCTGGGTCGATCTGGCCGACGGCATGAAATTGGTCCGCCTCATCCTGGCGTGCAGGTTGATAGCCGCGACCCTTTTGAGTAACAGCGTGAACGATTACCGGTGCTGCTAGTTTCTTGGCTCTACGAAGAGCCTCCTCCATAGCAATAAGGTCATGGCCGTCGATTGGGCCGATGTATTGAATGCCTAGATTCGGAAATATCCCACGCGGTGCTGTTTGTGTGAAGATGCTTTCGCCAGCTGCATGCAGAGACCTAAATATGATTCGTCCTGGTGGGCCAAATGAATCAAATACCCGCTTGGATAATTTGTATCCCTTTCGATACCAAGATTCAGTCCTTATGGAATTTAGAGTTTTGGCCAATCCACCAATAGTTGGAGCGTAGGAGCGCCCGTTGTCGTTGACAACAATCACGAGATTTCGATCATTGTCATCCGTAATGTTGTTTAGGGCTTCCCAGCTCATGCCACCAGTCAACGCCCCGTCGCCAATGACGGCAACCACGTGATTGCTTCTCCGCCCCGTGCCCTTAAAAGCTCTGGAAATGCCGTCTGCCCAAGACAGAGAACTTGAGGCGTGCGATGATTCAACAATGTCGTGCTTAGATTCAGAACGTTGCGGATAGCCTGCTATTCCATCCTTTTGACGAAGTCTTGATAAGTCTTTTCTGCCAGTAAGTAATTTGTGGACATAGCTTTGATGACCTGTGTCAAAGACAATCGCATCGTTGGGTGAATCAAAGACTCTGTGAAGGGCGACGGTAACTTCCACAATTCCCAAGTTTGGCCCTAGGTGGCCACCTGTCTTAGAAACCGATTCAATGAGGTAATCCCGAATCTCTTGGCATAGTTCAGATAATTCCGAAGCGCTGAGTTGGTCGAGATCTCTCGGAGAGTTGATTTTAGATAAATGTTTCAATGCTCTTCAGGCCCCCAGACTTTCAAGCTCGTCAATCCTGGTGGGCGATACTGGGTTCGAACCAGTGACCTCTTCCGTGTCAGGGAAGCGCGCTACCACTGCGCCAATCGCCCGGAGGTGATAAAAGAGGTGAAGACGGGATTCGAACCCGTGTATACGGCTTTGCAGGCCGCTGCCTCGCCTCTCGGCCACTCCACCGTTTGTTTGGTGAAACCTCTTTCGAGCGGATGACGAGACTCGAACTCGCGACCCTCACCTTGGCAAGGTGATGCGCTACCAACTGCGCTACATCCGCAT
>VFQS010000269.1_pt1 | contig 65057 bp, 70 predicted proteins | sample 3512361 | NCBI WGS metagenome assembly VFQS01 (sample SAMN10412375, study PRJNA504923) | tailings metagenome | isolation source: Relicate 1 Philex TSF3 active mining | place: Philippines | reverse complement strand
GACCTCTAAACTTATTTTTACTTTACTTGTTTATAGAAGTACTTAAAGCATTACAATGATACCTGAAAATAAACCGAAAAACGGAGGACCTAAATTGCCCAAATTCAATATCTATTGGATATATGGCTTAATCGCGTTGTCTTTATTGTCTGCGCGTTTCTTTCAAATTGCACCAGATGTTGCAACCATCTCTAACAATGAATTTGTGAAGTTGATGGCGAGTGGTGATGTAGAAAAATTTGTTAAAATTGAGAACAAGAAGACGGTTCGTATTTACATCAAACCTGATAGCGTTCAAAAAGCGTTTTATGTTCAAAAATTCAAACAAAAATTAGCCAAAGAAAAAGTAAAGGGCAATTATTTATTTGAATATAAAGTGGACAGCTGGGATTCTTTCAATAAACAATTGGAAGAAATTTATACTAAGTATGCGGTGGTCAATATTCCAGACAGCACTACAGTAGAAGAAAATGATTGGTTTGGTCCAATTGCTAATACAGTGTTTTCTTTAGTGTTAATTGTAGTGGTTTGGGTTTTAGTGATGCGCAAGATGGGTGGTGGCGCTGGTGGCAGCGGTGGCCCAGGTGGTATCTTTAATGTGGGAAAATCTAAAGCGACTTTATTTGAAAAAGGGGGCACTAAAGTAAATATTACTTTCTCTGATGTAGCTGGTTTAGAAGAAGCGAAAGAAGAAGTAATGGAGATTGTTGATTTTTTAAAGCATCCAAAAAAATATACTGCATTAGGTGGTAAAATTCCTAAAGGTGCTTTGTTAATTGGTCCTCCAGGTACTGGTAAAACTTTGTTGGCGAAAGCCATGGCGGGTGAAGCACAGGTTCCTTTCTTTAGTTTAAGTGGATCTGATTTTGTGGAGATGTTTGTAGGTGTAGGTGCAAGCCGTGTGCGTGATTTGTTCAAGCAAGCAAGAGAGAAAGTACCTTGTATTATTTTCATTGATGAAATTGATGCGATTGGTCGTGCACGTGGGAAGAATGCTATGATGAGCAATGACGAGCGTGAAAATACATTGAACCAATTATTGGTGGAGATGGATGGATTTGGTGGCGATACGGGTATTATTATCCTTGCTGCAACGAACCGTCCTGATGTTTTGGATAGTGCTTTGTTAAGACCAGGAAGATTTGATCGTCAGATTTCTATTGATCGTCCAGATGTAAAAGGTAGAGAAGAAATTTTCAAAGTACACTTAGGTCCGATTAAAGTTTCTGAAAGTTTAGACATTCACAAATTAGCGGAGCAAACTCCGGGTTTTGCGGGTGCAGACATTGCGAATGTTTGTAACGAAGCTGCTTTAATCGCTGCTCGTAAAGGAAAGACAGGCGTGGAGATGAAAGATTTTCAAGACGCTATTGATAGAGTGATTGGCGGATTAGAAAAGAAAAATAAGATCATTTCTAAAGATGAAAAAGAAGTAATTGCTTATCACGAAGCAGGACACGCAATTTGTGGTTGGTTCTTAGAACATGCTTATCCTTTATTAAAAGTAACCATTGTTCCAAGAGGTACTGCTGCTTTAGGGTATGCACAATACACCCCTAAAGAACAATACTTATATACTATTGAGCAATTGACAGATCAAATGTGTATGACATTAGGAGGTCGCGCTGCAGAACAAATTTTCTTTGGTAAGATTTCTACAGGTGCTTCTAACGATTTACAACAGATTACTAGAATGGCTTACTCAATGGTAACCACTTATGGTATGAATGATAAGATTGGTAATGTAAGTTTCTATGATCCTTCACAAGAAAATAGTTTCCAAAAACCATTTAGTGAAGAAACTGGAAAAATCATTGACGAGGAAGTGCGTAAAATGATTGATGCTGCTTACCATAGAACATTGGCTTTGTTGCAAGAAAGAAAAGCAGAAGTAGAAAAATTGGCACAAGCATTGTTGACCAGAGAAGTATTGCATAAGTCTGATGTAGAGGAGTTAATTGGTAACAGACCTTTTGAAGAAAAAACAACTTTAGAAGTTTCTGAAGCGGAAAGTTTTGCCCCAACTGAAACGACTGTGGATAGTGCAAATGCAGCTGATATCATTGATACAGCGAATGCGACTATTGATGCAGCAGATGCTGCTGGTAATAATGAATAATATTTCTAATGGAATCACAAGGTTCAAGGAGTAAAATATTAAACAAGATTAAGCAGGCTTTAAAAGATCCTGTACCAGTACCTTTCCCTGAACAGGTTTCTGATGCACCTATATTTTTACCAACAGAAGAAGAGTTAACCATTGGTTTTGCAGAAAAATTCACCGAGCTATTAGGCAAATTTGTGTATTGTGCAGATGAAGCTGAATTAGTAGATCAGTTAACCAAACTCATACATTCCCAAAATTGGACCAAGGTATATTCAAGAGAAGCAGGTTGGTTGGATGATATGAAAGAATACAATTTTGATCCAGTGAATACGGATGATTTAGAAAACTGTGATGTAGCTATAACCTTATGTGATCATTTAATTGCCAGGACAGGCACCATTGTTTTAAGTACGAATCAATTAAGTGGCAGAACAGCAAGTGTGTACGCGCCTATTCATATTTGTATTGCATATACACATCAGTTGGTTTTTGATATTTCTGATAGCCTTCAATTATTCAAGAATGAAGAAGCACATTTACCTAGTATGATTAGCTATGCAACTGGTCCTAGTAGAACTGCCGATATTGAAAAAACATTGGTAGTAGGTGTGCATGGTCCAAAAGAAGTATATTGCTTCTTGGTAGACAAGGCTACTGATTAATTTTTTTAAATCCAACTTCATGGAATTGGCTGCTGGTAAAAAAATTTATTTTCTCTCTGATTTTCATTTAGGTGCTCCTAATGAAAAAGCCAGTAGAGTTCGTGAAGACCATATTGTTCGTTTTTTACAATCCGCCAAAGAAGACGCTGCAGCTATATTTATTGTTGGTGATATTTTTGATTTTTGGTTTGAATATAAAGAAGTAGTGCCCAAGGGCTTTGTGCGTTTATTAGGATGTTTGGCTTCTATCAATGATGCAGGTATTCCTATTCATATTTTTACGGGCAATCATGATTTATGGATGCAAGATTATTTAACCAAAGAAATTGGTGCATCTATTTATTTTTCTGCAAAAGAATTTAATTTTTCTGGTAAGCAATTTTTTATTGCACACGGTGATGGATTAGGCCCTGGGGATGAGGGCTATAAATTTTTAAAGAAAATATTTACCAATCCTATTTGTAAGTGGTTGTTTAGATGGTTGCATCCTGATTTGGGTATTCGATTAGCTAATTTTTTCAGTAGCCAAAGTAGAATTAAAACAGGCAGCGCTGATGAAATATTTTTAGGAGAAGATAAAGAATGGTTAATTATCTATACCAAAGAATTGGTTCAAACAAATCATGCAAACTACTTTATTTTTGGACATCGCCATTATCCATTGGATTTAAAAATTACCGACAGTGCTAGATATATTAATTTAGGAGATTGGATTAGATCCAATACCTATGCGGTTTTTGATGGCAATGATCTTCAACTTAAAAAATGGGAAGCATGAACCTAAACGATGTTTTCTTAAGTAATACTATTAAAAGCTATTTGATTGTACTAGCTATTTTTGTAGTAGCATTCATTGTTAAAAGAATTATCTCTCGTTTTTTTGCAGGCTTGATTTACACTTGGATTGTAAAAAACAATCATGCCGAATTAAAGAGAGCCCAATTACATAGATTGGTATTACCTATCGAACAATTCTTATTGTTCTTGGTGGCAGTGATTGCTTTATATGAATTGCATTTTCCTGAAGCATGGAATCTACATTTATTTAAATTAAGTTTTCAGCAAGTCATCGAGTCTTCTACCAAGTTGATTTTTATTATTTTGCTAATTCGTGTTTGTTTAAGAACCTTAGAATTTATTGCGAAAATTTTAGAAGAGAAATCAAAATCCACTACCGATCAAAGTGACGATCAGTTGGTATTGTTCTTTAGGGATTTCTTTAAAGTGATTTTATATATTATTGGCGCTTTACTCATCTTGCATTATGTTTTTAATGAAAATATTGGTAACCTGGTAACTAGCTTAAGTATTGTGGGTGCGGCTATTGCCTTATCTATGCGCGAAAGTTTGGAAAATATTATTGCTTCATTTATTATCTTTTTTGATAAACCTTTTTCTGTTGGAGATATGGTAAAAGTCAATAATTTTTCAGGGACTATTGAAAAAATTGGCCTGCGTAGTACGCGTATTCGCACACAAGAAAAAACGTATATCTCGGTTCCCAATAAACAGATGGTGGACAATATTGTTGACAATATTAGTTTAAGATCGGAGCGTAAATTTGAAATGGATATGCAGTTAAGTGTTCATACGCCTGCATCAGCCATCAGTGCTTTTACGGATCATTTCAGAAGTTTTATCAAACAACAAGCAGGTGTATTGAATGCGGTGGTAGTGTTAACCGAAGCTGGTAAACAAGCACATATTATTCATGTTGAAGTATATGTAAGTATGCATTTAGATATATCAGCATTCCAAACAATTAGAGAGCGCATTAATCTTGAAGCGATTCAGTATGCTAATCAGCATCAAATTCAATTTGCTGAATTGTAATTGATTTTACTTATTTATTTGTGGAACTATTGAGGAATACAGGGTATTACAAGCTTTCTTTCAGGTGCGTTAGGAAGCTCTTTAAATTCTTTAGACTATTCAATAAAGCCATGTCCTTATCTGCTTTTTCTTTATTGTTTTTCAAATAAGTTTTAGCACCATCTATTGAATATTTTTTTTCTCTTAACAAGAAATAAATTTGTTTCAAGAATTCAATATCCTGGGATCTAAATAAACGATCTCCCTTTCTAGTCTTACGTGGTTGTAATTGTTTGAATTCTTTTTCCCAGTATCTAATCAATGAAGTGTTTACATTAAACCAAGTAGCTACTTCACCAATAGGGTAGTATAATTTTTTTGCTAAAATTTCTGCACTTGGTACCTGTAATTTTTCCATATCACCTTCCATGGATGCAAAAGATTTTCTACCTCTTTTTTGAATGCCTGCATTGGTTTTATAATGCATGCTGGTTCTTGAAACAGTTGGGAGAGGCTCATCTACCACCAATTTGTTTCTTTCGTCTCTTGTTGTTACTTTGGCGGAAGATTTTGATTTTCTGAGGCTTTTGGTACTTGCTGGAGCTGCGATATGCACCGGTTGTGGTGTATCGTTTCCAAATAAATCTAACTGTTGCAAGTGTTTAGCCATATTTCAAAGTTACTATACTATTCTTTGACAGATAACCATCTAAGAGATTGGTGGATAAATTGTTAAGTATAGCGTAATTTTGCTCATGCGCATTTTTATTGTTTCTAAAGCTGCTTGGAATATTCCAACATTATTAGTGGATCAAACGGTGACTGATATTGTTGCATCAGTGAATGATTCCACTACTGCAGAAATAATAGTCGTAGCTGATGGTTTTAGCTCCATACTGCCTCCTGGAGCTACTTTAATGAGTACAGAAGAAGCAGAAGTACTTTTGTCAAATTCTGCCAATGCATCTATTGTTCACTTTGGCATTCTTTTAAAAGGAGCTGAATTGTTTACACAATATTTTATTGATCTTTCTGTACCTAAGCAGTTGGTAGATGGATGGATCGCCAATAGGTTGGCTGAAATAGAACATAAAAAAATACTGAAGAAGGCAACCACTGTATATAGTTATATTGATTTACCTGCACTTCATTTGCCTAGTTACGAGTGGTCAGATTTGGCATTGGCTAAATCTCGTAACACCAATGGTGACAGCTATTTTATGGCATTTGCATCTTCATCTGAAATGGTGGGAATTTTGAAAGAGTTCTCTATTTTCAAAAAATGGCAACAAACTAGTATGGCAATTTTATTGGTTTGTAAAGACACAAAAGAAATGCAGGAAGGTATTCAATTAATTAAAGCCTATAAATATAGAAATGCTGTTTTTTTTAAAACACTTGATCAGCTTGAATTAATCGATTTTGCAGCAGCTTATGTAAGTATTTGGAGTAAATACCTGCCTTTTTATACCCGTATGATTCAGTGGGCTGCCGGACTAAGTTTACCCATTTTATTAAATAGCCAAACCAATTGGCCCATTTTGTTTACAAAGTCTGGTGAATGCTTTGATTTTTCTGAATTACAGGGACTTTCGAACCATTTCAAATTATACTACAAAGACGAAGTATATAAGCAAACCAGAGCCAACTATGGACACGCTTGGTTGAACCAAATGATGACCGATGTGCATACCATAAAAAATGGTATTTTTGCCCAATAAATTTTATTATGCATCAATCCAATATTACTGTCCAAATTAGTTTGGACGAGCAAAAAATTCCTCAACAAATTCAATGGTCTGCATCTGATAGTTCTGCCGAAGAAGCGCAAGCGGCAAGAGCAATGATGTTAACTTTCTGGGATCCTTCAGATAAAACAGCTTTACGCATTGATTTATGGACCAAAGAAATGATGGTAGATGAAATGGCGGATTTCTTTTATCAAAACATCATGGGCATGGGAGATACTTATATGCGAGCGACTCAAGACAAGGAATTGTCTGATGAGTTTAAAAAATTTGCAAAAACATTTTTGACAAAGTTTAAGGAGAGTCAATTAAAACAAAATAATATTAAATAATTACGGATATGAGTTTAGAAGAAAAAGTAATGTCTTTAATGAAAGACGCAATGAAAAGCAAAGATGAAGCAACTTTGAGAGGATTGAGAGCGATCAAAGCAGAAATCATCAAAGCAAAAACAGATCCGGGTGCGAATGGGATCATCAATGAAGATATAGAAATGAAATTATTGCAAAAATTGGTGAAGTCTCGTAAAGATTCTTTGACAATTTATGAGCAACAAAATAGAGCTGATTTAGCTGCCAAAGAAATTGAAGAAATTGCAGTAATTGAAAAATTCTTACCTGCACAAATGAGTGAAGAAGAAGTAACAGTTGCTGTAAAAGCAATCATTGAACAAGTAGGTGCAGCTGGTCCACAAGATCTAGGAAAAGTAATGGGGGTAGCTTCTAAGCAGTTAGCAGGTAAAGCAGCAGGTAATGTAATTTCTGCAGTAGCAAAAAATTTATTGACAGCTTAGTATGTGGGTTGATATTGTATCTGGCACCATTTTAATCATTGCAATTTTGCAAGGGTACCGCCATGGATTGATTAAAGCAATTATTTCTTTTTGCTCTCTATTCATTGGCCTTATTGTGGCTTTTCAATTTGCCGGGTATATTTCTACTATTTTAAAAGAGCATACAAAAATCGCATCTCAATGGCTTCCATTTATTGCATTTTTGGTGGTTTTAATTGGCGTAATGATTTTATTAAAAATGATTACTGGAATTTTACAACAATCTGCTGAATGGTTATTGTTAGGATGGTTGAATAAATTATTAGGCATGGTTTTATATGCATTTATTTACGGGACTATTTTAAGTGCATTGCTCTATTTTATGATTTTATTGGGAGTAGTTGAAAAGTCTAGCATGAAGGATAGTTATAGCTTTTCTTATCTAGAATCTTGGTGGCCTTATTTTTTGAAAAAGTTAAGTTTATGGATTCCCTCTATTAAATCTAGCTTGAGTAGCTTAGTTTAAGGTTTTTTAAACTGAATCTATTATCTTTAAAGCATGGACTACGAAATCAAAAAAGAGGGAAAATTTGACTACCTAGAAGTAGGCGAGGGAGAGGTTTTGATGCTTTTGCACGGACTTTTTGGTGCTTTAAGTAATTTCTCAGACCTTATTGAGCGCTTTAGAAAAACAAATAAGGTGGTAGTGCCTTTATTACCTCTATTTGATTTAGATATTTTACATACCAGCGTAACTGGATTAGCTATACATGTTCATCAATTTATTGAACATAAAGGCTATGATCAAATTCATTTATTAGGAAATTCTTTAGGAGGTCATGTGGCTTTAGTACATGTATTAAAACATCCAGAAAAAATCAAGTCCCTTACTTTAACAGGTAGTAGTGGTTTATTTGAAAACGCCATGGGAGATTCTTATCCAAAACGCGGCGATTACGAATATATTAAAAATAAAACAGCACTTACTTTTTATGATCCTGCAATGGCTACTAAAGAATTAGTAGATGAAGTTTTTGAGATTACAAAAAACAGAATAAAGGTGATTAAAATAATTGCACTTGCAAAAAGTGCCATCAGAAATAATTTAGGGGATGAATTGAATCAAATAAAAATTCCTACTTTATTAATTTGGGGGAAAAATGATACGGTGACTCCTCCTTTTGTGGCGGAAGAATTTCATAAATTAATTCCCAATAGTCAACTTCATTTTATTGACAAATGCGGACATGCTCCGATGATGGAAGTGCCAGCTGAATTCAATGATTTGTTGGATACTTTTCTTAAATCATTACCAAAATAAATTGCATGATTGCTTCTAGTATTGCTGTACAAAGCTTTCCCATGATGCGCCTAGAAGACAAGGCCGGCTTTGTGTTACAAAACATGGAAGATTTTGATGTACAAGAGCTAGTAGTAACAAAGGATGATTATTTTATTGGCTTAGTACAAAAAGTGGATTTATTGGATATTCCTAATGACCAAAGTATTGCTACCATTGCTGACGCATTTCAAAGAATAGGTGTGTTGGGGACTGCTCATATTACTTCAGTATTAGATCACTTTGCCAAACATCAATTAAGTATTTTGCCTGTACTCAATGAACAACAAGAATGCGTGGGAGTGGTACCTCAGAAAAACCTAAATGAAATGTTGGCTTTATATTTGGGTGTGGCACAACCTGGAGCTATCTTAGTTTTCTCTGTATCTCCATATCAATATTCTCTGGCAGAGATGAGTCGATTGGTAGAAACCAATAATGCGCAAATTGTTCAATTGAATTCTATTTTTGATGAAGCTACTGGTGCATTTATTATCACCATTAAAATAAATAAAGAAGAAGCACAAGCGATTGTATCTACTTTTCAGCGTTACGAATATCAACTACTGCATTATTTTGGTAATACCCCTATCAATAATGATATTGAGGATCACTACCATCATCTAATGAATTATTTAGATGTTTAAATCCTATGTTTTATTTTTCTTGTTGAATGTAGCTTTTGCTTTTTCTGCTCAAGCTCAAATTACTATTCGGTCTATCACCATTAAAGGCAACAATAAAACCAAGAATTATATCATACTAAGAGAACTGCCTTATCATATTGGCTCAGAAGTGCCTGCAGATTCTTTGCAAGCATTGAATACCCTTGCGCAAAATCAACTATTTAATACCAGTTTATTCAATGAAACAAAGGTGGAATCTATCATGGTAGATAAGACCACTGCCGATGTGCTTATTCATGTGAAAGAAAGATGGTATTTATTTCCGCTCCCTTATTTTAGATGGATTGACAGAAATTTCAGCCAATGGTGGAATCAGCAAAATAGAAGTCTTGAGAGAGTTAATTATGGAATTAATTTTAGACAAAGTAATTTCTCTGGTAATAACGATCGACTGGTGATTGGATTAATTACAGGTTATACTCAACAAGCTATTCTGAGATATCAAATTCCATTTATTGATAAAAAACTACAATGGGGAGTAGGTGCGGGCTTGCAATTTTATAATCAAAAAGAAATGAACTTTGCTACGCTTGCAGACAAACAAGTTTTTTTTAGATCTGATCGCATACTTAGAGAAGGTTTTAGAGCCAATAGCAATGTATCTTATAGGCCTAATTTATTTGAAAGAATGAATCTTCAATTAGGATTGGGGGAAGAGCTTGTTACGGATGAAGCATTTATAAAAGCACCTAAATTTCTTCCAACACTCGGAAGATCGATGCGTTATGCAGATTTTACATGGAGTTACTCAAAAATCAAATTTGACTACAATGCTTATCCTACTAGAGGTGCTAGTACAGATATATCATGGTATCAAAGATTTGCTAAAAATGCACCATTGAGTTCTTTTCAATTTAGGAAAGTATGGGTGCATCCCTTCAACAAAACCAATTTCTTATACACTGAATCTAATTCTCAAATCAAATTATTGGCAAATCAAAATTTTTTAGATCAGCGTTTATTAGGGTATGGTAGTTTACAGATGAACGGTCTAGAATACTATGTAGTGGATGGAAATGCTGCAACGATTGGAAAATTTGCTTTCCATCATAAATTAGGTACTATCAATTTACGTAATCCGGTAACCAAAAAGTTCTTGCCTGAAGTGAAATATCATTTTTGGCTTAAATTCTATACTCAATTGGGGTATGTATACAGCGAAAGACCCTTGAATGCGAATAAATTATCTAATACCTTGCTTAGAACAGCGGGAATTGGGGTAGATATTATTAGTATTTATGATTTTGTCTTAAAAGTAGATTACAGTGTGAATCAGCTTGGAGACAAAGGTTTATATTTACAAGGCGGAATTAATTTTTAATTTTACATCATGAAAGTAGCTATTTATAGTAGAGGAGTGGATATGGATCAACAGCAATCTTTGAATGCTTTGTTGGCGGAGCTATACCGTTATGATGTTGATATTTTTGTTTTCGAAGATCTTATTCGAAAATTTGATTTGAAAGCCATGGGGGGTAAGCCTGCTTTAATCCCCTTTAAGGATTCATATGATTTACATAATGCCATTGATTGTTTGATTAGCGTGGGTGGAGATGGTACTGTTTTGGATGCCATTACATTGGTGGGTGATACCAATATTCCCGTTTTAGGAGTGAACTATGGACGACTAGGATTTTTAGCATCAATTTCTAAAGATGAATTAAGTTTAATGGTAGAGGCTTTAGTGAACAGATCTTATGTAATTGATAAAAGAACCTTGATTCATTTAGATGCAGACTTTCCCGTTTTTGGAGGTACACCTTTTGCTTTAAATGAATTCGCGATTCACAAAAGAGATACTTCTCCCATGATAAAAATTCATACCTACTTAAATGGTGAATTTTTAAACTCTTATTGGGCAGACGGATTAATTGTTGCAACACCAACAGGTTCTACTGGGTATAATATGAGTTGTAACGGCCCCATTTTATTTCCAGAGTCTGCAAGTTTTGTGATTACGCCAGTGGCACCACACAATTTAAATGTTCGTTCTATTGTGGTGCCAGACACATCCGTGATTTCTTTTGAAATCGAAGGACGCACAGAAGAAATCATTTGTGCATTAGATGCGCGAAAAGAAATTGTGGCCAAAAAAATTCAGTTAGCGGTAAAGAAAGAATCTTTCACAGTAAGTTTTATAAGATTGAATGAGAATAGCTATTTAAGTACCTTAAGAACCAAGCTCACATGGGGTTTAGATAAAAGAAATTAAAGGCATGCGTTGTATTTTTATATTTATATTTTCTATTTTTTTATTTAGTGATTCTGCAAATGCACAGCATCTTCAATTAATCAATGACAAAGGAGAAGTGGGTGCATTTATGGGTTATGGATCTTATAATGGTGACATTGCTTCTGATGTACAGTTTATTAAAATGAACTACGGAGCTTTTTATAAAAAACAATTGAATGCATATATAGGCTTAAGGGTTAATTACGAAAAATTGAATTTAGGAGCCAGTGATGTAAGTTCACAAAATGCATATGATTTTGCTCGTGGATTTACTTTTCAAAGAGACTTTCACGAAATCAGTGTATTGTCTGAATTATACTTTAATCGTTTTATCACAGATAGAAAAAACTTTCGCTTTTCTCCTTACTTAGGTTTTGGTGTTGGCTATTTAATCAACGGAAGTATTGACGAAACAAATGGTTTTGCAAATCCTGCAAAAAATAGAATTGCAACCATGCCCATTAATTTGGGGTTTAAATGGAATGTTTACAAACAAATTAGTTTGTTTGGTGAATTTAAATATCGCTTCACCACTTCAGATTATGTTGATCATTTTCCGGATGGTGTGCTGTTATCAATTCCAGGCAGTAGCAATCAATTTCAGGGAAGCAAATCGGGTAAAGACGAATTGTTGTCTGCTTCTTTGGGGCTTTCTTATAATTTTAGAAAAATTTATGGTCCTGAAAAATTCAAATCAACCAAAAAGAAAAAATCAGACATAGAAGATCATTCTCCTAAAAAGAGATCCAAATGGCTTTTTTTCCTTCCTTTTAACCGCAAATAAGTAACGTATTGCTTATTTTTACAACATGGATAACTTGGATCTACATCGTCTCCCCCAACATATTGCTATCATCATGGATGGGAATGGTAGATGGGCTCAGGAACAGGGTCAAGACCGTCTGTATGGCCATTACCATGGGGTGATTAGCGTAAGAAAAGTAGTGGAAGCGGCGGCAGAAATTGGTATAAAATACCTTACCATGTATGCTTTTAGCACAGAAAACTGGGATAGACCTACTGAGGAAGTGAATGGGTTGATGACCCTTTTTGTGGAAACCATTGCCAAAGAAGTCCCTGATCTAAATAAAAATAATATCCAATTACAGTTTATTGGGGATTTATCTACCCTTCCCCCCCATGCAAGTGCGGCATTGGAGCAGGCCACTGCAGATACTGCCTCCAACACCGGCTTAAAACTAATCATTGCCCTTAGCTATAGTAGTAGATGGGAATTGGTGCATGCAGCTCAAACAATCGCCCAACAGGTTAAAAATGGACAATTGGATCCTGCTCAAATTGATGAAGCTATTTTTGCACAAAACCTTACTACCAAAGGAATTCCAGACCCAGAATTAATGATTCGCACCAGTGGGGAACACCGTATTAGTAATTTCTTATTATACCAGTTGGCATACGCAGAATTGTATTTTACAGAGACTCGTTGGCCTGATTTTAGAAAAGAGCACCTTTTAGAAGCTATTATGGATTACCAATCCAGAGAACGCAGATTTGGTAAAACAAGTGCTCAAATACAGTCAAATGAGTAAAATAATTAATATGTTATTTTCTCCTTTTTAACAAAGACTTTGATTTTTTACAAGTAATTTGCGACTCTTTTAAGATTATAAATTATAGCCCCACCAGCAGATGCAGAAATTGACCCGTTTTTTTATTGGATGTATATCGGTACTTGTATTGTCTTCAACTTGTTTTGCTCAGGAAGTTCCTGTTAAAGACTCGGTTTCTCAGATCAATGTTAAGTTACAAAACCTATTTAATCAAAGAATTATATCAAAATACAAAATTCGCTCTATCAAAGTGGTAGGAAACGAATTTTTTGATGAAAGTCTATTGTTGTCTTTATCTACCCTCAATGTGGGAGATGAGGTGCAAATACCTGGAGGAGATAATTTCTCTAAAGCCATTCGTAAGTTAATGGACCAGAATTACTTTAGTGATGTTAGTATCTATATTACTGATTTAAAAGACAAGGATATTGATGTTGAAATTGATGTGGTGGAGCGCCCTCGTTTATCTAGATTTAATTTAATTGGGGTAAAGAAAACGGAAAGAGATGAATTGTCTGGAAAGACCGGCCTTACTCCTAATAGAGTAATCACGGAAAATATGAAGATTACTGCTATTGAAGGTATCAAGAAATTTTATGCAGAAAAAGGATTTCAGGATGCATCTGTTGTGATTAAAGAACAAAAAGATGCTTCTAGAAAAAACAATATTATACTAGACTTTGTGGTTGATCGTGGTCCAAAAGTGCGAATTAACAATATTAATTTTGGCGGCAATAAAATTGAAGATATTAAATTAAAGAAAAGTTTAAAAGAGATACACGAAAAGTCAAGAATGACGCTGTATCCACTCAATGATAAGCCAGTTATTGTTAAAACGAATCCTTATACTTTTGATGAGTACCTTAAAGAAAAAGGGTATTTGACTTTTACAAAGACTAGAAAAATTTTGAATCCTTATTTGCGTATTAAATTATCAGGTTCAAAATTCAATCCAAAGAAATACGAAGACGCAAAAGAAAATTTATTAGATTATTATAACGCTCTTGGATATAGAGATGCAGTGATTGAAAAAGATACTGTATACCATAACGCTGCTGGCAATTTGAATATTGACATGCAAATGAAAGAAGGTAAGAAGTATTATTTTGGTAATTTAACTTGGAGAGGTAATACTAAATATTCAGATTCTCTCTTAACGAGTATTTTGAACATTAAGAAAGGGGATATTTACAATAGAGAAATTTTGTTCAATAAGTTAGGTAAAACACCAACTCCAGAAGGTGGAGATGTGAGTGGTTTGTATCAAGATGATGGTTACTTATTTTTCCGAATAGATCCTATTGAAACTGCAGTATATAATGATACCATCGATTTTGAAATTAGGGTAATGGAAGGTCCACAAGCTACCATCAAAACAATTCGTATTGCAGGTAATGAAAAAACAAAAGATTTTGTAATTCGTAGAGAAATTAGAACCATTCCTGGTGATAAATTTAGCCGTACTTTTTTGATTCGTTCCCAACGTGAAATTGCACAGTTGAATTATTTTGATCAAGAGAAAATTAAAATGGAACCTATTCCCAATGCGGAAGATGGTACAGTGGATATTAACTATGGGGTTGAAGAAAAATCTAGTGATCAATTAGAATTGAGCGCTGGATGGGGTGGTTTTATTGGTTTAACAGGTACATTGGGTGTGACCTTTAATAATTTCTCTTCAAAAAATCTTTTTACCAAGAAAGCATGGGATCCGCTTCCAATGGGTGATGGTCAAAAACTTAGTTTGCGTATTCAAAGTAATGGTAAAGCATTTAGATCTTATAATTTTACTTTCACAGAACCTTGGTTTGGTGGTATTAAAAGAAATTCTTTAACATTAAGCGTTTACAATACTAAGTTTGGTCAATCTTTTGATCCAATAACTGGTATGTTCAATCCTAATGTAGCTGATCAAAGATATATTTCTACAACAGGTGCAACATTATCTTTCGCCAGACAATTAACTTGGCCAGATGACTATTTCTCTTTTAGTACTGGTTTAAACTATACTAGGTATAAGTTGAAAAACTATGCCATTGATCCTTTCAATCTTCCCAACTTTGATAATGGTTTTGTAAATAACTTAAACATAAGATTAGCCTTACAAAGAACTTCTATTGACCAACCATTGTTTCCAAGATCGGGTTCTACCTTTTTATTAAGTGCTCAACTGACACCGCCCTATTCTGCATTTGATCCAAATTTTGCTAAGAAAGCAAATCCTTATGAATTATTAGAATACCATAAGTGGAGATTCAATGGTGAGTGGTATGTGCCGTTAGGTAAACCGGCAGGAGAAGAACGCAACAAACAATTTGTATTAAAATTTGCTGCTAAGTTTGGTTTCTTAGGAAGATACAATGAGTCTTTAGCAATTTCTCCTTTTGAACGTTTCCAAGTGGGTGACGCCGGATTAAGTAATCAGTTTGCATTATTAGGATTTGATATCATTGCTCAAAGAGGTTATCCTGTATATGAATCTTCTAATCCAAAAATTAATCCTGATCAACAATCTTCTAGACAGAAATTCACCATGTTTAATAAATATGTTGCTGAATTAAGATATCCTTTGAGCTTAGCAGCAAGTAGTACTATTTACGCATTAACTTTCTTCGAAGCTGCGAACGGATGGTATAGCATGAAAGATTATAATCCATTTAATTTAAGAAGATCAGTGGGTGTGGGTATGCGTTTCTTCTTACCTATGTTTGGATTATTAGGTTTTGATTATGGTATAGGTATTGATAGACTGAATGCAACCAACTCTTTGAAAGATGCGGGTAGATTTACCTTCATGTTAGGATTTGAACCAGAATAGATTTACTTTATAATTCATTTTAAAATTGATCAAAATGCAATTCAAGAAATTTTACTTATTACTAGCGATTAGTTTTTGTACTGTGTTTGGCATTCAAGCACAAACCCGTTATGCGGTAATTAATACCAAGTATATTTTAGACAAAATTCCAGAATATAAGGAAGCGGACAAAAAATTAAAAGCATTAGGGGATCAGTGGCAATCAGAAATTGACGAAAAACAAATGGTTTTGGACAAAATGTACAAAAACTATGAAGCAGAGCAGTTTATGTTGTCTGAAGATTTGAAGAAAAAGCGTGAGGATGAACTATTTATAAAAGAAAAAGAGCTTAGAGATTTGCAAAAAAAGCGCTTTGGTTATGAGGGGGATTTATTCAAAGAGCGTCAAAAATTAGTAAAACCCATTCAGGATAAAGTATATAATGTGGTTCAAAAAATGGCTATCGCTCGTTCGTATGACTTCATTTTGGATAAAAGTGAAGGAATAACCATTATATTTGCTGACCCGAAACTGGATAAAAGCGACGACGTTTTAAAGGAGTTGGGGATCAATAATTAAGTATAACACAACACAAAAAATAGACAAATGAAAAAAGGTTTCTTCATCGCAGCCATCATCTTAGTTGCTGCTTGTTTCAATAACAGTGCTTCTGCACAAGTAAAAATTGGTTATTTTGATGACCAAAGCATCATTGCTTTATTTCCTGGTATCCAAGAGAAATTAGATACAGTGTTGCAATCTTATGCGAAAGATACTTTACAAGATGAGTATAACTACACTTTAAAAAGTTATCAAGTAAAGGATAGTATCTACAGAAAAGATTCTTTAGAATTATCTAAAAGACCAAAAGCTTTACAATTATCAACTGATGAGTTAAATCAATTAAAATATAAGTTGATCAACTGGGAAAGATATCAACAAGAGATGATGCAACAAAAGCAAGAGTCTTTGTTATTACCTTACAGACAAAGAATTGCTGCTGCTTTAAGTGAAGTAGTTGCGGAAAATAAATATACTTTAGTACTAAAAGCCGAGTCGTTATCGCCTTATGCGCAGCCTTCTATTGCGGATAACTTAACCATTCGTGTTGCAATGAAGTTGAAATTAACTTTGCCTAAAGAAGTAGAAGATGCTTTCAAAGCAGCTACTAGCGGCGCTCCTGCTAAAACAGCAGCTCCTGCTAAGAAAGGTTAATTCTAACATAACAATATTTTTAGTAAGAACCTCGTTGTTATGCAACGAGGTTCTTAGTTTTACATAACGAAACAATTTTATGGCTGCACCCATTGGCGTTTTTGATAGTGGTTATGGTGGTTTAACCATCTTAAAAGCTTTACAAAAGCAATTACCAGAGTATGATTATATCTATTTGGGAGATAATGCACGTGCACCATACGGAACCAGATCTTTTGAAACAGTATATGAATATACCCTTGAAGCAGTTAAATGGTTTTTTGATCAAGGATGTGAATTAGTGATTCTAGCTTGTAATACTGCTTCTGCAAAAGCACTCAGAAATATCCAACAATTAGACCTACCAACTTTGGCTCCTCATAAAAGAGTTTTGGGGGTGATCAGACCCAGTAGTGAAGTATTGGGCAATTATTCTGTTGCTAAACAAGTGGGTATCATGGGAACTTCTGGTACAGTTCAAAGTGAAAGTTATATTATTGAAATGGCGAAGTTTTTTCCAGAGGTGAAAGTGTTCCAACAAGCCTGTCCAATGTGGGTGCCCATTATTGAAAACGGAGAATTTGATTCCGAGGGGGCAGATTACTTTGTAAAAAAATACCTAGACCAGCTTTTTAGCCAGTCTAAGCAAATTGATGCCGTATTATTGGCTTGCACCCATTATCCCTTATTGGAGGCTAAGATTAAAGCCTACGCCCCTCAAACCGTTAAGTTTATCTCTCAAGGAGATATTGTGGCTCAAAGTTTGGCCCTTTATCTAGAAAATCATCCTGAAATAGCTCAAAAATGCAGTAAAAATGGCCAAATTAGCTTTTTTACTACCGATAATGAGCAGGTATTTGAACAGCAGGGTAGTTTGTTCTTTGGGCAAAAAATTGCCGCAAAACATACAGATTTAGCTTAAAAATTCAAAAAATACCCTATTTTTGCCGTCCTTTCACGGGTAGTGGTATGGTGACTGCTATTAGAAACGGATTTAGAACTAAAGTATTAACATCAAGGGCGATAGGAATATTCCTAATAACCCGATAAAAAAAGTAGAATATGAAACGTACATTCCAACCTCATAAACGTCGTCGTAAATCAGTACATGGTTTCCGTAAGCGTATGGAATCAGCAAATGGTCGTAAAGTTTTAGCTAGTCGCCGTAAGAAAGGACGTAAGAAATTGACTGTATCAAGCGAGAAAGGTTTAAAATAATTTAAAACTCAACGCTGAAAATTGATAATTTTAAAGTCCTCTCGATATTTCGGGAGGACTTTTTTAATGCCCTTAAATCTTTAATTTGTCTTCTCAATTTACTTTTCAAAAAAAGGATAAACTTAAAAGTAGAAAGCAAACACAGTTTTTGTTTGCTAAGGGGCAATCTATGAATTCCTTTCCCATAAAATTAATTTATACACTTGAGTCCAATGAACCTGGTAGTGTGCAAACGGGGGTAGGGGCACCTAGTAGAACATTTAGAAAAGCAGTGGATCGTAATAGAGTGAAGCGTTTGTTGAGAGAAGGGTATAGACTTGAAAGACCTGAATTTATAGCATCTTCGGTTGATGCATTAAATAAGCTTCGTGTTAATTTATTTTTCTTGTATACAGATGCAACGGTGATTTCGCAAAAAGAGATTCAAGAGAAAATTAAACAATTGTTATCAAGGCTATCTGAAAAAATAAATACTACTCCCCAATCATAAATGGAACTACTTAAAAAAATAATAGCGTTTCCTTTTGTAGTATTGATTAAATTTTATCAATATGTACTTTCGCCTTATTTAGGTGGAAGTAAATGCAGGTATACTCCTTCTTGTTCTCAATATACCATGGATGCTATAAAAAAGTATGGCCCCATAAAAGGTATCTTTCTAGGGGCCAAACGTTTAAGTAGATGTCATCCAGGTGGAGGTCATGGTTATGACCCCGTTCCTTAATCTTTCTTTAATTTATTTTGCTGCAGCGAATCTTTCAGCTACTACTGTCCAATTCACTACATTCCAAAATGCAGCTAAATAATCTGCTCTTCTGTTTTGATATTTTAAATAGTAAGCATGTTCCCAAACATCAGCACCTAATAATGGAGTACCTTTTACTTCTGCAACATCCATCAAAGGATTGTCTTGATTGGGTGTAGAGCTTACTTCCAATTTACCGTCTTTTACAATTAACCAAGCCCAACCAGATCCGAATCTAGTCATACCTGCATTCGCAAATTTTTCTTTGAATGCATCAAAGCTACCGAAAGCAGCATTGATGGCGTCTGCTAAAGCACCTGTAGGTGCGCCACCTGCATTAGGTGCTAAACTGTTCCAGAAGAAAGTATGGTTCCAATGTCCGCCACCATTATTTCTTACTGCTGGGCTAATAGTACCTGCTACTGCAACTAATTCTTCCAAGCTCTTACCTTCATTCGGTGTTCCAGCAACAGCTTTGTTTAAATTGTCTACATATGCTTGATGATGCTTGCCATGATGAATTTGCATAGTCAAAGTATCAAAATGTGGTTCTAATGCTTCGTGCGCGTAGGGTAACGCTGGTAAAGTAAATGACATATTTTTTATTTTAAATGTTTCTAATAGATAGCACAAAATTACATCCCTTTATGCGCATTTGCTCCATCTTCAAATATTATTTCCCAAAATAGATATTATATAAGATCAGGATAAGCAGAAAAAATAGCAACCCCTCGGCCTCTCGCTGCACGAACAGATATCGGCATTTGATCCATCCCTTAATAGAACTATCTTTTTGCTTTAAAAAAATCAGACATTAAAGCTGCGCATTCTGCGGCGAGTATGCCGCCGGTGATGGTGGTAGCGGGATGGAAGGGATTTTTTTCGCTGACTCTACGGTAGCTATTTTTTTCATCTGAAGCGCCAAAAACAATATGGCCTATTTTATTCCAGTACAAAGCACCTGCACACATCAAGCAGGGCTCTAGTGTGACATATAATGTAGCTTCTGTTAAATACTTTTCTTGTAATTGTTCGCAGGCACTGGTAATGGCTAATATTTCTGCATGTGCGGTAACATCTTTTAATAATTGCACTTGGTTATATGCTTTGGCAATAATCTTTCCATGCATCACTACTACTGCTCCAACCGGCACTTCATCAACGTCAAAGGCCCTCTGTGCTTGCACGAGGGCCTGACGCATGAATGATTCATGATCTACAGTCATGTAAATTATAATCTTTGAATACGGATATTTCTATACCATACTTGATCTCCGTGATCTTGTAATCCAATATGTCCAGTAAATACTTTTCCGAAATCTGGAGATTCGCCTTTTGAGAACTTACTGTTCTTAATTAAATTTTTCCAAGCGTCATCACCCAAAGTAGTTGTTACTGTAGTAACACCATTTAACTTTAAAGTCAATGTTCCTTTTTCATTAATGATATCTACTAAATTCCATTCACCTACAGGCTTTACTGCACCCTCTACACCTGCAACTAAATCGTATAAATTTCCAGCTCTATGCTTATTGATTTTTGCATCAGCATGGCCATCATTGTCTAGCACTTGCATTTCAGGTCCTGTGTACCAGATGTAGTTATACTTTTTTGGTTCGTTTTGTACAAAAAAGATGATACCGCTATTTCCTTTTTTTGAAATCTTCCATTCTAATTGCAAGTGAAAATCACCAAAGCTTTCATTGGTTATGATATCACCACCGCCTTTAATTTGCCATCCTTGTTTGTTAGTAGGATCTAACATTAAAGCACCATCAATTACTTTCCATGCTTCCCCTACAGCATCTTTTCCGTAAGTATGCCAACCAGAAGTTGTTTTTCCGTCAAATAAAGAAATCCATTCTTTCTTTTGTGCATTGATTTGCGTAAAAGCAAATAATAATACTAGAGCAAGCAATCGTTTTTGCATGATGTTGTTTTTTGTGTGTAACTAAATTACTATTTTTTTAATAACATTATATACTTAATCATCGCCTCTGCATCTTCTTGGCTAATTTGTGGATGTGGTGTCATTGGAACTGCACCCCATACGCCACTTCCGCCTTTGATTACTTTTTCTGCTAACATTTTCACATTCTCTTCTGTGTTTTCATATTTAGCAGCAACTTCTTTGTATGCTGGTCCAATATTTTTTTCTGAAGTTTTATGACATGTTAAACAGTCGCTGCCGGCTACTAGCGCTAAACCTTTTGTATAATCTGGGTTGGAAGATAAATCGTTGCTTGCAGTTGCTGCAGGAGCTGCTGCTGTTTCTTCTGTTTTCTTTGTGTCTGATCCACCACATGCTGCTAAAAATATTACTGCAGCCATTGTACCTAAAACCTTTTTCATAATCATTGTTTTTTAATTTATTAAATACCTAATATTTTTTTATTGAATGCTTCATCAGATCCAGTGCTAGCAAAATCATCAAATGCTTTTTCTGTTACTTTGATAATATTGTTTTGAATAAACACTGCTCCTTCTGCTGCGCCTACTTCTGGATGCTTCAAGCAACATTCCCATTCCATCACGGCCCATCCTTTATAATCATAGGCTGCTAGTTTGCTAAAGATGCTTTTAAAATCTACTTGACCGTCGCCTAAAGATCTAAATCTTCCAGCACGATCTATCCAGTTTTGGTATCCACCATATACTCCTTGTTTTGCTGATGGATTGAATTCTGCATCTTTCACATGAAACATTTTGATACGCTCGTGGAATGCATCTATGTATCCTAAATAATCCATGCATTGTAAAACAAAATGCGATGGATCATATAATAAACAAGCTCTCTTATGTTGATTGACTTTGTCTAAAAACATTTCGTAAGAAACGCCATCATGTAAATCTTCACCAGGATGTATTTCATAACATAAGTCTACACCATGTTGATCAAACTCATTCAAGATAGGCATCCATCTTTTTGCTAATTCTGTAAATCCTGTTTCTACTAAACCTGCAGGTCTTTGTGGCCAAGGATATACGGTATGCCATAATAAAGAGCCACTAAATGTTGCGTGTGCGTTTAGTCCTAAATTTTGTGAAGCTTTCGCTGCATATTTTAATTGTTGTACTGCCCATGCTGTTCTTGCTTTTGCATTACCACGAACTTCTGCTGGTGCAAATCCATCAAATTGTGCGTCGTATGCTGGGTGCACTGCTACCAGTTGTCCTTGTAAATGTGTTGATAATTCTGTGATCTCTAAACCAGCACTATTTACAATCCCTTTGATTTCATCTGCATAGGTTTTACTTTCTGCAGCTTTTTGTAAATCAATACATCTTGCATCCCAACTTGGAATTTGTACTCCTTTGAAACCCAATGATGCTGCCCATTTACAAATACTTTCCAATGTATTGATAGGTGCCACATCTCCCATAAACTGTGCTAAAAATATAGCGGGTCCTTTTACTGTTGTCATTGTTATTTTTTTATCTCGCTATTAAATTACATAAGGTGTCCACTTCTTATCTGATTGAGAAGAAGCTACTACATTATCAATAAAGGCCATGCCTCTTAATCCATCTTCAATGCCTGGAAAATCCAACATTTCATCAGTAGGCGTTTTGCCATCCATCTTGCATCCTAATGTTAATGCGAAGTTGCGATAGATATTAGCGAATGCTTCTAAGTATCCTTCTGGATGTCCTGCTGGAGTGCGACAATTATGGATAGCCATAGGAGATAAATAATGTCCGTTGTTTCCACCTGCTCTATAAATCTGTGTTGGCTTATCCAACCATTTTACTAGTAAGGTGTTTGGCTCATGTTGATACCATTCTACACCACCATGCTCTCCATACACTCTTATTCTGATGCCGTTTTCTTCTCCAGCAGCTACTTGAGATGCCATTAATACACCTTTAGCACCATTGTCAAATTTCAACATCACTGCACCATCATCATCTAATACACGGCCTTCTACCATTGTATTTAATTCGGCACAAATATCTGTAATCTTAGATCCGGTTACATATTCTGCTAAATGTGCGGCATGTGTACCAATGTCGCCCATTACAGAGCTCTTCCCAGATTTTTTTGGATCGGTTCTCCATGCTGCTTGAGCGTTTCCTTCTCTTTCAGAAAGCTTGCTCAACCATCCCTGAGGATACTCCACCCATACCTTTCTTATTTTTCCTAATTGATCATCTTTGATCATTGCTTTGATTTGTTTTACCAAAGGATAACCAGAATAAGTATGCGTTAAACACAGCGTTAAGCCTGTTTTATCTAAAATTTGTTTTAATTCTTTAGCTTCTTCTAAGGAGAAAGTGATTGGCTTTTCAATCACCACATGAAAGCCATGTTCTAACGCCATTTTTGCTGGCGCAAAATGTGCAAAATTGGGTGTTACAATGGTTACAAAATCCATACGCTTGTCAGCTGGTAAAGCTGCTTCTGCTTTAATCATTTCTTCGAAAGTGGTGTAGGTTCTATCTTTTGGAAGAAACAATGCTTCTCCTGAAGCCACTGCTATTTCTGGGTTAATACTCAATGCACCGCAACATAATTCGATTAAACCATCCATGTTAGCAGCTAATCTGTGGATGGCTCCGATGAAGGCATCCTTACCTCCACCCACCATACCCATGCGTAATTTTCTATTCATTGGTTGATATTTTTTGCTGGACAATCGTTTTTCATTGTGTCATAATAACACTTTATTATATACACTATAGCAATTTCCTTATTATTTCGCAAAAACTGCCTTTTTTGGTAGAAAATATTATAAAAGATTGCAAATAAATTTTTACATTTATAGACTCTAACAAAGTTGCTTCGCTATGCCAAATCAAGTTAACCGACGTAAGCTCATTAAGCAGGTTTTAACAGGTTCTGCTGCCCTTGCTGCAGGAGTGAGTTTACCCACTCCATTATTAGCAGCTTCAGAAAATAACAACAGTGATCCACTTTCTTTAAAAGGAAATATCAATCACTCTGTTTGTTATTGGTGTTATGGCGATTTGAGTTTAGAACAAATGTGTTTGGAAGTCAAAAAAATTGGCTTTGGTGCAATTGATTTATTGAAGCCTGACGAATGGCCCATTGCAAAAAAACATGGCTTGCATTGCTCCATGTGTTACACTGCTGGTGAAACAAGTTTAACAAAAGGATGGAACGATAAAGCCAACCACGCTTGGTTAATCAAAGATTATGTAGAAGTCATTCCATTGGTGGCTGCTGCAGGCTATACGAACTTAATTTGTTTTGCGGGAAACAGAAACGGCATGGATGATGAAACAGGTTTACAAAACTGTGTGGAAGGATTAAAACAAATTATGCCATTAGCAGAAAAGCATGGTGTGATGATACAAATTGAATTATTCAATTCTAAAATTGATCATAAAGATTATATGGGTGATAAATCTGCTTGGGGTATTGAATTATGCAAGCGTTTAGGCTCTCCTAATTTTAAAATCTTGTTTGATATTTATCATATGCAAATTGACGAAGGAGATATCATTCGTTCTATTCAAGACAATCATCAATACTTTGGTCACTATCACACTGCGGGTGTACCTGGTAGACATGAAATTGATGAGCGTCAAGAATTATATTATCCTGCAATCATGCGAGCAATTGCTGCAACAGGGTATAAGGGTTATGTAGCTCAAGAATTTATTCCAAAAGATAAAGATGCAATGGCTTCTTTGAAGAAAGCTATTCAAATTTGTGATATTTAAATTTCATTCGTATAACAATTCAAATTTTAAACAATGGCTGATCAACAGTATGACGCAATCGTAGTGGGCTCTGGAATTAGCGGTGGATGGGCTGCTAAAGAGTTAACCCAAAAAGGATTAAAAGTTTTGATGTTGGAGCGTGGTAGAAATATCGAACACATCAAAGACTATGTAAATGCCAATAAAGAAGCTTGGGATTTTCCGCACAGAGGTGGAAGAACGCAGAAGATGATCGAAGAGTATCCTGTATTGAAGCGTGATTATCCTTTGAACGAAACCAATTTAGATTATTGGGCAGTAGATAAAGATTCTCCTTATGTTGAAACGAAAAGATTTGATTGGTTTAGAGGATATCATGTAGGTGGTCGTTCTTTAATGTGGGGTAGACAATCTTATCGTTGGTCTGATTTGGATTTCGAAGCCAATGCAAAAGAAGGTGTGGGGGTTGATTGGCCAGTGCGTTATAAAGAAATTGCACCTTGGTATGATTATGTAGAAAAATTTGCAGGCATTTCTGGAAATAGAGATGGGTTAGATGTTTTACCGGATGGTCAATTTTTACCTCCGATGGATTTAACCTGTGTAGAAAAAGATGTAGCTGCTAGAATTAAAGAAGCGTTCAAAGGAGAACGTCATTTAATTATTGGTCGTACAGCAAATATTACGGTACCTCATGAAGGAAGACCTGGTTGTCAGTTTAGAAATAAATGTTGGTTAGGTTGTCCATTTGGTGGTTACTTCAGCACACAATCTTCTACTTTACCTGCTGCTATGGCTACTGGTAATTTAACTTTAAGACCTTTTAGTATTGTGAAAGAGGTATTGTACGATAAAGATAAAAAACGTGCAACAGGTGTAATGGTTTTAGATGCTGAAACCAATAAAACCATTGAGTACAAAGCAAAAATTATTTTCTTAAACGCTTCTACTTTAAATAGTACTTGGATTTTAATGAACTCTGCAACAGATGTTTGGGAAGGTGGATTGGGAAGTAGTTCTAATGCATTGGGTAAATACTTGATGGATCACCACTTAGGAATTGGCGCTGGTGGTTATGTAGAAGGTTACGAAGACAAATATACTTTTGGTAGAAGAGCTAATGGATTCTATATTCCTCGTTTCAGAAACGTTGGTAACGACAAGCGTGATTATTTACGTGGATTTGGTTATCAAGGTTCTGGTAGCCGTCAAGGATGGAGACATGATGTGGCTGAATTTAGCATTGGTGGTGAATTCAAAGATGCTATGACCGAACCAGGTATCTGGACAGTGGGTATGGGAGGATTTGGTGAGATGTTGCCTGATGAAACCAATAAAGTAACACTAGATAAAAATGTAAAAGATAAGTGGGGATTAAACGTATTAAATATTGATTGTGAATTAAAAGACAACGAGAAAAAAATGCGTAAAGATATCTTGGCTGATGCGCAAGAAATTTTAGAAAAAGCTGGTGTGAAAGGTGTTCAATCTCACGATGGTGATGGTACTCCAGGCAGAGGAATTCATGAAATGGGTACAGCTAGAATGGGTAGAGATCCCAAAACATCAGTATTGAATGGCAACAACCAAGTATGGGATGCACCCAATGTATTTGTAACAGACGGAGCTTTCATGACAAGTGCTTCTTGTGTGAACCCTTCTTTAACTTATATGGCATTCACTGCACGAGCTGCTGATTTTGCAGTAAGTGAATTGAAAAAAGGTAATTTATAATTTTAAACGATTTAAATAATATTGTTATGATGAATAGAAGAGAAGCCCTATCAAGAGTTGCCATCATTATGGGTGGAACTGTATTGGGTGCAGAAGCTTTTTTATCTGGTTGTAAAACAGCTAGCACTGGAATTAGTTTTTCTGCTGCAGATATTTCTTTCTTAGATGAAGTTGCTGAAACTATTTTGCCAGCAACCAATACACCTGGAGCTAAAGAAGCTAAAGTAGGTGAGTTTATGAAAGTAATGGTAACAGATTGTTACGAAGCTAAAGACCAAAACATTTTTATGGATGGAATGAAAAAATTAGATGAAGCATCCACAAAAGCAAATGGTAAATCATTTATGGATAGTGATGCTAAGCAACGCCACGATTTATTAGTAACATTAGATAAAGAAGCTAAAGCACATCAGGCCGCTAAAAAGCCAGAAGAGCCTAAGCATTATTTTACGATGATGAAAGAATTGACTTTAACAGGATTCTTTACTTCTGAAGTAGGTGCTACTAAAGCATTACGTTATGTTGCGGTGCCTGGTAAGTTTGAAGGTTCTGTTCCTTATACGAAAGGAGAAAAAGCATGGGCTACTTCATAATTTTATAAATTCATTTTATGCAAAATTCAAGAAGAGATTTTTTACGCAATACTGCACTAGCTAGCTTAGCAATGAGCATACCTTTTAAAAAGGACTTATTTGCTATGACTCCAGCTGGAAAGCCATTTGGTATTCAATTATGGACAGTGAAAGAAGCTTTGGCCAAAAACCCATTAGCTGTTTTAAAACATTTGTCTGCGAGTGGTTATAAACAAATAGAAAGTTTCGAAGGAGAGAAAGGAATTTTCTGGGGCATGAAGCATACTGAATTCAAAAAAACCATGGACGATTTGGGCATGAAGATTGTATCTGCTCATTGTGATCATGTAAAAGATTTTGAACGCAAAGCTGCAGAAGCGGGAGAGATTGGTATGAAATATTTAATTTGTCCTTGGGTGGGTCCTCAAGATTCATTGGATAAGTATAAAAAATTGGCAGATCAATTCAACACTTGTGGTGAGATTGCTAAAAAGAATGGTATACGTTTTGCATATCATAATCATGATTATTCTTTTAAACCTTTAGAGGGTATTTTACCTCAGGATTTAATGATAGAAAGAAGCAATGCAGCAACAGTAGATTTTGAAATGGATATGTATTGGACCGTTGCTGCAGGAGTAGATCCAATTGCCTACATGAAGAAATATCCAAATCGCTTTAGACTGGTTCATGTGAAAGATTTAGTGAAATTACCTAAGAACGAACACGAATCTTGCGTAATTGGTAAGGGAACAATTGATTACAAATCTTTATTACCACAGGTAAGCAAATTAGGCGTACAATACTTTATTGTAGAACAAGAAGCTTATACTGGCACCAATGAATTAGATGCTGCAAAAGCAGATGCTGCTTATGTAAGTGCATTAAACTGGTAAATAAAAAGGAGTCCCTTCATAGACTCCTTTTGAAATAGTTAGAATGAGTCTCCAAATCGGGGACTCATTTTTTTACAGCAAGACTCCTTCTTTTTTAATTTCTACCAATGCATTATACAATATATATAATTGTGCTTCACTATTAAATGCGTTGATGGAATAACGCAGGTAAACATCTGCATCTTGACGCATCACAGGGATCTCAATTTTGTATTCTGTAAATAATTTTCTTTGCAATTGCTCGGGCTCTTTGGTTTTTATAGGAATGCTTACCATTTGTCCAATCCATTCTGATGTTAATGGACTAATGGGTGTAGATCCAAGTAGCTCAAAAAATTGAGTAGCATTTTTTAATACTAATTGGTGACAGGTCTTTGCCATATTCTTCCAATCATGCTTTTCCATAAATGCTATACACTCTTCTACACATAAGAAAGCAGAAAAATCTCTCGTACCAATCATTTGATGATAATCTAAAAAGTTGGAGTGGGAGGGTTTCAAAGCCTTATAGCCCCAACTAACCACCAATGGGTCACACATATGTTGCACTTTTTTATGGGCGTATAAAAAGCTACATCCCTTTGGCGCCATCATCCATTTGTGGCAAGCACCTGTATAAAAATCTGCTTGTAATTCATCTAAATTAACTTCTACCTGTGCTGGTCCATGTGCACCATCTACAAATGTGATTAATCCTTTTTGTTTTGCAATGGCACAAATTTCTTTTACTGGAAATATCAATGCTGTTGCAGAAGTAATATGACTAATGAAAATGGCTTTTGTTTTTGGAGTTACTCCTTTAAAAAAATCTTCAATAAATTTTTCTTTGGTAGTGATTGGAAGACTTATTGGTTGTCTAACATATTTTGCTCCTGCTTTGTTGCAATAATACTCCCAGGTTCTATCACAGGCACCATATTCGATATTGGTTGCTAAAATTTCGTCTCCTTTTTCTAAGGGAAAATTTTTTGCCACCAAGTTTACGGCAAAACTTGGATTGGTTACATATACCAAATCATCTTTGTCTGAACAGTGTAAAAATTTAGCCAATGCTTCCCTTGATTTTGCTAAATATTGATATCCGTCAAATGCTATAAACTGCACTGGCTCTGCTTCTAATACTCTTTGCCAATGCTGGTATTTTTCAAAGACCGGTTTTGGTGTTGCGCCAAAAGAACCAAAGTTTAAAAAAGTAATACTAGTATCTAGTAAGAATTGATCTTTCCAATTATTCATGTTGTATGCTTTTCTATTGAGAAACTGAAGGTAAAAAATAATCCCTCCCGAAAATCGAGAGGGATTATTTTTATCTATGGGTATGATGATTATACGCCTAGTGTCCAACCATCTCTGTAAGTTCTCTTTACAAATTGATTCGCTGGATCAAAATTGGTAATCTTCATATTTGGCCCATCCCATAATAATTGAATATTTCTACCAGGGTAAGTAGTTAATCCTTTCTTATCGTTACCCTTATAATCGTAACTTCTAATTGCTAAGTTGCCCATTAAAACTGACTCCGTTAATGGTCCTGCGATATCAAAATGAGAACTTAACATTTTATGCTCTTTGCTACCTGGTCCTGCGATACATGCTTCTACCCATGCTGCGTAGTGTCCACTTTCTCCACCTTTCACACGCTCTACTGTTTCAGGTACTTTAGTAGTTTTTGTTAAATTGGTTGGCAATAATTGTGGATTTACACCATAGGTTCCTGCCATCATTTTTCCTTTAGTTCCTTCGAAGATCACACCATTTCCTCCATCACCCATTACTTCATTAGGTCCTAATTCTGCTGGTCTTTCTGGTTGTATACCACCATCCATCCAATGCAATTTCACATCTGGCTTACCATTTTGACCTTTGAAAGTTAAAATGATATGTGATGCTGCTGGTGGGCTATCTGGTGAGTACACTCTTTGCCAAGGAGCAGTGTATCTTGTTGCTACACTACATTCTGCAGCTACTGGGTATCCTAATCCTAACACGGCAAAGGCTGGTGCCATAATATGACATGCCATATCTCCTAAAGCGCCGGTACCGTAATCCCACCATCCTCTCCAGTTAAATGGTAACAAACCTTCGAAATAATCTTTTTGTGGAGCAGTACCTAACCATAAGTTAAAATCTAATTCTGCTGGTATTGCAGCTGAAGTTGTTGGTCTAATTACACCTTGTGGCCATACTGGTCTGTCTGTATAACAATAAATAGTATGAACATCTCCGATTAATCCTGCATTATACCAATCTTGTAACATACGCACCCCATCACCTGATGATCCTTGGTTACCCATTTGCGTTACTAAGTTATTTGCTTTAGCTGTTTGCGTCATGATTCTTGCTTCGTAGATATCATGTGCGATGGGCTTTTGAACATACACATGCTTTTTTAATTGCATTGCAGCCATAGCTTGCACACCGTGCATATGATCTGGAGTAGATACAGACACTGCATCTATATGCATGTGTTCTTTATCTAACATCTCTCTGTAATCTTTATAATATTTTGCTTTTGGATAACGCTTTCTGCTTGCAACTGACTGGCGATCGTCTACATCACATAAAAAAGCAATGTCCGCTTTCCCACTTTGATAAAACGAGAACAAATCGCTTTCTCCTTTACCGCCAGCTCCAATACCGGCAATTTGTAATTTATCACTTGGTGCAGTGAATCCCTTTCCACCCAGAACGTGTCTTGGCAAGATATAAAATCCGCCCATCGCCAACGAGGCGTTTCTAATAAAATCTCTTCTAGAGTTATCTGATTTTCTCTTAGACATAGCAATTCGTTAAAATGTGAATAATCGTTAAAATGACTAGGTTAAATTATGTAAAAAATGGCAATTTGACCAATTATTTTTATGAATGAACCATTGTCTACTTGCTTTCGTTATAATAGACTAAATTGCTATACCATAAAAGCTACCTTATGCACACACAATTAGCGGGTTTAAAGCATTATTTTCAGTCTGGAGCTACCCAAAGCTATTCTTTTAGGTTGCTTCAGTTGAAGCGATTAAAGCAAGTTGTTCTGGATTATGAAAAGGAACTATACCTTGCCTTACATGCAGATTTAAAAAAGTCTGAAGAAGAGTCTTGGGCAACCGAAATTGGCTTTTTCATAAATGAGCTCAATTATACAATGGATCATTTAAAAGAGTGGATGCAACCTAATTCGGTGCCTACTAATCTTTTGAATCAACCATCTAGTTGCTATACCGTGCGTGAACCCTTGGGAGTAGTTTGTATTATTGCTCCATGGAATTATCCTTTCCAATTATTATTTACCCCAATGATTGGGGCCATTGCAGGAGGTAATTGCGTGGTGTTAAAGCCAAGTGAATTTGCTCCAGCCACTGCGGCCGTGATGGCAAAAATTTGCAAAGCTTTATTTCCAGAAAATTATATTTTATACGTAGAAGGCGAAGGTGCTCAAGTCTTACCTGCTATGTTTAATAGCTTTAGATTTGATCATATTTTTTACACTGGAAGCACTACCGTAGGTAGAATTATTTACCAACAAGCTGCTGATAAATTAGTGCCCGTAACATTGGAATTGGGCGGCAAGAGTCCTGCTGTTGTTGCAGTAGATGCTAATATGCGTGTAGCTGCTAGAAGAATTGCCAATTCTAAATTTTCGAATGCAGGTCAAATGTGTGTAGCGCCTGATTATGTTTTGGTGCCTACTGCCTTTAAACAAACTTTGATTGATGAGTTGGTTAAAGCCATTCAACAATTTTATGGAGAAGATACAGAAGCTTCCAGTGGTTATGGAAAAATCATCAATGAAAAACAATGGCAAAGATTGGTCAGTTATTTTGGGGATGGACAAATTATTTATGGTGGTAAATCCAATGCGGCTAGTTTACATATTGAACCTACTTTATTAGCAGATGTTGCTATAGACAGCAAAATTATGCAGGATGAAATTTTTGGTCCCATTCTTCCAATCTTAACTTATGATAGCAATGAAGAGGCTTTAGAAATAATTAGAAGAAATCCAAATCCTTTAGCTTTCTATGTATTCACCAACGATACAGCTACTGAGCAATACTGGTTAACCAATGTACCATCTGGTGGGGCCTGTGTAAATAATACGAGTTGGCATTTAACCAATCACGCACTTCCTTTTGGTGGCAGAGGTTTTAGCGGCATGGGTGGTTATCATGGTAAATTAAGCTTTGACACTTTCACGCATTTAAAATCTGTGATGAAAACGCCTACATGGATTGATCCAGATTTAAAATATCCTCCCTACAAAGGCAAGGGTTGGTTGTTGAAGAAGTTGATAGGGTAATTATTGTATGATTAAAAAATCGATTATGATAAAAATTGGAATCGCCATTGGCATTTTAGTAACAGCTGCTTTATTGATGAAAAAGAAAGATATGTCTTATAGACAATCTATTTTGAAAACCATCTATCCTGTGATTATGTGGTCCGGAAAAGCAGCTGGAAAAAAACAAACACTGATCAATAAAGATCAGGTTAAACCAAGTGCCTCTTTTTATGCATTACAATCTTTAGATATCAATGGTAAAGCTTTTGATATAGCTTCATTAAAAGGGAAGAAAGTATTGATTGTGAATACAGCTAGTGATTGCGGCTTTACTGGTCAATATGAAGCTTTAGAAAAATTATCTAAACAATTTGAAGGTAAACTAGTAGTCATTGGTTTTCCTGCAAACGATTTTAAAGGGCAAGAAAAAGCAGATGAAAAAAATATCGCAAGCTTCTGTCAAAAAAATTATGGTGTAACTTTTCCTTTGATGTCAAAATCTATTGTGGTGAAGAAAAAAAATCAACACCCAGTATATCAGTGGTTATCTGATGCTTCTTTAAACGGATGGTGTAATCAATCGCCTGCTTGGAATTTTTGTAAATACTTAATCAATGAAGAAGGGGTACTAACACATTATTTCCCTATGACAGTAGATCCATTAGATCCATCTGTGATGGATGCGATTAATTAATAGGGCAGTGCTCGTGGTAATTTTCTAAAACAATTTTACCAGACTCAATGATCATATCCTTGTAAGTAACTTTGATCTCATCCAAGACAGCTTCTATTTCTGCTTGTTCTGTCATTCTAACAAGTTTAGCACGATAGTCTTTGATATTAGGTAAGCCTCTTAAATAGTTGGCATAATGTCTTCTCATTTCATTGATTCCTGCAATGGGTCCTTTCCATGCAAGTGATCCAATTAAATGTTTTCTGGCCACTTCTACTCTTTCTTCAATAGTAGGTCCTGCCATATGTTCACCAGTTGCAATAAAATGTTTGATCTCTCTAAATACCCAAGGGTATCCAATGGCTGCTCTACCAATCATGATACCATCTACGCCATATTTATTTTTATATTCCACTGCTTTTTCAGGTGAGTTTATATCACCGTTTCCAAAAATTGGTATATGAATTCTAGGATCATTTTTAATCTCTCCAATCATTGTCCAATCTGCTTCACCCTTATACATCTGCATTCTTGTTCTGCCATGTATCGCTAGGGCTTTGATGCCCACATCTTGTAATCTCAATGCTACTTCATGAATATTTTTTGTATTCTCGTCCCAGCCCAATCTTGTTTTCACAGTCACTGGCAAGTTGGTACTTTTTACAACAGATTCTGTTAATCGTACCATTAAATCTAAATCCTTTAATACACCTGCACCTGCGCCTTTCATAGCTACTTTTTTTACAGGACAGCCAAAATTAATATCAATTAAATCTGGATTTACTGTGTCCACTATCTTAGTACAAAGTGCCAATGCTTCTTCATCTCCGCCAAAAATTTGGATACCAATAGGTCTTTCGTAATCGTAAATATCTAATTTCTGTTTGCTCTTTATTGCATCTCTAATAAGGCCCTCACTGCTAATAAATTCAGTATACATTAGGTCGGCTCCATTGTCTTTACACACTGCTCTAAATGGGGGATCGCTAACATCCTCCATTGGAGCGAGTAATAAAGGGAAATCCGGTAATTGTATATTGCCTATAGAAACCATATGAATTCATTATCTTGCATCTTATCGATACGTTTGCAAAGGTACCAATAAATTATTTTACATGGAATCAACTTCTAATTCAATTTTTGCAATGCCTGGGCCAATGAGATTGGTCTTGTTTATGGCTATAACGGGCATTTCTATGATGGCAGGAGCTTTTATTAGCTTTTCAATTGTTGCAAGTATCCTGCATACCTCTATTTCAGAAATGCAAACGATCCTTTTGTCTTCTGAACATTCTATGATGGCTCAATTGGCGAATGCTTTGGCTTCTTTGATTGCTTTTGGTGCACCAAGTATCATTATTTCTTTTTTTGCTAAAGGGTACTGGTTACGCAATATGGGTTTCAATACCATCAACAACATGCATCAAGTGTTGCTGGTGATTTTACTTTCCATTACAGGTTTATTTTTAAGTGGTGCATTGGGTGATTTGACAGAAAAAATTCCTTTGCCTGCATCTTTAGAAGCTTGGGCAAAAGGTATGGAGGATCAATACAAAAAAGCTTTATTAGCCATGACACAGATGAAGTCATGGGTTGATTTATTATTTGCCTTAATTACTGTTGCACTTGTTCCAGCCATTGTTGAAGAACTTTTTTTCAGAGCCAGTCTGCAAAAAATATTTATGGATATTTTTGATAAGCCATACTGGGCTATTTTGGTGACAGCTATTATTTTTAGTGCATTTCACTTTTCTTATTTTGGTTTTTTATCAAGAATGTCTTTAGGTATTGTGTTGGGATGTATTTATTATTTCACTAAAACCATTTGGTTACCCATGTTAATGCATTTTATCAATAATGCTATTGGTGTAACTGCATTATATCTAGTAAGATTTGATTCAAAAAAAGTAGATGCTGTGGTAAATGGCAACCTCACTTATTATTGGGTTTTTATTGCTATTATTGTAGTGTATCTATTGTTAAAAAAATTAAAAGAGTATGGCTCTTAATGTAGCTGTTTTTAAAACTAGAACCATTTCTGCGATTGTGTTTGGGATAATTATGATGGCAGGTTTGATGCTGAACGAATGGTCTTTTTTTATCTTGTTTACTATTATTCAATTTGGATGCTTGAATGAATATATCAAATTGATGGGGCTAATTTATCCAGCGTATCATGCTTTAGCACCTACTCATCGTTGGGGTTTATTATTAGTGGGAATCGTTATGATGATGGTTTTATCTCCCAATACTTTGTCCATCAATGGTTATAGTATTAAATATATTGGTAGTCAAATCTTGCCTGTATTATTAGTTACAATGGTTGCTGGGGAATTATATTTCAAGAAATATAATTTACAGAATGTAGCGATTTCTTTTTTTGGCTTGATTTATATTCCTATGTGTTTAAGCTTGATGTTTCAATTGAGGGCATTTATGGTCAATACCTTTTTTATTAATTGGGCATTTTCTATTCCTTTATTACTCATTGCCACTATTTGGATTAATGATACCATGGCTTATATAGTAGGTTCTTTTATTGGCAAAAGACCTTTATCGTCTATCTCTCCTAATAAAACATGGGAAGGTACAATTGCTGGTATTATTATTTCAGTGGCATTAGTTACTAAAGTATTAGGAACTTGGATTCCCATTCAAGAAAAATATATTTTTTTAATGAGCGTAGTTGCAGCGATAGCAGGTACTTTTGGAGATTTATTTGAAAGTAAAATTAAAAGAATGGCTGGTGTGAAAGATAGTGGTAGTATGATGCCTGGTCACGGTGGCTTCTTGGACAGATTTGATTCTATATTGTTTGCTGTGCCATTTGTTTGGCTAGTTCTACAAATACTGTTTTAATTTTTCGTAAGTTTGCCTTTCAATAGAATATTATGACAATTCATAAAGAAGGAACCGCTACAATATCTTTGGTGGCATTGGTGGTAGGTTTGTTAAATATTGCCAATTTCTCTTACTTATATCCTATAAGTGCAGTAGCAGCTTGGGTATTGTTTACCATTTTATTAGGTTTCTTTTTATTTATTGTGTCTTTTTTCAGAATGCCTAAAAGAAATCATACCATTGATCAAAATGCGATTGTTTCTCCTGCAGATGGTAAAGTAGTAGTCATCGAAGAAGTAGCGCCAGATGAATATTACAAAGAAAGAAGAATTCAAATTAGTGTATTTATGAGTCCTGCTAATGTACATGTGAATAGAATGCCTATAGCGGGAAATATTATATATAATCAATACCATCCTGGTAAGTACTTGGTAGCATGGCATCCTAAATCTTCTACTGATAATGAAAGATGGTCTGTAGTAGTAGAAAATGAAAAGGGTAGCATTTTGTGTAAGCAAATCGCTGGCGCTTTAGCTAGAAGAATTTGTAATTATGCTGAGGTTGGTACTGCTTACCAACAATGTGATGAATATGGTTTTATTAAATTTGGTAGTAGAGTAGATTTATTATTACCAGTAAGTGCCCATATTCAATGCAAAATAGGAGATGTGGTTCAAGGGGGTGTTTCTGTTTTAGCGAAGTGGTAATTACAGAAAGTTTTCCAATTCTTTTAAGTGTGTGATCGTATAAGTTGCTGGAACAGTAGGCACTACTTCTAGGTGATTTACAAATACTGTATCCATTCCAATATTGATTCCACCTTGTATATCTGCTGCCTCGTTGTCACCAATCATCAAACTAGCTTCAACTGTAGCATTAGAGGCATTTAAAGCAAATTCAAAAATTTCTCTATGAGGCTTTAAACTATTACTTGCTTCGGAAGTTATGACTTCAATAAAGTATTTAGCCAAATCTGAATTTTGTATTTTCTTAAACTGTACTGCTTGAAAACCATTGGTGATCAAATGCATTTTATAACCCTTGTTTTGAAGGTATTCCAAGATTTCATGTGTATATGGAAAAAGGTTTGTTTTATCAGGAAGAATATCTAAATAATCATGTGACATTTCTTTAGATAATTTTTCGTCTGCAATTTTATAGTCCAATAAACTTAGATAAATACGTTTCCATCTTAGCTCGTCTTGTTTGATAAATCCCTTAGTATACCTATCCCAAAGTCGATGATTGTGTTCGCTATATTTTGAATAAAATTCATCAAAATGAGTGATCCCTTTTGCTTCTAATTGGTATTTATGATGGAGGTCCAAAAGGGTTTCTTTGGAGTTTAATTCAAAGTCCCAAATAGTATGATCTAAATCAAAAAATAGGTCTTTATATTTCATTTCTATCTGTATATGTAGCGAATTTACAATAATGCGCCTATCTTTATTGAATATTAGTATTGTATTTATATGAATATTGTTATTACAGGAGCATCCAAAGGAATTGGATTTGCCATTGCAAAAAAATTTGCTGAACATGGCCATCATCTTTTTTTGACAAGTAAAACAGCTGCTGATTTAATCAAAGCGGTGGATGAACTCAGACAATTGTATCCAAATTGTACCATTGAAGGCATTCATGCAGATTTGTCTATCGAAGGTCAGGTACATTGTTTTACAGAATGGTGCTTATTGCATACTCAACCCGATATTTTAGTGAATAATGCTGGTTATTTTTTACCAGGTAAAATCGCTGAAGAGCCTGCTGGTACATTAGAGGCGCAATTAAATGCGAATTTATTATCTGCATATTATACTACTAAAGATTTTTTGCCTGCTATGTTGAAAAAAGGTAAGGGGCATATTTTTAATATCTGTTCCATTGCTTCTTTAGATGCTTATGAAAATGGAGGCTCTTATAGCATTAGTAAATTTGCTTTACTAGGTTTTTCTAAAAATCTAAGATTGGAATTAAAAGATAAAGGTATTAAGGTGACCGCTGTTTGTCCTGGTGCGGTGTATACCAATAGCTGGAAGGGTTCTGGAGTGGATCCAAAAAGAATTATGGAAGCCAATGATATTGCTGATATGATTTATGCTGCTAGTCAATTAAGTCCACAAGCATTGGTGGAAGATATTGTGATGAGACCTCAGTTGGGAGATTTATAAGAATGATACTGCTATAATCTTTCTTCTTGATCAATCGAATCATCCTCTTTTGGAGTAGAGAACATTTCTCTCGCTTTTTTAGTAGCGGCTAATCTTTCTATCACTACCGCTGCAATCAATTTTCCCGCATCTTCATTGGGGTGTGCTTGTAATATATATTTAAGCTTAGCTTCTGATACATCTATTCGATACAATAATTGCAATAGTTTAGAAAAATCATTTTTAATGAGTTCATTAATAGCAATGGCTAAATCTTCAGGTGTTAATTTTTCTAAAGCTTGAATGGTTAATTCCATTTTATATCATTTTTTCAATCACTCCTAAACTAAATAAAGCAAAATCATATTTTACAGGGTCCTTGCTATCTAAAGTTCTGCAATAATTGGTTAATTCCAATGCAGCTTCCCAATCTGTTTGAGGTCTTTTTAAAATACCAAGTGTTCTTGCTATTCTGGCCACATGGACATCAATTGGAATGATCAATTCACTGGGCTTGATGGCGCTCCAAATGCCAAAATCAACCCCTGTATGGTCTTTTCTCACCATCCATCTTAAAAACATATTTAGTCTTTTACAAGTGGAACCTGCGGCTGGACTAGAAATATGTTTTTTAGTTCTTTGTGGAGCATCTTCCAGGCTCATAAAATATTGCTGAAAATGTATCAATGCGTCTGTAGTATTATTGATCTTTTTTCCATCAGTATGGTGAACAAAAAAAGCAGATTCCAAACTTTCATGATGTTCATAATGTGCTTTTAAAAATGCAATACAATACAATAGGTCGGTATCATTAAATGTACGATGCTTAAACCCAAATAGTTTTTTCAAATCATTGGGCTGATGGTGGAGGCAAAATGCATGTGGAGCATGATCCATTTTTTGCATTAGCTCAGTAGACTTATTAATAATGGTTGTTCTATTTCCCCAGGCAAATATGGCAGCAAAAAAAGCAGCAATTTCTATGTCTTGCTGCTTTTGAAATAAATGTGGTATACAAATGGGATCTTTTGCAATAAAGTTTATTTGATTGTATTGCTTTACTTTTTGATCTAGTATTTTTTTTATCTCTTCATTCATTATCCAATGGCTTAAGCCAAATAGTTCATTGCCTATGATTGTATGGTATTGCCTCTTTTGAACATTCTATAAGAAAAAATTGTTGGAACAATGACCATCACTAATGTAGTAACCATAAAGCATACAAAAGCTAACATATCTGAAAATACAAGTGATGTGATGACTTGAAAAAAACCACCATACAACCATACTTTACCTGCAACTTTATGTGTTTCATTCCAATTGTCTACATTTTCTAGGGTCCATGGTAATTTAAATCCAGCAAAATAGTTTTGACGAATTTTTGGCATGGCCCAACCTATCACTGCAAAGAAAAGCCCAATAGCTGGAAAGATTAATTTTGAAATATTCAATGAAGGGCTTGCTGCTGATTTAATGATGATTAAGGAAAGTATAGATAAAAAAAGTACTGTCAATAATGCAAATTTTTTCATCATTCCATCATCTTCTTCCTTTACTCTTTTGGGATCAATATTTTTAATATTGGTTACAAGAAAAAAAGTAAATAAGCTTACTACACCCAAAATACCCGGACCTAAAAAAATACTATCCTTTCCTCCAAATCCATCTGCTTCTCCTTTATAATTAAAGTGCGTTGGAATAGTTGCTGGCAAGCTTGGGTAAACATATGCTGCATAGGCAAAAGGAATAGCAATTAATGCTAAAGCAATGATTAGGTTAGGGGTTGACTTTTTCATAATCTATTGGTTTTGTAGTTCTTCTGTATTATTGCACAAGTTACTATTTATGGCTAAAAAAAATTACTTTTGCATCAAATCTGAAAAAATGAGCAAGGGACCCGTTTCGCAATTTATTGAGCACCATTATAGACATTTTAATGCTGCCGCTTTAGTAGATGCTGCTAAAGGATATGAAACCCATTTATTAGAGGGTGGTAAAATGTTAGTGAGTTTGGCTGGTGCTATGAGTACTGCTGAATTAGGCATTAGTTTGGCTGAAATGATTCGCCAAGATAAAATTGCTATTATTAGCTGTACAGGTGCGAACCTAGAGGAAGATGTAATGAATTTAGTAGCGCATAGCCATTATAAGCGTGTACCTAACTACCGTGACTTAACGCCTCAAGATGAGTGGGATTTATTAGAAAATCATTATAACCGCGTTACAGATACTTGTATTCCTGAAGAAGAAGCATTTAGAAGATTACAAAAGCACTTAGTGAAGGTTTGGAAAGATGCTGAAGCAGCAGGTGAAAGATATTTTCCTCACGAGTTTTTATACAAAGTAGTATTGAGTGGTGATTTAGAACAATACTATGAGATTGATCCAAAGAATAGCTGGATTGTAGCAGCTGCTAAAAAGAATATTCCTATTATCGTTCCAGGTTGGGAAGACAGCACTACTGGAAATATATTCGCTAGCTATGTTATCAAGAATGAATTAAAAGCATCCACTGTTAAAAATGGTATTGAGTATATGGTGATGTTGACAGAGTGGTATAGAGCAAACAGTGGTGGTAAAGGCGTTGGCTTCTTCCAAGTGGGTGGTGGTATTGCCGGTGATTTCCCTATTTGTGTTGTACCGATGATGTACCAAGATTTAGAATGGCATGATGTGCCTTTCTGGAGTTATTTCTGTCAAGTAAGTGACAGCACTACTTCATATGGCTCTTATTCAGGTGCAGTTCCTAATGAAAAAATTACCTGGGGTAAATTAGATATACATACCCCAAAGTTCATCGTAGAGAGTGATGCTACTATCGTAGTTCCATTGATCTTCGCTTATATCTTAGGTCAGTAGAAATAAAAAAGCCCTTAAATTAATTAAGGGCTTTTTTATTTAACGAGCGGGCATGTTTAATTTAAGATCTCTTTTCAACATCTCATCTCTATTCGCCATTTCTGCAGCAGTGTAATAAATCATCATCACTCTTCTTTGCATCAAATCAAAATTAATTTTCTCAATGGTATCTGTAGGTTGGTGATAATCTGCTAATAACATTCCATCATAGAAGAATAATACTGGTACTCCTTTTTTTGCAAAGTTGTAATGGTCACTTCTATAGTAAATCATGTTTTTATCTGCTGGATCATCATACTTATAATCTAATGTTAAATTGGTAGATGCTTTGTTAGCAGCTTCATTGATGATAGGTAACTCAGTGCTTAATTTATCGTGCCCAATAACATATACATAGTTTAAAGAATCTGCTGTTTGTCTTTCTGTATCTACTCTACCAACCATGTCAATGTTTAAATTAGCAGTAGTGTTGGCTAAAGGGAATAATGGATGCTCTGAATAGTAGTCAGATCCCCATAATCCTTTTTCTTCTCCACTAACAATGATAAAAACAACAGATCTTCTTGGGCCTTTTCCTTTTTTTGCAGCTTGAGCAAATGTTTCTGCCATTTGCATAACACTTACAGTGCCTGATCCATCATCATCTGCACCATACCAAATTACATCACCTCTTTTTCCCAAATGATCATAGTGCGCAGATACCACTAAATATTCATCTTTTTTATCTGTACCAGGAACATAACCTACTACATTGCTACTTTCTAAATTTTCAGTCACTTTGGTTGCTACTAAATTTACTTGAGTGGCAAAACTTCCTTTAGTATAGTTACTTGTTCCTAATATTTCATTAGCTAATGTTTTTGAAATACTTAACATAGCAAATCCTTTTGCAGTATTTGCTTTTGTGTACATATTTCCTTTGGTGGGAGTTGCTGTTTTCTTTGGAAAGTCAGCATTAATAATACATAAACCTGCTGCACCTTTTGCCATTGCATTTCTCATCTTTGACATTGGAGAAGCTGGATTAGCATTGAAAGCTCTATTGCCACCTTGTCCCATGGTAGGAATACCTGCTGCACTACCTTCTGATACAATGACTAATTTTCCTTGTACATCTAGGTTCTCATAATCGTTGATGCCATTTGCAGCATCTACTATTCCATAACCTGCATATACTACATTGGTATAATTGAAATTACCTGTACCTATGGTCTGTAATGAGAAGGAGAAATCTTTATCCCATTCAAATGTTTTTCCATTTACGGTTAAGCTTTTTTCTGTTAAAGCATCTTGGTATACAGGATAAACTTGTTGATAGCTAGAACCATTACCTGGTTGTAATCCCCATTTTTTAAATTGAGATTCAATATATGCTGCTGCTTTCTTTTGACCTGGTGTAGCAGTTTCACGACCTTCCATTTCGGCACTCGCAATTACACTTAATTTTTCTTTTAATCCTTCTTGTGTAATGTACTTTCCGAATTTCTTTAAGTCTTCTGCTTTTTGAGCAAAAGTAGTTGTGCTAATAAAAGCAATTAAAATCCAAATCCCTTTTTTCATAGTTGATATTTTAATTAACAAGTGATTTTATTGACTCTATTTTGATGTCTGCCTCCTTCGTAATTTGTTTCCATAAATACAGCAATCATTTCTTTTGCCTTTTCGATACTAACGTATCTAGCAGGAATACATATCATATTAGCATCGTTGTGCAATCGCGTTAATTCTGCAATCTCTTTTTCCCAGCACAATCCAGCACGAATGCCTGCATGTTTGTTGGCGGTCATCGCCACTCCATTAGCACTTCCGCAAAATAAAATACCAAAAGCCGCTTCTCCATTTTCTACACTACTTGCTGTAGGATGCGCAAAATCTGGATAGTCCACAGAATCTTTCCCATGAGTTCCAAAATCTTTTACAGTATATCCTTGAGATTCTAACCAAGTCTTCACTTGATCTTTATAATCTACTCCTGCATGATCAGCACCCATTGCAATAGGTTTGCTTGCATCAAAAACAAATGCCATAATGATCGTTTTAGTTTTTCATTTAATCCCATTCCTCATCTGCTTTCTGTACAGACCTGTATGCCCATGCAGAAACAATGATACTAAATTCAAATAATGAATATAATGGAATGAATACAATTGTTTGGCTATACCAATCTGGACTTGGTGTAATAAAGGCTGAAATTACCAATATTACAATCACAGCGTATTTTCTTACGCTTCTTAAAAACTTAGGAGTTACGATACCAATCTTTGTTAATAGGAACATAATCACTGGCATTTCAAATGCAATGCCACAACCTAATATGAGATTGGTTAGATTATCAATATAATCTGCAAATGTAGGGATGGTGGTTACCGCACCTCTGGTACCTAATTGAAATCCAGCTAAGAAGTTAAAGGTAAATGGACCTAGTATAAAAAATCCAAATGCAGCTCCTACAAAAAAGAAAAAAGAAACAAAGAAAATCATGAATCTCGTATTCTTTAATTCGTTTTCTTTTAATGCTGGTTTTACAAAAGACCAAAACTGCCAAAAAATAAATGGAAAAGCAACAATTATGGCACCAATAAATGCCATACTAATAGCGCTTAAAAATTGTCCACCGAAAGTAGTGCTTTGTAAAGTTACTTTTACTGGGGGCATACATAATGAATCCCCTAAGTGTAAATTATGGCTTAAATCACAGAAGGCCTTATAAGTTATAAAATCTGGATAGAGCGGACCCATTATAACATGATCCATAATCCAGTCTCTGTATATGAATAGCGTTATAAAAGCTATTAAAATAGAAAATAAAGAACGAACTATAGTACCCCTTAATACCTCCAAATGATCTATAAAAGACATCTCTGAATGCTCGTCTGATTTGAATCTATCGAATATTGCCATGCGAAAAATGAATGAGCAATAAAGTTACTTTTTTTAGAGGAATTATGGGGGTTTGAGCCTTAAATTTTACACTATCGGATCCTAATTTTCACCTTCTCAATCCTAGTATCACTCACAGACAATATTTCAGCGTCAAAATGAGCCAATTGCATAGTAGTTCTCACCTTCGGGATAGACTCGTAATTGTGAATTAAATAGCCACTAAGGGTCTCAGCGCTATCTGCAGAAAAGTCGATACCATATTTTTCATATAAGTAATCCAACTCTAGCCTGCCACTAAATATAAATTCAGTATCTGATAATTGCTTTTCTAAAAATTCTTGCTCATCATATTCATCATCAATTTCTCCGAATATTTCTTCCAATACATCTTCCATAGTCACAATTCCAGCTGTTCCGCCAAACTCGTCTACTACCCAAGCAATACTCTTTCTTTTCTTCGAAAATAAATTAATTAAATCTGCAGCGCTCATACTTTCTGGTACCAATGGTATGGAATGTAATACACTAGCTAATTTATTGGGTTTTTTAAATAAATCTAATTGATGAACATACCCCACGATGCTATCTAAGCTTTCTTCATAAACAATAAGTTTACTTAGTTTAGTTTCTTCAAATATTTTTTGCAATTCGTTTAATGAAGTATTGATTTCGACGCCAATAATTTCTGTTCTTGGTACCAAACATTCTCTTATTTTGATATCGGGTAAGCTTAAGGCATTCTCAAATAAATCTGTGTTTAGGTCTTGTTGATTTTGTTCGTCTTTTGTTTGTTGCACAAAATGAGCTAAGTCTACTTTATTAAAAGCTTCTTTCTTATTGATCAATTTTACATTGAATAAGTTTTTTAAAACCCATTGTGCCAAATTCACTAGTACAATCGTTAATGGCTTAAAGAGTAAATGAAAAAAGTTGGCTAAGGGAGCAAAACTAGTAATCATGGATGCAGCTCTTGCTTTGAAGATGGCTTTAGGTACTAATTCCCCAATTAATAAAATCACTAAAGTAGATACCACTGTATTTCCAAAAAGAATGGCATAAGGTCCTAAATTAAATGCTGACCAAACAAATTCATGCAAAGCCTCTTCAAATAAAATACCGAATATTACCAATGAAATATTTAATCCAATTAAACAGGTACCAATGAATTGGGTAGGGGCTTCTAAGAATTTTGCTAAAATATTTCCCGCATGACTTCCTTGCTTTTTCTTTAATTCCAAACTTAATCTATTGGCACTGACAAATCCAATTTCATAGCCAGAGAAAAAGCCGATCAACAATAAAGATGCAATAATGGCGAAAATCATATTTTTTATTTATTTACCACTCAGGAAAAGCTGGTTTGGTTTCGATAATGCCTTCTATTTGCTCCATGATTTCTGGAGTTAATAATGTTGCAGTATCTATGGCGGTTAAATTATCTTTTAATTGTGCTTCACTGGTTGCACCCAAGATAGCCGTACTTACATTGGGGTTTTTAATACACCATGCAATACTTAATGAAGCCGTGCTTACTTTTAATGCTTTTGCAAGGGCACTTAGTTGTTGTACTTTTCTAATTTTATCCTGCATCAACCATCTATCTCTCAACCACTCAAATCCTTCTAATTGAAATCTTGATCCTTCTGGAATATCATCATTGTATTTTCCCGTTAAAAGCCCCGCTGCTAATGGACTCCAAATAGTGGTTCCTAATCCCACATTTTTATAAATTTCATTGTACTCTACTTCTACTTTTTGACGCTCAAACATATTGTATTGAGGTTGCTCCATACTAGGTCCAATCAATCTGTATTTTTCTGCCACTCTATGTGCTTCCATAATTTCCACACCGCTCCATTCACTTGTGCCCCAATATAAAATCTTTCCTTGTTGAATTAAAGTATTCATAGTGTGCACTACTTCTTCAATGGGAGTGGTTTTATCTGGTCTATGACAGAAATATAAATCCAAATAATCCGTTTGCATTCTTTGTAAGGCTTCGTGACATGCTTCGGTTAAATGTTTTCTACTCAATCCTGTTTGATTGGGTTTATTTTGTTTTCCTCTCCATCCAAAATACGCTTTAGAAGAAAGTACATAACTTGTTCTATCCCATTTTTTCTTTGCTAAAACACGACCCATCATTTTTTCACTTTCTCCTGCTGCATATACTTCTGCATTGTCAAAGAAATTTACACCTGCGTCATATGCCATGCCCATCAGGGTATCTGCAATACCATCGTCAATTTGTTTGTGAAAAGTAACCCAACTTCCAAAGCTTAATGTGCTTAATTGAAGCCCTGTTTTACCCATCTTTCTATATTCCATCATATTTTTATTTAAGGTTGTATTGTACTACTGTCATTAAGGATTGCATAGCTATTAGGCTGTACTTGAAAGATACGAATATCTGTTAAATCTTGATTGGCTTCAAAGCCTTTTCCAAATGTTTTAACTTGTGGATTATGCTGTTTTACGATAACATCTTTATCTGTATGAAATTTTCCAGTTTCTTGATCCCAAAACATTTCTTGACACCAAAGTGTATCACCTTGTAAATTAAATACTACCACATTGCCTTGTAAAAATATCTTATTTTCTGTCTCTTTATAGTTGGCATAATTTGCTCTAAGCTTACTATCTACTTTGGCACTGTCTTTAAAAAAATCTACATATATGTTATTGGGAAATTCTACCATCTTGCTACTGTCTTGCAAGTATCTATTCATGATAGGTCCCATAATTTTTGCAGACATTTTACCTCCACTACTCATATAAATGGCAACATCTTTTCCAATATCTACGCCACCATTTTTCTTTCCTAAATTTCTTACTTCATTTACATTATTCTCACAAGAAGCCATAAAAAAGCAGCTACTGATTAAAGCAACTGCCCATTGATTAAATTTCTTATAGGAATGACTAATCATATTTGCGTTTATTAAACCACATATCACTTAAACTATATCCAAGTGTAAATTGAACAAAATTTTCTTTGAAATTATTTACACCACTACCTCTTTGACCAATTTGTAAAGCCGCATTTAAGATGGTATATTGATAGTCGTATGAGCGATACTTTCTAACAGGTAATCCTAATCCTAAACTAAATCCTGTAATTTTTAATCCATTGTTATCAATGTTTACATAATCTTTACCGCTAAAGAATCCAACTCTATATGTTACACTAGACCAATAATTTTCAAATGCAAATGGATCTGGATTGTATTGAATACCACCTCTAATCATTAATGAGTTAGATAGGGGATCTTTTTTCCCGTAAAAGCTATAACTATCTTTCCATGATGCTTGATTCACTTCAATTCCAAACACCCACTGATCATAACTTCCTCTCGCTACGGTTTCTTTTTTATGCAAAGCAAATCCTATAGAAATAAAACTTGGAAGGGTAATTCGTCCTCTTTGATTGATGGTGCTTAAAGCAGTATCCAATGGTGTTTCAATGCTAGCACTATAAGTACCAATGCTTCTGGTTACATCTTGCTTGGCTCTTAAACTTTGATCCAAAGTATAAGTAGCTCCGTAACTTATGGTATATTCTGTTTTTTCTTTTATAGCTGGACGATCTTTCTTTAAAATGGTGAATTCACCTTGAGCACCTAATTTTAAAAATAACCCACTGAAACTAGTTTTAGTGCTAGATTTTGACTGATAGAAATAGCTAGAGTCTCTGTTATAAGAAATGGTCTTAAAAGTTTCAATATCTTTTCTACCAAAATTAAACCCTGTATTAAAACCAAGACTTAAATATTTCCAGCCTTTTGCTGCACCAATAAATAATTGGTTTAAACCACCATCACCTCTGTAACTGTTTAGTAAAGAATCTTGTCCATTGAAGTTTTCTACTTGATTGACAGAGTAGCGTATACTTGTTAGAGGTTGTAATCCAAATGCAAATCCAATTTTCTTTTGCTTACTTATTGGAACACCCATCGCTAAATAATTTGGTACGAAATAAGCTGACTTTTCTCTTGCTGATGGTTCAATTCTTTGCAAGGTGGTTTGACTTAAGCTCGTCGCTAAATCAAAAGTGGTCATATAATGCTGACTATAACTGGCAGGATTATTAAAGTTGATACTCTGTCCATAACTTCCACTCATAGATGAAGTAAAAGCAGTGGAGAAACCACCCATTCCTTGGCTGGCTGCATTTTGTCCATTCAACACTTCGTTACCTAATCCGTATCTTGAAAATGGAGAGTTGATTTGCGCCTTTGAAGGGGTTAAATAACAAACTAAAACTAAGAATAGGGTTACTCTACTGATTTGTTTCACTAATGGCATATAATCCTTTGAATATTAAATTTGGGTCCGCAAATATCCTCTTTTTTAAGCGAGGTACAAAATAACTAAGGTCACCCCCGGTTAATAGCACGTTAAAGTTGCTGTATTTAGCTTCATATGCCTCTATGATACCATTAATTTCAGCCGCCATGCCCCAAACAACACCACTCAAAAGGTTGGTTTTGGTATCATAGCCCACCAATGGGAAGCCCTTTGTAGGCTTGATTAATGGTAGTAAAGCTGTCTGTTCGTGCATGGATTTGAAGCGCATTTGCATGCCAGGAGAGATACTTCCCCCTAAAAATTCATGGGAATTATTGATAAAATTATAAGTTATACAGGTTCCTAGGGAAATGGCCAATGTATGCTGATTTGGATACATATGCACTGCAGCTGCGCATAGGGCAATTCTGTCTGCACCAATGGTTTCTGGCTTTCCCACTGGGGTACTAAAATTCAGTTGGGTATGGGGTCCAATCAAGTGAAATGGGGCGATTGTTTCCAAAAAGCTTTCAATGGCTTTATCATGATGCACAACCGACGACAAGATGGTCTTTGTCGGCTTCCATTGTTCAACCAGGTTTTTTAGTGTTTGGATACTAGCTTCTTCCAAAACAACAATTTCATCTAGCTGACCATTTTTAAAAATAGCTGCTTTATATCTTGAATTGCCAAAGTCAAAACAAATTGTTGTGCTCATAATCTTACTTGAACTTCAAAATTAATGGCTTTTTGCAAAAGATTTCGGTTATTTGAACTTTAAAACATCCCCTTCATGAAATTAGCTGGATTCACTTATGTTAGAAATGGATTTGATTATGGTGTTCCATTTTTGGAATCCATTCAATCTGTTCTTCCTATTTGTGAAGAAATGATTGTTGCAGTGGGTGATTCTACGGATGGTACAAGAGAAGCGATTGTGGATTTAAACTCACCTAAAATCAAAATTATTGATACTGTTTGGAATATGGAATTGAGAGAGGGAGGTAAAGTATTTGCTCAACAAGCCAATATTGCATTGGATCAGGTTAAAGCAGATTGGTGTTTGCATATTCAATCGGACGAAGTATTTCATGAAAATGATCTGGAATTTATTCAAGCTCAAATTGAATTGCATCATGAGGACAAAAGAGTAGATGGTTTTATTTTACCATTTGTTCATTTTTGGGGCGGCTATGATCATATTAGAAATACTAGAAGGGTACATAATTTTGAAATAAGAATTTTCAGAAATCATATTGGCGTTAGATCCTACAGAGATTCTCAAGGATTTAGAAAGTATCAATCTTTTGAAGCCTATGAAAATGGCACTGAGAAAGGCAATAAGTTGAATGTAAAGAAATTGGATGCTACTGTGTATCACTACACTGGTATAAGGTCTCCTGATGCTTATGCTAAAAAAGTGGCCATGTTTCAATCTTATTATACTAGTCCAGAAGCCTTAGAAAAGAAATTAGCAAGTCATGATTTTCAGATGCATTCAGTGGATCGAACCATTCCATTTACAGGGAGTCATCCTGCTATTATGCAAAAGAAAGTAGCGGCACAAGATTGGGAGTATAGCTATAAAAAAGAATTATCTGTTTGGCACAAGAAAGATAAATGGTTGCAACCCATTGAAGATTTTTTAGGATTTAAATTGGGCGAGTATAAAAATTACAACTTGATTAAATAATTAGATGGTACCAATTGAACAAATACAACAAGAAGTGAAATCTGGGAATTTTTTAGCCCTTGCAAAAGCAATCTCTGCCATTGAAAATAATTCCGATCAATCTACTCAGTTTTTGGAAAGCCTAAGACCTTCATTGGTTCCCATCATTGGCATTACAGGTCCTCCAGGTGCTGGTAAGAGTACTTTAATTAGTGCATTGATACAAGAATGGGTTGAAGCAGGTAAGCGTATTGCGGTACTTTCTGTTGATCCTTCTTCGCCTTTTCATCAAGGGGCTATTTTGGGAGACAGAATTAGAATGAGAGAATGGTATTTACATCCGCAGGTTTTTATTAGATCATTGGCCTCTAGAGGGCATTTAGGTGGATTGAATAGTACCACCATTGAATTAACTACCTTACTGCAATCTTCAGGTTTTGATATGATTATTTTAGAGACAGTTGGTGTGGGACAATCAGAAGTAGAAGTGGCAGCTTTAGCGGACACTACTTTAGTGGTGTTGGTGCCAGAAGCTGGCGATGATATTCAAATGATGAAATCTGGTTTAATTGAAGTAGCGGACATTTTTGTAGTGAACAAATCAGATAGGCCAGATGCCAATGCATTTGCTTCTCATATTCAACAGATGCTTTTAGAAAATCATGCTACTGAAACTTCTGTAGTGCAAACCATCGCATCTCAAAAAGAAGGTATTGGTGCATTAGTCAAAGCTATTCAACAACATCAATCTATTGCGTATCAACAAAGCTCCAAACAAAGATTAATGTTATCTAAGACGATGCAATTAATTGTGGCTAAAAAAATGCAACAATTAGATCATGCAAGAATTGAAAGTGATCTTGCAAAAGCAATGCAAACATCTTCTTTCAATATTTTTGAATTTGCGAAAAAGTATTACTAGCGATTATCTTTGTTGCTCGCTTTTCCACCATCTAAATGCGATATAACCCATAATGCCAAATGGCATAGCTGCTAAATATAAAATTCCAGCATTGAATCCTCTGCCTGCTTCTTCACCAATTTGACTTGCAGTTTTAGTACAGATGGAACATTGTGCATAGCTTATCATACCATTCAATAGAAATGGCAAAGTGAAGACAAGTATTCTGATAATTTTTTTCATAACATTAGATATGAAATGAGGTATAAAAAAACCCCGAGCTTTCGGGGATCTTTATACGCCTTTAAGCTTTTGCTTTAGTTGTTTTCTTTGCAGTCGTTTTAGTTGCTGCAGCTGCTGCTTTTGGTGCAGTTGTAGCTGTTTTGTGTGGTCTGCTTACACCAAAAGAGCCCATGAATCTTTTACCTTTTGCTGTTTTTTTATCTCCTCTTCCCATTTTGATAATTGTTTTAAATGAATGATTTGACTGCAAAAATAAAAAAACCCCTTGAATATATGGATATCCAAGGGGTTTTATTTCAAATTAGTTTTTTACGACTATAGTTTCGCGCTTAATTCTTTACCAGCCTTGAATTTAGCAACTTTCTTAGCTTTGATCTTGATAGTAGCACCAGTTTGTGGGTTACGACCAGTTCTTGCAGCACGCTTTGTTACTGAAAATGTACCAAAACCTACTAAAGTTACTTTATCACCTTTTTTCAAAGATTTAGTTACTGCTTCGATGAAAGCATCTAAAGCTGCGTTTGCTGATGTTTTTGGTAAATCAGCGCTGTCCGCGATGTGTGCGATTAATTCTGCTTTGTTCATAGATGTGTTTTTTATAGTTTTAAACGATTGAACAAATTTATTGGGTTTTGTGAAACGAAAAAATATTTTGGGATAAATTTTTGTTTTTATTTTTCCACTAAAACCCTTAAATAGTAAGGTTTTCATGGAAAATGACCAATATCATATAAAGATACATAGTAATCTTGTATTGTGTAAAGCCTTGATTTTGTTGGATTTCAGCCAATATTTGCTGTAATCAAAGCCTATAAAGGGTTTCAAAGGATTATCTATCCACAATCAATTCACAATTTGCATAAAACTGCTAAAATGAAAGCATTGTTCGCCCCAGGTATGGTGTAGCTGATATAGTAGGTCTGCTGCGTGTTTGCTGCGATATTCCTCCATTATTTCTTGGGATGTTGCAAATAATTGAAGTGTATAAGTAGGTGCCTGAGTAGGTTCTACTTCTAATTGGTAAAAACTAAATTCATTAAAACAATTCGTTTGCATGCAAGCAGGTATAAATTGTTCTTGCATCCATGCCTTCCAGATGATTTCGGAACTGGGTTCTATTTGAAAACTAATATTACAAACGGACATATTTATTTTTTTAACGCAATTAAGATAGGGCAATGATCACTATGTTTTACCTCTGGCAAGATGGCAGCATTTTTTATTTTTTTAGCAACTACTTCTGTAGTACATAAATAATCAATTCTCCATCCTTTATTATTAGCCCTAACAGAAGGAAACCTTTGACTCCACCAACTATAAGCGCCTGTTGCTTCTGGATGTATTGCTCTAAAACTATCTACCCATCCGCTTTCTAAAAATTGATCCATCCATGCTCTTTCTTCTGGCAAAAATCCAGATGATTTTTTATTTCCTTTAGGATCATGAATGTCTATTTCTTTATGCGCAATATTATAATCACCTGCAACAATAATTTGTGGTCTCTCTTTTTTCAATGTTTCAATGTATTCAAAAAATTCATTTAACCATTGGTATTTATATTGTTGTCGTTCTTCTCCACTGGTGCCAGAAGGGAAATAAGCATTTACAATAGTCAAATCACCAATATCTACTCTTACCACTCTGCCTTCAGCATCGCTTATTGCATATCCATTTCCATATACAATTTCATCCGGCTTTTTTTTGCTAAAAATCGCCACGCCACTATATCCTTTTTTTTGTGCTGGATACCATGCTACATGATAACCCAAAGAAGTGAAGATGCTTATATCAATATCTTCTGGACTTGCTTTTGTTTCTTGTACACACAGTACATCTACTGCTGCAGTTTCTAACCAATTGATCAATCCTTTTTTTATAGCAGCTCTTATGCCATTTACATTGTAACTAATAATTTGCATTATTCTTCAGTTGATTTGGGCATTTGGAAAAGTTCCGAGTAGGCAAATAGTAACATAAAATTCAAAAATTCGTCAGATAAATTATTCTGTGCAATAACCATATGAGAAGGTTGTTTATCACCATATAAAATGATTGCAACTTGCTGATCTACAAAAATCGTTTTTATGTTTGCGTCGTAATTGATTAAAATTAAAAAGGGACTATTTTTATAATACCCTTTGATTTGCTTGTTAGCAATGATGCTTTGTTTTTTGAAAACAGTGTTTAGCAATACTTTTTCTGTAGAATCATAACCATTGTACAATTCATTTGGATCTATCCATGCATCTAATTGTAATACATTTTCTTCAACACTAAACTTGCCAATTAAATCCTGTCCTATAAATATTTTATTTAGGCTATCGTTCAAAAAGCTAATTGGATTGGTTGGGTTTGCTTCATAACCAGCATTTGGATTAAAAACCAAAAAAGAAGAAATGCTATAGTCAACATTATTTTTTACATCTCTTAATGGTTGCTCTATTTGATATAATTCTTTGTTCTTGTTCCATTTACTAATTCTTAAATTAGCTAATAATTGCCCATAGGGATTGTTTACTTCTGAAACATTGGTGTTTATTTTCTGCATGGCTGCAGTAGGAACTCTTAATACTTGTCTTAGGTTATTTCTTGTAAACATCATAAAACCTTTGGTAGTATCTATCATAGTTCTTGGGGTCTGATGTACATAGGGCATCCATATATTATCTACTGTATATAAGGCAGGTACTTTTGCTTCTGTATAACTTAAATCAATAAAACTTGGATTAATTTGTTCTATTCCCTTGGATATAGCTTTGATTAAATTAGATGGGGTGCTCAAAGCATATATGGTTGGATATCCAATTCCTATCGTCGTTTGAGGTTGAATACTCATCAACAATGTCTTTTTGAAGACTACTTGTTTTTCTTGATTGATAATGGAACATGTTATAAACCAAATTGAAGTAATACTATCTTTCTTGCTTTCTGAAACATCAATTAGGTTGTTTTTAAATGCTATACTTGGATCTAATTCGTATAATTCAACATACGCATGTAAAGGAATATTGGCTGTTTGTTCCCAATTGATTTGAATTTTACCTAATTGACTATATTTTGTTAATGATAAAGTTTTTGTTGGATACTCTTTATTCAATTGAAGTGACATCGCATTGAATAAATTTTTTTCTAAAGCGTCTCTAATTTGAAGTGTAGCTTTTTTATCTAATTTCCAATAATCTGCGTTGGGTAAAATATAAGAAAAGCTTTGAATTTGTTCTAGTACAACAGGTGTTTGCGCAACACTTGTTTGGCTAATTAAAATACTTATAAAAAAAAATATACTAGGTATGCGTAGTTTCATCATTTGACTTCCATTTCTTTGTCAAAATTAACTATTTTAAGTATCTCTATAGATTATTTATTTAACTTCAATGTATGAATCAGCCAGGGAAGAAGAAAATCATACCAGCTTATACTGGATTTCAGTTAGAAGGTCCTAAGCCAAGGATTAATGAGTTTAAATTTGCACTACAAATATTCTTTGAATTCATCAAAGGATTTAGAGCATTGCATTTTATTGGACCCTGTGTCACTGTATTTGGGTCTGCAAGATTTAAAGAAGATCATGTTTATTATAAGCAGGCAAGAGAGATTGGCAAACGCATTGCAGAATTGGGTATGGTTACAATGACGGGTGGAGGTCCAGGAATTATGGAAGCTGCCAATAGAGGTGCTTTTGAAGTAGGAGGTAAATCGGTAGGTTGTAATATTAAACTACCTTTTGAACAAGAGCCCAATCCTTATGTTCAAACAAGTATCACATTTAATTTCTTTTTTATCAGAAAAGTGTTGTTGGTAAAATATTCTTATGCATTCATCATTATGCCAGGTGGATTTGGAACTCAAGATGAATTTTTTGAAACTTTGACGCTGGCACAAACAAAAGTGATCAATGATTTTCCGATTGTTGTTATGGGCCGTTCATATTACCAGCCTTTCCAGCACTGGATGGATCATATGATTCAAGCTGGCACTATCTCTCCCGAAGATAAGAAGTTTGTATTGTTTACTGATAGTGTGGATGAGGCCATCAATCATATTAGTTCTTATGTAAGAACCAATTACAAAGTAACTCCTCGCAAACGCTTGTGGTGGTTATTCGAAAAAGTATAAATTATTCAATCACAGGTTGCAACCATCTAGTTATATATTCTAAAGATTTTTGTTTTCTTTTTGAATAATCTTCTACCTGATCTTGTTGAATTTTTCCTAATCCAAAGTACTGACTTTGTGGATGTGCAAAATACCATCCGCAAACACTTGATGCCGGATACATCGCCAAGCTTTCAGTTAAACTAATTCCTGTATGCTCTTGTCCATTTAACAATTCAAATAAAGTATACTTTTCTGTATGATCTGGACACGCAGGATAACCTGGGGCAGGTCTAATTCCAACATATTCTTCTTTAATTAAGGCTTCGTTGTCTAATTGTTCTTCTTTTGAATAGCCCCAATATTGTGTTCTAGTTTGGGCGTGTAAATATTCCGCAAATGCTTCTGCTAATCTGTCTGCTAATGCTTGTAAGATAATTTTATTGTAATCATCGTGATTTTCTTCAAATGTCTTGATGTGTTTTTCGATTCCGTGAATAGTTACTGCAAAAGCACCCAAATAATCTGTTTTGTTTTCTGTAGCAGGACAAATAAAATCTGCTAAAGAAAAGTTGGGTTGACCTGCGGCTTTTTTGGATTGTTGTCTTAAAAAATGCAAAGACACTTCTTTTCCATTATTGTGTAGGATAACATCATCTTCTTTTGATACTGCTGGCCAAAATCCAATCGCCCCTTTTGCTGTTAGCCACTTTTCTTTGATGATAGTATTTAAAAGGGTGGTAGCATCTTGGTATAATTTACTCGCTACTTCTCCCACTTTTTCATCAGTTAATATAGCTGGGAAATTACCATGTAATTCCCAAGCGATAAAGAAAGGCTTCCAATCAATATATGGCACTAATACGGATAAGTCATCGATATTGATCGCTTTATTTCCTGTAAAGCTTGGTACAGTTGCTTTAAAACTGCTCCAGTCAATGTTTAATTTATTTTGTAAAGCTTCTTTGTATGGTAGGCTTTGTTTTACAGTTTTTTTGTTATCAAAGTCGGCCTTTAGTTGTGTATAAGTACTTTCTAATTCTGATAAGAATGTTTTCTTTTGATCTTTGTTTAATAATGATCCAGCCACGGTCACACTTCTTGAAGCATCTAATACATGTATTACACCATGATCGTATTCTGGTGCAATTTTAACAGCTGTGTGCATTCTTGAAGTAGTGGCACCGCCAATCATCAATGGAATATTCATACCTCTTCTCTTCATTTCTTTAGCGATATAAACCATTTCATCCAATGAAGGAGTGATCAATCCACTCAAACCAATAATATCTACTTGATGTTTTTCTGCTTCTGCTAATATTTTATCTGCAGGCACCATTACACCAATATCGATGATTTCATATCCATTACATCCCAGTACGACACCAACAATATTTTTACCAATATCATGCACATCTCCTTTTACGGTTGCTAATAAAATTTTAGCTGGTCCTTTTGTTGCACCATTGGGAGATGCAGATGCTAATTTCAGTCTTTCTTTTTCGGCTTCAATGTATGGTGTTAGTACAGCTACACTTTTCTTCATCACACGAGCACTCTTTACTACCTGTGGTAAAAACATTTTACCTGCACCAAATAAGTCACCTACTTGATTCATCCCGGCCATCAATGGCCCTTCAATGACTTCTAAAGGTGCACTATATTGTAATCTTGCCTCCTCGGTATCCGCATCTATAAAGTCTGTAATACCATTGATCAATGAATGTGCTAAACGCTTTTCAACCGTATCATTTCTCCAAGCTAATTTAATTTTATTGGCTTCTTCAGAAGATTGTCCTCCGTTTTCACCACTTGCTTTTAAATTATCTGCATACTGAATTAGGGCCTCTGTTGCTTGGTTATTATCATTGTTTTTATTTAAGATAACATCTTCACAAAGATTTCTCAATACCACATCAATCTCGTCATATACTGCTAATTGACCTGCGTTTACTATACCCATATCCATGCCAGCATTCACCGCATGGTATAAGAATACTGCATGTATGGCTTCTCTAACTGCTTCGTTACCTCTAAAAGAGAAAGATACATTTGAAACACCACCGCTCACTTTTGCCAAAGGCATTTTTTGCTTGATGATTCTAGTTGCTTCAATAAAATCTACTGCATAATTATTATGCTCTTCTATACCTGTAGCTACTGCAAAAATGTTGGGGTCGAAAATAATATCTTGTGGATCAAATCCTACTTTCTCTACCAATATTTTATATGCTCTTTCACAAATTTCTACTTTTCTATCTTTGGTATCTGCTTGACCTACTTCATCAAAAGCCATTACAATCACAGCTGCGCCAAAGGCCTTACAAATGTGTGCTTGTTCTATGAATTTTTCTTCCCCTTCTTTCATAGAAATAGAATTCACAATACATTTTCCTTGCACACATTTTAAACCCGCTTCAATGATTTCAAACTTAGAGCTATCAATCATTACAGGAATACGAGCAATATCTGGTTCACTCTGTAATAAATTCAAATAAGTAGTCATGGCTTTCACCCCTTCTAATAAGGCATCGTCCATGTTAACATCAATAATTTGTGCGCCGCTTTCTACTTGTTGGCGTGCAACAGATAAAGCTTCTTCGTATTTATTTTCTTTAATGAGTCTTGCGAATTTTTTTGAACCGGTTACATTGGTTCTCTCTCCCACATTCACAAAATTGGTTTCAGGACGAATTACCAAAGGCTCCAGTCCCGCTAATCTTAAATAAGGCTTTATATGTATTGTAGATTCACTCATAATATTATATTGTTGTATCCAAAACAGGAAGACTTCTTGGTGTTAGGTTTCTAACATTGTCTGCCATTTGTTTAATATGATCAGGTGTTGTTCCACAACAACCGCCCACAATGTTTACAAATTTATTTTTTGCCCATTCTTCAATAAAATGTCCTGTTTGATGCGGTGCTTCATCATATTGTCCCATGGCGTTTGGTAAACCCGCATTAGGATAAGCAGAAGTATAACAAGAAGCAATTTGAGAAAGCTCTTCAATATGAGATCTCATCTCTTGAGCCCCTAATGCACAGTTTAGTCCAACACTCAATGGTTTCGCATGTTGTACAGATGTGTAAAATGCTTCTAAGGTTTGACCACTTAATGTTCTTCCAGAAGCATCCGTGATTGTACCACTAATCATGATAGGCAATTCAGCTTTACCCATTTTTCTATAATATTCTTTTATAGCAAAGATGGCTGCTTTGGCATTGAGTGTGTCAAAAATAGTTTCTACCAATAATACATCTACGCCTGCTTCATCCAAGCCCTTGATTTGTTCTGTATATGCTTCTACTACTTCATCAAAAGTAACCGCTCTGTATCCGGGGTTGTTTACATCGGGAGATAAACTCAATGTTTTATTCAATGGTCCGATTGATCCAGCAATATATTTTTGGGTTGAATTAGGATGTTTTGATTTGTATTGGTTAATGGCATCTTTAACACATTTAACTGCTGCTACATTTAATTCATAAGCCAATGCTTGCATATCATAATCTGCCATTGCAATGGATGTACTGCTAAATGTATTGGTTTCAATGATATCTGCACCAGCTTCTAAATATTGCAAATGAATTCCAGTAATAATTTCGGGTTGTGTAATACAAAGTAGATCGTTATTACCTTTTACATCGCTATGCCAATTGGCAAAACGAGTACCACGATAGTCTTCTTCAGTTAACTTATGACGTTGTACCATGGTGCCCATGGCACCATCGATTACTAAAATTCTTTTTTTGAGTTCCTCTCTTATTGACATACCTATATTTTTTAAGCAGCTGCCTAAGGAGAAATTTTAATAAAGGGGAGTCGATTGGTGTATCGTTTATTAGTTCTTTTCTCCTTACGGATGGCAGGTTGAACAATAAACAAATCCCACCTGCAGTTGCGGAGCAAAGTTAGTATAGAACTAGTTTGTAGCCAAATACTATTGAAGCGCTGCGGTTACTTCAACATCAATTTTATCAGCCACCATCTTAATGAGTAACCCACCAATTCCAAAATCTTTAAGGGTAACTACGAATTTTGCAGTTGCAGTAGGCTTTCCGCCAATGATTTCAATGGTGCCATTGGTTTGCATGGTCTTATTTACCCCATGCACCTGCATATTGCCAGAGACCGTTATGGGATATTTACCATCTTTTTTAAAGTTGACACTAGAAAGGTTCTGAATCTTACCATTAAAAAAGGCTCTTGGGAACTTATCGCTCTCTACATATTCTTCATTAAAATGCTCCTGCATTTTATCCATTTCAAACACAAAATCTTTCATTAACATAATGAAACTCAAGTCACCATTAGCTTGTAGACGACACACTGCTTTTTTATTGATCGCATCGATATCTTTATCATCTTGTGCGATGAACCTCACCACTGCAGTAGAAGTACTGTAATTTTTTTGAGCAGATAGGCCAACACATAAAAATAGTAAGCTGGCTAGTATGAATAGGTTTTTCATAAAATATGATTTAAGTTAATATCAATGTTTGAACATCAAAATTAATGTTTTTATCGATAACCCCCTATTTTATATACTGATGAATGGGTTGTCGATTGGAAATACTCTTTCCCAGGGTCATTTCATCGGCGTATTCTAATTCGCCACCAAATGCGATACCTCGAGCGATGGTGGTAATGCGGCAAGGGCTATCTGCCAACTTTTTTTGGATATAATAAATAGTAGTATCTCCTTGTATGGTAGGATTCAAGGCAAAAATCAGCTCAGTGACTTTGTCTTTTTTGATTCTTTCGATTAATGGATCAATCGTTAACTGATCGGGCCCAATTCCATCTAAGGGAGAAATAATGCCTCCTAAAACATGATAGGTTCCATTGTATTGTTGTGTGTTTTCAATCGCAATCACATCTCTGATATTTTCTACAACACAAATCATTTCTTTGCTTCTTCCCGAATTGGCGCAAATAGAACAGATGGTTCCGTCACTGATATTAAAACATCTTTGACAAAACTTTATTTCCTTTCTCATTTTTTGTAAAACTTCTCCAAACTCTATGGTTACTACCTCTTCTTGTTTCAATAAATGCAATACCAATCTCAATGCAGTTTTTTTACCTATACCCGGAAGTTTGGCAAAAGCGGCAACAGCATTTTCTAAAAGGGTAGAAGGTAATTGCATGAATTTATTTTTTTAGAATAATAGTGAATTCGTTTTCCCAGTCTGCTTTAATGGAAATACTAGTTCCTGTTAAATTGATTTTTTCGGGTTGTTTTTTTGTCATTCCATAAATACCTGTATCCCAAATGCCATTATTGTTATCGTCTTCTAAAATTTTTACAACAAATTCGCCCGGTAAAATTAATGGAATTCTTATAATGGATTGTGTTATAGGATAACTGTATTTGATTTTATTATCTTGTGTGAACAATAACACAGGATGCTTGAATTGCTGAAATCCATTGATTCTTAGTAATACAGAGCCATAGGCTGTTGCAGGCTTTATGCTAAATTTCAAAGTATCTGATTTTAACAAGGTATTTTGCAAACTATCACTTACGCTTTTTTGTGGGATGATTAATTTAAATTTCTCATCGTGATGCCAATTATGATTTATTTGAATTGCTTGTTCAGTTGAATCTACTTGAATAGAATAGCCCGCTATTAATTTGTTTAAAGTATCAGTCAATAGAATGGGGAAACTATCGTTTAATTTGATTTTTGTATCAAAGTTTAAACTAATGGGGTTTAAAATATTTTGTTCATTTCCATCTAAGCTTTTGGTATATTTTAAACCTATAGGGCTTGTTTTTTTAGTTCCAGTATTTGAAGAAGTTTTTTTCTTTTCTGTTTTTTTATAGGCCTGAAAAGCATATAGCTGGATGGTGTCTATTTGATTGACCACTTCAATCGGATGATCTGCAAAGGCAAATAACTTAGTACTATCATCATATTTTTTTGAGTAATCATTTGGTATTGCAAATAGCTTAAAGGGTTTGTAAGGTAGAAACTTGAATTCAAATTGTCCTTTGCCATTGACTCTTGAATAGTAGGTTGGCTTATTCTTAAATATGGCTGTGTCGTTATCTGCAGGTTGTAAGACCACAATTAATGTACTATCTATTAATCCTGTTTCAGCAAGTCTAACATATCCAACCAATCTGCCTGTATCAATTTGATTTCCAGTACTAAAAACATAAGTGAAGTTTTTTACAATATTTCCCTCATTCACATCTTTAATCGCATTGCCAAACTGCAAACTGTATGTGGTGTTTGCAGAAAGGCTGTCGTTGATTCTAATTCTTAGTGCATTCAATCTTACATCAACTAATGGTGTAGTCTTGATGGTAGGAGAGATGATTAGATTGGTTTGTATATCCGCTGCAGTAATATATTCGTTAAATCCAATCAGTATTTCTTTGGGTTGTATATTGGTGGCAGAATCTTTTGGTTTGGCTCCAATTAAATAAGGGGGCAATGTGTCTTTTGGACCTCCAGCTGGAGGAACAATATTTGCACATCCCACTGCAAATTGAATTAAGTAGCCTAAACAAATCATTTGGATCAATGGAACTAGCTTGGATAGCTTCTTCATAGGGTACAAAATTAGTCTATTTCTGACTCGATTTCGTGTAATGCTACTGCCAATTCGTTGCTTTTTACAAATTGACACCAATGACACTCCGGCTTCCCACACCCTTTATAAAAGGCTTTATTTTGAATTTTCTCCCAGGTCTCTACAATCTGTTGTGTAACTGTAGTGATATCTGCTTCAGAGATAGTTATGCCAATTTTTTCCAATACAGATTTTTTATTGGGTTCTACAAAATCAAATTCTACTCTTTCTACTTCCCAGTTTTTCGGATGCCCTCTTAATAATATTTTATAAAACACCGCCTGTCTCCAATAATCTCCTCCTAAAGGATTTTTTTCATTAGGTGCTAGTAATTTCTCTTTGGCATTTTCTACACTTCCGGTTTTGTAATCAATCACGACAACTTGCTTTCCATTAAACTCAATTTTATCAATGGCACCTTTTAATGGTATGCCTTTTAACAGTACATTATTGATTCTGTATTCGGTTGTTACTACTTTATTCCATCCCTCAACATATTCATTATAGTAATTGGTTAACACCATTTCACCCTGTTCTTTTCTGTTTTTAAATTCTACTTGTGTGAATGCTTCACGATGCCTTTGCATATAATAGTTAAAATCATCTACCAATTCTTTGATCTCAGGGAATTGGTTATTTCTTTCTTGCATTTTTCTAAATAGCTTATTCAATGCATCATGTACCGCAGATCCAAAAGTGGTGGCTTCTGATTTTCCTGATGGCACTCTAATTAAACTATTGTAATAAAAATGTAAAGGACATTTTAGATAATTATTTAATGCAGTGACATTCATCGTAAACTTTTCCAACTTTGGTTCAATAAAATCTGCTTCTAATCGGGCTATTTCTGGTTGTGGAGAAGTTTGTAAATGCAATAACTTGTATTGTATTAGCGTGGCCTCGTCTAAAGTTTTGTTGGTAATGTATTTTTCATTGCCCTCCGTCATTTCAATAATAAACTGACTTGCTTCTGCCTCTTTACCATCCGCTTTATTCGAACTATATGATACTTGTATAAAATGTTTTGCTCTGGTAATGGCTACATAAAATAATCTTCTTAATTCTTCTTTGTCGTCTGCATTTTCTAAACTACTTAAAACGGTATCCGGTAATGTATAGCCTATATTATTGGAAGATCTTTTCTTTTCCCATAAATGCGCATTGGTGCCAGCTAAAAAAACATATTCAAATTCTAATCCCTTTGAGCCGTGTGCGGTTAATAAATGCACACCTGTTGGCCCTCCTGTAGTAATTGGGAGAGGTAATCTAATGCCTTCTCTTTGCATGAGGTGCAGCATTTCTACGAAGGTTTTTAAATTCAAGCTTGGATGTCTATGGGTTTCTTCTTTGATGAAATCAAAAAATTTAGTGATCATCTCTAATTCAAAAGCCTTATTGTCTGATTTTAATACACCTTGTATAATCCCTGTTTTTTGCAACACTTGTTCTATTAAATTTAACAATGTTACATTCGCCACTTCTCCAATAAGTCCTTCCATTACTTTAACGGCTTTGGCTACCTCAGTTAATCCACCTTGCTGAAATAAATCTGTTTGTACTTCCTGTGTTTTTTCTACCAATACTTTTCTAAATGAATTATTGCTATCGCTGTACTTTAATTGATTGGCCTCAAAAGTTAACTTAGCAATGGTAATGGGTGAAATATTCCACCATTTGAAATGCAATATTTCAAACAATAAATGGCCACCTTCGTAGGACTGGTCTAATTCGCAATTCAAATAGTCTAAAATCGTAATAATTTGTTTGATCAATATTTGATCTAATAAATTGGCAGTTCTTTTAGTAAATACTGGAATATTTTTTTGTTGTAAAAAATGTGCAATTTCTTCACCGTACCTATTCTCTTTATATAAAACGGCTATCTCTTGTGGCGCCACTCCTTGATGTATAAGTTGAGTGATTTGCTCAGTAATATCCATCATTTCTTCTTGTGGATTGCCATAACATACAATACTAGGAAGAGTGGTGTTGTTTTGTAAATCTGGGTGAGCGGAAATTAATTTCTTCTCTAGGCCTTCAATTTTATTGACCAATCTTTCTTGGTTATTATTGATAATGATTGTCGAAGCGTCTAAAATAGGTTGTGTGGATCTATAATTATTCTCTAAAACTATCATCAATACATCTTCAACATAGTCATGTCTAAAATGCAGCATGTTCTCTACATTGGCTCCCTGAAATCTAAAAATACTTTGATCGTCATCTCCCACTACAAATAAATTGGGTTGCTCCCAATAATTTACCAATAACTTGATGAGTGCATTTTGGGTCCCACTGGTATCTTGAAACTCGTCTACTAGAATGTACAAATACCTTTCTTGGTATTGGGCTAATAAGTTTTTGTTTTCGTTAAAGGCTTTTAATACCCAATTGATCATGTCATCAAAGTCATATCTGTTATGACTTTTCATAAGCTCTTGGTAAATATCAAAACAGTTCACTGCTGCTTTTAACTTGCTCATTTTTTCCAGCTCTACATCTACTAATCCTTGCTTTAAAGCGCCTGCCTCAAATTGTTTGTATTTTCTTTTATAAATAAATTCATCTCTGAAAGGAATTTCTTGGATATATGCGTCAATCCTTTCAATTAAGTATTGGCTTGTCCAGCCCTCTTTTTTCATGGCACTAAATAATTTGGCCAAATTGCTCATTTCAAAATACACGTCTCCTCTATATCTTTTTAATGGATTGTTTTTTTCAAAACCATCTATTAATTTTTTGAGCAGTTCTATTTTTTCTAGTTCGGATATAGGATCTAGGCTTGTTTTATCAAATAAGGATAAATTGTCTTGTATGATATCATTGCAAAAAGAATGGAATGTGGAAATAGTCACCTTATAGGCACTGCTACCAATAAAGCTTACTAATCTTTTACGCATGGCAATCGCGCCAGCATCAGTATAAGTGAGACATAAGATATTTTCTGGTGCTGTATCTGTTTCCAACAAAATTTTGCCAATACGTGCACCTAATATTTGAGTTTTTCCAGTACCTGGACCAGCAATCACCATCACTGGACCCTCTATATTGTCCACTGCCTTTTTCTGAGCCGTATTCAAATTTTTATATATGGCTTCAAATGCTACTTGCTGTTCCGCTCTACTAATCATGGGTTAAAATTAACTGCTTTATGCCTAATTCTTACAACAAAAAGGTTCAAGTATTGTTATAGATGTATGTCAAAAGTTTATACCCTCCATACTTACCAGGAAATGCCCATTAACTTAGATACAGCCTGGGATTTTTTTAGTAGTCCAGCCAATCTGGCTAAAATAACCCCAAGTCATATGGGGTTCAATATAATCAGCAAGCATCACGGGGAGAAAATGTATCCCGGTCAAATAATTGAATATACCGTAAAACCTCTTTTGGGTATTCCTTTGTATTGGATGACGGAGATTACCCACGTGCAAGATGGAGCATATTTCGTGGACGAGCAAAGGTTTGGTCCTTATACCATGTGGCATCACCAACACCATTTTAAAGCTATTCCTGGTGGAGTTGCTATGGAAGACATTGTTCATTACAAGATTCCTTTGGGTTTTTTAGGAGATATTGCGAATGCTTTGTTTGTCAAAAATCAGCTACAAGCCATTTTTGATTATAGGTACAAAGCGGTATTGGATTTATGGGGTGCTTACAAGCCTTAGCTTTTTGAAAAAGATTTTTTAAAATACTTGGGGTTATTGTTCCTTGTTATGCTAAAAAGCATAAACTTTGTTGTCAATTTATTAATTGCTCCATGGGACAAACAAATGGCTCACATGCACAGAAACTTTCTGTAGCTGGATTAATCGTAACCTTAGGTAT
>VFQS010000268.1_pt1 | contig 65292 bp, 55 predicted proteins | sample 3512361 | NCBI WGS metagenome assembly VFQS01 (sample SAMN10412375, study PRJNA504923) | tailings metagenome | isolation source: Relicate 1 Philex TSF3 active mining | place: Philippines | reverse complement strand
TCACCATGGCAGCAAAAAATGATGAGGGTGAATTAACCGAAGTACCGGGACTAATATTAGAAAATGAAACCCAAACAAGGCGGTTTGCAGAAGGCAAATTGCTACGTAAACTCTCTTTGGAAAAACGCGACTTATTGAAATCAGATTTGAAAAACATCTACTCAGGAGATATTCGTAAGATGTGCGATGGAGAGAAATGTGAATTAACTTACTAAACCTATATACACATGAAAAAAACACTTGTATTATTTCTCTCGCTATTTGCCTTCAGTGCGGTAGCAAAACCCACTGGAACCTACAAGCTGGTCGTGGAAGGCTTCGACTGGGGCGCAGGAGTAAACAAAGTCATTCTAACCTTGAATGATACCACTTCTAAAGCAAATGCGGCAGACTACACCGTTTATGCTAGCCGAAAATTAAGCACAGGACCCATCGCGGACCCAGATACGAAACGCGAAATTGTTACCGCCTACGTATCGGATGAAAATGGCGCGCGTGTACGCACCGGCAAAAACATTACCCTTGTATTAGCAGTAGGCCCTCAATTGCCTATTAGCTCCCCATTTCAATACTTGAGAAGTAAAGGGAACGTGTGGGTGGATTATTCCTTAACCATTTTGCAGCCTAAAACGGGGCAAGTTTGGGATACCTCCACCGGTAAAATCATGCCTTTGATTGATCAATTTGACCTTACGGGCAAATACGTTTTTAACGATAAATTGACCATGTCTTACGCGACTTTCTCCCCTAAAGTCAAGAAAGACAAAACACCTTTAATCATCTGGCTACACGGCGGAGGCGAAGGCGGGACAGATCCGACGGTACCTCTTTTAGGAAATAAAGCAGCTAACTACGCCACTGAAGGCATTCAAGCCATTTTCGAAGGGGCCTATGTACTTTCTCCGCAATGCCCAGGTGCTTGGATGCACAACGCGCAAGGTGTGGGTACACAAGGAAAGGATAACGACGTTTATAACGAAGGATTGATGGCCTTAATTAAGGACTATGTCAAAGCAAATCCAGGCATCGACCCTAGCCGCATTTATGTGGGCGGCTGCTCGAATGGTGGCTATATGGCCTTGAAATTAATCCTGTTGTACCCAGATTATTTCGCGGCAGGTTACATTAGCGCTTTGGCCTATAAATCAGAATATATTTCTGATAGTGATATACAGAAAATTAAAAACGTGCCTATTTGGTTTGTACACTCCAAAGACGATAAAACCACCATTCCTGACTTGACCGTTGTTCCTGTATTTGATCGTCTACGCAAAGCGGGTGCAAAAAATGTACATTTCACCTATTATGACCGAGTGAACGATATCACGAATTTCTATGGTGGAAAAGGCTTCGAGTACAACGGCCACTGGTCCTGGGTTTACCTACACGAAAACCTACCGAGAACGGATTTAGACGGATCACCCGTTCGTGTTAATGGCAAGCCTGTCACCATTATGGAATGGATGGCGGCGCAGAAAAAAGGAAAATAATAAAAAAGGACAGCTTTGCGGCTGTCCTTTTTTATCTCACAAGCAGTACATAAAAAATCAATGAGAGAATACCGATAGCTAGCATGGATTTCCAATGTATGCGCTGGTATTCCGGGTATTTGATCCACATAAAGGCCACTAATACCAATGTCCCCAAATGAACATACATCTTAGCATTTTCATAGGATTGATCGCGATGTAGTATAAAAATGCAAATGAGTTGATCAACTAAAATGCCAGCGGCAATGCCGTACTTCTTAAGGTAAAGACTTAAGGTGTTTTCCATGATAATTGATTTATTGATTTAACTATTTCCCATACAATAATCGAAATTTCTCTGAGCACGATCTTGGCATTCTAACAAACCCCAACCAGCATTAATTGCAGGAAGTAAACCGGAAATAAAACCTCCAACACCAGCAGCAAGTACTGCAAAAGTAGCATCCCGAAAAAAGCTTTCCCTGCAATCAGATACATTTTGCATATACATAACCATGCATGCTTTTCTATCCCCAGAATCATTCAAAAGCATCCCGGCATATTTGTTTTTCTCATGATTTATGTATGCTATTACCTCTTCTACAATAACGTATTTATCCTTATGCTCGGAGTAATAGTTTTGATTCAATCTATCATTCATTCTGGCATGATTAACCAAACGTTCAAACCCCAACTCATCAGTTTTAATCGAAGAAAAATAAGCAAATAAATCACCTTTAAATTTCGATGAAATCAGCACTTGATTGACCTGAACTAACTCTTGATTAGCTAAAATAAAGTCCTGAATTTCCACCACATGTACAGAGTTTCGCTTAATAAATTCTTGCTGACTCTCTTTTTTTGTATTGAGTAATTCGTTTTGAGATATCCCATTCATACAAGAAGAAAAAATCCACATACAACAAAATAAACCTAATAATAAGGCACTTTTCATTTTCGTCTATTTAACTATTTCTCCTACTCTTTTATGGATTTTCGGATTCCACCATATCAGATTAAAATAATAGAACAATAGTTAGTTAGAAATAACCTGAACTACTGAAAACGTAATAGTAAACTACTAATTGGTACTTATTCTTTGATTTTGAATAATAGAGGCCAGACGTAACCTTGATCTTTCAAATGTAATGATATTCTAATCAATAATCACTAATTTTCAAATTATTACCTCTCTTTAAAATATTCATTATGAAATTCACTAAACATCTCCTCCTCCTCTTCAGCCTCCTTTTCGTAGGCGAAATCAGTGCGCAAGCACCCAAAATCGTAGCTGGCATTAATGTCGACCGGGTAAAACGATTAGAAAAATTTGTTCAATCCGAGATAGACAAAGGGAATATTCCAGGTGCTGTGACCATGATTATTCACAATGGCCAGGTAGTTCACCAAGGAGCTTTGGGATACAAAAACGTGGCCACTAAAGCACCCATGACGACGGACGATTTATTCTACATTCAGTCCATGACAAAGCCTATCATATCCACTGCATTTATGATGTTGTACGAAGAAGGCTTTTTCAAACTAGACGATCCCGTATCGAAATACCTACCCGAATTCAAAAACTTTCGCGTAGTTAGAAGTGTAAACGACGGCCCCAATGACCCAACAGACAGCTTAAAGTCAGAAATCACGATCACGCAATTGTTAAGCCATAGTGGCGGTTTAACACATGGATTAAACCAAAATCCAGTGGAGATTCGCTTTAGAAAAGGGTATTTTAGACCTGAAATCAAGACGATTCAAGAGCGAGTGGCAAATATCACTAAATTCCCTTTGTTAGCACAACCGGGAACACAGTGGAATTACAGCGCCGGACCTGATGTGCTTTGCGTGTTAATCGAGAAGTTTTCTGGAATGAGTGTGAATGACTTTTTGAAGTCGCGCTTATTTGAACCTTTGGAAATGAAACATACGGGCTATAATGTACCTAAAGCAGAGCAAGCTAACATAGTTGCTTTGCACACGAAAGGAAAAAATGGTTCCATTTCAGTAGCGGCGATTCAACCTCCTTTTGAAAACGTGACCGTTTGGAGTGGCGTAAATGGCTTGTTTTCTACCGCAGCTGACTATGCTACTTTCTGCCAAATGATGCTAGCCAGCGGGACCTTTAAAGGGAAACAATACCTAAGCCGTAAGACGGTAGAATTAATGACTGCAAATCACACAGGCGACTTATTCCCTACACCGGGCATTGAATGGGGACTTGGTTTTGCAGTAGTAACTGACGGTCCTGCAACAGAAACACCAGCATCTAAAGGTCTGTTTTATTGGGGTGGAGCAAATAACACCCACTTCTTTATCGATCCTAAGGAGAAACTTATTGCATTGTTTATGACTCAAGAAAGCAATTTTACCTGGGACTACCATGATAGTTTACGCCAAATGGTTTACCAGACTTTAGCCGATTAATACAGAAAGCCGGGCATCGTCCCGGCTTTTTTTCTAATTTTGTATATGAGCAAAACACCTTTGAACAGGACAAATTGGATCGCAGACGCTGACATCGAATGGGAAATCCTAGACGAGTATTGCAAACGAAAGATCATGGCCTATAATGATCGTGGACATACAACATTTCAAAAAGGAAGCTTATTAGTGGATTCATTCAATCCCCTGCGCGCTGATTTTATCCAATGAAAATAATCGTCATAGGTGGTGGAGCCGCTGGATTTTTTGCTGCAATATCTACCAAAGAGCACAACCCTGAGGCCGAAGTAAGCATCCTGGAGAAAACCTCTAAGTTTTTAGGGAAGGTCAAAATATCAGGTGGAGGTCGCTGTAACGTAACTAATGCCACCTTTAATTCCCGATTACTTTCAGAGAACTATCCCCGTGGAGAGAAATTTCTGCGTAAGGCTTTTGAAGTCTTTAATGCTTCCTCCATGGTCGAATGGCTAGAAAGCAGAGGAGTGGCTTTGAAAACCTACCACGATAACTGCATATTTCCTCTTTCGAACGATTCACAAACCATCATCGATTGCTTTCTATCCGAAGCTCGACGATTGCACATTAACCTACATTGCAGTCAATCAGTGGAAGAGATAAAACCCACCTCTAAAGGTTTTCGCATCCATTGCCGGGACTCGGAATACGATGCGGACCGCGTCATTGTGACGACAGGAGGACAACCCAAAATGGCTGGCTTGCATTGGTTAGCAGATTTAGGACATGAAATTATTCCGCCGGTTCCTTCCCTATTTACGTTTAACATGCCGCATGAACCGATACGCGATTTAATGGGGATTGTGGTGGAGAAGGCACGGGTGAGAATTGAAGGTCAAAAGCTAATCGGCCAAGGACCTTTATTAGTCACGCATTGGGGAATGAGCGGCCCTGCCATTCTGCAACTCTCGGCATGGGGAGCACGGATTTTGGCAGAAAAAGAATACCAATGCGCCATTTTGGTGAACTGGCTAGACGAGACAAAAGAAGAAGAATTGAGGGCGCAAATCGCGCAAGTCATGAAAGAACACGGCGCCAAGATGATGGCGAATTGGAACCCTTTCCCCATGCCGAATCGACTTTGGGTTTACTTAATAGAAAAGAATGAAATCAAAACCAGCCTCCGCTGGAATGAAATAGGGGGAAAAGCCTTAAATAAATTAATCAATACTTTGATTAATGACCGCTATGTAGTCCAGGGGAAAACAACCTTTAAAGAAGAGTTTGTAACCGCTGGTGGCGTAGCCTTACCCGATATCAACGTCCAAACCATGGAAAGTAAAAAATGTCCAGGACTCTTCTTTGCAGGAGAAATCATGGACATCGATGGCATCACGGGGGGATTTAACTTTCAAGCCGCCTGGACTACTGGATTTATTGCTGGCAAGAGTGCAGGATTACCGTAGAATATCTTTGATAATCTTCAAATGATGATCCGTATGCATCTCTAAAAATGGAATGACATCTTTCTTCTTTGTATCCCCAAAATAAGGATGAGAAAAATAATGCCCCGCTCCTATCGAATCTAATTCCGTTACTTTAGCACGGCATTGATCGATATGTTTTAGAAGTGATTCTGCCGTGAACGTATCTGGGGTAACAAATTTAGGCGCTCTCGACTTACCTCTTGGGATTTTACCACGCCAAAAAATCAAATACTTAATAGGTCTAAAACTCCATTTGAATTTCGATGGATCCGATCGCTTAACACCTTCAATCACAGAAGAAATCACTAATAAGCTATGTTCAATTTGCCAGCCTACAGAGGAAGCAGAAATAGCTTCATTCCTAGCCTCTAAATGCGGAATATAAGACGCTAACTCGTCTACAAGATTAATTAACTTTTGCATACGGCAAGGTAGCGATTTTCTCGGTTTTATAATACCCATTCGTGCCTAGGGAGCTTAGGATTCCAGCTTTGGCCAAATCCAAAAAGCCATCCTCCTCCTGTATTTCTGCCGGAACATAGGCTTCTTGCAAAGAACCTATCACGAGAAAGGTTCCATTCAATTCAATGGGCATCACTTGCTCGAATTTCAAAACATATTGTACCGGGGATTCCGCCACAAATGGCGCAATGCAACCATCGCGATACGCTTGAGTCAAGCCCGTCATCTCAAATTCAGAAACGCCATCTGGGTATTTCGCACTCGTTTGGTGTGCTGGCTTGTACATCGATTCCGTCACTAAATTAACCGTATAAATACCCGTTTCTTGAATATTTCGGATGGTATGAGGGGCTGCAGATAAGGGCCGATTAATGAAGCCAATCAAGGCTGGATCAGCGCCTAAATGGACAATATTGCTAAAAACTGCCAGGTTTGAAATGCCCTTGCTATTCACTGTTCCGATGAGCGATAGGCTTTTAAATCCGCTTAAAGAATTAATAAAATTAGCACGGGTGAAACGATCCCAGGTTTGAAGTTCAGAAAGAGAAAAATATTTGCTCATAAAGGGAGAAGTGACATTAGTCACTTTTTATAGCCTAAAGATAGACTACATTTGACTAAACAAACAATAACACCATGAAAACGCAAGAGATTTTTGTCGAAAACATCAAGTGTGGCGGATGCATGACGAGCATTAAAAATGCTTTGGAGAAAATAAATGGAGTGGTTAAAGTAGAGATTAATAAAGACGAGGAAAAGATTAGCCTGACCGGCGATCAGTATCAATTAAGCGAGGTCATCGATTCGTTAAATAGTATGGGTTACCCACAAAAAGAAGAAAACTCCATGTTCAAACAAGCTAAATCCTATGTCAGCTGTGCGATAGGGAAAATGAGCTAATCACTTATGTTACAAAAAAGGCCCTTCGTGTGAAGGGCCTTTTTATTTATCTACCGATCAGGCTAAACAATTCAGCATCTAGTTGTGGCTTTACCACACAAGTATTATCGAAGTGCATCGTTGCCGTTCCGGCTACATCGAATGCTGGCCAAGTAGGTAGACCCTTGTGACCCGGGTTACCTGTTTTAGCAAAGTTAATCCAAGAAGAACTCATACGATCTGCTAGGACATAGGCCTCTTTTCCACCTCCGGTCATTTCCTCGCAACGGGCGATATTGTTAAAGCAGAAAGGTAATTCCATGCAATGAACAGCTTTGTATTTACCATCCATCACAGGCGATTGCCACGTCATTAAGTACATATAAACAGAAGCTGCTTTCAAGGCTGATTTCTCTTTCGCCTGAACCACTGCCCCTGGACGGAACATCACATCCACATCCATTAAATCAGATGGCTTCGTGTCATTCGGATACGCTTTTTTCACTGCTGCCTTGAACGCCTCCGCTTTATCACCATACGTCCGTTTGATATAACCATCCACTTGCTCCATTGTCGCATCTGGCATACCAGCCATAAGCGATGGCATAAATTCGTTCTTTACGGTACCAATTAACAAAGGAACGTCTTTAGATAATTCGAATGCTTCCTTCGAAAACAATTGATAAGGTAATAAGTCACCATCTACCGATGGTCCCCAACTAAGGCCGAAACCAATGACTGGTTTGCCTGCCGCTTTCATTTGAGCGGCCACGGTAGCCAATGCTTTCTTTCCTGCGTTTGCTAAAACCGGATAAGGGATGGTCTGTAAGCTATCCACTTTCGCCGCTGGAATGTTAAGTGCTTTCAAGACTTCAGCGGTAATGCTTTGAGTGGTCGCTTTATCTAACATGTTTGCGCGGAATGAACCACTTTGGTTAATTGCCTTGCTAAACAGACCTTTCGCTGAGGGCATTGCCATCAAGGTATTTACTTTCGCGCCACCGCCGGATTGACCGAAGATGGTTACGTTTTTCGCATCACCCCCAAAAGCGCCGATATTTTCTTTTACCCATTCCAAAGCCGCACGCATATCTAAAACGCTATTATTTGCCGAGTATTTGTATTTCTCGCCATAAGCCGATAAATCTAAATAACCCGTAATATTCAAGCGGTGAGAGATGGAAACGACTACTACGTCCCCTTTTTTGGCCAAATTCTCTCCATCATAGGACGGCAATTCAATGGCAGAACCAGCAGTAAATCCACCTCCATGTATCCAGAACATCACCGGACGCTTCTTGCCATCATTGATACCAGGCGTCCACACGTTAATGCGCATGCAATCCTCATTCGTGTAGCCCCAGTTATGGTTAAAGACAAATTCTGATTCGTCTTGCACCTGTGTAGTTTCATCAATTAGAGGTGAAACCGGACCATAAGACAAAGAGGAACGAACACCTGCCCATGGTTTGGGTTTATGAGGTGCTTCAAATCGAGCAGCCTCTGCGTAAGGAATACCTTTGTAGGTATAGATTCCACTGTGAATATACCCACGTACCTTCCCTGCATCTGTGGCCACTATGGCTACTTCTTTCCCGGTCGTAATTTGTGCTTTCAAGCCTAATGAGGCAATTAATAAAGCACACGCTAAAGTAAATTTTTTCATAGGTTTAGTTTTTGTACTGTTTATCTAAGAATTCATAACGGGCGTCGTCCGTTGCTTTGATGGCTTTGGATTCTACATCAATTACCATCACGCCAGGTTCCTTATCTTGTGGAGCTGCTGCAGGCCAGTTTGCCAAAGTTCCTCCGTTCGGATTTCCCGTCTTAATGAAGTTTGCAAAATAGGTAAACATCGTTTTAGACACCGTATAATCATCTGCTGTGAAGGCATAATCTTTAATCAAGTGCAAGTTTCCCATGCAATATTCGATCTCACAAGCATGTGGTGCACCTACTGCAGGACGAGGCTTAGGCGCATTAGGATCCGCTTTTACGGTTCCACCAGCTAGACCTGAGGCCACTGTTTTATCCACTAGAGGCGCACGGAATCGAGCGTATAAATAACGATATACCGGTTGTGCTGAATTTTTGCGGTGTAAATCAAACCACTTCCAGGTGCTGTAAGAGATAAAGCGATCTGCTGCTAAAGCCGTAGCCGAACGCTCGATCACATCTTCTGAACCCGATGGATATAATTTCAAAACTGTTTCATGATCTGCCGGATAGGCTTCTTTCACCTTCGCCACATAATTATCATGTGTATAAGGTTTGCCTTGCATAAATGCTCCACCCGGAATTTCAGCTGAGTTCCAACCTAACAATAGTGGCACCTGTGCTTGCTGTTTAGCGTTGAAGATTTCAGGCAATGATTTGGGCAAGAAATACCCATCAATGACGGTAGGGAATCCCATAGAACGCGTCTCTTGTGCAATCTCAAACAATTCTCGCGATGACATTGCACGTAAATCCTTCAACGATTTTGCACCTGCTTTCTCCGCAAAAGCCACACCTGCTTTTTCAGCTTGCGCTAAGGGAACTGGGAATAAAGTAGGATTGATACCTGCACCACTCTCCCCGATGGCGCCAGCAATTAAGCCTTTTGCTAGGGGAGAAGCCATTTGGACAGATACCGAAACCGAGCCTGCTGATTCACCGGCAATGGTTACCTTAGATGGATCTCCACCAAACGCAGCAATGTTCTTCTTCACCCATTGCAAGGCTAAGGTTTGATCTAAATACCCATAATTACCCGATGCTTTGTAAGGAGCCTCCGCTGATAATTCAGGATGTGAGAAGAAACCAAAAAGACCTAAACGGTAGTTCACCGTCACCACGACAATGCCTTGCTTCGACATCGCCTCGCCATCATAGCGCGGCTCAGACGCATCACCCGCAAATAATCCACCTCCGTAGAAATACACTAATACCGGTAAGTTTTTCGTGTTACGTTTCGCTGGAGACCAAACGTTCAGATATAAACAATCTTCACTCAGTCCCGCTGAACGAGAACCCATATCACCGAAAACGATGGCTTGAATAGGACGCGGCCCAAAAGCCTTCGTCTTCTTCACTCCTGTCCAAGGTTCTATAGGAACAGGTGCCTTCCAACGCAATTCTCCTACCGGTGGCTTCGCGAATGGAACGCCAAAATAGGTTTGAATTCCTGTCTGTGTATTGTAATCACCTTCGATGATTCCTGATTCGATTTTTGCCTGAACGGCCATCTTAAAATCAGTTTGTGCGAACACGCTAGACGCAAATAGGCCTAGCAGGCAAGTAAGTTGCCAGATTCTTTTCATGTTAAATAGGTTAAATAGGTTTATTGTCAATATTTGATACAATAATAAAACTTTCTTTTGAAAAGTCCTATTGTACGAATTTCAAAATCGAAGCTGCCACTTTTCCAGGCACCTCTTCCATAGGAACATGACCCACATTTTTATAAATTTCCGCCTTACTCCCTTGGATATCTTTCAGGAAATTATCGACGTTATTCACCCCAATGAGGTTATCCTTATCGCCCCACAAGATCAACGTAGGCGTCTTGATTTCGGCAATTCTACTCACATTTGAATTCAAAAAACGTTTGGAATCCCCTTGGAAAGAACCTTTAAAGATAAGTAAAGCAGCTCCCCTATTTCCTTCTCTAATCGCCACATCGTGGAAACGTTCCACCTGCTCATCCGTCACACGTGCTTGATCATAATAAACAGTCTCTAAACTTTTACGCACTAATGCTTTTGGCGTAGCATACAACAATAAATTATTGATCACCGGAGTGGAAGCAATTTTAAATCCTAAGGAACCGCTTTCCCCTTTCTTCGGATATCCCGCTGCATCAATAAGAATCATTTTAGCCAATCGAGATGGATTGTGTAAGGCATAGTTCCAAGAGATCGCTCCACCCATCGAATTGCCCGCTAATATGAATCGTTTGATTTGTAAACGAGTAGCAAAAGAATCAATAAATTTAGAATAATAAGGAAAATTATAAGCCATTTCTGGTGAAGGTCCAGTAAGGCCAAATCCTGGTAAATCGAGACTAATCACCCGTCTATGCTTTTTCAAATCAATCACTACACTATCCCAAGTATTCAAAGAAGAAGACATCCCGTGCAGTAAAATAAGTGGTAGGGTATCTGTCGCCACCCCTTCATCGCGGTAATGTACCTTCATCCCCATGATGGGCATGAACTTCGAGTCCTTATTAGCGTACAAGGGAATCAGCTCCTCTACGGGTCTATCCCGCTCACAGATGACCAATAGTAAAATAATGATTAGGCCTACTAGGCCCCCTAAAATCTTAGCGATTGTTTTCATACAATTGATTGAATACCATTTTGAATGTGCTGTGTGTTTGGCCTCTAAAGGTTACTTCTGGACCATACACAAATAAATTTCCTTTACCCACTTTCGCTTGAAAAGCAGCTACCCCATCTTGCAGATAAGCTTGGCCAAAAGCCCAACCACTGCGCAAGGTTTTCTCCGAAGCGAACCAAGCCAATGGAGTCAATTGTCCATGAGAAATCGCCTCAGGTGCTAATTTAAATACAGGACTTGCCGCAAAAATGACGTCCGCCTTAGGTGCCATTCCCCAATTTGCCGGCAAATTTTGATCGACCGTCACTTGCATCACACTACCCGGAATGTAGAATTTCTCACCTGGCAAATTGCGCTCTTTCCCTGCCACCATTTCTACTAAGGCATTCTTTACCGGAAGATTCAAATGATAAGCCAAGTTCGCACTCGATCCAATCGTGATGATATCTCCTCCCTCTTCTAAGAAAGCGCGAAGGGCTGGAATGGATTTTGCCACAGTGATTTTGCCCATTGTTTCGTGGTATTCTGCTGGAATCTCCGACTCAACCGGCTCTTTCTCATCCCACTCATTTGCGGGCTCTGCTTTTAAGCCCGGAATCGCTCCTTTGACAAAAATCAGCACATCGAATTTCGAACGTAAACTACCTTTATCAATCTCTTTCGCGAACACTAATTTAAAGTCAAAATGGTGTTGTTCTAAAATCCAACGCAACCACCCTGACGGCATCGAACCACCATAGGTATCCCAAAGACCCACGCGCTTTGTTCCTACTTTACGGGAAACATCTGCTGGTAAAGAACTTAATGCTTGTGTTTTCACGGTCGCCTTTGCTAAAATATCTGCTGCCGCCGTACTGTGCTTCACATAAAACGCTGAAGCGTTTTTAGATACCTCTATACCGGCTTTTAGCAAATCATTCAACAAAGTGAACGATGCATTATCTGAAGTGGAGAATGAATAATAAGCCCCCGTTGCAAATACGGGTGTTGCCTTTTGAATTTCCCCATAAGGAATCGTTTCGAATGGACCCTTTACGTCTTCCAAAATGCGGTCAAACTGAATCCCCATCGTATAAGCAGGCGTCCAACCAGCGGCATCATATGGACGAACCGGAGGGCCACCTGGGTATTGGAAATCATTCGGGTGATCTTGTGGTTCGAACATATCGATCACGTGAGGACGGAAAGCTTGGTTCGTTTTCACCACATAAGAACCCGCTGGATAGGCTTTACCATTCACCTCAAAGGCTTTCGTAGCCTTCTCTACCCGGATACCGCTTTTAATTAAGATGTTTATAAAGGCAATGCCTGAGGTGCTTTGGTCTGCAGTAACAATATACGCCCGTGCATCCCTCGTTTGCGGGTTCTTGTAAACCACTGTAAATAAACTATCTGCTTTTTTCTTGTAACTTCCTCCCGAAATCTCCATTAATTTCTCTACCTTATTAGGAGACATAGTCCAATAATCTTGAGAACCTAAATCGATCGATTTCTTTCCCATTTTGTAGATGTTCATCAGCACCTCTTCGCGGTAGCGGGTCGCGTAATTCAACACAGCATAGTTTAACGAAAGCGAGTAATCAATCGAGTTTTTGAAAAACCATTTGCGTGGCGTGATGGGGAATGGCGTCGCCGAATTAGGAATTAATCGGTTAGGAACTAAAGGAATATTTTCAGGAGTTGGATCCCCAATAATCTCCGTTAATAAACCAATGATATTGTGGTAATAGGCCGTAGTACGTAATCCGCCATTCCACCACGTGGAATAAACTGACCCTGATTTCATCGTATAACCAGGCTTGCCTTCTGCGTTTAAGCGTGAGCTCATCGCCGCACCTAACGCATCAATTCCTGTAATTAATAATGGATCATAAACATAATTGAATGGATCACGGTAAGGAGGACCGGCTACCACTGTTCCGTCTGGACCCGTTTGGTGGTGGTTATACAGGATTTGAGGCATCCATTCGATGTATTGTTGGCGAGCCATATTCGTGGACTCGCTCATATTCATCATATAGAAATCGCGGTTATTGTCGTGTCCGATGTATTTTTCATACAATCGCGGCAAGTTATCGGTTGAACGCTTTAAGGTATCCGCTTTACGCATGTACCAATTAGAAACAAGTTCTTGCCCGTCTGGATTTGCGTGAACGAAAAGAATGATGGTATTTTGGAGAATACGCTTCGTTTCCTCATCATTACGAGTCGTGAACTGGTAAATTGACTCGATCCATTGGTGGATTCCCACCGTTTCAGTGGCGTGCAAACCGCCGTCAATCCAGACGATGGCTTTTCCTTCTTTGGCCAAAGCCTTCGCCTCCTGCTCCGTCAAGCCTTCCGCCCGCGCCAAACGCTGCGAAATCGACTTGTATTTTGCTAAATTCCGAATATTCGCAGGATCAGAAACAATGACCATGTATTGATTTCGGCCCTCTTCCGTCTTGCCAATCGACTGTAATTTAACGCGATTAGACGCTGCAGCCACCTTTTTTAAGTAGCCTTCCGTCTGCGTGAACGTTGCTAAATGGTAATTTTCACCTATATTAAATCCAAAATGCGATTTAGGACTTGGAACTTGCGCGCGAATCGTCAGCGACGCGAATAATAAAACGAGTAAGATTTTTTTCATATGTCTAATCAGGTAAGCATTAAAGATAGAAATATAGAAATTAATATTTAGCTTCGTAGTTGAAAAATACCATGCTATGTATAAAAAAATATCCTTCATTGGCCTGATTGCAATGGCCGCTTTAAGCACGATGTCCCTAACAAAGGCGCCAGTTGTCACAGAAGAACCTGCAGAGGTTAACTATACTAAATATTGTGCGTCGTGCCACGGTGAAAAAGTGGAAGCATTCGTGGACCGCAAGTGGAAACACGGAGATAAAAAAGCAGACATCTTAAACAGCATTACACAAGGCTATCCAGACTTAGGCATGCCTACCTGGAGAGAGGTATTGACTCCTAAAGAGATTGAAAAACTAGCCGATTTAATCGTAGAAAATTTAGCAGGTGTGGAACAATACAAGTTCGCTAATAAGCCTACCTCGAACATCTTCAAATCAGAAGGGATGACCATTGCGTTAGATACCATTGTAACAGGATTAGATAGCCCTTGGGGTTTTGTTCAGTTACCTTCGAACGATTATTTGATCACGGATCGCGCTGGAGTGTTGTATAAAGTAGACCAAAATCGCCATAAAACAGCCATCACAGGCACGCCTGCGGTATACGCTCAGGGTCAAGGTGGCTTGTTAGACATTGCGCTTCACCCTCAATTCGAAAAGAATGGCTGGATCTATTTATCGTACTCGAAGTTCAAAATGGAGGATGGTGCTAAAGTAAACACAACGGCCATCGTTCGTGGAAAAATTAAAGATAATGCATGGGTAGAAGCACAAGAAATTTTTGAAGCAAAGCCTTACACGAAAACTTCTTTCCACTACGGATCTCGGATCACCTTTGACAAAAAAGGACATATGTTCTTCTCAGTAGGTGAGCGTGGAATGGAGAAAGTTTTTCCTCAAAGTTTAGATAATGACAATGGTAAAATTCACCGTTTAAATGATGATGGAACAATTCCTGCCGATAATCCATTTAAAAATAGCGATCACCCAAGTATTTATTCCTACGGACAACGAAACCCACAAGGATTAACGACGAATCCGTGGACGGACGATATTTGGGAAACAGAACATGGTCCTCGTGGTGGTGATGAGATTAATATCATCCAGGTAGGAAAAAATTACGGCTGGCCAGTTATTACGTATGGAATTAACTATGATGGCAAACCGATTTCAGCTATTTCTAAAAAAGAAGGAATGGAGCAACCTATCTCCTATTTCATCCCATCCATTGCCCCTTCTGGTTTAACCTTTGTGACGGGAGATAAATACCCGGCTTGGAAAGGCAACTTGATGATCGGTTCCTTACGCTTTAACTATTTGAACCGGGTAGAGGTGAAAAATAACAAAGTCGTAAAGCAAGAAAAAGTCTTGATCAATGTGGGCCGCATGCGTAATGTGGAGCAAGGCCGCGATGGGTACTTGTATATAGGGGTGGAGAATCCGGGGATGGTGTTTAGACTAAAACCTACGGTTTTAAAATAATAGAGCATAAAGCACAAAGAATAAAGTAGATTAGAGAATATTTATAAACCACTATACTATCAAAAAAGGGCTTCGGCCCTTTTTTGATTCCAACTCTATGCTTTGTGCTTTATTCTTTATGCTTTAAATGAGAAATCAACCATTTGTCAAGAATCACTTCATGCGGACACTTTTTTGTGGGAAATTGCACCATGAAATTAATTGCATTATTACTAGTCTGTACAATTACGGCTTTTGGCCAAAATTCCTTACACCTCCGCCTTCAAGATTCTAATAAAGAAGCACTGCCTTTTGCGACCGTTCTCCTGAAGAAAACAAGTGATTCTAGCCTCGTTAAAGGGATGAACACGGATGAAAATGGCGAATTACGTGTCGCTAAGTTACCCTTGGGTAAATTTACTTTAACCCTTCAATCCACGGGATTAAAACCGGTAATAATCGAATTAGAGGCAATTACTCTTGATTCTAAAATCGAACTCGGTACTATTACGCTAATGCCATTGAGCACCGAATTAGCGGAAGTAAAAGTGACGGCCACTAAACCGTTCATCGAAAAAAAACTGGATAAAACCATCGTTAACGTGGAGAATTCAGCCATGGCAGCTGGAAACACCACCATGGAATTATTAGAGCGTTCTCCGGGTGTGATCGTAGACAAAGATGGGAACATTTCCCTGAGAGGAAAATCAGGCGCAGCCATCATGATTGATGGGAAAATCTCCTATCTGAGTGGGGCTGACTTAGCGAATTATTTAAAGAATTTACCGGCTGACCAAGTCTCACAACTCGAGATTATGGCCAATCCTTCTTCCCGCTACGACGCGGCTGGAACGGGTGGAATTATCAATATTAAGTTGAAGAAAAATTCAAACATTGGCTTGAATGGATCTGCCAATGCAACGATAGCGCAAGGGGTTTATTCTCGCCAAAGCACAGGTGTAAATTTGAATTACCGGAAGAATGGTTGGAACTGGTTTGGGAATGGATCCGTGGTGAACCGATCCACATTAGAACGTAATTACTTAACCCGCTATTTTAGAACCCAAAATGAAGTTTGGGAAAACGCTTATGCCTTTAAAAATGAAAACCAAACCACCCAATTAAAAGGAGGCGTAGACTGGTATTTCTCGAAGAAAACCACAGTAGGAATTTTGGCCTCTGGAAACATTAATCAATATACGTTGAACAATGGATTGAATCAGACCATTCAATTTACGAGTGCTGGCACGGCATTAACCCGATTAAATACCTTTAATAATGTGGGAAATCCGAGCCATAATTACGCAACTAATTTCAACTTTAAGCACACCTATGATAGCACGGGTCGCGAGTTAACAATTGATCTTGACTATGCGCGATTTGTCGACAATAGTGGTTCTAATTTACGCTCCCAGTTTCAGCGCGGTGATTTTAGTAACTTGCGTTCAGACTCCCTTTTATTGAATAACGCCAAATCACTTGTGGACCAATATTCCTTCAAATTAGATTATGTTCTTCCCTCTTTCTTGAAGTCGAAATGGGGCACAGGTTTGAAGTCTTCTTATGTGAAAACGGATAACGATTTACGCTTCCAAGGCAAAAACGATGGGGACGCTAATTTTACTTTTTTAACAGGCCAAAGCAACCACTTCGTCTACACCGAACAAATTCACGCTGCCTACCTGAACACGGAACGAGCCATCGGGAAATTTAGCTACCAAATCGGCCTACGCGGTGAGTGGACTTTAGCAGATGGATTATCCCAAGCCTACACGGCGAACTCGAAGGATTCCACATTCCACCGCGACTACGCGCAGCTATTTCCGAGTGCCTTTTTTCAATATGATCTCACTAAAAACCACAGCCTTGGTTTGAATTATTCCCGCCGCATCGACCGACCTAGTTATGGAGATTTGAATCCATTTGTATTCTTTTTAGACAACTATACGTTCAAAGTAGGAAATCCAATGCTCACCCCTCAACTGACGAACTCTTTGGAATTAAGCCATACCTACATGGGGGCATTCAGCACTACTTTAGGGTACAGCCACACGACTAATGTGATCACCGAAATCCTGAAACAAGATACCCAAGCTCGTAAATCCTACCAGACCACGGCAAATATGGCTGAGAGAACGAATTACAGTCTCGGATTCTCTTTACCTATTCCAATTGCTAAATGGTGGTCTAGTAACAACGACATTTACTTCAATCGGGCAGAGTTAACTGGAAAAGTTGAAAATGCGAATCTTAGCCCTGTCAACAATCAATTTTACATCAGCTCAAACCACATCTTCACTTTACCTAAGGCATACCGTTTGGAAATCGGTGGTAATTATTTCTCTGGGGGACTTGAGAGTGCCTTTATTTTTGGAGCAGGTGGAGCGCTTAATTTAGGCGTCCAAAAAACAGTGATGAACAAACGCGGTGTCATCCGCCTAAATGCTCAAGATGTACTTTATACCTCAAACCCAGATGTATTTATCAAATACGGAGATCTCGATATCGTAGTTCGACCGCGTCAAGATTCGCGGGTGGTTCGACTGAACTTCACGTACCGTTTTGGAAATATGGCCATCAAAGGTGCGAGGGAGAGAGCGACGGGGTTAGAAGCGGAGAAATCGAGAGTTAAGAGCAAATAAAGTCCGATTTTGGACTAGTGATACGAAAATTGACCTTCGATATAATTTTTGGTATCGCTAGTCCAAAATCGTTCCTTTTTATCTTTTTTATCTTTACTCTCTCATCCCTAATCTAAAAGTAGAGAGAGAAGATTAAAACGAAATGCATAAAAATATCGCGCAGCGCATTTTTAGCATTCGTTTTAAGATTCGACTTTATTCTTTGTGCTTTATGCTTTTTGCTCTACGAAGAAGAAATAGAATTGGATGATTAAAAATCATCCAATTCTATTTCTTCTTCGTTCACCCTCTTCCTCTCCCTGGCCTCCTTCAACTTCTTGCTTTCAAATTTATAGCTAAACCCGATGTAGTAAATCCGGGTTTCTTTCTTTCGTTCGAGGTCACTAACAAAACCAAAAGGTCGGGAATCGTAGATGGTTTTTTGGGTATTAAATAAATCGTTAATCCGAGCATTGACGGTGAGCCGCCCTAGGTCTTTCTTCAATCCTAAATCTACCGAATAATACGGATTAATGATTCCCAAAGGATTTAGTTGCACGGACTGGTAAATCCCAGAAAGCTGGGCTGACCAATTATTTTTCCATTTGAATTGTTGGTTCAAACGCGAGTTCCAGCTCCAACGATTTTCTGAGACTTGAGTTCCATTAATCAAGCCCTGGAGATCCGTTTGGTAGATGGAAGAAGTCAAGGTGACTTTATAAGCCTTTGAAACAGACCAAGTACTCAGATTCTCGAAACCCCAGGCACGCGATTTGGAGATATTCTCATAACGTGTAAGAGTGGTGTCACCCTCTAAAAAGGTTCGCACGCGACCGACTAATCCGGTGATTTCGCGGTAAAATAAAGCGTTCGAAACCGAAAGAGATTTAAAATCTTTCACGTGCGAAAGCTCTAACAAAAGAGTCTTTTCTGGCTTCAAAGATGGATTTCCTGCATTCAAATTCAAAGGATCTGCAAAAGAAATAAAGGGGTTCAGCGACTTGTAACTGGGTCTAGTAATTCTAGAAGAAAGAGCAAATGAGATGGATTGCGAGGTAGAAATAGGGTGTAAAATGGAAAGGGAAGGAAAAAGATTTACATAGTTTTGTTGAACGTCCCCCCCAATTTCAGTGGACTCGACGCGAAGACCACCATCCAATTGAAGGTAACGCGCTTTTTGAGACATCGAAACATAGGCCGCTTGAATGTGTTCCTCATACCTAAATCCATTTGAGCGAACGCGATCTTTGACATAGATTTCTTCCTTCCGTTTTTCATACAAGAATGCATTTTCGAAAAAGCGCGAGTTAAATTTAAACCCATATTCTAGCGAAAGTTTTTTTGAAAAGGATTTAGTCCAATCACCCTGCAATAACAAGGTTGAGTTAGCACTCGAGGCAGAGGAGCGCTCATAGCGAACAGGAATGTTAGGATTAGGGGTATCGAAATCCCCATAATAATAGTGTTGAAAGAATTGATTGGCGTCAGAACCTTGGTTTCGGATCCATAAAAAATCGATCTTAGCGTTCGCGCTAGGGCTATAAGACAGGTTTAGATCAAAGCCTACATCGCTCCCCCTCTTATCCGCATCACGGGCATAAAAACGATCCGCAGCATAGGAGAATTCACTTTTATTGTAGCGCACTTCCGAATTGTGGTCAGACGATAAACGGCCCATAAAAGAAATCCCAAAAGTCCGATCTTGGCTGAAAGTATAGATCGAATGTAGGCGAATGGATTGGTTGAAATCCCGGTTAATTTCATTCGTGGTTTGGGCAATTTGGGAAAAGCCAAAAGGGCTTGGGTTTTCGCGGTAGAGGTATTGGTAATTGTGGCGGATGTTTTGGCGTAGATTGAGATCTACCAGATGCGTCCACCCTTTGTATCCCTTCGCATAAGTGGCAGAAAGCGCATATTTGTCATTTGTTCCCAGGTTTGAATTTAGGCGTATTGACTCCGTCTTAGAGCCTTTCTTTAAAATGATATTTAAAATCCCTGAACTTCCCTCAGCGGAATATTTTGCACCCGGATTCGAGATAATTTCGATTCGCTCGATCTGATCCGCAGGATACAAACTCAATGCATTCGCTCGCGAGGAACTTAAAATCCCAGCTGGCTTACCGTCAAAATAAAGGGTGAGATTTTGGTTTCCCCGGTAATTTACATTCCCATCGCTAGTCACATAAATGGATGGAATGTTACTCAAAACATCGTATAAATTGCCTCCCAAATTCGTCAAATTCGCCCCCACCTGAAACACCTTTTTCGAAGGATCGCTCGTGATTTCAGAGCGAATACCCTTTATCTGAACCTCTTGCAAAGTATCTATCTGTGCAAAGGCAAAGAAGGGGAAAAGAAGAAAAAGAAACTTATGCATCTACCTCAAGAGATCCGGACTCATTTTCTTTGGAGAAATAAAACACCCTTAATTGCGCGATTCCACGTTGATAATCCACCTTGACAACCTGCACTTTGTGAATGGGATACCCCGTTCGCTCGGTCAAATCTCTCAATAATTCCGCACGCTCAGCAGGTTTTATTAAACCCAAATTATCATAGTTTAAGGTTTGGTAATTTTCATGTGTCAGCGACAAAGTACGACCTAATAAAAAAGTCATCGCCACTAATACCAAATTAGCTACTAAAAGCATCTCAATATTCACTAATGAGGCTAAGGAGTTTATAATGCCCAACGTTACCACTAGAAAAAAATAGCCCATTTCGCCGATGGGTACCGTCACTGTACGGTAGCGAAACATCGAAAAAAGGGCAAATAATCCAAAGGCAAAGCCAAACTTCAAATCAGCCTCCGCTAATAAATAACAAAGCACAAAGAGGATAGTATTAAATAAGAAAAAGGTAAAAACGAAATCGTTATTCCGGTACTTAGGATAATAAATAAACCGCACCACGATAAACGTAAAGAATAAATTGAGGGCGTAACGAATTAAAAAAGTTTCTAGCATTTGTTCTTATTTATCTTCAAATATAACCATTTCCCTTTATCTGCCCTATTCGCCTTTTTATCATTTCATTTTAGCCATACATCGACTACTGACAATAATCAGTTATATTACCCGTTAAAATGGCCATATTGCATCATAAAACCCTCAACTATATGGAAAATAAAATCAAACGCCACGAATTCTTAAAATCATTAGGATTAAAAGGCGCCTCTCTTTTAGCTGTTTATTGCGGTGCTTCCTCCCTTTCTTCTTGTACAAATGAATCCGTTACTCCTGCTAGTAGCGTGGACTTCACCCTGGACCTAACGAGTGCCACCTACAGTAAACTGAATACGGTAGGCAATTACGTTATTGCAAATGGCATCGTTGTGGCACGCATTTCTAGTACTGCTTTCGCTGCAGTTACTCAAGTTTGCTCGCATGAAAACAAAGCTAATGTCATTTATAGTGGTGGCGGATTTTATTGCACGCAGCATGGAGCCACTTTTTCTACTACCGGTGCAGGTACAAATGCAAACGGCAGCAAAGGAATAAAAGCTTACCAAACTACTTTATCCGGCACTAACCTTCGTGTATTCTCCTAATGAAAAAACTACTTCTACTTCTCTTGTGTAGCAGCCCACTATTTGCCCAGGATGATCTTCTTGATATGCTGGAAAAAGAGGATGCAAAGAAAACGACCTTCACCCAGGCCACGTTCAAAGGTACTCGCTTGATTAATGGACAAACGGTAGAGACACTTGCAAAGCAACATCTGAATTTTTGGATCTCTCACCGATTTGGATCAATTAATTCTGGATTCATTGATAATTTTTTAGGTTTAGACGAGGCTAAAATCCGTCTAGGATTAGAATACTCCCTCACAGATAAGTGGTTATTAGGGGCTGGTCGATCGACTATTGAGAAGACCTATGACCTCTATTCGAAGTACAAAGTGTTAGCGCAATCGAATAAAATGCCTGTAACCCTTACATTATACGGAGGAATGACCACGAACACAATGCCTAGTGGCTACACGACTTCGAGTGGAAATGTGATGCGTTACCAGAATAATTTGCAACGCCAATCCTATTTTGGACAGGTCCTTATTGCTCGGAAATTCAGCGATAAATTATCGCTACAGTTGATGCCCACAATCCTACATAACAACAAATCAGAATCCATTTACTTGGATAATAATCTTGCCTCCATGGGTTTAGGAGGGCGTTACAAATTAACAAATCGCCTAAGTATATCTGCCGAATATTATAAAAACATCGTAGATAAGGAAGATTATGAAGAGGGTGCCGGCACCCCTTATCCTTACCAAGATTCCTTCTCCGTGGGTTTTGATATAGAAACAGGTGGACACGTGTTTCAATTGCATCTGACGAACTCTCGAGGGATGACCGAGAAACACTTTATTGGTCAAACCCTAGGAACTTGGGGCGCAGGCGACATCTTTTATGGCTTTAATATGGCCCGTACATTCAGTTTAGAACCCAAGAAAAAATGAAAAAATTATTCCTTCTAGCCTTGTTATTTGTAGGATTCCAATCCAAGGCTCAATTGTTCATGACTACCAATGGAGAGGTCTCTTTTTTCTCCAAAACTCCGATGGAGGATATCGATGCGGTTAACAAATCCGTTGCTAGCATTATTAATTCCGCTACAAATGAGGTGGCGGTTCAAATGCGCATTACGAATTTCGTTTTCCCTAATAAATTGATGCAGGAGCACTTTAACGAGAATTATTTGGAAAGTGAAAAATTCCCTTCAGCCACTTTTAAAGGGAAAATCAAGGAATCAGTAGACCTAACTGTGGCTGGCACCTATCCTATTTCTGCATCAGGATCAGCTACCATACACGGTGTTACACGCCCTATCGAATTGAAAGGAACGATTGTTTCTACAGGGACAACTTTAGCTTTAACGTGTCAGTTTGACGTCAGATTAGTGGATTACAAAGTAGATATCCCTAAGATTGTGTTTGCCAAAATAGCAGAGGTAATTAAGGTTTCAGCCAAAATGAACTACATAAAAAAATGAAATACATCGGTCTAATAGGCAGTATATTGTTATTAGTGGCTTGCCTAAATGACAAGAATACTCCGCTCCCTAACCAGACGGTAGTCGTTGATACCTCCTCATCCATTGTCGTCCCTGTTTCACCTGCTAGCCCTGCAAACACTACTTGCAGCCCTGACACCGTCTATTTTCAACAGACCATCCTTCCTTTAATCACCTCTAATTGCGCTATGAGTGGCTGTCATGACGCTATTTCAAAAAAAGATGGCGTCATTTTAACGGATTATACGAACATAATGCGTGAGGTAAAAGTCGCCTCACCCGCTTCTAGTGATCTCTATAAATGCCTGAATGAAACCGGGGAAGATCGAATGCCCCCAGCCCCAGCAGCAGAATTCAGTTTAGCAAATAAAGCGCTGGTATTAAAATGGATACAGCAAGGAGCAAAAAACAATTCTTGCGTAGCCAGTGCAGCCAATTGTGATACGACAGGTATTTCATTTAGCGCAAGTGTTTTCCCTACCTTGAAAACCTATTGCACAGGATGCCATAGTGGTACCACTCCCTCAGCTGGTATCGATTTAAACTCCTATGCAGCCGTAAAAGTATATGCTGCGAATGGTCGCTTAATGGGCTCTATCAATCACACGGCTGGCTATAAACCTATGCCATCTAGTACGTCAAAATTAGGCGTATGTGAAATAAGTCAAATCAAAGCTTGGATAGCAGAGGGTACGTTGAACAATTAATTTTTTGTAAATTGACAGCAAAAACCTGCTATGAAAGGCTTATTATTCACCTTCAGCATTATTGCTGCTGTTATATTAACGCTTATTTTTCCCGATCCCTTTATTGGATTCGGTGATTTGAAATTTAAAGTTTTCATTATCCCTCTATTACAACTCATCATGTTTGGTATGGGATCGACTATGAAGATGAGTGATTTTGCGGAGGTATTACGCTCACCTAAGGCAGTGGTGTTAGGGGTCTTTTTTCAATTTACCATTATGCCCCTCGTAGGCTGGGGCCTCACTAAAGTATTTCAATTCCCCTCAGAAATAGCAGCAGGGATTATTCTCGTAGGATGTATGCCGTGCGGTTTAGCCTCTAATGTGATGTCGTATTTGGCCAAAGCTAATGTCGCACTTTCCCTCACCCTTACTTCTATCGCCACGATCCTGGCGCCTATTCTGACACCCTTACTAATGAAAAACCTAGCTGGGCAATTAATTGAGATCGATTTGTGGGCCATGGTTTGGGAAATCAGCAAACTGATTATCATTCCTATTACAGTGGGTGTATTGTATAATCGATTACTGGGTTCTCGCTTCCAATGGTTTGAAAAGGCTTTACCCACCATATCCATGTGGAGCGTTGGTGCCATTGTAGTCATTATTACCGCAAATGGAAGAAATGCTCTAGTGGCAGTGGGTCCCTTATTGGTTTTAGTTTGTATGCTGCATAACCTATTCGGATTTATTTTAGGCTATTGGGGCGGACGCCTCAGTCAATTACCAGAAAAAGATTGCCGTACCATTGCCATTGAAGTAGGACTCCAAAACGCGGGTCTTGCTTCTGGCCTTGCCATGGCCATGGGTAAAGTGGGGACGCTGGGATTGCCGGCAGCGATTTTTGGCCCAGTCATGAATATTAATGGTTCTGCGCTAGCGAATTATTGGAAGGGGAAATAAACCTATACCAGTTATTTTCCCTAATTTTAGTATTATCTGTTCTTAAATCATACATGAGAAAATTATTTCTCTACTTTTTTGTGTTTATACAATTCATGGCGCGCGCCCAATCCGTGAGTCCTGCGCCCATGATTGAAGGGAATACAGATAATTCCAAATGGTTTAAAAAAGGGGAAGACCTAAAAAATATGAGGTCAAATTTTGGTACATCAAGCCAGATTTCTTCCTCGACCATTGCAGGATATTATTATAAATTAAGAGTCAGGGGGACTTTTGGAACAAATGCAGCCTCCACCGCGCTGTACATGGATGCAGCTTATTATAATTCCAATATTGCCAATCCGATTGGGACGGATTCTCCGGTTTTAAATTCCGCTTGTACAGAGGCCACATGGAAACTGATGAATGCTTGTCCTCCTAAACCTAATTTCCCTGTAGGTTACTCAGCCGATCATATTTATGAATACTACATTGGAACTTGGGTGGGTGGATCTAAATACAACTTTACAGATGGTGATACGAATAATAACGGAAACTTAACTTTTGAGCTTTGGGAAAATAAAGGAACGGAAGCCATTTGTGCCGGAAGTTCCACTACACTTAGCTCTAATTTAGGAGGTACTATTACCTGGTATAAAAATGATGTGCTCATTTCTGGTGCCAACAGTCAAACATTAACCGTTAGTGAAGCAGGGGTATACACCGCTAAATCAACAGTTGGAGGTATAATTAGTGCGGCGAGTAACCCGATTACGGTGGTAGTAAATCCATTACCAACTATTTCATTAGGAGCCGTCCCTGCTATTACCTCGAACAATCGCTCATTTGAAATTCCCTACACTGCCACGACAAATAGTCCTTCACAGTTTTCCGTTAGTGCTGTCAATATGAATGGATTTCAACCCATTTCAAATGCCTCCATGGGTGGATCCAGTTTAACAGTACCCATTCCTTTTGGACAAATTGGCAGCTATGATTTTTTAGTTAATGTTAAAAATACCACCACAGGATGCGTATCAAACAATTACACTGCAACCGTTCAAATCAATTTAGCCGCACCCGAATTTTTAAGCTACAACACTCCGGTAAAACTAATTGTCAATCAATCAAATTTGGTACCCATAGCCAGCGCTGTGGGCTATTTTGAAACCTTTACAATCGTCAGCGGCACCTTACCGCCAGGAATGGTGATTGACCAATATACGGGAGATATATACGGAACGCCTACGACCTTAAATCCAAATCCGGTAACCATTGTAGTTAAAGGAAGTAATAGTCAAGGTTTTACCACTGCTACAGTCGTTTTCACGGTTGTTATTCCACCTCCATCCGGCTTAACTTTCCCTACAAACGCTTATACATTTCAACAATACACTCCCATTACTCCGTTTAGACCCACGGTATCCGGTTCAGGTGTCACCTTTAGCATGGCACCCGGTTCTACTTTACCTGCTGGATTGAGTATAAATTCTTCCACGGGCGAAATTTCAGGAACTCCCCAAGTACCAAGTCCAACTACTCAGTACATAATTAGAGCTTCTAACTCTACCAGTTTTACGGATTCCCCCATTAGCATAACGGTAATCATTGCCCCACCTAATTTTACTTACACGGTTCCCAATCGTTTTTTTACGGGTTCTCCCATTACTCCGATTACACCTGTAAGAGCAGCCACAGGGGGAGTAGTTAGTACCTACACTACTACCACTCCATTACCAGGGGGATTATCATTAGATCCAAACACGGGAACCATTTCAGGTACTCCTACTCAAACTACCGGCTTTAATACCTATGTCATCAAAGGATCGAATGCCAATGGCGATTTTACCCAAAGCATCTCCTTCGATGTGGTTATCCCTGCACCAAGTAATTTAACATACCCTAATCCGATTACGCTCTATTTAAACACTCCCTTTACCCCTATTCCACCTACTACCATAACAGGAACGGTATCTAGTTATACCATTAGTCCTACCCTACCAGGTTTACTCACATTTGATCCTGTCACTGGAGAAATAGGTGGATTTCCTTCTGTTTTAAGCCCTCCTACTATCTATACCATCACTGCGGCAAATAGTACGGCCTCAATCATTTATACAACAAGTATTCGCGTCGTAATTCCACCACCTAGCGGGTTTAGTTATTCCTCTCCCCACCTTTTTACGCAAGGGACGCCCATTACTGGTATAACACCAAGCATCACGGGAACAGGAATCACCTACACGGCAGCAAGTTTACCCGCAGGGCTAAGTATTAATCCTACGACAGGAGAAATTACAGGGACTCCTACCACAGTTACCCCTAGCACAGTTTACATTATTAGAGCTAGTAATTCTACAGATTTTGTAACAGCCCCTATCACCATAGGCGTTCGAATAGCGGCTCCTTCGAATCTGAGCTACCCGAGTCCATTAGTTTTCGAAGAACGTGTACCCATTTCCGGAATTAATCCGAGTATCGTGGGAACACCGGATACTTATGAAATCTATCCGACACTACCACCTGGAATCAATTTAAATCCTAGCAATGGACAAATTAATGGAACTCCTACGCTTGCTAGCCCTAGTTCTACCTACACCATCACAGCAAGAAACTCAACTGGCTTTACGACAGCCACCACTTCCATCACCGTCCTCATCGCCAGACCACAAATCTCCTATACTACACCTAATGTATATTATGAGACGGTAGCTATTAGCCCATTAGTGCCTACTAAAAATGGCACCGTTGTCAATACCTTTTCGATAAATCCGGCCCTACCTTCCGGCCTTAGCATCGACCCTAGCACGGGGATTATTTCGGGTGCTTCCACCGTTCAAATACCAAGAACAACGTTCACTGTCACCGCCACAAACACGACGGGCTCCGGTACCGCATTAGTCGATATAACGGTAACCATTCCACCGCCTACGAATTTAACCTACATCAATCCACCGGTTTACTACACGGGGAGTCCCATTAGTACCTTAAGTCCTACTGTGACGGGTTTTGTAGCGTCTTATTCGATTGATCAACCGCTTCCGGCTGGTCTCAATTTTGACACGAGCACAGGTAGAATATCGGGAACCCCTACACAGGCCATACCTCGAACGATCTTCACAATTACGGCTACCAATGCGGCAGGATCAAATTCATATGCACTCCCCATTACCGTATTGATTCCCGCTCCATCCAGCCTTTCCTATACCACACCAAATGTCTTTGAAGAAGGGGTTGATATCAGTCCACTCAATCCGACTGTTACAGGCTTCGTTTCCTCCTACACTGTTTCACCAGCCCTTCCTGCAGGTTTGATTTTAGATACGGCGACGGGACGGATTTTTGGGATACCTACTTTGGCAAAACCTACTACAACTTATGTGGTAACTGCTACGAATTCAACCGGATCTACCTCATCAAATGTGGTAATCACCGTGTTGATTGCACGGCCGCGAAATCTAGTGTATGCTACACCAAAAGTCTTGTATCAAAATTTTTTAATCCCAGCTATTGCACCATCTGTTTCTGGAACGGTAGCTACTTATTCGATAGATCGCACCTTACCCGCAGGACTCAGTTTTAGTGCAAGCACCGGCATCATTAGTGGTACTCCTACGGCCTTGAGCTCGATGCAAACCTATGTGATTACCGCTAGAAATAGTACAGGGTCAGCTACAGCTAGTATTGACATTTCGGTGGTAATAGCACCGCCGTCTAATTTGTCTTATTTTAGCCCTACTAGATTATTACAAGACAGCACATTAGCGCCGGTAAGACCGACCTATTCGGGATTAGCGACTTCCTTCTCGATAGACAAGTCATTACCTTTAGGACTTACATTTAATACGGCAACGGGTGAAATTACGGGAAAACCTACCGTCTTCACCGGATTGATACGCTATGTGGTAACAGCCTCTAATTCGACAGGATCTACCTCTGCTCCTTTGGACTTAGAGGTACTCATTGCGCCACCCAAAAATCTTAAATATGCCACACCGGTTATTTATGAGGAGGAAATAGCCATCACTCCATTAACACCTACTGTGATGGGAAAAGTAGATTTATATACAATCGACAAAGCTTTGCCAGATGGATTATCGTTAGATCCTATCACAGGAATTATTTCTGGTACTCCTTCAAAAGCAATTCCATCCACCATTTATTGGGTGACGGCTTCGAATACGACAGGCTCCGCTAGAGCCCGCGTAATCATTACAGTACTGATTGCTAGACCACGTATTAGTTACCCTGAGCCCGCACTAGGAGCACAAATTAATCCCGTTTATACTGGGATTGATTTATTTCTGGTAGGCCAGCCGAATCCTCCATTAATCCCAGTTAAAAAAGGAATTATCAGCAGTATTAGTATCAATAAACCACTTCCTACAGGACTTGTATTTGATCCGATGACAGGAATCATCTCAGGAACTCCTACGGTTTTAAGACCGCCTACCACCTATGTGGTAACTATTACAAATAGCACAGCCTCCACTACGGATACAATTCGCATCGCCACGGTGGTTCCACGTCCGAGCAGCTTGAGTTACGCTTCCCCGCAAACCTATATTGAAAAAATCAAGATCAGTCCTCTAAACCCAAGTGTTCAAGGAATTCCAACTTTGTACACCGTTGACAAACCACTGCCAGCTGGTTTAAGCCTGAATCCTTTGACGGGAACCATAATTGGCACTCCTACTAAAGCACAGGACTTTACGGACTATGTAATTACAGCTAGTAACTCGACGGGATATGACACATTTACCATTTCGATAAAAGTCTTAATCGCTTTTCCAGAAATAGATTATCCTGCTACCGGGGTATTCAAACAAGGAGTACCGGTGAATTTCAAACCTACGCTTGTGGGAATTGCGGATGTGTTTACCATTGATTCATTATTACCTGCAGGGTTAAGTTTTGACGCAAAAACGGGACTTATTTCTGGTACGCCTACTTGGCCTGCTAAACCGAGAACCTACATTATCACGGCTTCCAATTCTACTGGCCCGGGCCGAGATAGCACGACTATCACCGTGTTAGAAGACGTGAATTATGACACGGATAAAGATGGCTACACGGATATCGTGGAGATAGGTGGTGATCGGAATAATCCGGTGGATACTGACAAAGATGGGCTTCCTGATTATAATGATTTAGATTCCGATGGAGATGAAATCAAAGACGAATGGGAAAATGATTTGAATTATGGCGGACTTCCAGATTGTGATCATGATGGGGTGGATAACCGAATCGATCCGGATGCTTGCGACCCCGTGGCCTTCCAGGGTATTTCACCGAATGGAGATGGTAAAAATGATGTTTTAGTCATTCCTGGCGTAATGCGCACGACACCTAATACCTTAACGGTGTATGATCGAATTGGAAATATCGTATTTGAGACCAAGGATTATGGCAATAATTGGGGAGGAGAAACAAACCTTGGAAATCCACTTTTAGCGGGAGATGGACTATTACCGGATGGAGTATATTTCTATATTTTAGACTATAATGGCGTAAGACCTCGGGTTTCTACTTATATTTACATCAATCGTTTGAAGAAATAAATGAAATTTCGTTTTGTTATTTTAGGGTGTTTGTTATTGCTAACTGGCCAAATAAAGGCCCAGACTGACCCTGTATTCTCTTTATTTCGATTATATCCACAAGTAATCAACCCTACTTTTGTGGGTGCAAGCGATAAGAACGAGATCATTCTAGTGAATAGAAACCAATGGACGAATATGCCTGGAACACCGGTCACAACGGCATTAATGGGTAACTTCAATTGGGGAGAGAAGATGGGCGTGGGATTCACGGTTTTTTTAGATCAATTAGGCCCAGTAAAAGCTACTTCGGTAAACAGTGATTTTGCGTATCACTCGTTAATCAATGACAAATGGGCCCTATCAGGAGGGATTCGCGTAGGGGTGACTAATTTAGCTTTGGACTTTGCAGGGTTAAGTTTATTAGATCAAACAGATGAAATGTTTAATCAGAATTACTCCACCGGCTTGCAAATTAATTCGGGCTGGGGAATACGACTTGCCAAAGAGGACAAATTTTATGTGAGTATTTCACAACCGAGGATGCTTTGGAATGATTTTGGCCTCCAAAACGGTAAATACAAAGACGCCTCCTTCTACTACGGAATGATAGGCAAGAAGCAGGTAGTAAGTAAAGCCGTTAGCATCCATACAAATGCCATCGTCAGGGCCGCGGCGGATTTACCTTTGAGTTATGATGTGAACCTCACGGGATCATTCTACGAAATACTGGATGTGGGTTTTGGTTATCGAAACGACAACGCGATTGGTGTTAATCTAGGTGTTCAATTTAGTCCCACCGTATATTTAGGTTACCAATATGAGATGCCTACTAATACCATCTCCAGAATCACCAATCAGACGCATGAATTCGTGTTAAAATTCCAGTTTGAAAGAAGGTAATTAACGCGCTTCTAACTCTGAGAACAAGTTCAATCCCGCACCAGCTGCTAAGTAAAGTACTTCCGCTAAGCCTACTTGGGTATACAATCCATCCGCGTCCGAATTTCCAAAAAACTGAAAGTCCGCTAAAATCAAACCCAAACAAAGTAAGAAATTACATATCACAAAAAGTTTGATAGGACCTGTTACATTCGCCACTTTGAAGGCCTTTAAATAACCTTCTGTTGCGTAGAAAAAGAAGGGTAATAGAAGTAAAGATTTAATGTTTTTCATATCGTTTTTGTTTTGTTGATACAAATTTTGATCTATAGTCCGCCAAAAGTTGGCGTACTACTAAGAATTTACTAGATTCGAACATGAACACGACTGATCGACTCAAAGAGCTAAATAATTTATTTCTGCGGAAGACCTTCCCCATGCGATCAGCCACGGTGAGTGCCTATTTCACGGACCATTTTGACCAAATCAGCTACAGTGATCGCAGTTTCAGCCGCGACCTAAAAGCATTGAGAGAAAAACTGGCAGAACGTTACCCCAGCCTGGAAGAAGCAGAAGGCGATTTAATCCGCTATTCAAAATCAGAGAACCGATTCTATTATATTCGCGATGACATCAGTGCTTTCCCCTCTTTCTCTGAAAAGGAATTAGACCAAATTGCATCCATCATCGATTTCAACAAACATCTTTTTACGGGTGGTAATGGGAATGGCATCGTGAACAAATTGCGAGCGATTTCGTTAGAAAACAACCTTCTAAAACACGAAGACTTGGCAAACTGGCCGGCTATTGAATTAATCAACGAGGGAGATCGCTCCGGCTCTGAACACGTTAAATTCTTAGTAGATGCCATTTCTGGAAAGAAGTGCATCGAAATTTCACACAAGGGACTAGCGGCCACATCGAAAACAAAAACCATCACCGGACTGCCCTTGCTAATCAAGGAATACAACAATGGTTGGTATACGGGCTGGTATTTGTTATTTCAAGAGGTTTCGGACTCACAAACGCGCATTTCACTAGACAAACTTCGGCTCTTTGCATTAGATCGAATCGAAACCATTCGACTAAGCCCGACGAACATTAAAACACGGATTCATCCCGATTTTCAGCCGGCTGATTTTTTTAAAAATAGCTTAGGTTTATTCCGAGGTACTAGTGCTGCTGAGCGCGTCCTAATTCGAGTACGCGAAGATTCCTGGATCAAAGAATATATCGCTAAATATCCCGTTCACCCATCGCAAAAAACAATGGATACCTTTCATTATGAATTATCAGTAGAAATTAACGAGGAACTAGAAAATTTTCTTCTACGCTATTCCACTGAATTACAAGTAATTGAACCTCCCCTTTTGCGAGAAAAGGTCCGTAAAAAATTAGAGACGGCCCTTTCTTATTATCAATAAACTGATAATCTAAATGGCCAGGGTTTGATAACCAAGAAATTGACCTACCTTCGCATATTACAAAATCAATTAGTGGTTTGGTGTGCATCAAGATGAGAGAAGTTTTCTTTCATCTTTTTTTTGATTTTGAAGGCAAGTAGTTTAGCTAAGTTTTTGGCTTTTAAATACAAACCTATCAAATCATGAATCAACACAACAATTCGCGCCGCGACTTCCTAAAGAATGCCGGCCTACTCGGAGCTGCTGCAGCTTTTCCCAATATTTTATCGAAATTACCTGGCGAAAAAGTCAATCTAGCGTGTATCGGTATCGGTAATCAAGGTGGCTTAGATGTGATGTCTTTGTACAACACGGGCCTTGCAAATATTGTAGCTCTTTGTGATGTCGATATGGGCGCTCCGCAGACTTTAAAAGTTTTAGAGAAATTTCCAGATGTTCCTCGCTTCCAAGATTTCCGTCAAATGTTTGACAAAATGGGATCCCAAATTGAGGCCGTGTCTATCGGAGTTCCTGATCACTCGCACTTCCCTATCACAATGATGGCATTGGGTCTCGGCAAACACGTATTTGTGGAGAAACCAATGGCACGTACGTTTAATGAAATCGAGTTAATGATGGCTGCAGCGCGCAAGCACCCGAAAGTAGTCACTCAAATGGGTAACCAAGGTCACTCAGAAGGAAATTACTTCCAGTTTAAAGCTTGGAAAGAAGCTGGTATCATCAAAGACGTGACTTCGATGACTGCCCACATGAATTCGCCACGTCGCTGGCATAGCTGGGATCCTAAGATTACGAAATTCCCCGCAGCGGAACCTATTCCATCTACCTTAGATTGGGATATTTGGCAAGGCGTGGTTTCTCCTCACGACTACCAAAAGGATTTTGTGAACGGCCAATGGCGTTGCTGGTTTGACTATGGTTTAGGAGCATTAGGCGACTGGGGTGCGCATATCATGGATACGGCACATGAGTTTTTGGAATTAGGCCTACCTACAGAAATCAATATGCTCAGGGCAGATGGACACAACAATTTCTTCTACCCCATGTCTTCTACCATTCAATTTAAATTCCCAGAACGCAAAAATATGCCAGCGATGGATATCACGTGGTATGACGGCGTAAATAACATTCCACCGGTTCCTGCGAATTATGGAACAAACGAATTAGATCCCAACATCCCACCGGCAGGCAATGGAAAAATTCAACCGGCGAAATTAAATCCGGGTAAAATCATTTATAGTAAGGATTTAACTTTCAAAGGTGGATCGCATGGAAGTACGCTTTCGATTTTAGGCGATGCGGGTAAAGATTTGAAATTACCAGAAGTTCAGGCAAGTCCTTCTAATCACTACGCAAACTTCTTAAAGGCGTGTATGGGTCAAGAGAAAACGCGTTCTCCGTTCGAAATTGCGGGTCCATTAAGCCAAGTGTTCTCACTAGGTGTTTTGGCACAAAAACTAAATACCAAGCTTCAATTCGATCGCAAAACAAAACAAATTACGAACAACTCCCTGGCGAATTCTTTATTAGTAGGAGCACCACCAAGAAAAGGTTGGGAGCAATATTATAAAATCTAAGATTGATTTGAGTTAATTTTTGTCATTAACCCCGAAGCTGCATTAAATAAATGTGAAGCTTTCGGGGTTTATGATTTAAGAGAATATGCTTAACTTGTAACAGATTATAATTCGGTTTTGGCAATACTAGCACCACTATTCGGCATATTTACCTCGTTTATTCTCTTGTACTACCTCAGTTCATTGAATAGATCTAATACGTTTTTAGCCTTATTTTTCTTGTGTTGTAACGCAGTGCTAATGGTGTATTTTGGTTTACACTACAGTAAAATAGAATTTTGGGAGGGTATCTGTTTCGTACATTTCCTACCCCTTTCGTTTCTGCTAGGTCCCGCCTTGTTTTTTTATGTCAAACATACCGTATCGGAAGACAAACGCCTCTATTTTTATGATCTAATCCATTTAATTCCGGCTGTCTTCACTTTTTTCGCGACCTTACCTTTCACAACTTTACCCCTAGCTACAAAAACGGCTATGGCCCACGAGATCGTCAACATCACAGAGGATTACAATTTAAATTTCCAGTGGGTGACTTTTGAACAAATATTGGAAGGCCGCTCCATTCATTTAATGCTTTATTGCGTTGCTTCGATTATCTATTTTCTTTGGAATAAAAATCACCTACTCAAGAAGTATGGTTCATTGCCATCGAATCATCGCTTAATTCAAAAGTGGATTTTCTCCTTAATCTTTTTGCAAATGGTGATTGCTGGGAATAGCCTAGGACATATGTTAACGATTTATTCGCACAACTATGCCATTTTTGGTATTCCATCTACCGTCATATTTAGTGAGGCGCGGTTTTTTGGTATTTGTGGTGGCGGATTTTTTGCCCAAAATTTTATCTTGTTTTTGTTCCCTAAAATCCTCTATGGTAACGTTTCTTATGAGGTAGAGCTCCAACCGAGCACCCTATTACAAGAAATCAAATCCAGTTTACCTAAGAAGCCGAACAGTTTTTACACGTTCGAAAAAGAATTAGAAAACTACCTAGTAACACACCCCTTTGTAAAGAAAGATTTTTCCTTATCTCAAATGTCCTTTGATTTAAAAATGCCTGAGCGATTTTTATCAAATTACTTTAATAAGGAAATGCAAAAAACATTTGGAGAGTGGAAAAATGACTTACGCATCGAGTATGCGTGTCAACTAATTGAGGAGGGGAATGCGAAGAAGATCACTATCGAAGCGATATCAACCGATGCTGGTTTTGTCTCTCGTTCGAAATTCATTGATGCCTTTAAGGCGAGAAAAGGAGTAACTCCTTCCGTATACATAAAAGAAAAGGCGGAAGCCTAAGCCCCCGCCCAAACTAATTCCCTTATTTAGCGGCTGGCAAAAGGCCTAATTGCTGCATAAATACCATGTTGTCCATGAAATCATGCTCCTCGGCAATCTTTCCGTCTTTCATTTTAGCAATGGTACAACCTATTATATCTACCGATTTTCCTGTAGCAGGAATACCAAAGAAGCTACCCGTGTGCTTTCCTTTGAACTGCCAATACTTCACTAATTTGTCGCCGTCTGCAAAGATTTCTTTCACTGTAAATTGACGCTCTGAAAAACCAGTTACAAAGTTTTCGTAATAGGCTTTGCAATTCGCTTTGCCTTTTACTTCAGGGACAGTATGTAATACCGCATCATCCACATAGGCCGAGTCTAAGATGTTCGTACGTCCTTCATTAATGGCCACTTCCCAAACACGAGAATAATAGGCTACATTTGCCTTGCCTACAATTGCATTTTGATCTGCTTCTGACGTGCAAGAAAATAGACTTGCCGCCACACATAGTGATAAAATAAGTTTTTTCATTTTGTTTGTTTTTAATGTTTATCAAACCTAAGGCATCTTCTATACATATGCACTTATCGTAGGAATGAATATGTTCCCTTTTGCGCAATTGGGAACAAATGCATGCTGCTTTTCTTTCCTCAGACCCTTTTTAAAGACTTACTTGCTGACCTAATCAAAAAATTAATGATATGAAAAAAATCGTTCTATTAGGTGCGCTCGTTGCATCGACACTTAGTGTTACGGCACAAACAACAGCAGGTAAAATCTTCTCTGGACCAGATGCCGGCAAAGGATTTCAACTAGGTTCGGAGAAAAGCAGTCAAGCTATTTTAGATATGGTAAAAGACTATAACGCTAATGACTCAGAGAAAGACCTGTCGCACTATTCGCCAGAAATGCAAAAGAAAACAGGTGATTTCAATAAGAAATGGCATGCTTACGCGAAGAAAATAAATAATGTTCCTTACGCAATTTTACCTATTAAAGTAGTGGGTTCAACAGATGAGATTGTTATGTTACAATCGACAGAGGAGCGCGAAGCGATCGATGGTTCTAAGCAGAAAATGAATTTATTTGAGTTGTTCAAAGTAGATAAATCAGGTAAAATCTCCGATTTTAATCAATACTATTCCATTCCTAAATCGAATGAATTCGGAAAAACGGAAGGCGGTAAATTTATTACAGCTGACCCTAAAAATGAAGTAAATGGCAGACCTTTCCAATTCTCTAATCGGGGTGAAGTAGAAGCTATTGAAAAGTTGAATAAGGCATATAATGCGATGGACATTACTGCAACGTTGGACTTTTTTGCTGACAAGGTTACGATTACAGACTTTGATGGAAATAAAGTTGTGGTAACTAAAAATGACCTGCGCGCTGGGTTAGATAGTTACACTTCTCTAGATTGGAAAATCAACGGAATCCTACCAATCAAGATTGCGAATACTGATCCTGTTTCAGGGGTATTTGTCACTTCTACTGAGAAGCGTATTTCTAAAGACGGTTCGGTATGGCACAAATCATTAGTAGAAATATTCCAATTTGATTTGAACGGAAAAATCTCAGGAATTGAACAATACTCTCGTCCTAAAAAATAAAAAAAACTACCTGTTAATAGGGCCGGGGAACGTAGTTTCCCGGCCTTTTATTTTAAAGACCTTTTCCTAAAGCGAGACGGCGACTCCCCTGTCCATTTCTTGAAGATTCGGTTAAAATAGGAAAGGCTTTCGAAGCCAGACTCGAAACAGGTTTCAGTCACATTTTTATCTTGAATCAAAAGTTTCTTCGCGTGTTGTATTCTATATTGATTAACAAAGTCAGTATAAGTGAATTTCGTTATTTTCTTCATATACCGACAGAAGGCAGCAAGCGAAAGGTTAACCTCATCAGCCATTTGCTGCGTGTCGATGGGCTTTTGAAAATTCGCCTCTACAAATTGGTGGATGCGGTGTATCCGTTCCTGTTGTTTGAGGATACTTTGGCTTGAAATGGGGCGAACATCAAGATCTACATATTCGTCTGATTCTGCCAAAAATTGAAAGATGCTCATCAACTCCATGAACTGCTGAAAACGATCCAAATGTGTCAATTTTTTCAATCGTACACCCGCTATTCGTTTGGTTTCACCCGTAAAAGCGAGGCCTGTTTTTGCCCGCTCCATCAAGTCTACTACTTTTTTTAATTCAGGAATTCGAATCAAGCCTCCCTCGAAATAGGTCTCGGGAAACTGAATCACGACCGTCTCCACGGTCGCTTTCACCCCATAATCAAAATTCAAGTGAGGTATGTAGGATCCGATTAAAGCCAAATCACATCCCACATATGTTGAAATATGTTCTCCAATATGCCTAATCCCTTTATCTGCCTCCACATAAACTAATTCGATTTCTGGGTGGAAATGCCAATAGAACACTTCGTTCAACTTAGGGGTCAAAAGAAACCTAAATGAACTATCATTATCGGGAATAATTTGTTCTAAATTCAATTTCATTTGCCTAAAATAAACAAATTGTGCATAGAAATATCAATACAGTACAAATAATTATCAATAGAGCAGAAATAAAGAAGGAATTGTACGCTCTATCTTTGGACTATAAATAGAAACCTATGAAAACAGAGATCCCAAACAATGCCCACTATGATATTCCGGGCAATCCATCCACAGCTAAAAGCAGTGCGCTTCAATTAAATGATCGATTAAACGGCGAGCCACTTCGCGTGTTGAGCGAGGAGGATTGGGCTTTTTGGAAACATAATGGATATGTAGTCATCAAGCAAGCTGTACCGCGCGAACAAGCGTTAAAGACGGCGGCATTCTTGTATGAATTCGAAGAAAAAGACCCGAATGATTCCTCCACTTGGTATACTGCTCCACGCGCTGAAATGAAGATGAAAGAACTGGCAAATACAGGGATGGTGGAATGTTATAATAGCCAATTGCAGTGGGATAATCGATCAACGCAGCGCGTGTACGATGCATTTGTCGATATATGGGGTACGGAGAAATTATGGGTTACGATTGACCGTGCTAATTTGAATTTCCCCATTCGTCCCGGACATGAATACAAGGCCTTTATCCACTGGGATTACGATCCAGAGACGAAGCCGGTGAACGTGCAAGGGGTTTTAGCACTAGCCGATCAATTAGATGAGAATATGGGTGGCTTTCAGTGCATCCCAGAACTTTTCCGCAACTACGATACATGGAAATTAACGCAACCTGAGGACCGCAATCGCTTCCTTCCAGATACGACTGGCTTTACTCCTACTAAGGTTATATTAGAAGCGGGGGATTTGCTGATTTTCAACAGTTTACAACCCCATGGTATTCGTGCTAACCATAGCGATAAAGTACGCTGTGCCCAGTATATTTCCATGATGCCTGCGGAGGAAGATAACGATTCATTGCGTGAATGGAGAGTAAACTCTTGGCGAGATCGCATCGCTCCGGAAGGCTACGCCTTCCCAGGTGATCCACGTAAATGGGAACAAACGAAATACGAAACCGCTAGCCTGAATGCATTAGGCAAAAAGATTCTAGGATTAGATCGCTGGTAAAAACAGAAAAATAATGCATAAATTAGGGTATGAGAAAACTGTTCCTTATCCTCGCCCTTTTCAGCTTTAGTGCCTCCGCACAAATCGCGGAGAAAGTTAAATCCATGAAAGCCCACACCGGGTATTTCAACTTCTACTACGATGAGTCGAATGACAAAATCTTTTTGGAAGTTAAAAGACTCAATGAAGAGTTTTTATATACCTATTCGCTGGCTCAAGGTGTGGGAAACAACGATCTCGGATTAGACCGCGGTCAATTAGGTAATGAGCAGGTCGTTTTCTTCGAAAAACAAGGGAACAAACTCTTTTTAGTACAACCGAATACCCAATACAGGGCAAACACAAGCAATCCATTAGAAAAACTTTCTGTTCAACAGGCTTTCGCTAAGTCAGTGTTGTATGGCTTTAAAATAGAGAGCGCTTCCGATGGAGCCTATTTAATCGACATCACCGATTTTCTGATGCAAGATGCACATGGCGTTTTAAAACGCTTAACGCAAGCAAAACAAGGAAACTACAGTTTAGATAAGTCCAAAAGCTCTTTGGCTTTAGAACACACAAAATCCTTTCCTAAAAATAGCGAATTTGAGGCCCGATTAACTTTTGCGGGCAATGGTACGGGAGCAGAAATCCGCTCCGTAGCCCCTAACGCAGACTTTGTAACGGTGGTGGAACATCATTCATTCATCGAATTACCGGACAATAAATACATACCTCGCGAGTTTGATCCCCGTTCTGGCGCGAATGCGATCTCGTTCCAGGATTATTCATCCCCGGTGAATGAAGTAGTATTAAAGCGATGGATTACACGCCACCGATTAGAGAAAAAAGATCCGAATGCAGCCATTAGCGAGGCCGTAAAACCTATCGTTTATTACTTGGACAATGGTACCCCAGAGCCAGTTCGTTCCGCGTTAATGGAAGGAGGCCGCTGGTGGAACCAGGCTTTCGAAGCGATCGGATATAAAGACGCATTCCAAGTAAAATTATTACCGGAGGACGCAGATCCCATGGATGTGCGCTACCATGTGATCCAATGGGTGCATCGTTCTACAAGAGGCTGGAGTTATGGCGCATCGATTACAGACCCCAGAACGGGCGAAATTATGAAGGGGAATGTAAGTTTAGGCAGCCTGAGAATCCGCCAAGATTTCTTGATTGCGCAGGCGTTAATGAACGCGCCTTTTGCGAGTGATGGAGCTGCGAATGGGCCTATGATGGCGATGGCTTTGGCCCGTATCAGACAACTGGCAGCGCATGAAATAGGTCATACACTAGGTTTTGCGCACAATTATGCGGCAAGTGCTCGGGAAAATTCTAGTGTAATGGATTATCCTCATCCACAGATTGACTTCAAAGAAGATCAAATGGATTTTAGCCATGCCTATGATACAAAAATTGGAGATTGGGATAAAGTATCGGTTGATTATGCCTATGGAGATCATAAAACGAGAGCAGAATTAAATCAAGTGATTGATAATGCTTATGCCAAAGGCCTCCGCTTCATCACAGACTCTGATGCCCGAAACCCAGGTGGAGCGCATATCTATGCCCATCTTTGGGATAATGGAAAAACCATCGTTGATGAACTTCAGCATATTTTAGCCATTCGCAAAAAAGCGATTGCGAACTTCTCCGTTAACAATATTCGTCCGAACGAAACCTATTCACACCTGGAAGACGTTTTCGTTCCTTTGTATTTCTTGCACCGCTACCAAACAGAAGCCACCACGAAAATCATTGGCGGATCCGAATACAATTACGCGGTGAGAGGCGGAAAGGAATTGGTTGTAGAACCAGCTTCCGTGGCCCTACAAACCCAAGCTTTAAAAGCGGTGACCCAGACGTTAGATGCGCGCACGCTTGCGATTCCTAAAGAAAAATTAGCGTTATTCCCACCACGCGCTTTTAATTATGATCGTACCCGAGAATCTTTTAAAGGGAAAACCGGGATCACCTTTGATCCGATGGGCGCCGTGGAATCTGCTGCCGATTTTACCTTAGACTTCTTGTTGCATCCGGATCGCTTATCTCGTTTAGCCGGAAATAAAGCGGTAAATGCGCAGCAATTAGGAGTTTCAGAGACATTGAGCACTTTATTGCAAGCTACGCTTTACACCTCTCATTCTGATCCTTATTTACAAGCCACACAAGAGACCATTAACTTCAAAGTAGTTTCTTCCTTGCTTAACGTTTTGAACGCACCTTCTATTTCTCCATTAGCCGCTTCAGAGGTCAACGCATCGGTAAAAGGAATTAGAGAGGTTTATAGCAAAAAGACCGGTGCTTTTGCGAGCTACCTCGTTCAAACCATCGATCAATTCAAAGCTAATCCAGCAGATTGGAAACCGATGCTGACACCGGTTATTCCGGACGGGGCACCGATAGGCATGGATTGTTTCGAATAAACTGTACTTGTTTGAACACATTTGGCCCTGTTTGGCCAAAGCATTTATCCTGCGGTTAATGTAGTTTTATGCCATAGAAATCACAAAGCTATGGAAACAAAACACTATCTCTGTAAAAGTCCTTTTTATGTTTTATTAATGGGGAAAGAGGGGCACGAAGTAATCATCCAAGAAGGAATGATACAGGTATATTCACTCCGATTATTTCGTTGGAAAAAATTAGTAAATACTTTTCCTGTGAATGATGTTGTTCAGGTTAGGACCATCGAAAATCTGGTACTGGCTGACACTTTTATCGCCTTGACTAAAAATCGTTTTTGCTCGTTGCGGCATTTGCGACCTAAAGAGGCATTCGGGTTTAAAAGTTACCTAGCAATGATGCTTTAAGTAACGATGTAAATCGAAAAAATTAGCAATAAAATACCTAACCATTGAACGCGGCTAATTTTCTCACGGTAAAGGAGTCGGCTAAAAAATAAGGTTAAAATCAATTGCGATTTACTTACAAAAATTATTTGGGTCATGGAGGCATATGAATAAGCTATATGCAAAAATGTGGAGCCTAAAATAACACAGAGTGCCAAAATTAAAATGGGTCTCAATGGAATAACTTGCCAAGATTGCTTTTGGAAAAGTAAAAATAGACCAATAAGTACCGTTACAGATCCCTCCAGAAGTAAGGTAAATGGTAGCACACCTAACCAAGCCACCGGAAATTTAAATAAGGTGTAGGAAACACCCCAGAAAAAGGATGTCAAGATAGCACCCAATACCGATTTCCAGAATTTTGCCATTCCATCGAATTGAAATTCAGTTCGAAAAAGAAGGTAAACACCCACGCAAACACAAAGGAAAGCCATACTCGAATTAATCCCCCATGACTCTCCTAATACCAATACCGTGGTGAGCAAACCAAAAATGTTGATAGATGAAATGGGGGCAACTAAACTTACTGCGTTAGATTGTAAGGAACGTACGAAAAAGTAAAGGCCGAATGCACTGAAAAAGCACAAACAAATACTGATTAACAATTGTGACAATGTGAAAACAGGAGGAACACCTAACCAAGTGTGGAATAAATGAAATTTTAAATCCAGCCACACGCAAATGGCAAAAAAACTCGTTGTAATAAGTCCCCTCAAGAAAATCACTTGAAGAAAAGAGTGTCCATGAATCGCTTTTTTCCAATAGGCATTACTGAAACCAAACGCGGCTGAACTAAAAAATAAGACTATTAAACCTAACACGCTAATTTGATTTTCGCAACTAACTCATCTACCCAATGCTTATCAGCACTATAGATATAACGCAAATTTATTTTTAGTAGGTATGCATTCGCTAATTCTTTGTTTCCCTTTTGCAGAAAATACAGCGACTTCAATAAATTAATTTTATTTAAATTATGTTTCTCAGGCAAGGAATAAGCAAACGATTTTTCATTCAACTCAAACGTAGCAATTTCATCAAAACCACTAATATCTAGGTGATAAACCTCTACCAATCGGTAAAAAAAGACCAAAAATGATACGGAACTAGTATCATCCGGTAGACTTTCATAAAAATCATAAAATGTTGCTTTATTCCCCCACAAAATAAAATCCCAGGCCGCTATCCTACCCCTTAAATTAGGATGCATATAAGCTTGAGAGCTGAAAAAAGCCTTTTTACTTTTGTCTAAATACATTTTTGCTTGTATGGCATCTCCCAAATCAAAAGCCTTTTGACATAACATCACATTTTTGAATACGCTCATATCCTCAACTAAATCCTCTGAAGTAGCCTCTAACCACTCGCCGTAAAAACCTGTGAGGCATTCCTCTTCGACAAATAATTGCAGAATTACCCGCTGTGCTAATTCATTCGATTGCAACAACTTAGCTATATAATCAATTACACGCCGATTATTTTTACAGCTGAATATGTAAATTGATTGAAAGGAAACATACAAACGCCAAGTAACCTGTAAATCAGTTGTATCAAACTTTATATTAAAAATCTGCGTTAGCAGATCAAAATTTTCAGTTTCTAAGCACAAGTCGATGATGGACTTTAATTGATACACATCGTCCCATGTTTTCAATTCAAATTGCCGAACAATGTCTAATATATCTTGATCATCATGTCTATTTTGAAGACGATTTAAAATAAGCATCTCGTTAAAAAAGTCTTTTTCAAATTGATTAACGGATTGTCTAAAATTCTCAAAGTCTGAATAGCCCAAGCCTTTGCACAGGCTATCTAATGTAAATCTAGAAGCCATTGTAGGACCTTTGATTATCCCAAAAAGTCGGCGCAAAGTGTTGTAAGAGATTGAAATTTTTGCCTGCTGTTGAAGTGCTTCACTCAGTTTTTGGCAAGAATAAGCGTCAATAATCAGTATATCATAGACCTCTTGTATTCGCTTAAGTAGCCATTTTTTTTCGTGAATACTAATGGGGATGGATGCCGGCATAAGTTTAGAACAATTACCACTCAATATACGATTTAAATCAATTAGACAAGATTATATGAAAGTACGCATAAGTCAATTAGCTGATTTTCAATACGTAAAATAAAAATCGACATTAACATGGACTCATTTGGACAAATAAGGGTGTTCTCTAAAGTGAATAATTCAAAAATAGTTAAAAAGTGGCCCATCAATTTGTATTCCGAATTTTCTGTATCCTAAAATTTGTTCCATTTTGCGCAAAAGGGAACAAACTGTCTAAAAGTGGTAAGTTAAAAACTATCCCGAATAGGTATTTTTGGTTTAAACCAAAACTCATCCAAAATGAAAAATTTATTCTTACTTTTCCTCACATGCCTTGCATTGACAGCTAATGCTCAAAGCAAAAAAGAATGCGAAGACCTAGTTAACGCAGAAAAACACGTGGCAGACAACATTAAAATGTACACTGCGACCTGGGATAAAATCTTTAATCAGCGCGACATCGACCAGGTAAATGAGCAAAATTTCTCCTCGGATGTTGTTTTATTAGGCCAAAAAGAAAATATCCGATCAAAAGGGATAGATGGCTTTAAAAAATCTTTCAATTACTATCTAACCACATTTTCAAACATTAAATTTACCTTCATTGATGTGTGGGGGCATGGGGATAAACTCGTAAAACACTGGAATTTTAAAGGTACTCATACTGCTACGGGAAAATCAATGGATCTATCAGGAGTGACCTTAGTTAAAATGAAAGATGGCAAAATCATAGAAGAACAAGATTTCGATGATAATCTTTGGTACAATCAACAATTAGGCAATTACTTAGTCAAATAACCATGAAAAAACTAATCCTATTATTATTCCTTGCACTAAATGCCCTTGCGCAAAACCTACCTTCCGGCGACCCCATACAAGCAGGATTATCCAAAGATGGATTACAACGGGTAGAAACTTTTTTAGCCTCTCAAACCGATAAACAAATCATTCCCGGCTCTATTGGCATGATTGTTCGTCATGGGAAAGTGGTATACAAGAAAGCTTTTGGCAAAGCGAACCTAGAAACAGGTGAAGCGATGCGCACCGATCACCTGTTCCGCATGGCGAGTATGACTAAAATTGTAACCGCTATCGCTGGATTGAAATTGTACGAGCGAGGGCTATTTACGATGGATACTCCATTGGAAAATATCCTTCCAGAATTCGCCAACATGCAGATTTTAACGGGATACGACAGCGTAGCACATAAATTCATTACGCGTCCGGCGAAGAAAAAGATCTTAATGAAGCATATTTTCACGCACACCTCAGGTATTGCTTATCCTCCCTTTGCTACCTTAGGTCACGAGGCCTACGTTAAGGCGAATGTCACTTTTGCTTTTCCCAAAGTAAAAAGTGGGTTAAAACTCAGCGAAATCATCCAAAGTGCCGCTAAATTACCCCTCACTCATGAACCGGGTGAAAGCTGGACTTATGGTATGAACTTAGAAGTATTAGGTCGTGTGATTGAGGTTTTAGATGGACGCTCATTCCCAGACTTTCTTCGTCAAGAAATATTCCAGCCCCTAAAAATGAACCGCACTTTTGTGGGTGTTCCTAAGGAAGAATGGAAAAATATGACACAAGTTTATACGCGGGATAAAAACGGGAAATTGGCCATTTATACTGACCAAGTGGGACGTGATTTAATGGGATTCTCGACAGAGACATCGATGGAATTTTGGAAAGACACGAACACATCTCTAGGTTTAGGGGGCACAGATATCATCAGTAATGTAGATGATTACGCTCGTTTGTTCCAAATGCTTTTAAATTATGGACAATTAGACGGTGCCCAAATCCTAAGCAAAAAAACAGTCGAAATGATTGAAAAACCTTTGTTTGACGTAGCCACGAAAGACGGAGTAGCGATGGGCGTCACAGGAAGCTCTCAATTTAAAGCAGGCGTAACGGTTTACGTTTATCCGGAGGAACAAGCTAAATTCGAGACCATCTCCGCGGGATCCTATTTCTGGCTTGGGTATTTTGGAACTCAATTTTGGATCGATCGCAAAGAGGATATGATCGCCCTAATCTTTATGCAAGTAGCTCCAGAGCCTACTGGCCACAACAAAAAATTCAGACACCTCGTATGGGGAAGTATTGCTAAATAAAACAAACCATGAAAAAACTACTATTCCTTCTTTTCGCAGTAGTTGCCTTCCAAGGGAAAGCACAAACCGCCCAACCCGCTACACTTTACGGGGCTGTTGCCTACGACATTCCTTCTAAATACATCAAAAGCAACATTCGCGTTTCCGTTTCTGTACCTATGGGATATGATCAGAAAGCAGAAACAAAATACCCGGTATTGTATGTATTAGATGGCTTTTACTCTTTCCCTTTGATGCATGAAATGCACAAGATGATGGCTGGAGAAATTGAACCAGCCATTATCGTAGGAATCGGTGATGATCGCATGAGCCTACCAGAATGGATTATCACGCGTTACCCCATTTTAAGTTATGACAATGTGGCTTATGAAGATTCCTTCCATGTGGCTAATTTATTGCGCGGAGCACCGGTGAAATTGCACTCTGGAGATGGCGCCTTGTACTACGATGCCATAAAAAAAGAAGTTATTCCGTTCATCGAGGCAACTTATAAAACGAACGGAGACCGCGGCTTGACTGGTCATTCACTGAGCTCCCTTTTTGCGAGCCACGTTTTATTTAAGGATCCAGGTTATTTCTCCAAAATAGGTATCAACAGCGCTCCCCTATTCGTCAATGACGATGAAACGATGCGTTTAGAAAAAGCTTTTTATGATTCAAAAAAATCCTTAACAGGTAAAGTATTTATTTCAGCTTCCTCTCTAGAAGGCAAAAATCTCTTCGAGAAAAGAGCCTTAAATTTAGCCAATGCGTTAAAAAGCCGAAACTACCCTGGTCTGACGGTAAAACACCATGTTTTCCAAGATGAAAGCCATGTTTCTGAAATAGGAGCCTTAACCGGCAAAATCCTGTATTTCTTCTATGGCTTACCTGTAGATCGATCTTTGGGTAAGGGTCATAAGGCAGATAAATAACAAAAAAGGCTCACCATTAATCGGTGAGCCTTTTTTATTTAATCGTATTTTCAATGGCAAGTACCTTCCTCGCCTGTTCATAATATTTACTTTCCACTAGGATATAATCCGTATCAAACGTACTCACACAGAACAAAGGGATTTTGTTATCTGCTAAAGTCTTAGACAGAGCTGCTAAAATTCCTGTGATCGAAAAGTCCAATGGACCTTCAATCTTAAACCCTTTCCAATTCTCAGCTTTCTTAATTCCAGCTGGTGCAAAGCGCTGATCCACTACAATGGACAATTCATCACTTGTTTTTGAGATAGAATAGAATGCACCTTGGTAGGCCCAATCTGGCACTTTCGAATCAGGAGCTAGACGACAAACCGCATAGGTGTCCGGCATTAAAGAAAGAGTGAGATTGCGTTTTTGGGCATTAGCTAAAAAGCAAACAAACAGAAGGATTAGTGTCTTTTTCATTTAGAAAAATTTAGCCTCTTTCTCTATCTTCCGGTACGGAGTTCTTAAGAATTGAAGGACGGTGGAATTGAATAAAGTTTTGTAGTATACGGGGGTTGAATGCCCAGAATTTGGCAAAATCCATACATAAGAACGCGGTATGGCTTCAGCAATTTCTAAGGTATGCCGCGGCATAATCACATCATGATCACCCCCAATCACCAAGGTAGGACATTGAATTTTATTCATTTCCGCGTGTGAAATATGAGGCTCATTGACTAACAATCGATGTAATTTTAATTGACGCTTACTTTCCGCATTTACAGGCAGTTTCGATAAACTGTCAATCACATGGTATTCATTTTCTACCACCCAAGCATCCGTACTTTTTACAGGCTCCGGCGTTAAATTCGCTCCGGTAACAGCAAGTTTACGCACTTTCTTAGGATGCCTGCTCGCTAATAAAAGACCATTAATTCCTCCATCACTCCAACCCACCACCTGGACGGAATCCAATTTTAAATGATCAAGTAAGGCCGCAAAATCGTCTGCCATTTGCTCATAACTCAAGGAATCTTGCGTATCTATGGATTTACCATGGGAACGATTATCAGCAATGATCACACGGTATTGTTTGCTAAAAAAGGGAATTTGGTTTTTAAAATCTTGAATGGAACCATTGTTACCATGAATAAATAATAGCGGTTCTCCTTTACCATAAATTTCATAATACATCTGAAATCCACGAATCGCTGCATAATGCCCGGCTTTGGGATTATTGCCGTATGGTATAGTTTTTTGGGCGATAGTCGAAAGACTAACTAGCAAAAAGATGAACAGTTTTTTCATAGGACAAAGAACACTATTTTTTACTTGATAATCCTTTAAAATCTGACGGGCTTGTTCCCTTTTGCGAAAATGGGAACATGTTGTCTTTTTATTATATTTGATAAAAGACTATTACCTATGAAAAAAGTGTGCGTGATCGGTGCCGGTCCTTCCGGAATCACCGCCTTAAAAAACCTGTTAGATCAAGGTCTAGAGACTGTTTGCTATGATTTTAATTCCCAAGTAGGAGGCAACTGGGTATACAACGAGAAAACAGGTCACTCCAGTGTTTTTGAGACGACGCATATTATTAGTTCCAAAACCTTATCGCAGTATGAGGATTTTACATTTGATGACTTTGAGAAAGGAATGCCTGATTATCCATCTCATGATCAACTGAGACGGTATTTCCAGGGCTATGCTGCTCATTTTAATCTATATCCGCACATCCAATTCAACACCCTTGTAAAGTCTTGTGAACTGGATGAGGCGAAGAACTGGGTGGTAAAAACAGAGAAAAACGGCGTCGAAAAAACAGAACTATTTACCCATTTAGTCGTTTGCAACGGGCACCATTGGCTGCCTAGAATGCCCCAATATCCGGGAGAATTTGCTGGAAAATTCATGCATTCGCACGAATTCAAAAAAGCAGAACCGTTTCGCGATCAACGCATACTTGTGATAGGTGGGGGAAATTCCGCCTGCGACGTAGCAGTTGAAACGAGCCGAGTAAGTAAAAAGACGAGTATCAGCTGGCGAAGAGGGTACCGGATTGTGCCTAAGTTTCTATTCGGAAAACCGAGTGATGTCGTTGCCTCGCGGTTAGCTTGGCTACCCACTAAATTGAAATTTTTCTTATCAGAATTATCTGTCAAAATATTCTCCGGGTCCAATAAAATCTACGGCCTTCAGGAACCTACACATGCAATAACGGCAACTCATCCTACAATCAATGAAGAGCTTTTGTATAAAGTAAGGCATGGAAAAGTATTCCCTAAGGTTGATATCGATCACTTTGATGGAAAAAATGTGCATTTTAAAGATGGTTCAGTGGAAGAATTTGATACCATCATCGCTTGCACGGGTTATATACTTGAACACCCTTTCTTTCGAAAAGACTTCTTGAATTATAGTGAAGGAGATGTGCCTCTGTATTTAAAAATGCTGCATGAAAAATATGAAAATTTGTTTTTTGTGGGCATGTTTCAGCCACTGGGATGTATTTGGCCTGGGTCGGAATTGCAGAGTAAAATAGCGGCGAGAGCCATTAAGGGACTTTGGAAAAGACCAGAAAACATCGCTGAATTATGCCAAAGAGAGGTCACCCACCCTCACCTGAAACAAATCAAAACACCACGTCATACAATCACCGTTGATTTTCACTTGTTCGTGAAACAATTGAAAAAGCATTTACCGAAAGACTACGTGAGCAAATCCCCCGTTTCATGAAGGAAACCATCTTATTTGTTCACGGAGTTTGCCACGGTGCCTGGTGTTGGGAAGAAAAATTCATCCCTTATTTCCAGAACCTTGGCTATGTATGCATTGCATTAAATCTCCCCGGGCACGAAACGCCAGGAAGCACTCAGCGCATTTCCTATTCCTTAAACGACTACGTTCAGGCATTGCATGAGGCGGTTTCAAAATTAGATCAACCTCCCATCATTATCGGCCATTCGATGGGCGGCATGATTTTACAACGATTTCTGAAAAAGGGTATTTGTAAAAAAGCGATTTTAATGGCCTCAGTTCCTCCTTCTGGCGCTTTGATGGCTAGTCTTCGAGTTATCATCCAAAACCTGGGGACGCTACCCTATTTATTCACGGGAAATCTATTGGGTGTATTTCGCAAGTACCCCCATTTGATGTTTAATGAGGCCAAAATCGCTGAGAAATATGCCCCTAACATGTGCGCAGAATCTTTTCTGGCCTTTCTTGCCTTAGTCCTACCTATTTTTCATAAAATCACTGCACCCCTTCTCGTTTTAGGTGGCTCGAAAGATCAATTGATTACCGTAGAGGAGTTTGCGCAAACGGCAAACCGATATGGTGCTACCCTGGAGATAATTGAAGGAGGGTCACATGATTTAATGCTGGAAGATGACTATATAAAGACAGCAGGAGCGATAAAAAAATGGCTTAGCGAAAAATAATCAACAAATTTCCCGACCTTGCCACTCTAAACCCTTACAAGATGGCCAAAGGCATGAATTCCCAAAAGGCGGCAAAGAAAGAACCCGCTAAAACTCTCAAGGAGAAAAAAGAAGAAAAGAGAGAAAAAAAGAAAGCAGGCTATCAATAGATGGCCTGTTTTTTTTGGTACTTTTGATGCGCATGAGCACAAAAGACCCCAAGGTATTTTTCATAACCCCAGCATTTACCCAGTTAAATACGCCCTACCCAGCAACGGCCTATTTGAAAGGGTTTTTGAATACCCAAGGTATAGCATCATACCAGACAGATCTAGGGCTGGAGGTTATTCTCCAACTATTCTCTGCCTACGGACTTAAGCGCCTATTTGCGCACATTGAAGATTCTGGCAAAAATTTAAATGCTAACGTTGAGCGAATGCTGCGACTAAAACAGTCCTACATTCGCACCATTGACCCAGTCATATCCTTTTTACACGATAAAAACCCCACCCTTGCGCACGTCATTGCAGAACAAAACTACTTGCCGGAAGCATCTCGTTTTCAGCAGGTAAGTGATTTAGAATGGGCCTTTGGGAGTATGGGTGTGCGGGATAAAGCAAGGCATTTAGCGACGCTTTATTTAGAAGATATTTCTGATTTAATTATTGATGCGGTGGATTCGCATTTTGGGTTTAGTCGCTATGCGGAAAGATTAGGTAGATCTGCTTCGAGTTTTCAGGAGTTAAATCAGGCTCTAAATGCCCCGCTGACCTATATTGATGAGTTGTTAGTTGAGCTATTGGCAGGTAAAATTGAAAAAGAAAAACCTGATCTGATTGCCATTACTGCGCCATTTCCAGGTAATTTATACAGTGCTTTGCGATGTGGGCAGTGGATAAAAAAACACCACCCGGAGATTAAAGTCGCCTTGGGTGGCGGGTATGCAAATACCGAATTACGTTCCTTGCAAGAGCCGCGCGTGTTTGAATTCGTGGACTTTATCACGCTGGATGACGGGGAAACGCCTTTGATGAATCTTTTGGAATACCTAAAAGGTACCCGTGAATTACCAGATTTGAAACGTACTTTTTGTTGTATTAATGGAACCGTCACCTACCTAAATGGGTCAAAAGATGCGGACGTCAAGCAAAAGGATGTAGGTATTCCGGATTATACCGATTTACCTTTAGACAAATACCTATCCGTCATCGAGATCGCGAATCCGATGCACCGCTTGTGGAGTGATGGAAGATGGAATAAATTGACACTGGCGCACGGTTGTTATTGGGGCAAATGTACTTTTTGCGATATCTCCTTATCGTATATTAAAGATTACGAGGCCACCACGGCACCTATGTTAGTCGATCGAATCGAGGCGATGATTCAGCAAACAGGAAACAATGGTTTCCATTTTGTAGATGAGGCCGCACCACCAGCTTTAATGCGCGATGTGGCACTCGAAATTATCCGCAGAGACTTGACGGTCGTTTGGTGGACGAATATTCGATTTGAGAAAAGTTTTACGAAAGATTTATGTCAATTACTCGTTCGCTCAGGTTGCATTGCCGTCTCCGGTGGTTTAGAAGTGGCCTCAGATCGATTGTTGGATTTAATTGATAAAGGAGTTTCTGTTTCGCAGGTGGCCAAAGTTGCCGACAACTTTACCCAAGCAGGAATTTTAGTCCACGCTTACTTGATGTATGGATTCCCCACGCAAACTGCTCAGGAAACGGTTGATTCCCTAGAAGTGGTTAGACAGCTGGTGGAGAATGGGGTGATGCATTCGGGATTTTGGCATCAATTTGCTCTAACTGCGCATAGTCCCGTGGGCCTGAATCCGGATGCCTACCACATAAATATCTTACATCCGGAACCAGGGACATTTGCGAATAATGATTTAGAACATGCAGATCCAACGGGAACTGACCATGCGCTATTTAGTGAAGGCCTGAAAAAGTCCTTGTTCAATTATATGCATGGCATCGGTTTAGACATGCCTCTACAGGAATGGTTTGATTTCAAAATTCCGCGTACGCAACTAGCAAAAAACTACATAAAGCGCATTTTAGCACCTTCAGCAGAACAAATGCCTAAACCTAATGCTAAAATGGTATGGCTTGGACCAGAACCCACAAGGACTAAAAAATACCTCTTGTTCAGCCTAGGAAAAGAAGAGGTGGAACTAGAAGTCACGGGAAAGCTGGGTGCCTGGCTTGTGGACACATTGCCAAAATTCTCCTTAGGCTCAGAAAAAACGGGAATCTTTGCTGAATTCGAAACGGCATTTTCGAATGCGGATTTAGGTGATTTCGAAAACTTCTGGGAAGGAGAAATCGCAACCGAATTACGGGAGATGGGATTATTGGTTATTTAAAAAGGTCTGAAAACAAAAAAGCCTCAAATTTCTTTGAAGCTTTTCTCTTAGTTGGCGGTCCGGACGGGACTCGAACCCGCGACCCCATGCGTGACAGGCATGTATTCTAACCAACTGAACTACCGGACCGTCTTGTAATTGGTGGCACAAAATTAGGGAAATTCTACTTTGAAACAATACCTTTGGGTAAAAAAATAAGAAAATATGCATTTACCAGCTAGCTATGAATACCCGAATGCGCCTTATTTCGCTGAATATCTGAAGTTTGAGGCGGAGGAAAATTTATTTGAGGTGTTGAAAAATCAGTCCAAAGAAATTATTGCCTTATTTGAAAGTTTCGAAAAAGGCCAAGCCGAGTTTGCTTATGCGGCTGGAAAATGGAGTCTAAAAGGATTATTGGGGCATATGGTGGATACAGAGCGCATCTTTTCCTACCGAGTTTTGGCGATATCTAGAGGAGAAAAAACGGCCTTACCTGGCTTTGACGAAAACGAATACCAGGCGGCATCGGAGTACGAAACCCAAGATGTAAAGGAAATTTTAGCCCAATACAAGGCAACGCGGGTGGCCACGATGCTGCTTTTTAACTCCTTTTCGACTAAGCAATGGAACCAAATGGGTCAAGCAAATGGGAAGTCGATTAGTGCGCGCGCTTTGGCCTGGATGATTGCGGGTCATGAAAAACACCACCTTAGGATAATTAAGGAGCGATATTTGAGCCAAATTTCTTAAATTGCCCTATGCATTTTTTCAAATACCAAGGAACTGGAAATGATTTTGTGGTGGTCGATGACCGTGCCAAGACCTTTAACCTAGATCAAGAAGCGATTGCGCAGTTATGCCACCGCCGTTTTGGGATAGGGGCTGATGGCTTTATGCTCTTGCAAGAGGCTGAAGGCTATGATTTCAGAATGGTTTATTATAATTCCGATGGAACCGAGGGCACGATGTGTGGTAATGGTGGTCGCTGTTTAGTTCGCTTTGCGGCGGATTTAGGCATCGTGACCGAGAAAGCACACTTTATCGCGGTAGATGGGCCCCATTTGGCCTATATTAACCCGGAAACCATTTCCTTACAAATGATGGATGTTCCAGGTATCGAGCAGCACAATGAAGACTATTTCACGAATACAGGTTCGCCTCATTTCGTGCGTTTTACGAATCAGGTGCAGTTTTATGATGTCAAAAATACGGGCGCAGCGATCCGCTACTCCGAGGCGTACCAACCTATCAATGGGACGAATGCAAACTTCGTTGAAAAATTAGACGACCAAACCCTCTTCGTACGCACCTATGAACGTGGCGTGGAAGACGAAACCTATTCCTGTGGTACGGGGGTGACGGCGGCGGCTTTAGTGGCTAAGACCTTCAAAAACGTACAAACTCCTATTAAAATCAAAACCCTAGGTGGTGAGTTAGCTGTAAATTTCGACGGCGATGCTATCACCGGTTTTACCAATATTTTCTTGATCGGCCCAGCGAAACAAGTGTTCTCTGGCACAATTTCCGCATAAATATGACTTTAGATTCGACCACGCAACAAACGATTGACCAATGGCTTTCAGGCCCTTACGACGCTGAAACCAAGGCAACCATTCAAGACCTAATTGCAAAAGAAGACCAGACGACGTTGACGGACTCGTTCTACAAATCCTTAGAATTTGGGACCGGTGGAATGCGCGGCGAGATGGGAGTAGGCTCGAATCGAATGAACAAATACACGGTAGGCGCAGCTACTCAAGGCTTTGCGAACTACTTAAATGCATCTTTACCAGGCCAAAAAATCAAAGTGGCCATCGCGCACGATTCCCGCAATAATTCGCCTGAATTCACGCGCATCGCAGCGGACATTTTTACCGCAAATGGCATCGAAGTCTATTTATTCCCGGCTTTGCGTCCCACACCACAACTTTCTTTCACGGTACGCCACCTAGGCTGCCAAGCAGGTTTAGTCATCACGGCCTCGCATAACCCGAAGGAATACAACGGCTATAAGGCCTATTGGTCAGATGGATCTCAGGTGGTTGCCCCTCACGATAAAAACATCGTTAAAGAGGTAAATGCGATTACCAGCATTTCGGAAATTAAATTCGAAGGAAACGATGCCTTATTGCACCTGTTAGATGGCGCCATTGATGAGGCCTACCTACAAACAATCCTTGCGAACTGCCGCCAGCCGGAAGTAATTAAACGTCAAAAAGACCTTAAAATTGTCTTCTCCCCTATTCACGGAACGGGGATAACGTTAGTGCCGCCCGCTTTACAATTACTAGGGTTCGAAGCTGTAACCGTCGTAGAAGAGCAAGCAATTCCAAACGGAAACTTCCCTACGGTCATTTATCCGAATCCAGAGGAGAAAGAAGCCTTGACTTTGGCATTAAATAAGGCTAAAGAAATCGATGCTGACCTAGTTATCGCCACAGACCCCGACGCAGACCGTGTGGGAGCTGCTGTGAAAAGCCCAGACGGCGAATGGGCCCTATTAAATGGTAACCAAATGGCCAGCCTAATCCTCTATTACTTATTAAAAGTATCGGATTTAAAGGGTAATGAGTTCGCCGCAAAAACTATCGTAACGACCGATTTGATCGACAAAATGTGCGCTTCTAAAGGCGTGCCTTGCTATAATACCTTAACCGGTTTTAAATACATCGCCCAAGTCATCCGCGAATTAGAAGGAAAAGAAAAGTTCCTAGGCGGCGGAGAGGAGTCCTACGGCTATTTAATTGGCGATGCCGTGCGTGATAAGGACGCTGTGGCTTCTTGTGCCATGATTGCAGAATTAACAGCTTACGCGAAAGATCAGGGCAAATCGCTCTTTGACTTCCTAGCCGAAATGTACGTAGAAAACAATTTCTATTATGAAGGTCTTATTTCATTGACCAAAAAAGGAAAAGCCGGTGCCGAGGAGATCAAACAAATGATGATCAACTTACGCTCGAACGTCCCTGCCACCGTAGCAGGTTCCAAACCAGTGCGCGTTTTAGACTACGAGGGATTAGTTTCTACCGACCTATTGACAGGCGAAACAACCCCTATCAAAGTGGGCTTAGGCATTGAAGCCTCTAACGTGATTCAATTAATCCTCGCGGACGGATCGAAAGTATCCGCACGTCCATCGGGAACGGAACCTAAAATCAAGTTCTATGTTTCTGTCAACGCGCCTTTAGCTTCTGCGGCAGACTTTTTCACCGTGTATGCGGAATTACAGAAGAAGGTGGGGGTTATTCAGGAGGATTTAGGTTTGGTATAAATGAAAGCATAGAGAATAAAGCACAAAGAATAGAGTTGGTATCTCCTTCGGAGATGAATTCTTGAAATATTACCGAACTCATAAAAAAAGGCCTCCATTCAGAGGCCTTTTTTTATACAAACTTTATGCTTTGTGCTTTATGCTCTATGCTTTAAAACCTACGGTTTTATGCTAACTTAAATTCACTCGTAAAGTGGAATTCGATCTCCGGATTGTTCGTCTGGTTCATGCGAAGAATCCAATCGGATTCAGCTAAGAAGACGTAATTGCCGTCTTTGTCTTGGGCGATGTTTTGGCCTTTCAAGCGGACAAACTCTTGGAGTTTTTTCGGGTCTTCAGAAGTGATCCAACAGGCTTTCGTGACTGGCATTCCATCGAAGCGACATTTCGCGCCGTATTCGTGCTCGAGGCGGTATTGGATTACCTCATATTGTAGATCTCCCACAGTGCCTACGATCTTGCGATTACCTAATTGTGGCTGAGTGAATAACTGGGCTACTCCTTCATCGGTTAATTGATCGATGCCTTTTTCGAGCTGTTTCGCTTTCATCGGATCGAGATTAATTAACTCCTTGAAAATTTCTGGAGAGAAGGATGGAATACCTTGGTAGTTCAATACTTCGCCTTCCGTGAGAGTATCACCAATTTTAAAGTTTCCTGTATCATATAAACCGACTACGTCTCCAGGGAAACCCTCTTCAATGACCTCTTTATCTTGGGCCATAAAGTTATAGGGGTTCGCGAAACGAACGTTTTTCTTTAAACGGATATGTTGGTAGAAAGTGTTGCGCTTAAATACACCCGAACAAATACGCAAGAAGGCGATTCTGTCGCGGTGTTTCGGGTCTAAGTTTGCGTGTATTTTAAAGATGAATCCAGTGAATTTCTTCTCTTCAGGTTCCACGGTACGCACGTCAGTACCTCTGGCTTGAGTGGTAGGTGCGATACGGGTAAAGGTGTCTAATAGTTCTTGAACGCCAAAGTTATTTACGGCAGAGCCAAAAAACACAGGAGCGATATCACCTGCTAGGTAATCGTTGCGATCGAAGGGTTCGTAAACGCCGTCGATTAACTCAACGTCCTCGCGTAATTGATTCGCATCGCGGTCACCCACACGGGCATCTAAATCAGGGGAATCAATGTCGACAGCGACGACTTCTTTTTCAATTTTGGTCTTATTCGCAGAAAACAAATTCAGCGATTTTTCCATGAGGTTATAGACGCCTTTGAAGTTTTGGCCCATATTAATCGGCCAAGTTAACGGACGTACAGAGATGCCTAATTTTTGTTCTAACTCGTCCAGAAGGTCAAAGGGATTTTGGCCTTCCCGGTCCATCTTATTAATAAAGATAATCACGGGTGTTTTGCGCATACGGCAAACCTCCATCAAACGCTCCGTTTGTTCCTCCACCCCCTTCACGCAGTCAATCACCAAAATCACGGAATCCACCGCCGTCAACGTACGGTAAGTATCTTCAGCGAAGTCCTTGTGACCCGGTGTATCCAGGATATTGATTTTTAATTGATTGTACTCGAAAGTCATCACGGAGGTCGCCACCGAGATACCACGCTGACGTTCGATCTCCATAAAGTCAGAGGTAGCCCCTTTCTTAATCTTGTTTGATTTTACGGCACCGGCTGTTTGGATCGCTCCCCCAAAGAGTAGCAATTTCTCCGTCAATGTGGTTTTACCGGCATCGGGGTGAGAAATAATCCCAAAGGTTCTGCGTTTCGCAATTTCACTTTCAATCTGACTCATGCGTTCTTTATTAAAAAATCAAGGTGCAAAAATACGCCAAAATCGGTGGAATTAAAAGGGCAAAAAAAGAGCCGGGGCTTTCGCCCCGGCTCTCCCGTAAAAATAAATAGAATTACTCTCTCGTATTCAAGTGAGACTTAGGTCTACCATACAAGAAGTACACTACTAATCCGAAAACTAACCACGCTAACGCAAATATTTGCGCTGTACGGCCCAAGTTCAAGATTAAGAAAGTATTCACTAGGATGCCTAATGGTGCTACGATATTTAAACCGGACACTTTGAAAGGACGGTCACGGTTTGGATCTCTGAAACGAAGAATCCATACCGCTAAACACACCATAGTGAAGGCGAACAAAGTCCCGAAGCTTGTCATATCACCCAATAATGAAATAGGGGTAAAACCAGCTACAATCGAAACCACGGCACCTACCAGAATCGTTGATTTCCAAGGTGTTTTAAAAGTAGGGTGAACTTCAGCGAAGAATTGTGGCAATAAACCATCTTTCGCCATTCCTAAAAACACACGGGTTTGACCTAACATCATCACTAACATAACGGATAGTAAGCCTGCTGTAGCGGCTGCTGTAATGACAAATACAGCCCAAGGTTGACCCGCCACATCAAAGGCAAAGGCAACAGGAGCTTTCAGGGCATCGCCGGTAATATCTTTGTAGTTAATCATTCCCGTTAATACCAATGAAACCGCGATATAAAGCGCCGTACAAATCAATAAGGACGCGATAATAGCGAATGGCATATCTTTCTTCGGATTAATGGCCTCTCCTGCTTGTGTAGACACTGCATCAAAACCGATGTACGCAAAGAAGATCGCAGATGCACCAGAGATAATACCACCCCAGCCATACGCAGGAAGCATTTCACCACTTTCGTGCTTAACTAACGATTCTTCTGGAATAAACGGAGTCCAGTTTGCCACGTCGATGTAGAAAGCACCCATGATGATGACAAATAAAATCACAGCCACTTTCAAGACCACAATTAAGTTATTCGCACTCGCTGCTTCTTTGATTCCTTTTACAAGAATCCATGTCACGAACCAAACAATCACTAAAGCAGGTAGATTCACCGCAGCCCCACCAAAAGAAACAGGGTCATTTGTTAAATTAGCAGGCAAGTGAATTCCAAAAAGATGGAGGAGCTTATTAAAATAACCCGACCAACTCACGGCGACCGTCATGGCACCCATGGCATATTCGAGAATTAATCCCCAACCAATAATCCAAGCAAATAATTCGCCTACGGTTCCATAAGCATAGGCATAAGCGCTACCTTCTACCGGTAACATGGCCGCAAATTCAGCGTAGCAAAGGGCTGCGAAAATACAACCAATACCCGCGATAACAAATGAAATAGCTAATGCAGGACCCGCGTGATAGTGAGCGGCTGTACCCGTTAATACGAAAACACCACCACCGATAATCGCACCGATACCGATCGCTGTTAAACTCCATTTTCCTAATACACGCTTGAGCTCGCTTTTTTGCATGTCTTGCTCAAACATATGCATTGGTTTTTTTCTCCAAATACTGTTATTCATAATGCTCGTTTTTAGGATGAAATAAAAATGCTGGTCACTCTTTCGAGCAACCAGCAGAACAAACTATTTCTTTTCTTTCTTCGAAGTTCCGAAGTCAATCACAATCGGTGCCGCCACGAAAATAGACGAATAAGCACCAAACACCACCCCGATAAACATCGCGAAAGAGAAACCTCTTAACACGTCGCCACCGAAGATTAATAACACCGTTACCACTAGGAATACCGTAGTCGCCGTCATCACCGTACGCGACATGGTGTGGTTAATTGATTCGTTAATCGTTTTAATCATTAACGCTTTGTTTCCTAAATCAGCATCTAAACCGATTTCTTCACGGATACGGTCAAATACTACCACCGTATCGTTAATAGAATAACCAATTACTGTTAATACCGCCGCAATAAATACTTGATCTACCTCTAATTCGAAACCGAATAAACGAACGATACCTACCATACCTAATACCACTAAAGTATCGTGAACCAAGGCAACAATACCCCCTAATGAATATTGCCACTTACGGAAACGGACCAAGATGTAGATAAAGATCGCAATCAAGGCGTAGAAAATGGACACGAATGATTGTGTCAAAATATCATCGGCAACCGTTGCTCCTACTTTTGAAGTTGAAACAACTTTAGGTCCCTGCGCAGCAAATTCTTTCAATCCTGTCTCTAATGCATTACGGACCGTATTATTTGCTGTTAATGACTCATCTTCTACTAAGTAAGAGGTAGTCACTTTTAATTTCGTAGGACCGTTGAACGTTTTCACCTCCACGCCTTTTCCACCGAAATCATCTACTAAGGCTTCTTTCACCTTGTCTGTAGGAACCGCTTGATTGAACTCAACTACGTACGAACGTCCACCTTTGAAATCCACTCCTAAATTGAAACCACCTTGCAAGAATAAAACGATTGCTCCCACCGCAATTAGCGACCAAGAGAACCAGTAAGAATACTTACGCTTACCAATGAAATCGAAGTTCATTCCTTTGAAAAGATCACGCGAGATAAACGTTTCAAATGTCATTTCTTTCTCCTTACCCGCTTTGATCGCACGTTTCGCCATCCAATCAATCAAGATGTGAGAAATATAAACGGCCGTAAATACGGATGTAACTAAACCGATACAAAGTGTTACACCGAAACCTTTCACAGAACCCGATCCGAAGATAATCAAGATCACACCGATTAATACGGTTGTGATGTTACCATCCAAAATCGCGCTTAAAGCTTTCTCATAACCATGATTAATCGCATCTAACAAGCCTTTTCCTTTATGTAATTCTTCCCGAATACGCTCGTTAATTAATACGTTCGCGTCGACCGCCATACCTAAAGTTAACACGATACCCGCGATACCAGGAAGCGTTAAAGCGGCTTGGATTTGAACTAAAACACCGGCAATAAAGAAGACGTTAAAGAACAAGGCTAAGTTTGCCATCCAACCTGGTGTTCCATAGTAACCAATCATGAACACGATCACTAATAATAAACCTAGGCCCATGGACATATATCCTTGGTTAATCGCCTCCGCTCCTAGGGATGGACCAATAAATGCATCTTCAACGATACGCGTAGGAGCTGGTAATTTACCTGCTTTCAATACGTTCGCTAAGTCTTTTGCCTCTTCTACAGAGAAACTACCTGAAATCGAAGAACGACCACCTGGAATCTCACCGTTAATCACTGGAGCAGAATACACATACCCATCTAGAACAATCGCGATACGACGACCTATGTTCGCGCCTGTCAAGTTTTTCCAAATACGAGCACCCGTTCCGTTCATCGCCATCGTTACTTCCGCACGACCAGCTTGATCAAAATCTTGTGCTGCATCTGTGATCACATCACCTTCTAATGGTGCTGATTGGCCTTCGCCTTTTTTCAAAGCCTCTAACGTAAGGATTTCATCACCGTTCTTTGCTGGAATTCCTTTCGCTGCCCAAGCAAACGTTAAGTTAGCAGGGAACATTGCTTTTACTTCAGCACGAGCAAATAATGCGTTCACACGAGCCGTATCCTTTACATATACCCCAATGTTGTTTCCTAAAGGCAAGAATAATTTTGTTAAAGCAGAACCAGCAGACGTATCTGCTTTCGCTTTTCCTGAATCCTTCGTCGCAGGGGCTGCTGCTAATTTGTTTGCCAAAGCATTTGCCGCTGTATCCTTCGTCGCCGAAGCTGCCGCTGGTGCAGCTGCTACTGGAGCTTTCGCTTCCTTGTCTAATAAGGCACCTAAGGCATTTAAACCAGCACCATATTCATTCAATTCATAGCACTCTATGAATTCTAATTTTGCAGCGCCTGATAATAATTTACGTGCACGCTCTGGATTCTCCACACCTGGTAATTCTACCTGAATACGGTTTGTACCTGGAAGGCGTTGGATGTTCGGGTTAGCTACACCGAATTTATCGATACGTGCTTGAATAATTTTATAAACGCGATCCACTGCACCGTCGATTTCTGCATCGATCACTTTCTTCACTTGTGAATCGGAAGATGTAGAAGAGATTTTACCGCGGTTCACTGAATTAGCGAATACAGATGCCAAGGTTTGGTTGGGAGCAGCCTTCGCGAATTCCTCGTAGAACAATTCGTTAAATGATTTAGTCGAAGTTGCTTGCGCCGCACCTGCCGCTGCTAATGCTTTCTCAAATGCTGGATCATTTGACTTACCTGAAAGTGCACGCAAGATTTCTGCTGGAGAAACCTCTAAAACCGCATGCAAACCTCCTTCTAAGTCAAGACCTTTTTGCAAAGCATACTGAGTCACTTCTTGTAACGTATATCCGATATATACGGGTTGTTTCCAAAGGGAATCAATGAAATGTAAACGCTTCGCCGCATCTACTTTGCCATCTGCTGTGGTAGCATATTGGATAGCTTGTTCTTTTAATTGATTAGACTTCCATGTAAACGAAAGGAAGAAAATACATAAGGCTGAAATAATCGTAGACAGCCAAATAATGGCACTTTTGTAACGCATAATTTAAAATGGTAAATGGTGAATTATAAATGGTAAATGGTGAGTGGTAAATGGTGAATGTATCCTCCAGACTACCTCCCTTCGGACTATTCTCCTCCGGACTTCGGACTCATTCCCTCACGGCGCCAGGGTGGCAATAAATTGGGTAAATAAAATTCGTAAGAATTGCGTGCGATGAGTAAATGCAGGCAATTTAATGGCTTGCATCGAGCGCGCAACGAAGATTTCGGTAGGGCTACTGAAGTTCCAATCTTGTGGAAAATCGAGTTGTAAGTTGGTGGCAGATTGATAAACATTCTGCTCGGCCTTTACAATCGTTTGCTTAGAAGTCTTTTCCGTCTTTACTGCACCTGTCTCTACTGCGAACAGGGAGATAGGCTTAGCCACGAGCCAAAAAAGCACCGGGATAAACAGAATGAGATGGGATATTTTTACCTTCTTTTGCATTGTAGAGAGCAAAAATAGGATATTTTTCTTAGAAATCAATTCTCCGGGTAATTTTCGTAATTTTGGGACGGAAAATACGCACATGTTTAACTACAAAGACCCTTCTTACCTACAAGCCTTCATTCAATCAGCCCTTCGGGAAGATGTGGGTGATGGAGATCACACCTCGCTTTCTACGGTCCCAGCGGATGCAGTAGGAACCGCGGAACTGAAGGTAAAGGACCGAGGCGTGTTGGCTGGAGTTGAGCTTTCTTTAGCTATTTTCAAGGAAGTAGATCCCGAATTACAAGTGAAGGTATTCATTCCGGATGGAACCTGGATCGAGCCAGGACAAGTGGTTTTAGAGGTCAGTGGATCCTCCCAATCGATATTGAAAGCAGAGCGTTTAGTGTTGAACTGCATGCAACGTATGTCAGGGATTGCGACTTACACACGTTCTTTGGTAAACATTCTTGAGGGAACTAGAGCAAAATTATTAGATACGAGAAAGACAACTCCTAACTTCCGTTTGGCAGAAAAATGGGCTTGTCAGATAGGTGGAGCGGTAAATCACCGTTACGGCTTATTCGACATGATCTTGATTAAAGATAATCATGTGGACTTTGCGGGGGGAATTAAGCAGGCTTTGGAAAAAGCATTTAGCTACAATAAGACCCTAGCCAAACCGGTAGATGTGATGATCGAGGTTAGGAACGAAACTGAATTGGATGAAGTCCTTGCCATAGGCGGCGTGAAGCGCATTATGCTCGATAATTATACGCCGGACAGACTACGAGACGCAATCCGCAAAATCAATGGACGCTTTGTTACAGAAGCATCGGGAGGAATTACCGAAAAAACACTCCGTGCCTACGGCGAAACAGGAGTCGATTATATCTCGGTGGGAGCATTAACTCACCAAGTGAAAAGTTTAGATTTAAGCCTAAAAGCGAAATGAATTTACAAGAAGAAGCTACCTCTGTGGGCTACATTGCCCGTTCTACCCCTAAAGGAGTTGAACTAATCACCGAAATCCAACGCTTAAAGAAGGAGAAAAATGCGGTGATTTTGGCACACTACTACGTAGATGGGGAAATCCAAGAGTTAGCAGATTACGTAGGCGACAGTTTAGGTTTATCCCAGGCAGCTGAGAAAACAGAGGCAGATTTAATCGTCTTCTGTGGCGTTCATTTCATGGGTGAAACAGCGAAAATTTTGAACCCGACTAAAAAAGTCGTCGTTCCAGATTTTAACGCAGGTTGTTCCTTAGCGGATTCTGTGCCAGTAGCTGAATTTGCTGCTTTGAAAGCAAAGCACCCTCATGCAGTGGTAGTATCTTACATCAACTGTTCGGCCGATATCAAAGCAATGACGGACATCATTTGTACCTCATCGAATGCGGTACAAATCGTGGAGTCCATTCCGGCGGATCGCGAAATCATCTTCGCCCCTGATGCGAACTTAGGTCGCTATGTGGCTCACAAGACGGGTCGAGAAATGATACTTTGGGAAGGTGCCTGTATGGTGCACATTGACATTTCTTTAGAGAAATTAGCCGCTTTAAAACAAGAATACCCAGATGCGTTATTGATCGCACACCCAGAATGCAAGGAAGTAATCTTGAAAGAAGCGGATTATGTTGGTTCAACGACGGCTTTATTGAAATTTGTTGAAACCTCGCCTAATTCCACTTTCATCGTAGCAACAGAGGCAGGCATCATGCATAAGATGAAGCAATCGGTGCCTCACAAGCACTTGATTCCGGCGCCTGCTAACGAGCAAAACACCTGTGCATGCAGCGAGTGTCCGTACATGAAGATGAATACGCTGGAGAAATTGTACAATGCTTTGTACTATGAGCTACCTGAAATCCAATTAGCGGAAGAAACACGTGTTCCTGCCTACAAGGCTTTAAAAGCCATGCTGGAAGTTTCCGCTTAGTCGTTTAGTTCAAAAACCGCTTCGATTTCTACCGGAATATTATCTGGCAGAGTCCCCATTCCCACCGCGGAACGAACGCCTATGCCATTTTCTTCTCCCCACACCTGGGCGAATAGTTCACTACAACCATTAATCACGTAAGGATGGCGCAAGAAATCGTCCGTTGCATTGACCATGCCAAGGACTTTGATCACCCGTTTTATACGATTAAGTGATCCTAGCTGCGCTTTTAAGGTCGCCAAAATCGCTAAACCCACCTGACGCGCCGCCAGTTTACCTTCTTCGATATCCAAGTCTTTACCGATGCGACCGATGATCAAAGAACCATCTTCTTGCACCGTTCCGTGGCCTGAAACATAGTAAAAATGATCGACCTGTAAACCGGGTTTGTATACGCCTAAAGGTTTAGGAGCAGGTGGAAGTGTTAGACCTAAGGCCGCAAAATTCTCTTCTGGACTAGTTTTTGCCATGTAATTGTCTGATTATTTCGGAAATTAAGCCCGTCCAACCCGTTTGATGATTTGCGCCTAATCCTTTACCCGTATCTCCATCGAAGTATTCGAAGAAGAGGTGTGAATCTTTAAAATGCGGATCTTTAAATTTATCATATTCGCCATACATCGGAATTTTTCCGTCTTTCCCGGGCACAAACATCGCTAGCAAACGCTCAGAAACTCCGCGTGCAGCATCTTTGATATTCATCATTTCGCCCGAATTCGTCGGGAATTCTACCTCGTAATCGGAACCATAATAGTCAGAGAATTTAGACAAGGAGTCTAAAATTAAGTAGTTCATGGGGAACCATATAGGCCCACGCCAGTTCGAATTACCTCCAAACATATCACCCGTAGACTCTGCGGGCGTATAATCCACTTGCAGGGTTCCTCCCTCGTATGCGAATTTATAGGGATGCTCTTTGTGGTATTTGGACAAAGAACGAATACCGAAATCAGACAAGAATTCCGTCTCATCAAACATCCTTTTCATAATCATCTTCATCCGGTGGCCACGCAAGATGGA